>Ga0114931_10005873_pt1 | contig 15158 bp, 11 predicted proteins | sample 2SBtaG_FD_89579 | JGI IMG/M metagenome (GOLD analysis project Ga0114931, IMG submission 89579) | Deep subsurface microbial communities from Kolumbo volcano to uncover new lineages of life (NeLLi) - 2SBTROV14_V59a metaG | ecosystem: Environmental > Aquatic > Marine > Volcanic | place: Kolumbo...
CACACCTTCGGCGGTGGCTTAGAGGCGTCCGACCGCTCACCTGACGGGACGATCGACCCCTTTGCGAGCCTTTGCCGCGAGCTGGCAGAGGAGTTGAATCTCGCGCGGGACGAGCTGGGCGACCTTCTCTGCGTGGGTCTGATCCGCGACAAGGAAATCCGCCAGCCGGAGATGCTCTTCGAGGCCGACCTGGACCTGACGGCAGACCAACTCATCGGGCGATGGAAGTCGGCCCAGTCTCGGGACGAGCACGATGAGATCGTCACTCTGTCGGATACGCCCGAGGCCATCGTGCCCTTCATCCGCCACTGCGGCCCCATCGCCCCCGTCGCCATTGGTGCCCTGTTCCTGCACGGCCGGCGCCTCTGGGGGCGACGGTGGTTTGAGGATGCCGCCGCCGAATGACCGGGCCGCCCGTCGCTCACTTCCTACCGCGTCGGGTGCGCCTGCCCCTCTGGGGGCGGGGGAAGGATGCGAGCGCAGTTCGGTAGCGTTGTTCGAGTCTTCGAGACCTGCCGTCTTCCGCAAGAATGGAGCTTTCCTCGCTCTCACATCGGCGACCCCACAAACGGATCACATAACATGCCAGGATCGTGCAATGCACCTTCCTCGCCGTTTTTTTGCTCTCGTCGTGTTGACAATTTGAGGCGGATGCTACAATATGCCGCGTTCGCGTTTTGACGCACGTCTGTCCGGCTCCATTGCCATGCCTCGGTGCGAGTGGGAAGCGCCGCAGACAATGGTGGCATCCGCGTTCTGAACATGGAGGCGGCCGTCGCTTCACGGTTGAATCACCGATGAGAATCTTCATGCTAGGATGGGAGTTTCCGCCGTACATCAGCGGCGGACTGGGCACGGCCTGCTATGGGCTGACGCGCGGACTAAGCGGCCTGGGCCACAGGGTCATCTTCGTCCTGCCAAGGGGCGTTGAGCCCACCACGGCCGGCTTCGTGCAGTTGATGACCCCGGCGAGCCTCGCGGCCGCGGCGGGCCACGATCCAGCCCGCCTCGCCGAGCTGACAAACGTAGAGCTCCGGCCGGTTCCGGCCATGCTGATGCCTTATGATCGGCCGGAGGACTTTTCCAATCGGGCAGCGGTCGGCCTTCAGATGGGTGCCGGCGATGTCGAAACCTCCAGCGAATCGACTCTGGCCCCGAAGGCAGCAGGGACACGCGCCGGCGTGGTGGTGAAAGAAGGCATCGGCGCCGTCGGCTACGGGGACGACCTGTTCGGCGAGGTCGGTCGCTATGCCGGCTTGGCCGTCCAGATGGCCTTGGGCGAGTCCTTCGACGTGATCCACGCCCATGACTGGATGACCTTCCCGGCGGGCATCGCGGTCTCGACGGTCACCGGCAAGCCGCTGGTGGTGCAGATTCACTCGACCGAGTTCGACCGCAGCGGGGAAAACGTCAATCAGCGGATCTACGACATCGAGCGCCGGGGAATCCACTACGCTCAGCGGGTCATCGCCGTCAGCCATCTCACCCGAAACATCCTGCTCAAGCGATATGCCGCCCCGCCGGAAAAAGTGGAGGTCGTCTATAACGCCATCGACCGCAACGGGACCGGGGCCGAGGCGCCGCCGTCGATCCGCCGCGATGAGAAGATCGTGCTCTTCCTCGGCCGAATCACCATGCAGAAAGGCCCCGAATACTTTCTCGCCGCAGCCAAGAAGGTTCTCGAATATGAGAAAAACGTGCGGTTCATCATGGCCGGCAGCGGTGACCTTGTACGCCGTTCCATCGAGATGGCCGCCCAGATGGGTATCGGGCGCAAGGTCATCTTCACCGGTTTTCTTCGAGGCGACGACGTCGCACGGGTATTCAAGATGGCCGACCTGTACGTCATGCCCAGCGTGAGCGAGCCCTTCGGCATCGCCCCGCTGGAGGCCTTGGCCAACGAGGTGCCGGTCTTGATCTCCAAGCAGTCCGGCGTATCCGAGATTCTGACCCACGCCCTGAAGGTGGACTTCTGGGACGTCAACGAAATGGCCAACAAGATCATCGCGGTGCTCCGGCACCCTCCGTTGCAGGCGACCCTCCGTGAACACGGCAACTTCGAGGTCCGTCGGCTGACCTGGCGCGTCTCGGCCCAGGGCTGCCTGGACGTCTACCATCAGGCCGTCTCCGCGATGAATTGATCCGTCCTGCGAACACACAGTAGAGCCCGTCAGGCGGTGGGCTTAGGATAGTCGGCGCTATGCCTGCGGTCTGCATCTACTTTCAAGTCCACCAGCCCTACCGGCTCCGGCGGTATTCGGTGTTCGACACATCTGCGTCGTACTTCGACGAGAAGGCCAATGCGGACATTTGCCGCAAGGTCGCCGGCAAGTGTTACCTGCCGGCCAACCAGTGCATTTACGATCTGATCAAATTGCACGAGGGGCGCTTTCGCGTGGCCTATTCCCTGACCGGCGTGGTGCTGGACCAGTTGCAAGCGTATGCCCCAGAGGTCATCGAGAGCTTTCAGCGGCTGGCCGAGACCGGCTGCGTCGAGTTTCTCGCCGAGACCTATTACCACAGCCTGGCGTTTCTCTATTCGCGTCAGGAGTTTGTCGAGCAGGTCGCCTTGCACCAGGAGAAGATCGAGCGCCTATTCGGCCGACGGAGCACCGTCTTTCGCAACACCGAGCTGATCTACAACAACGACGTCGCCAAGGCCGCCTCTGACATGGGCTACAAGGCCGTCCTGGCCGAAGGGGCCGAGCATATTCTGGGCTATCGCTCTCCTGATTACATTTACGAGGCCCCCAGCGCGCCGATCAAGGTGCTGCTCAAAAACTTTCGCCTGTCCGACGACATCGCCTTTCGATTCGGCAACCGCGCCTGGGCGGAATGGCCGCTGAAGGCCGACAAGTTCGCCGGATGGATCAACCAGGTCAACGGCAACGGGTATACCGTCAACCTGTTTATGGATTATGAAACGCTCGGCGAGCACCAGTGGGAGGACACCGGCATCTTCGACTTCCTCTACCACTTACCGGCCGAGGTGATGCGCCATCCGGACAACGCCTTTCGTACGCCCAGCGAAGTGGCGGCGACGTATCCCGCGGTCGGCCAGTTCGACGCCCCCCACCTCATCAGTTGGGCCGACACCGAACGAGACCTTTCGGCATGGCTGGGCAACGCGATGCAGTCCAATGCCCTTCAGGAAGTGTACAACCTGGAGGCGGCGGTGAAGGCCAAAGGCGACGAGGCCCTGCTGCACGATTGGCGCCGGCTCCAGACCTCCGACCACTTCTACTACATGTGCACCAAATACTTCGCCGACGGCGACGTCCACAAGTATTTCAACCCCTACGAGTCGCCCTACGACAGCTACATCAACTACATGAACGTGCTGGACAACGTGGCGGCCCGGGCCCGATAGCCCCCCCATCGCGGTCCATCCGCAACGCCCAGTCCGAGACGGAATCCCCCTGCCCCGCCGCCCTAAACTTCTACAGATCGCAGCGATAACGACCGAGAAGACCCGAGGACTTTCGTGGTCGCCTTGGCCCCATTAGAATAGAGGTAAAACGTTTTACTTGATGCAGAGGGTGAGGATTTCATGAGCAAACGCAAGCTCGCAATCGTCGTCGGGGGAGCCCCGGCGCCGGGGATCAACGCGGTCATCGGAGCCGCCACCATCGAGGCGATCAATAACGGTCTGGCGGTGGTGGGCATCTATGACGGCTTCAAGTGGCTCAGTTCGGACAAGTTCGTGCCCGAGCGCCATGCGGTGAGCCTGGAGATTAAGGCCGTTGCCCACATCCACTTCAGCGGCGGCTCCATCCTTCGCCTGGCCCGCACCACCCTCCTGGACGAATCCAATCTCGATACCTCCGCCGTCGCCAAGCCCAACAAAGAGAAGGTCCGGCGGGTCCTCGCCCACTTTGCCGAACTGGGCGTCACCCATCTGCTGACCATCGGGGGAGACGACACCGCCCTAAGCGCTCGCTTCGTCGCCGAAGGATCGAAGGGGCGGATTCGCGTCGTCCACGTTCCCAAGACCATCGACAATGACCTGCCTCTGCCCGGCTACGTGCCCACCTTCGGTTTCAACACGGCTCGCCATCTGGGCTCGGAACTGGTGGCCAACTTGATGGAAGACGCCCGGACGACCAGCCGCTGGTACATTATTGTGGTGATGGGCCGACATGCCGGATTCCTCGCCCTGGGCATGGGAAAGTCCTCCGGCGCTGCCCTCACGCTGATTCCAGAGGCCTTCCCTGAAAACATGCGGTTCGAGCACCTCGCCAACGTGATTGAGGGTTCGATCATCAAACGACGAGCGATGAATCGTCCCTACGGCGTGGCCATCCTCGCCGAGGGCTTGGCCTATCGACTGGGGAATCGCGACGAACTCGAACGCCTGCTGGGCAGAAAGGTGCCGGTGGATGCGGCAGGCCACCTGCGTCTGGCCGAGGTGCCGCTGGCCCGCATCGTCTCCGATGAGCTGAGAAACCGCTTCGCCACGCGACAGGATCGGATCACCGTCGTACCGCAAACGATCGGCTATATCCTCCGCTGCGCGCCGCCGATTCCGTTCGACATGGCCTATTGCCGGGACCTCGGCAATGGCGCGATCCGCCTGCTGCTGGATCAATCTCTGGACATGCGGTCTGGTTTCATGGTCACGCTCCAAGGGAGCAACATTCGGCCGATGAGCTTCAACGACATGATCGACGCCCAGACCAATCGGACGCGCATCCGCATCGTCGACGTCAACTCCGACGCCTATCGCGTGGCCCGAGCCTACATGATCCGGCTGGAGCAGGACGACCTGGCTGATCCGATCATGCTGGCCAAGCTCGCCGCCGCAGCGAAGCTGAGCGAGGAGGCTTTTGTTGAGCGATATCGAGAGGCCGCCGACGCCCCCACCGCGCCGCTGGCCGATCAGATAGAGGGTGAGAAAACACCTCAGGAGGAGCAGCCCTTACTCGAAGAACACGCCACCTGAGCATTCGAGCGCTGGGGCGGGCTGGAACCTGCCAACGGGCTCGAACACGCCCCCCTCCCCTGCTACAATAGGTTGCGGTGTCGCGGGGAGTCCGAATCGGCGAACCAGGCGGACCTGCGTGGCGTATGTTTAGCAGTCTCACGGAGGAGGATCGCCCGCATTTTCTCCCAGTCGCGAGGGAGCGAGTCGGATTCGCTACTCAGGGCCGCGGGAACCAAGGCCGTTGGCCGCGGCCATCATCAGCGGGGGTGTCCGGTTTATATCGGTCCAGCCACGGGGTCTATTCGGCCACAGAGACGCCATATCGCTTCTGCGACATGGCCGCCGCCCGGCTTACCGGACGGTCCCTCAGCGTTGTCGCGGAGATGGACGTGAAGCCGTCGGCCGCTTCCTTCGATGATGTCCGTTGAGAACGGTCTTAAGCCGTCGAGAAAGTGCCGTAGGGATGTCGCTTTGAACAGACACGACAAGGCTCTGCAAGTCCTCCTGGTCGTGCGACGCCGCCTGTTGGATCGGATGGCGTCGGTCGTCGTGGAAAACCAGCGCGCCCTGCTCAACGGCCAGGCCCCACCCAACAATCCCCTCGCCGCCAGCGCCGATCTGGTCGAGATCATCAAAAATCTTGACAAGCTCGACAACGCCATCGCCGGCCTGGCCGGTGTGTCCCAGGACGACCTGCCCTCCGACGCGGCCTCGCCCGCCACGGCAAAGCCAACCACCCCGCAGCAGGACGGGATCTTTGGCACCTATTGCCGACTCGTCGCCCGAAATCGACTGGAGCAGGCCTCGCGTGAACTCTCAAGAATCTTGCATATGCCGCTGGACCGTGTCATCACAGCGACGCGATTCTTCGCCCGAACCTTCAAGGTCAATCCGTCCGTGGCCGATGAGTTGGCCCACCTCTGCGAGCCCGGCGAAAACTGGTCAGAGGCCCAGTGCCTCCGCGCTCTGATCAAGACCTTCGGCTTCCAGTCGGTCGAATCGCGCATGGCCATCCAGGCCCTCGGCGCACGGATGGAGTCAGAAGACCGCGACGCCATCAACGCCTGAGCAAAAGAACCGCAAAAGAGCCGCGGGCTTCCTGAGCTCGTGTAGGACGAGTCATTCGCCCCATCTGCTGACCACGCGCGGGTGTGCCCGATCCCCTCCGGGGGCGTGGGACGGATGAGTTCGCGGCCTATAGAGCAACTCGAGTCGGTTGCGGTAGGACCCCGGGTTTCCTCTGGGCCCCCGCACAGATCCGTACAAGCGGGATGACCGCATACGGCTCCTACTTCGGGTGCCTGGCGTAGAATCGCTCGTTGGGATACGGATGCTTGCGGCCGCGTGCAATGCGACGGGGGACCCTTTCGCGCAGCCGCTTCACCAAGCTTAGCTGCGACGTCACGCTCTCTCTCCTGGCACGGCGTTGCTCGTAGTCGCTTGAGGGAAACAACCCCACCGTGAGGTGACCAGCGTGTGGCATGCGACGTTCATCCTCCCCAAAACACGTACCCTTTCGGTAGGATCTGTCAAGAGGCGCTTCAAACGTCGGTATCGGTTTGGCGAGCCCCAAGTCCATCGCGATCGACTGCCTTTCTCGACGTCGGACGTGAGGCTGATCCTCCCGAAGCAAACCAAGGATAGCGGGCTATTATGGTGCCTGCCCCCGGCATGACTTTTCGCTTTCCATGGCGATTCTGAGGGTAGTTTTGGGCTGAGGGCAACCTTTAAGCGAAGGCTACATGGCTCGCGTCGGATTCCAGAATCCCATGAGAACCGCTCCCGATTCGCCGATATCATGGTGAGAGATACGGCAGGTTTTGCAGTCGATCGGCTGGCCCTATGCTTCCAGGAACCCTGACAGCCGGGTGAGAGCTTGCGCGAACCAGCGTCGCAGCAAAGCCGTAGTCCGAGGGGGGTGTTGCGCCTTTCTCACGAGAGACCCGATCCATGTATTTCCCTGGGGCCTACAACGAACGTCCTCCACTCACCTTGCCATATGAGCAGGGGGCACTGATAGGCCAAACCGAGGACCGCGGCGGCGGCAATGCTGCAGCCCTGGCGGCGGGCATCTGGGGGCCGACGCTGCTGCTGGCCGGCGGTGCCTTTGCGACGGGCTACTATCCGGTCGGCCTGGCGGTGGCGGCGGTGGCCATGGTCGTGCACAGTGTCATCGACCCACGCGTGGCCGTCATCGCCCTGATCGCCATCATCCCCTGCGATTGGATGGTCAGCGTGATTCCCCAGGTCACCACATTGAGCAAGATGTTGGGCGTTTGGGCGCTCTTCGTCTCACTCCCCAGGCTACTGCCGAAGGTGGCTCCGAACTCGTGGGACCCATCTGCCAAGTGGATCATCGGCATGTTGTCCTGGGCGGCGATTGGACTGTTTTGGGCAAGGTATCCGCAGGCAGTCGTGGGAGGAGGGCAATCCCTGATTCTGACGTGGGGGCTCCCCGTGCTCATCTGTGTACAATTCAAGGATCGTGCATCGATCCAGACGGCACTGATTCTGTTCGTTATTGCTTGTACGATCAGCAGTGGGGCCTACATCCTCGTCGGAAACGTACACGCAGCCGCCGAGAGTACAACCCGGCTCGAGACCCAAAACCTGCTGGTAGCGGAACAGGAGCACGGGCTGAATCCGAACTCGATCGCCCGGAACTTCGGCCTGGCGTTCCTTGCCGCCGTGTATCTTATCATCCCCCTAAAGGGGGTGGCCAGGCGGGCTCTCCTCGTGGCAGGACTGATGGTCATTGCCCTGGCGATCGTAGTCCTCAAAGGTCGGGCTGTGTATCTTGCACTGCCCGCAGCCCTGGTCGCCAGCGTGGTCCTACTGAAAGGCGGGGGGGTGGCCAAGCGGATCGTGCTGGCGCTGGTGATCGTACTAATTGGAGGCGCGGTCGGCTTCGTCATGATGAAGGCCGGTTTTCTGGGCAAAGGCATAGAGGAGCGTTTTAACAGCATTTTTGAAGAGGGCTTTCATGCGGGAAATCGCCTCGATTTCTGGCAAGCGCAACTGCGAGTGTTCTTGAAGACCGGGCTCATAGGCGTTGGGCTGAGTCAAACGCAGTACAGGTCGGACACATTTTTCCACGTGGCCCACAATGATTGGATAAGCATCCTCACTGAATTGGGTATAGTAGGTTTTATCTGCTTATTGTCGTTTCATGTCGTGCTTGCGCGGAGGATGTGGCGGCTTCACGACGTCTGGGCGAGGATGTTCTGTATGGCGGTGTGGATTTTTATCATGATAGGGGCTATGACTGAAGATGACTATAAAAATAAACACTATACCCTCGCCGTCGGTTTCATTCTTGCACTTGTACAATTTGGAGAATCGCGTGTGTCACTGCAAGCACAGCACAGACAATTCGGCGAGCCAGGTTACTCATAAGCCTGTCACCCTCCAATCCCAGGCGATGAGGGACGCCTTCGGGTGAAGCGTGATCTCTGATCGAGTGGCGGGGAAAACTGCCCAATAGTGGGCCCTGAAGAGCGTTGTAACGCAGAATAACCTCTGGTGGTAAAGTGGACGGGTAAGGTACTGAATGGTGCTCAGTGCTTCATAAAGCAGTTGGCGACGTTCAAGGAGCCCTAACCGAAATCGGAGGCTCGAACGCAAGCGAATATGTGCGGAATACTGGGAAAGATCACGCTCCGTGGCCGTCATGAGTCGCCCGAAGAGTTCGCCTATGCCCTGAGCCAACTCGAGCATCGAGGCCCTGATGATCTTGGAACGTACCATGGCACGGCATTGGGTAATTCAAAGATTTCATTGGGACACACGAGGTTGAGCATCCTGGATCTGTCACAAGCCGGACACCAGCCGATGATCAGCCCGCGCAGCGAGGCATGTATTGTCTATAATGGGGAAGTCTATAACCTTCATGAGATCAGGCAGAGGCTCGAATCCCGCGGCTACAAGTTTCATAGCCACTGTGACACCGAAGTCGTGCTAGCTGCGTATGATGACTGCCCTGATAGCTTTATCGACGAATGCCGAGGCATGTTTGCTTTGGGAATCTGGGACCCTCAACAGAAGCAGCTGATGCTGGCCAGGGACCGGCTTGGCATCAAGCCCCTGTACTATTACTGGGACGGCAGGCAGTTTGCATTCGCCTCGGAACTTACCGCTCTGGCGGCGATGCCGACACTTGATTTGGACGTGTGCCCCAATGCGATTCGGCAGTTTCTACTCTATGGGTACATTCCAGCCCCATTGTCGATCTTCAAGAACGTGAGCAAGCTTCCTGCGGCTCATGTTCTGACGCTTGACTTGGCTCACCCCAGGCTTTTGATTCACAGGTATTGGGACGCAACCGATTATTACGCCAATCCGAAACGGTTTAAAGATGAGGATGAAGTTCTTGACGCGATGCGGTGCGAACTGACCGATGCGATTCGCTATCGACTGATTAGCGATGTCCCATTGGGTGCATTCCTCAGCGGGGGCATTGACTCTTCGCTGGTGGTCTCGCTCATGCGTGAGGCTCATTCCGGGACCCTGCGCACCTTCACCGTCGGCTTCTCAGTGTCGAAGTGGAACGAAGCTCCCGCTGCCAAGGCCATCGCCGAACATCTAGGTACGCAACATGAAGAGTATTATCTTTCCGAAGAAAACATTCTTTCGGCGGCGCGGTCCGCGGCCGATCACTACGATGAACCTTTTGCCGACGAGTCCAACATTCCCACCCTGGCACTCTCGCGAATGACCCGTCAGCAGGTTACCGTGGCCTTGTCGGGCGACGGACTGGACGAACTTTTTTGGGGATATACAAACTATCAGTCGCGGTCCATGCCGTATTATGAGCCGCTGCAACGCATCCCGCCGTGGATTCGCAAGGTCGCCGGTGCGGCGATGCAGTTGCGCCGCGGGACGCTGTGGAGCGAATGGGGAGCATGGCTGGGGTTCAGAGACTTCGCTGAGTTCTTCGTGCGGCCGGTCCTGTGGCGCCCCGGTTACTATCCTCGCCTGCAATTGCAGAAGGGCAACAGTGACTGCTTGTTGGAGATCGGCCGTCGGGTCACGGCACTATTGCCCGGACGGAGCAAAGATCTGCTGTCCGGTGCCGTCGATCTTCATGGCTACTTGGTCGACGACATCCTTACAAAGGTTGATCGAGCGAGCATGTCCGTGGCTCTGGAGGTGCGTGTCCCGTACCTTGATCACAAGGTTGTCCAATTAGCCGCGAGTATTCCAATCGCATTCAAGACTGCCGGCCGTGAACAAAAACACCTGCCCAAGGCGCTGCTGGCACAATACCTGCCGCGGCACCTGTGGGACCGACCCAAGCGCGGATTTGGAGTACCCTTGGTTCATTGGTTGCGTAATGCGTTGAAGGATTGGGCGTATGACGAACTCAGTAGCCGGGACACCCACCTGCATGACTGGCTCGAACCCAGCGAGTTGCAGGCCATGCTAGACGATCACACAAGTGGACGTAGAGACGTCGGCCGGCTAATCTGGGGGTGTACACAATTGTCAGGATGGGATCGGCGCGTGTCGCGCATCCGCCGGGAGTCCGAATCAAAGGTGAGGGCTGGCGCGTGTGGATCACTCGACGTCAACTAATCATTTGGGGGGAAGACCAGACATGTTGGTGCACCCTGACGGCGTACAGCTTTGTTTTATGTGCCTTGACCGTTCACATGAGAATTGCAATTATCATTGACTCTTTGATTCGTGGCGGTGCGGAGCGGCAGGCACTCTATTCCGCACGCGAGCTGTGCCGCCGCGGATGTGATGTAGAGGTTGTTTATTACTATGACGAACCGAACGGATATGATAAAGCCTTAGCTGGCGGAGCAAAGTTCACGTTCATCCCCAAGAACGGCACCTATCTCCGGTTTTTTCTCCGTTTGCGGCAATACTTGAAGCAAGGCCGCTTCGACATCGTTCATGCCTATAAAAGCATCGCATGCATCTACGGCTGCATGGCGGGAGTGTTGGCCGGTGTGCCGGTTGTCTTCGCCGGCTATCGCGAGCAGTACAAGCTACGAGGGTTTCCAAAACTTGGTCATCGGATGATCAACAAGCACATCACCGGTTGGATCGTCAACTCTCAGGCAATCGGAGCAACGTTGACCAAAAGCCTCGGTGTCGCCCCAGAGAGAATCTTTCTCGTATACAATGGTATCGAGCCTGGTGCATTTCGAGCAGGCGTGACGGCAGCGCAGGCAAGACAGAAACTTGGCCTACCACATGAGGCAGGTGTGGTCTCCATTATCGGCCGACTTCGGCCGGAGAAAAACCATGCCATGTTCCTCAAGGTGGCGGCTCGGGTTTCCTCCGAGCGGGCAGATGCAAGGTTTCTCATTATCGGCGATGGCCCCATGGAAGGGCAGCTTCGCGAGCTGGCAGCTTCACTAGGCATCCAGGATGTTGTATACTTCCTGGGAATCCGCAATGACATCGCCGATCTGTTGGCGGCCACGGATGTCTGTGTCGTGACCTCTCCGCGAGAGGGCCTGGCAAACTCGCTCATCGAAGCGATGTGCGCGGGTGTGCCGATCATCTCTACGGATTATAGAGGTGTCGATGAAGTCCTAACCGACAATGTGGAAGGCCTCGTGGTCTCCCGGGACAATACACAGTCGATGGCGGATAAGATCGTTTACCTGCTGAGCGATGGCGCAATGCGAGAGAAATACGGCGAGGCAGGCATGAAGCGCGTGGAGAAGCAGTTCAGCATGGAAGCAATGGGCGAGAATCTACTGAGAATATATAAAAAAGGAATTGAAGAGTCCCGTTCCGAGAAGTGTTCGTCTCGCCTTGATACTCTCGAATATGCGTTACAGCGAACGAGAACTTGTGGCATGAATTACTTGTCCTGTATGAAAGATGCGCGTATATGTGCGGCATTTGTGGCATAGTTGATTTTGGGGGCGATTCGATCTCCGCGGAGGTATTATGGAAGATGACGGACACGCTAAGCCACCGTGGGCCGAACGACCGCGGCATTCAAGTCTGTGGCCCTGCAGGATTAGGTCACACGCGACTAAGTATCCTCGACCTTTCCACCGCGGGTCACCAGCCGATGCAAAGCAGTGAACATGGGACAACGATAGCCTATAATGGTGAACTATACAATTTTCGAGAATTGCGCAGCCAACTCAAGGAAAAGGGCGTCGGCTTCACCAGCCAGTGCGATACGGAGGTCGTCCTTAAGTCCTTTATTCAATGGGGCCATGATGCGCTCGTAAAGTTTAACGGAATGTATGCCTTTGCCATATGGGATGCCAGCTGTAGGACACTACATCTGGTGCGAGATCGTTTTGGAATTAAGCCACTTTATTACTATGCATACGATTCAGGACTCATTTTCGGATCTGAGATCAAGGCCCTACTGGCATCAGGACTTGTTCGTCGCTCACTCAATTGGTCGGCACTACATGAATACCTCTACTATGGAAATACCCTCGGTGAACGCACTTTCTTTGAAGGTGTGAACGAGTTATTGCCTGGCCATCATTTGGTTTACACAAGCGAAACCTGTTGCAGTAAGAGCTTTTGGTCCGTCAATGACCTTCAACCTATAAAGGATAACCTGAATGAGGCGACGCGATCGGTTCGCGATCACCTTGAACGCACCGTGGAAGCACACTTAATCAGCGATGTTCCTGTCGGTGTCTTTCTGAGCGGAGGAATCGATTCGTCTGCCATCACGGCGCTCGCTTCTCGACATTATGAGGGGAGGTTGAAAACGTTCTCGGTTGGATTCGATTTTGACAAGGGCCCGAGTGAGCTACCCAAGGCCCGTCAGGTCGCCGAGCAATTCGACACTGAGCACCATGAATTGCACATCGCCGGCGCTCAGATGCCTGATGTCATAGAGAACCTCGTGCATTGCCACGATCAGCCCTTTGCCGATGCCGCCAACATTCCGTTATACTTGCTCTGCAAGGAATTGAAGGGATCGGTCAAGGTGGTCCTCCAAGGGGATGGCGGGGATGAGATCTTCGCAGGGTATCGTCGCTACAACGTCCTCGCGCACGCACGATTTTGGAGGTTTGTAGCTCATGTTGCTCCTTTTCTGACCCCGCTTTCGGGTAAGGGTCCGAGGTATTGGCGGGCGATTCGTTTCCTTCAGGCGATGGCCCAGAGAGACCCGGCCATTCGCATGGCACTCCTGATGACACAGGAGACACAAAACGACCCACCAACGCGCACTCTGAGCAATGGCGCAATGAGCATGTTGCAGAGCGACGACCCTTTTGAGAGTTATCGCCGCCTTCAAATGAAACTCAGTGGTCTGGATACTGTTCAACGCATGTTGTATGTCGATTGCGTGAATCTTCTTCCGAGCCAGTTCCTGGAAAAAGTGGACAAGTCCACGATGGCCCACGGCATTGAGGTGCGCGTGCCCTTCTTGGACACTCTCCTCACCGAATACGCAATGGGTTTACCATCGAACATGAAGGTGCATGGCCTCCAGAAGAAATGGATCCTACGACGTGCCCTAAGGGGCGTTCTGCCGGACGACATTCTGGATGGCAAGAAGACCGGTTTCAGCGTGCCATATCAGTATTGGCTTCGCGGACCACTGGCGGACTATATGCGGTCCGTTCTGCTTGATCCGGAGACCATGCGATGGGGTATCTTCGATGAGAAGAAATTGCGCCAGTGCATGGACGAGCATATTGAGCGACGTCGCGATAATGGCAATCTATTGTACAAACTCCTGAATCTGGCTCTGTGGTATAGGCACTATATGCGCGCGGCATGACACATGCATGCCCGTTGCCTTGCCGACCATTATCAGCCCATCAAGCGAGTCAACCCCCTCGGCGCCGATGGACATTCAAGAACGCCTGTGATATGTTTGTCGGCAGGAGAAACCCATTGCGTAGGACCCGATTGAGAATCCTGATGATCGGAACGCTGCCCCCCCCTTTGGGCGGTGCCGGCGTCTCTCTGAAACACCTAGCCGATGCGCTGGCCCAGCGCAATGATACCGAACTCTTGATGATTAATACATCCGGTGTTCGCGGCCACGCCCTGAGCGGCTCGTTTCGGCTTCTGGTCATCTTGTGGCGATTGTTGATACTGAGTCGGCGCTGCGATGTAGTGAGCTTTCAAGCCGCGCCCACCGGGCTTCCTCTGTTGGGACCTTTTGTCCTGTGCTTTGCCCATCTGTGGGGCAAGCCGCTGGTGATCCGAAAATTTGGAGGGCGAGATTATCTGGCTTTTAAAGGACTCCGAGGCGTCTTCGCTCGAAGAGTCGTCAGGGCAGCCGACCTGTATTTGGCCCAGACCAAGGAACTCGTACGGTCCGCACAGCGGGATGGCCTTCGTCGGGTGGAATGGTTTCCGACCAGTCGGCCGATGGATGCCTTGGAGCCCCGGCCAGCAAGAGAGGCTCCTTCATGCCGGCGTTTCGTCTTCTTGAGCCTGGTCCGCCCCACGAAGGGGATTCACGAACTCATCGCCGCGGGTGAGCGCCTTGGAAAAGAGATCATCATCGACGTCTACGGACCCTTTTTTGATGGATTGACCGAGGAGGTCTTCAAGGGACTTCAGAGGGTCCGATACCGCGGAGTGGTTGCACCAGGCAAGGCCATCTCCGTCCTGCGCGACTACGATGCCCTAGTGCTGCCGACGTACTGGCAGGGCGAGGGGTATCCCGGCATCGTCATCGAGGCCTTCGCCGCAGGCATTCCCGTTGTCACGACCCGATGGAAGTGCATCCCCGAGATCGTGGACGACTCGTGCGGCATCCTGGTCGAACCGCGAAATCCGGACGCGCTCCACGACGCATTAAAGACTCTGGCCAGAGACGACCGACTTTATGCACGGCTTTGTGAGGGGGCACGATGCAAAAGGAAGCTGTTTGATTCTCGTATTTGGACCGATCGTTTCGTAGAGTATTGCATGGATTTAGTCAGGCCGATAGGAGCAACATCGGACGAGGATTCGTCCCACTGACGCGTTGGGAGGAGCTCACTGACGGGTGACGCTCATCCACGCCGGGAACCCCAGCGATGTGACCTGCCTGTGTGGCACTTGGTCGTGCATTCGCCCCTGGCTAGCGTTCGATCTCTCGCAGGTCTTCGCGGGCATTAACCAGCGCTGCGTCGAGGCTGCCAGTCTCGCTGAACACAGAACAAAAAAGGTGCGGTCTTATTGTCGGAGTTCTAGGATGTGTGGCATCTGCGGATATGTTGGCGAACACCAGCCGGCTCTACTGGAACCCATGTGCCAGGCCATGGCTTCACGAGGGCCCGACGACATG
>Ga0114931_10005874_pt1 | contig 15155 bp, 15 predicted proteins | sample 2SBtaG_FD_89579 | JGI IMG/M metagenome (GOLD analysis project Ga0114931, IMG submission 89579) | Deep subsurface microbial communities from Kolumbo volcano to uncover new lineages of life (NeLLi) - 2SBTROV14_V59a metaG | ecosystem: Environmental > Aquatic > Marine > Volcanic | place: Kolumbo...
AAATGATCGGGAAATCCGGCCGATCAGGCTTGGTCGCAGTAGATCAGTCTGTGCTCGGACAGCCTCCTAGGCAATGCGCTGCTTTTTCACCCCCGGAAAAAAATCAGGACTGTAGCCTTTCACGATCGAACACCAAGGTGAAGCGGTGTAACAACGGGTCGCCTTCCAATTCACCTTGCGAGGGAAGCTGCGGACAGCGACCCGGCCATGGCTGTTCCGATGGCGATTGCCAGCGGTTTTTTGTCGAATTTCTTGCTCATCCATATCTCATGTACTGGTGGTTCGTGTAGACCTCCAAGATTAATTTTCTGTTTTCTCCGGGTATTCGCACAGGTCTTCGATGATGCAGCTGCCGCAGCACGGTTTGCGGGCCGTGCAGGTATAGCGGCCGTGTAGGATCAGCAGGTGGTGTGCATCTTTCTTGAGTGCTTGCGGGACCCACTTTTCCAGTTGCAGCTCGACTTCCAACACGTTTTTGCCGGGCGCGATACGAGTACGGTTGCAGACTCGAAAGATATGGGTATCGACTGCGATCGTCGCCTGCCCGAATGCAGTGTTCAAGATGACATTCGCCGTTTTGCGGCCGACACCGGGCAGGGCTTCGAGTTCGTTCCGCGTCGTGGGCACCTTGCCCCGATCGCGGTCGATCAGGATGCGGCAGGTCTGATAGATGTTTTTGGCTTTGCTGTTGTAAAGCCCAATGGTTCTGATGTACTTTTTCAGGCCCTCTTCCCCGAGCGAGACGATCGCCTGCGGCGTATTGGCCACTTTGAACAGTTTGGCCGTTGCTCTATTGACGCCTTTGTCCGTAGCCTGTGCGGACAGAATGACAGCAACTAGCAACTCGAACGGCGTTTCGTAATTCAGTTCGGTCGTGGGGTCGGGGATCGCTTCGGCCAGGCGTTCGAATATAGCTCTCCTTTTTTCCCGGTTCATGAATCTGCGCTATAATTATAAGTCATTTTTTCCCAAGAGGAGAGTCGCATGGCAAAGAAAAAACAGTCGAATAATATAGAAAAAAAGCGGCGGGACAGCCGGACGATAAGCAACCCGGTCGCTCGGCACGCACACAAGACGAACCGGTGCATCGCTTTCCGCGACCGCAGCAAGTATACCCGAAAAGCCAAGCATAACGGCCAAGAGTCCTGGCCAATGGCGGTTGTTCAGCCGCTATTGGCCAGAACTCCGGTTTCCGCTTGGTGATGCCGCGAGCTGCCTAGGAGGCTGTCCGAGAATAGCGATCGTAGCGAGGGCTCGGCCGCAGTAGATCAGTTTGTTCTCGGACAGCCTTCTAGCCCATCAGGCCCGGTCGAATCGCTTGAATGTGGCGCTGAACTGGCCGCGTCCCTGGGTCATGCTTCGCAGACTGGTGGTGTATCCCAACAGTTGGTCAAGGGCGATCTCACAGAAAACGGCGACTGTTCCTTTCCAGTTGTCGGTGCCCAGTATCACTGCGTGCCGGGACTGGAGATCGCCGAGAACCAGGCCGAGATTCTCTTCCGGTACGATAATTTCGGTCGCCATAATGGGGTAGAGAACACATGGGCCCGCCTTTTTGACGGCCTTGACTGAGGCCTTTGCTGCCGCGGCGCGCAAGGCGCCTTCCGTCGATGTCTTTCCGAACAGTTCCACCTCTTTCACGACGATCTCGAGGTCGTCCAACGGTGCTCCCTCGATGGGACCGCCGCCGAGGGCCAGGTGCAGCCCTTCCTTGATCGCTTCCGACTGCGGCGGTGAAAGTTGGTGGCCGGAGGGGCTGACCACCGGCTCGCACCGGATTGTGGTTCCCGCACCGCGCTCGCGGGGGGCGACTGCCACCGCAACCCGTGCCTTGATCTCGGGGTGGGTCTGGTTGGAGTCCAGGGCAGGGTGGAACATAACATCGGCGGAGGCGGATTTGGTTATGGTCTCCCGCATCGCTACGGCGGGGCTGCCGGTGCGTACTCGAAGGTGAAATTCCCGCTCCAGCCGTTCGAGCAGGATCTGCAGGTGCAGTTCGCCCATACCGTGCAGCAGCCGCTGTCCGGTCTCCGGATTTTCCTCCACCCGTAGCGTCGGGTCTTCCTGCTGCAGCTTATCGAGTATTTCCAGGAATTTCCCCTCATCCTCGCTGGCGGCGGGTTCGATCGCCAGACTTAGAACAGGTTCGTGCGCTTCGATGCGCTCCAGCGCCAGCAGGTGCTGCGGATCGCACAGTGTGTCGCCGGTGGTGGCGTGCCGGAGACCGGCCAACAGTACGATTTGACCGGCGGAAGCCGTATCCAGGCGGGTTTTGCGGTTGGCGTCGACGTCAAACAAACGTGCAACCTGTTCCTGCAAGTGTTCCCCATCCGGTCGCAGGATGGCGACGCTGTCACCCGGCCTGAGCCAGTTGCGGTAAATGCGGACATAAACATGGCGCCGACCATCCCACAGTTGGACCTTGAAGGCCAGTGCAACCAGCGGTCCGTCATTCCCGACGGTTACGGTTTCTTCTTTGCTGTCGGGGTGGACGGCAACAAGGGGCGGGCGATCCAGTGGCGACGGGAGCAATCGAACCACGCCATCCAACAGTGGCTGTACGCCCAGATTGCGTAGCGCGGAGCCGGCGAAGCAGGGATGCATGGTGCCGGCCAGAGTCGCCAGACGCAGTGCTGTCCACAGGGCTTCCGAGCCGGGCTCCTTGTCGGCCAGAATCATGTCGGTCAGGGACTCGTCGGCTTCTGCGGCAGCCAAAAGCAGATTCTCGCGGAAGTCCGCGACCGATTCCCAGGTGGCATCATCGACCGGTTCCTGTCGAACCACTTCGCCATGTGCGCCGTCGAACCGGATTACGGTCTTGTCGATCAGGTGGATTACGGCGTCCTTTTCCGGCAGCGGCATCGTCACCGAGACCGGTTCCGCGCCGAGCCGTTGGCGCATGCTTTCCATCGCCCGTGCGAGATCGGCGCCGGGCCGGTCCATTTTATTGATAAAGAAAAGGGCGGGAAGGGCAAACTTGCTGCGCTGTCGCCAGACCGCCTCGGTTTGAGGCTCGACGCCGCGTACGCCGTCCAGGACGATGATGCAGCCGTCCAACACCCGCATCGTCCTTTCCACCTCGACGGAGAAGTCCACATGCCCCGGGGTATCGACGATCTGGATCCGGTGGTCTTTCCAGGTTGCACGGGTGACCGCAGACGAGATCGTGATTCCATGGGCCTTTTCCTCGGCCGGTAATCCATATGCGCAGCGCCGTCGTGTACTTCGCCAACCTTGTGTGACGCACCGGTGTAAAAAAGAATGCGTTCGGTCAACGTGGTCTTGCCGGCATCGACATGGGCCGCGATGCCGATATAGCGGGTGTGTGACAGGTCCGGGGTCTTGTCCATGGGAAATCGAGTCGTGTTGAGCGGTCAATCCTGTTTTTTATCTGACCGCGGCTTGAAATGGATGACCTTGTGCAAGGGGGATAAATTGATTTCAGCCAGATTGGTACCCGGTCTCAGCTTCAGCAAAAAGGCGATCAGCTCGGCAATTTCGTCCGGCTGGATCGATTGGCTTTCTTGAGCGCCGGGTTCGAAATGCAGTCGGTCGAAAAAAGCGGTTCTCACCATGCCGGGGTTGATCAGGGAAACCCGAATGTTGCTGCTCGAACACTCTTCGCGCAGCGCCTGAGTAAACCCGCGCAGGGCAAACTTGCCGGCGCAGTAGATCGTTCCATTGCGGCTTCCTTCGAGTGCGGCTTCCGAGCCTATAAAAATCAGATCCCCCCGCTTTTTCTGTTTGAGGATAGGAACAATGGCTCGGGCGCAATAGGCCTGGCTGGTGAAATTCAGATCCATAATGCACGGATCTGCACATAGGAGAATTCCTCCAACGCTCCGAATTGTCCCCGCCCTGCGGAGAAAATCGCGGCATCCAGTCCTGAAAATCGCTGGGTGAGCGCCTGCAGCCGCTCCGGCAGCGCGTCGAGTTGGGACAGATCCAGTTCGATCGGATTAAAATCGCCGGTTGCGGGTTGAAACGAGCCGATCGTGCGGGCGATGCCGATCACCGTGTGGCCTTCTTCCAGAAGCCGTGCGGCGACGGCGCGGCCGATGCCGGAGCTGGCGCCGGTGATAAGTACGGTTCGTTTCATAGAGTACACGGGAACAGTTTTTTTTCAGGGATATAATGCAGCAACGCTTCCGTACAAAACTGCGATAGTTCGGTTTCCAGCGACGACCGATAGGAGACCATGCCGTGCCTGGACTCCAACGGCCCGGCAAACAGAGTTTCTTCGGGATAGAGCCTTTGCAGAGTACGGTAAAACCGGTCCGGCAACCGGAAACTGCCGAGGCTGACCGAGTGCAGACGTGCCGGGTCGATGCGGTCAAAGACGGTTGCAAACAGCTGCTCATAATGCGTCTGATAACCATCCTGATAAATCATGGGATCGAAGCGCAGGCCGATCGTCCAATCGTGCTGCTGCAGTTTGCTCAGCGCATCGAGCCGGCGCTGGTTGTCGGGTGTTTTATGCTCGAGTGCCCGGGCGATCGCATCCGGCGTAAAACTGTAGGCAACAACGCAGTTGGGCAGCGGATCGGTGTCGAGCAATGCGCGGATTTGGGTGCTCTTGGTGCGCAGCTCGAGCCAGGCGTTGGGTAGTTGCCGGAACAGGGGCAGGAAAGAGGCTGCAAAGCCGGTCACCGGCTCCAGCGCGAGGCTGTCGCAGTCGTAGCCGGAAAAAAAATGAATCATTTGGTTGGGTGCGGCCTCTGCAGTTGCACGAATCTGCTCCCGGAAATCTTCATAATTGACGAACAGGACATAATTCGCCGAGCGATACATCCCTTGCAAAAAGCAATAGCGGCAATCATAAAGACAATTGAGCATGTGTGAAAAGTAGTAATTTTTCTCGGCACCGATCCCGTAGCCCGGGGGTGCCTGGAGCAGCAGCTGCTGGAACTTTTTCGTCAGGATGAGTGCCGGACGTTGTTTCTGCAGTCGAAAATTCTGAGCTTTGGGGTTGAATACTTCGCCATAGCGCTCACAGGCGATGCGCCGGGCGGCCGGAAAACGCCGGAGGATCCGGCCGGTGCGCGGATGTGAAAGAATGGCTTCTTCTATATATATCGTGTCGAACATTCGAATTCGGGTAACGTATCGATAGGACGCTGTTATACAATGCTCCGAGACCTCTTGGCAATGGATTTTTTGCCGCTGCCGTTTGGCGTATTGCGAAACGCTGAACTGCGGTAGAATAGTCCGATTCACCGGACAGGACTTAGGTTATGAAAGAGCAGACGATTGGGTTTATCGGCGGCGGAAATATGGCGGGCAGCCTGGTTGGCGGGCTGATTGCCGATGGCTTTACGCCGAACAACATTTGGGTCTCCGACGTCGATGCGGGAAAACTGGCAGAGTTGCGTGATCATTGGCGGGTGAATACCTCGACCGACAATACGCAGGTTGCTGCCATGGCGCGGGTGTTGGTGCTGGCGGTGAAGCCGCAAATTCTGCACACGGTCGCCGCAGACATCGCCGAAACGGTGAGACAGCATCGTCCACTCGCGATCTCCATTGCGGCCGGTATCCGTGCAAAAGACATCGAGCGATGGCTGGGCGGGTCGGCCGCCGTCGTGCGCTGTATGCCCAATACGCCGGCACTGGTGCGCACCGGCGCTACTGCGTTGCACGCCAACGCGCACGTCAGTGACGAGCAGCAGGATTGGGCTGAGTCCGTTTTTCGGGCGGTGGGGTTGACCGTGTGGGTCGACGATGAATCGATGCTGGATGCCGTGACGGCCCTATCGGGCAGCGGACCGGCCTATTTTTTTCTGTTCATGGAGGCGATGGAGAAAGCTGCTCTGGAGCTCGGCCTTGATCACCGGACCGCACGGCTGTTGACGGAACAAACGGCGTTCGGGGCGGCGAAAGTAGCGTTGGAAGTGGATGAGCCACCCGATGAGTTGAGGCGGCGTGTGACATCGCCCGGTGGTACCACAGAGAAGGCCATCGAGATTTTTGAGCAGGGTGGGCTTCGGGCACTGGTCGCTCAGGCGATGCGTGCGGCGCGCAGACGATCCATCGAGCTGTCAAACGAACTTGGGAGCCGGTAATGGACTTTTCCTATTATGCCAATCCGATGATTTTTCTGATCGATACTGCGTTCAGTCTCTATATCATGGTCATAATGCTGCGTTTTCTCTTGCAGTGGGTGAACGCGGAGTTCTACAATCCCATTTCGCAGTTTCTGGTCAAGGTTACCCATCCGCTGGTTCGCCCGTTGCGGCGCGCCATTCCCTCTGTGGGACGAATCGATACGGCATCACTCGTGTTGATGATGGCGCTGCAGATGCTGGCCGGCTTTCTTGTTTTTGCGATACAGGGGCGGTCGATCGGGATTGGCGCTCTGATTGTGTGGTCTGTCGTTCAGCTGCTGAACCTGCTGTTCAACATCTTTGTGTTCGCGATCATCATTCGGGCCATCCTTAGCTGGGTGAGTCCCATGTCATACAACGCAGCAACGTCTCTGCTTCATAGTCTGACCGATCCGATGCTTCGAGTGGTGCAGCGTGTAATTCCGCCGATTTCCGGCATTGATCTGTCGCCGCTGGTTGCTTTGATCGGATTGCAGGTGATGAAAATGGTTTTGCTGCCCCCGTTGCAGCAGCTTGCGACATTGCTCGGTTGATCGTCGGCGGGCGAAATGCGTGGGGATGATAGCGTTGTCCCGTGGTGCGCTAACGTTCTTTGTTTAAAGTTCCCGAATGCAAATTACATCTTCTTTCACACTTTCACCACTTTCCTCGTTGGCGGCCATGGACTGATCGATCTTTTGGGCTACACTTCATGGTATGTCATCCGTTTACTAGCCCGAAGATTTCATAAATTTGCGCCAATATAGGTTTCACAAGGAAATTTCCGAGGGAGTGGCATATCAGTGACTACGGCCGACTGAGGAAATATTTCTTGTGGAATCAATAGACAAGCGAAATCAAGCATAATGTGTGAAAGATTCGGGCTAAATGGCGTGTCCATGCGTTCAGAGAACATGGTGAAGTCCAGACATGAAAATGAGGAAATTTGAACAACAGCTGCAAGCATATGTGCAACACAGAGAGCACCTGATTGTATCGGTTACCCGTTACCAAGCGTGGCTTGATCGGTACGAGCTCAATTCGGTGTCGATGAATGAAAGCATTCGCACCATGCTCGAAACGTTGCGTTCCGACCGGATTACGCTGGCTTTCGCCGCCGAATTTTCGCGCGGCAAAACGGAACTGATCAACGCGATGTTTTTTGCGGAGACGGGAGTACGGTTGCTGCCTTCCACGCCCGGCCGCACGACGATGTGTCCGACCGAGTTGCTGTATGATCAGGACGGGGGTAATTACATCCGGCTTTTGGCAATCGAAAGCCGATTGGACAAGCTGTCGCTGAGCGAATACAAGCAGCGCTCCGAAAGCTGGATGCAGATCGATCTGGACTGCAGTTCGCCGGCGCAGATGCAGGAAGCTTTTAAAGAGCTCATCGCGGTCAAGCGCGTCTCTCTGGATCAGGCGAAAAAGCTGGGATTGTATCACGAGGATCTGTATCGTGGACAGGCGCCGGACGACAGCGTCGAAATTCCATGTTGGCGCCACGCCATTATCAGCTTTCCTCACCACCTTTTGAAAGAGGGATTGGTGATTTTGGATACGCCGGGTCTCAATGCCTTGGGTTCCGAGCCTGAACTTACATTGAATATGTTGCCGAACGCTCAGGCTGTGCTTTTCGTGCTGGCTGCCGATACCGGCGTAACCAAGAGCGACCTCGACATGTGGCGCAATCACGTTCGAGGCGCGCGTGCGAAGCGCAAAAGTGGCCTCATTGTGGTCATGAACAAGGTGGACACGTTGTGGGACGATTTGGGCAGCGAGGCGGACATCGATGCGGCAATACGCTCCCAGGTCGATACCACGGCGTCGATCTTGAATGTCGATGAAAGCGTGATTTTTCCGGTCTCGGCAAAACAGGGGCTTTTGGCCAAGGTCAAGTCGGATCAGCAGCTGTTGGCAAAAAGCCGCTTGATCGGTTTGGAGGAGTATCTGTCGACCGTGGTGCTCGATGAGCGTCAGCAACTTTTAGTCGGTTCGGTGGTGGATGGAATCGGCCATCTTGTCAATGCTTCCTGGACGATTCTTGCCTCGGAGGTTGGCGATCTCGGCAAGCAATTGGAGGAGGTGCATCACCTCGGTGGTGAAAACCAGTCGGCAACCGTCAAGCTTATGTCCGAAACCCGTGAGGAACAGAATCGTTATCTGGCCAGTGTGGACAAATTTCAGGCAAGCCGGCGGGTCTTTTCCAGCCAGACAGCCAGGCTGCTCGAAGCTTTATCGCCTCAGCGGACCGATGAAATCATTCAGCGCACGAAGAAACAGATGACTGGCAGTTTGACGACGGTTGGCATGAAGCGGGTGATGCGGTCTGTCTTCGATGAGCTGCGTGATGTTCTGCAGGAAGTTGTCAGGTCGACCGAAGAAACACGTCGCCTAGTCAAAACCATCTATAAGATATTTCAGAATGAGCACGGATTCAAGGAAATCAAACCGCAGTTGTTTTCGATCAGGAAATATCAGCTCGAGCTCGAGCTGTTGTTCGAGGAAGGCGAAGCGTTCCGTAACAGTGCTTCATCGACCTTGATGCAGCAGAACCTGGTAGTACAGAAGATATACGATTCGATTATCGGCCGTGCGCGGAAAGTGATGGAGATGGCACATAAGGACGCAGGCATGTGGCGGGCGATGGCCTTGAGCCCCCTGCTTCGACAAATAAAGGACCACAAAAAAATGATTGAAAGCAGGCTTGAGAGCCTGCGGAAGGTCAACATGTCCAAAGAACATCTCGATGCTCGAATTCAGGAACTGGAGCAGGCGGTCGCGCCTTTGCGTATGCAGTATGATGAGCTGGAGGAGATCAGGAAAGCGATGCAAATGGATGAGGTGGCTTCTGACGACATGATGACCGATATGGCCGATGAGGAGCGGGATATCGGGCTTGAGCCGCTGGCCGCAATGAACGGTTAAACACGTTGATAGACCAGGTCCCGGACTTTGTGGCCGAGCCTGAGACCACGGCTTTCAAATTTTGTCAGGGCGCGATATTCGGGTCTTTCGATAAACGAACCGGATGGTGCGGTGTTTCGAAGATGCCGGTTGGCGTCGAGCACTGACGCCATGCACTGAGCATAATCCTCCCAATCGGTCGCTGTGTGAAAACAGCCTCCTCTTTTGAGCTTTTTGGTAATCAGATCGATGAATTCGGGGGTGACCAGGCGGCGTTTGTGATGCCGTTTTTTCGGCCACGGGTCGGGAAAAAACAGGTTGACGTCATCTAGGCCGGTATCTGGAAGGCAGCGTTTTAGTATGTCGACCGCATCGGCACAGTAAATTCGAACATTGGTTATGCCGCGTTGCGCGAGCAGGTGCATCAGATGCCCCACGCCGGGACGGTGCACTTCGATTCCAAGATAGTCTTTTTCCGGGTGTGCCACCGCCATTTCAAGCAGCGCATCGCCGTTGCCGAATCCGATTTCAAGAATCAACGGAGCGCCGCTGCGTGAAAAAACGGCAGCGGCACCGAAGGGTTGGCCGGGATCCAGGCAATAATCCTTTCCTAATATTTGCAGCGCATCACGCTGCGCTGTTGTGATGCGTCCCTGACGTCGGCTGTAACTGCGGATGCGCCGTTCGCCGGGCAAATGCTCGGAATCGTTCATCTAGGGGAACTGCATTCGTCGTCTTTAGTCGGGAAGGGCGGATGCCGAAAGGTGATCCGCCACTTTCCATTATAAAAACAGCCCATCGATCGGTGATGATGCGGAAGCGAAGCGTTTGCGCGGCATGCGTCCGGCCAGGAAGGCTTCGCGACCGGCCTCGATGGCTTTCTTCATGGCAGAGGCCATCAGAACCGGGTTTTGGGCCGCGGCAATCGCCGTATTCATAAGCACGCCGTCACACCCGAGCTCCATAGCGACAGCCGCATCCGATGCGGTACCGACGCCGGCGTCCACCAGGATGGGCGTCTTGGCGTTCTCGACGATGGTCAGAATGTTATAGGGATTGCGAACGCCTAAGCCGGAGCCGATCGGGGCGGCGAGCGGCATGACCGCGATGCAGCCGATCTCTTCCAGCTGTTTGGCGACCACTGGATCGTCGTTGGTATAAACCATGACATCGAACCCGTCCCTGACGAGGATCTTCGCCGCTTCCAAAGTGGCGGTAACGTCGGGATACAGCGTCTTTTCATCACCCAACACCTCGAGCTTGACCAGCTTGTGCCCATCGAGGAGTTCACGGGCGAGCCGGCAGGTTCTGACTGCATCTTCGACCGTATAGCAGCCGGCGGTATTCGGCAGGATAGTATATTTCTCAGGCATAATGACATCAAGCAGGTTCGGTTCGTCCGGGTTCTGGCCGATATTGGTTCGCCGAATGGCAATCGTGACAATTTCTGCGCCGCTGACTTCGATCGCCCGGCGCGTCTCTTCGATATCCTTATATTTACCCGTTCCAACCAGAAGGCGGGAATTATAGCTTAGCCCGGCGATGACCAAAGGGTCTCCCTGGCCGCCGCCTATGGCACGCACGATCTCGACTCGGTCGCCGGATTGAAGCTGTCGGATGGCGTAAAGGCCATGGGGAAGGATTTCCCGGTTCAGTTCGACCGCAATGCGCTGATCGGTGAGAGCGAGTTCGGCGATCAGCTTGGTGACCGTTGTATTTTCGGCAAGGCGTTTTGCCTCGCCATTGACATAAACTTCCATAGATGAATCCGCGAAAGTAAAGAAAGTTGCCTCGATGAGTCAGGAACGTTCATGAATTAAATTCAACAAGTTTATGTCGGCCGATTGCTGCGTGCGGTGCACTCTCTGCTTGAAGCCGCCGGACTGTAGGGTGCGCCGTGCGCACCATGTCGAACTTGTTTCGTGCAAATTCCTTGGTGAATGATCGTTGCTTTTGGAGTCTGATGAATGGCTCAGCCTTTGATGGTCGACCGGCGCTTGTCAACCGCTTCGGCCAGCTCCTGCAGTAAAGCGGCGCTCTCTTCCCATCCCAGGCAGCCGTCGGTAATGCTGACACCATAGGTTAATGATCGGTTCGAGAGCATTTTCTGACTCCCGGCGTTGAGATGACTTTCGATCATTACTCCGAAAACGGGGTTGTTTCCCTGTGCGATCTGGTCGGCGACGTTTCTGCCGACATCGATCTGTTTTTCGTACTGCTTCGAACTGTTGGCATGACTGAAATCGATCATCAGTTTGGTCGGCAGCCCCGCCTTTTCCAGCGATTCAACCGCTAGGTCGACGCTGACTGCGTCATAATTGGGGCGTACTCCACCCCGGAGGATGAGGTGGCAGTCCTTATTGCCGGACGTCGAAAAAATGGCGGAATGACCTGCTTTGGTCAGGGAAAGAAAATGATGCGGGCAACGGGCCGAGCTGATGGCATCGATGGCGACCTGGATGGTGCCGTCGGTCGCATTCTTGAAGCCGACCGGGCACGATAAGCCGGACGCCAACTCACGATGAACCTGGCTTTCGGTGGTGCGCGCACCGATTGCTCCCCAGGCGATCAGGTCGGAAAAATATTGCGGTGTAATCAGGTCAAGATATTCCGTTGCGGCCGGTGTTCCCATATTATTGATGTCCAGCAAAAGACCGCGGGCAAGGCGCAGTCCCTTGTTGATATGAAAGCTTTCATTGAGATCAGGGTCGTTGATCAGTCCTTTCCAGCCCACCGTCGTGCGTGGCTTTTCAAAATAGACGCGCATGACGATGACGAGATTGTCGCACAATGTGTCCCTGACCCGAGTGAGTCGCTCGGCATACTCGAGCGCTGCCTGCGGATCATGGATCGAGCAGGGACCGATCACGACCAGCAGCCGATCGTCGTCTCCGGTCAGCAGCCGGTGGATCGCTTTGCGTGCCTCGAATGTCGTCTTGGTCGCTTCCGGCGTGATTGCAAATTGACCGAGAATTTGTACCGGTGGGATGACTTCTTTGACTTCGCAAATACGAATATCATCAGTGATCAATTTGTTTTGCATAGCCGTTCGTTGAAGCGAAAGCGTATCGAGTTCGGCCGCTTTGCGGACATTCGATCCAAACATAACTATCTCGGGTAAAACGATTATTGTAATGCATTCTCCATGGTGATTACCAGGGTCGATCGACGATCGACAGCGGGCAGTGGCGCTAAAATCGACACAAACGAATAACATGCGGCATATGCCGCAATCGAGCGATCGGGTATTGCATTAAAATTGTACTGTGCTATAAAGTTTGGCCTGCATCCGGTCGGCTCCCAGCCTGGTATGGTCGGGGGGCGACGAACAATCCGTACAGATTCGCTATCGCATTCCATTGAATATGATCCATGCTTTCTTTTCCCCCTCCTGTTTGATTCTGGCGCTTCTCCTGGCCGGTTCAGGCAGCGCACCTAGCCGGGCTGCCGAACCTGCCAAGGAAACGCCCAAGGCCGACGCCGGAAAAATCGGCCGTGCTGCTCACACTCAAAAGGCCGTAGCCAAACTTGGCGAGCAAGAGCGGCGGATGCTCCAAGAATACCGGCAGGCTTTTCGGGAAGCGGCAACACTGAAACTCTATAACAGGCATCTGCAGGAGGTGATCGATTTCCAGGAAAGGGACAAAGCGTCGCTCCATCGGCAGATCAAAGAGATCGAGGTGACCCGGCGCGAACTGGTTCCCTTGATGTATCGGATGCTGGATACTCTGGAGGCATTTATTCGGTTGGATCTGCCTTTTCTCAAGGAGGAACGACGCAAACGCCTCGATCGGCTGCGGCAGATGATGGTCATGCCCACCGTCAACGACTCGGAGAAATACCGCAGAATCCTGGAAGCCTATGAGATCGAAAGTGAATACGGCCGTACGATCGAAGCCTATCGTGCCGACCTGAAGGTGAATGGTGCAACCCGGCCGGTGGATTTCCTACGTCTTGGGCGTGTCGAACTCTATTATCAAACGCTCGATGGAAGCGAAACAGGGGTGTGGGACCGTGACAAGAAAGCATGGCACATCCTGCCTTCGGAATACAGAAAGCCGGTTAGAGATGGTTTACGCATTGCTCGCAAACAGGCATCGCCGACCCTCCTGACCTTACCGATACCTGCGCCGGAGGAGGTCGGCCGATGAGACAGCTCGTTTTGGTCATTATCGTATGCCTCGGTTTCTATCACAGCGCAGAGGCTGAAAAGGTGGATCTTGATCAGTTGCTTAAACAGATTCGTCAGTCCCAGAGTGGTCAGAATGACGGTGACGACACCGTGATCACCCGCTTTCTGCCGCACCAGGACAAACAGCAGTTGTTGAAAGATATGCGCGCCGGAGCGGAGCAGGAGAAGAAAAAAAGCAAGGCGTTGACCGACAAATTGAAGGCTAACGAGGAGCAGTTGGCCGGATTGGAAGCCGATCTGGACGAGCGTGCTGCCGGTTTTGGCGAGCTGTTCGCGGTGGTTCGGCAAGCGGCAAGCGATACCGAGACGGTCTTTTCCGCTTCGCTGATCACGGCGCAGTATCCGCAGCGGGTGAAACCGTTGGAGACCATCGTCGACAGCAAGGCGCTACCCGATATCGCTCAGATGGAAGCGTTGTGGTACGCGCTGCAGCAGGATATGACGGAATCCGGCAAGGTAACCCGGTTCCGGGCGCAGATCGATACGGCGGCGCGCGAGCATCGGGATGCGGAAGTCGTTCGCATCGGCCCGTTCACCGCGGTGGCCGATGGGGTTTATCTGGATTACCTGCCGGAAATCGGTCGGTTGGTCGAGTTCCCCCGACAGCCGGCAATGCGCTATCTGGATTTGGCGGAAGAACTGGGGCAGGCTCGATCCGGCTTGATCACGGCGGCCATCGACCCGACCAGCGGAGTGATTCTGGGTGTTCTGGGGCAGGCGCCCGGTCTCATGGAACGCGTCGAACAGGGCGGCATCATCGGTTATATCATCCTTTTCCTGGGTGCTGTCGGTCTTGTGATTGTCATTGTCCGGTTGGGAAATTTAACAATCATCAACAAACAGGTTCAAAATCAGTTGAATCACCTCGAGGAGCCTCAATCCAACAATCCGTTGGGCCGCGTTCTGGCGGCTTCGCGAGCCCAGGAGTACCACGACACCGAAACTCTCGAGCTTATTATCGATGATGCGGTTATTCGCGAGGTGCCTGTCCTGGAAAAAGGTCAGGCCCTGGTCAAACTGTTGGCTGCCGTGGCCCCGCTGCTGGGGCTTTTGGGAACGGTCACCGGAATGATCGAGACCTTTCAGGCGATCAGCCTGTTCGGCACCGGTGATCCGAAGTTGATGGCGGGCGGAATATCACAGGCATTGATGACGACCTTGCTGGGCCTCACTGTCGCCATTCCTTTGCTGTTTCTGCACACTCTTATGGTGACGCGCAGCAACGCATTGGTACAGATCCTGGATGAGCAGAGTGCTGGGCTCATTAGTCGGCTCGCGGAGAAAAATGGGCGATGAACGGACTGCTGGAGTCGTTTCTCCTGTTCATGAGACCGGAGGGGTGGTGCTGTGGCTGATTTTGCTGCTGTCGACCGTTCTTTGGAGTTTGATCATCGAACGCTTCCTTTTTTTCTACATGACCTATCCCCGATTGCAGCGGCGGTGGCTCGAAGAGTGGGGCCAACGAACAGACAAAAAGTCATGGTACGCACACAGCATCCGCGATGATATGATTTCCCAGGCCAGGATGAAACTTGCTGCAACGGTCCCTGTCATCAAGACACTGATCGGGCTTTGTCCCCTGTTGGGTCTTTTGGGTACGGTAGGGGGCATGATCGAGGTGTTCGATGTCATGGCCGAACTCGGCACCGGCAATCCCCGGGCGATGGCCTCCGGTGTGTCACAAGCGACTGTTAATACGATGGCGGGAATGGTGATTGCGATCTCCGGTCTTTTTTTCAGCAAAAAGATCGAGGGACAGGTGGAGGAGGAAGCACACCATCTGGCCGATTTGTTGATCTATGAATAGGAGGTGCGTGCATGCGTCGACATAGCCACAGGGCGCGGGGCGACGATGCGTCGGAAATCAATCTGACGCCGATGCTCGATGTCATTTTTATCATGTTGATCTTTTTCATCGTTACGGCATCGTTCACCAAGGAATCGGGTATCGAAGTCAATCGGCCGTCGGCAAA
>Ga0114931_10005875_pt1 | contig 15154 bp, 11 predicted proteins | sample 2SBtaG_FD_89579 | JGI IMG/M metagenome (GOLD analysis project Ga0114931, IMG submission 89579) | Deep subsurface microbial communities from Kolumbo volcano to uncover new lineages of life (NeLLi) - 2SBTROV14_V59a metaG | ecosystem: Environmental > Aquatic > Marine > Volcanic | place: Kolumbo...
GACGAATCCACCAGGTGGCGTAGGTCGAGAACTTGTAGCCCCGGCGGTACTCGAACTTGTCGACCGCCTTCATCAGGCCGATGTTCCCCTCCTGAATGAGGTCGAGGAACTGGAGCCCGCGGTTGGTGTACTTCTTGGCGATCGAGATGACGAGGCGGAGGTTGGCCTCGACCATCTCCTTCTTGGCCTGGCCGGCCTCGCGCTCGCCCTTCTGCACGGTCTTGACGATACGCTTGAACTCGCCGACGTCGAGCCCGACCTCGGTGGCGATCTCGGCGATCTCGCCGCGGATGCGGTTGACCGCCTCGGCCTCGCGCGCGGCGAAGGTCTTCCAGCCGCGCTCGGGCAGCTTGCCGACGCGCTCGATCCAGTTGGGTTCGAGCTCGTGGCCCTGGTAGTGCTCGAGAAAGCTCTCGCGCTTGACCTTGTGCTTCTCGGCCAGGCGGAGAAGCTGGCCCTCGCGGCGCACGAGCTGGCGGTTGACCGCGTAGAGCTCCTCGACCAGGGCCTCGATGCGCGCGTTGTTGAGATGGACGTCCTCGAGCAGGCGGACGATTGAATCGCGCGCGCGCGCGTACTTCTTGTCCTGGGCGGGGGTTGTCTCCTCGCCCGCGAGCGCCGCGGCGAGGCGCTCCTCGTGGAGCTTGCGAATTCGATTGTAGGCGCGATTGACCTTTTTGAAGGTCTCGAGAACCTTCGGCATGAGGGCGCGTTCCATCGCCGCGAGCGAGATCGTGCCGTCGTCGCCATCCTCGTCGTCGTCCGAGACGGCGGCGTCGCCATCGGCCTTGGCCCCGTCGGCCTTGGTTTCGCCGGTCTTGGTTTCGTCGGTCTTGGTCTCGGCGGGCTTGGTTTCGGTGGGCGCGGCGGTCCCATTGCCTTCGGCCGGCGCGGCCGCGCCGTTTCCGGCGGACGCGGCGCCGTTGTTCGCCGCCTTGGCGACCGGGGTGCCGTAGGTCGCGTCGAGATCGATGATGTCGCGCAGCAGAAGCCGACCGGCCTCGAGCTCCTCGCGCCAGAAGACGATCGCGCTGAGGGTGAGCGGGCTTTCGCAGATGCCCGCGATCATCGCCTCGCGGCCGGCCTCGATCCGCTTGGCGATCGCGATTTCGCCCTCGCGCGACAGCAGCTCGACCGAGCCCATCTCGCGTAGATACATGCGAACCGGATCGTCGGTCGTGCCGACGTCCTCGTTGGCGCTGGTCGTCGCCGGCGTCGCCTTGGGCGCCTTCTCGTCGTGGCCCGCCTCCGCGTCCTGCTCCTCGCCGTCGATGACGTTGATGCCCATCTCGGACAAGGTCGCCATGGTGTCCTCGATCTGCTCGGACGACACCTGCTCGGGTGGCAGCGCGGTGTTGATCTCGTCATAGGTGACGTAGCCGAGCTCCTTGCCACGCGCGAGCAGCTTCTTGACCGTGGCGTTGGCCTGGTCGATCAGCGGGCTGTCGGGCGCGGTGTCCTCGCCCGTTTCGACCTCTTCTTCCTGCGTGGAAACCTTGGTAGCGGCCATGCGTTCATGACTCCTGACGTCAACTATCCCCTCGAACGCGCCGTCGCTTTTACGGCTGGCGCGGTTTTTCGCCTTCAGGCGTCGGCCTCGTCCCCCGCTTCGTCCTCCGACTCGGGCGCGGGTTCGTCGAGCAGGGCGATCGCGCGGTCGTTGCGTTCGATCTCGCGCTTGAGCGCCTTGAGGCGCGCGAAATTCTCGTCGGTCATGTTCTCGGCGAGGTCTCGTTCCGCGGCGCGCAACTCCGCTATCATCGTCACCGCCCGGCCATGGCACGACAAGACATGCCGCCATCCTCTTTCCAGTTCCGACAGCGGCACATCGGCCCCGAGGTATTTATCCTCCAGACGGCGCTCCGACCAATGAAGGGGCGCCGACAAACGCTCGACGGCCTGCGAAAACCCCTGGGTTGACAGGTGGTCTTTGAGCCCCGCCGAGTCAAGGTCCGGCGCGCGAATCGCGATTTCTAGGATGGCGCGGCGCAGCCTGTCAAGCTCGGGGCTCGATAACGGGGCGGCGGTGAACTCCTCCTCGACGCGGGAGAGAAGCGCGGGCCGGTTGACGATCATGGTCACGAGTAGCCGCTCGCGGCGCTCGGAAAGCCCCTCGGCGCCCTGTCCCAGTGGGTCGGGGATGCGGGAGTCCGGAAACCCCGCCCTTGTCCGGCGAAAGCCCCCTTGAACGAATCTCCCTGGGGCGAAGTCTCCCCGCCCCCGGGGTTGCCGCGCCGGGCGCGCGCCACCCCGGCCGAACAGCTTGTCCAGGCGGTCGCGGATCAAGCGCCCGTAATGGCCCCGCACGCTCTCGTCCCCGATCCGGCCGATCGCCTTGCGAAGCGTCGTTTCCAGCGCCGCGCAGCGCTCGGGCGTATCGAGGCGCCGCCCCTCGGTCTCGCGCTCCCAGAGAAGGTCGATCAACGGCCGGGCGGAATCGAGCGCCGCGCGCACCGCCGCCGCGCCGCGCCGCGCGAGCAGGCTGTCCGGATCCTCGCCCGGCGGCAGGGCGGCGAAGCGCAGCGAGCGGCCGGGCGCGAGCAGCGGCAGCGCGCGCTCGGCGGCGCGCAGGGCGGCGCGGCGGCCGGCGGCGTCGCCGTCGAAGCAGACGATGGGCTCGGGCGCGATCCGCCACAGAAGCCGGATCTGATCCTCGGTCAGCGCGGTGCCGAGCGGCGCGACCGCCTGGGGAACGCCGGCGCGGTGAAGCGCGATCACGTCCATGTAGCCCTCGGCGACCACCATCTCGCCCGCCTCGCGCGCCGCCTTGCGGGCGAGCGCCAGCCCGTAGAGAAGTAGGCCCTTGTGGAACAGGGGGGTCTCGGGCGAGTTGAGGTACTTCGGCCCCCGGTCGCCCATCGCCCGGCCGCCGAAGCCCACCACCCGGTCGCCCTGGTCGGTGATCGGAAAGATGACGCGGCCGCGAAAGCGGTCGTAGGACGCGCCGCCGTCCTCGGGCACGATCACCAACCCGGCCTCGATTAGCGCCTGCTCGGCGACGCCGGCGCCGGTCAGCGCGCGCTTGAGCGCGTGGCGGTCGTCGGGCGCGAAGCCGAGGCGGAAGCGCGCCCGGATCTAGGGCGAAAGCCCGCGACCCTCGAGGTAATCGCGCGCCGCCGCCGCGTCCGGTCCGGCGAGCGTGGACTCGAACCAGGCGCAGGCGCGCTCGAGCACCTCGTAAAGCGAATCGCGCTTCTTCGCCGCCTGGCGGTCCTCGGGCCGGCGGGCGGGCATCTCGATCCCCGCCGCCTTGGCGAGCTGCTCGACCGCCTCGGGAAAGGGGAGGTTGTCGGCGCGCATGGCGAAGCCGATCACGTCGCCATGCGCCCCGCAGCCGAAGCAGTGGAAGAAGCCCTTGTCGTCGCTGACCGTGAACGACGGCGTCTTTTCCTTGTGAAAGGGGCAGAGCCCGACATGCTCGCGCCCGCGTCGGGTCAGGGCGACCCGCCGGCCCACCAAGTCGGAGATCGGCACGCGCGCCCGGATTTCGTCGAGGAACTGGGGCGGGAAGCTCATCCCGGGGCGGCGGTCAGCTCAGCGCCTTCTTGACCCGCGCGCTCGCCTTCGCGAAATCCATCCGCCCGGCGTAGCGCTGCTTGAGCGCCGCCATGACGCGCCCCATGTCCTTGAGGCCGGTCGCCTCGACCTCGGCGACCACCTGCTCGACCGCGGCCGCGATCTCGTCGTCGTCGAGCTGGCGGGGCATGAAGCTTTCGATGACGCCGATCTCCTCGGCCTCGCGCTCGGCGAGGTCGACGCGCCCGCCCTCCTCGTAGAGCTTGATGCTCTCGCGGCGCTGGCGGATCATCTTGGCGAGCAGTTCCAGGATCTGGGCGTCGTCGATTCCATCGGCGTTGCCGGTCGCGCGCGCGGCCACGTCGCGGTCCTTGACGGCGGCGAGAATCAGGCGAAGGGTCGAGACCTTGCACGAGTCCTTGGCCTTCATGGCGGCCTTGAGCTCGTCCTGTAGACGCTCTCGTAACATCAGCTATGATTCGGGTGGCTGTCGCGAAAGCGCAAGCATAGACCGAAAGTGGCGTCCTGGCAAACGCTATATTTTATATAACTTACTGATATTAAATAATATTTTCTTTCCCCTGGGGGTTGACCTCGGGCGGCGATTTGCTTATGTTCCGCGCGGACTGCACGGCTCGAGCGCGCCGGGCCGATCGCGACCCTCGCGGGACAGACTTGAACGACAATGCCAGACGCCACGACGCCGCCTGACCCCTCGGCCACGGCGGCGCTTGTTCTTGCCGACGGCACGGTCCTTTGGGGCCGTGGACTGGGCGCCCACGGGCGGCGCGTGGGAGAGGTCTGCTTCAACACCTCGATCACGGGCTATCAGGAGATCCTGACCGATCCCTCCTACGCCGGGCAGATCATCACCTTCACCTTTCCTCACATCGGCAACGTCGGCGCCAACCCCGAGGATCTCGAGGCGGCCACCCCCGCCGCGCGCGGGCTGGTGCTGCGCGCCGAGGTGACCGGGCCGTCGAACCATCGCGCCGAGAGGCATCTCGACGACTGGCTGCGCGCCAACGACCTGGTGGGCATCTCGGGCGTCGACACGCGTCGGCTCACCCGGCATCTGCGCGATCGGGGCGCCCAGGCGGCGGCGCTGGTCCACGGCGAGGCGGGCGCGATCGACGCGGCCGCGCTCGAGGCCGAGGCGCGGGCCTGGCCGGGGCTCGCCGGCATGGACCTCGCGCGCGAGGTGACATGCCGTCAGACCTATGCCTGGGACGCGACGACCTGGACGCCGGGGGCGGGCTTCGGGCGGATGACCGCGCCCCGCCACCGCGTGGTCGCGATCGATTACGGGGCCAAGCGCAACATCCTGCGCTGCCTCGCGAGCCAGGGCTGCGCGGTGACGGTGGTGCCGGCGACGGCGAGCGTCGAAGAGATCCTCGGCCACGAGCCCGACGGGGTGTTTCTCTCCAACGGCCCGGGCGACCCGGCGGCGACCGGCGAGTACGCCGTGCCCGTGATCCGCGAGCTGATCGCGCGCGGCCTACCCGTCTTCGGCATCTGCCTCGGCCACCAGATGCTGGCGCTGGCGCTCGGCGCGCGCACCGAGAAGATGCACTTCGGCCATCGCGGCGCCAATCACCCGGTCAAGGATCTCGCCACCGGCCGGGTCGAGATCACGAGCCAGAACCACGGCTTCGTCGTGGTCCGCGACAGCCTGCCCGTGGGGCTGCGCGAGACCCACGTCTCGCTGTTCGACGGCTCGCTCGAGGGGCTTGCGCTGATCGGACAGCCGGTGTTCTCGGTCCAGTACCACCCCGAGGCGTCCCCCGGCCCCCAGGACAGCTATTACCTGTTCGACCGCTTCATCGCGATGATGGCCGATGCCTAGGCGCGGCGATCCTCACGGCGGCGCGGGCGCCTTCACCCCCCCCACCCCAACCCTCCCCCACGCGGGGGGAGGGAGTGGTGTCGGGGTCGAGACCGGGAGGGACGGGGACAAAATCGGTGGTGCGCGGGCCTTCGCCCCCCCACCCCAACCCTCCCCCACGCGGGGGGAGGGCGTTCCCACCGCCGCCACGTCGCCCCTTGCCACGCGGCGGGAGAGTGTTCCCACCGCCACCACGTCGCCCCCTCCCACGCGTGGGGAGAAGGCGTTCCCGTCGCCACCACGTCGCGCCCCGCCACGTGGCGGGAGAGTGTTTCCGCCGCCACCACGTCGCCCCCTCCCCCCGCGTGGGGGAGGGTTGGGGTGGGGGGCGGTTGCCGGGACGCTTGATCATGCCTAGGCGCAGCGACATCGAGAGCATTCTGATCGTCGGCGCGGGGCCGATCGTGATCGGGCAGGCCTGCGAGTTCGACTATTCCGGCACCCAGGCCTGCAAGACGCTGAAGGACGAGGGCTACCGGATCGTGCTGGTGAACTCGAACCCGGCGACGATCATGACCGATCCGGAGCTGGCCGACGCCACCTATATCGAGCCGATCACGCCCGAGATGGTCGCCAAGGTGATCGCGCGCGAGCGTCCCGACGCCCTGCTCGCGACCATGGGCGGACAGACCGCGCTCAACATCGCCTGCGCGCTCGCGCGCGACGGCGTGCTCGACGCCCATGGGGTCGAGCTGATCGGGGCGAGCGCCGAGGTCATCGACAAGGCCGAGGACCGCGAGAAGTTCCGTGCCGCGATGGAGCGCATCGGCCTCGCCTGCCCGCGCAGCCGGCTTGTCGGTAGCCGCAAGGAAGCCCGCGCGGCGCTCGATTACGTGGGCCTGCCGGCGATCATCCGGCCGAGCTTCACCCTGGGCGGCGCGGGGGCCGGGGTCGCCTACAACCTCGAGGAGTTCGGGCGCGCGGTCGCCGCCGGGCTCGATTCATCGCCGACCAGCGAGGTGCTGATCGAGGAATCGGTGCTCGGGTGGAAGGAATACGAGCTCGAGGTCGTGCGTGACCGGGCCGACAACTGCATCATCGTCTGTTCGATCGAGAACATCGACCCCATGGGCGTACATACCGGCGACAGCGTGACCGTGGCGCCGGCGCTGACCCTGACCGACAAGGAGTACCAGGGCCTGCGCAACGCCTCGATCGCGGTGCTGCGCGAGATCGGCGTCGACACCGGGGGCTCGAACGTTCAGTTCGCGGTCAACCCCGCCGACGGCCGCGTGGTGGTGATCGAGATGAACCCCAGGGTCTCGCGCTCCTCGGCGCTGGCGTCGAAGGCGACCGGCTTCCCGATCGCCAAGGTCGCGGCCAAGCTCGCCGTCGGCTACACCCTCGACGAGATCGACAACGACATCACCGGCGCCACCTCGGCCTCGTTCGAACCGACCATCGATTACGTGGTCACAAAGGCGCCGCGCTTCACCTTCGAGAAGTTCCCGGGCACCGAGCCCCTACTCACCACCTCGATGAAGTCGGTCGGCGAGGCCATGGCGATCGGGCGCTCGTTCGCCGAATCGCTGCAAAAGGCGCTGTGCTCGCTGGAGACCGGCCTGACCGGACTGAACCCGCCCGAGGTTGAGGGCTACGCCCCGGGCGGCGAGATCGCGCCCCTGCGCGCCGCACTCGCCCAGCCCCGACCCGACCGGCTGCTGGTGATCGCCGAGGCGCTGCGCGCGGGCCTCGAGGTCGACGAGATTCGGACGCTCACCCATTACGACCCCTGGTTCATCGAGCGCATCGCCGAGATCGTCGCCGTCGAGGCGCGAATCGCCGCCAACGGCCTGCCGGACGACGCCGCCGGACTTCTCGCGCTCAAGAAGATGGGTTTCTCCGACGCCCGGCTCGGCGAGATCGCCGGGCTGTCCGAGGCCGAGGTCGCCGCGCGCCGCGCGGAATTGGGGATCGGCGCGGTGTTCAAGCGGGTCGACACCTGCGCCGCCGAGTTCGAAGCCCAGACGCCCTATATGTACTCGACCTACGAGGGCGACGGCGCGGGAGCGGGCGAATGCGAGGCGCGGCCGAGCGCGCGGCGCAAGGTGATGATCCTCGGCGGCGGTCCCAACCGGATCGGCCAGGGGCTCGAGTTCGACTACTGCTGCGTGCACGCGGCCTACGGCCTCGCCGACGCGGGGTTCGAGACCATCATGGTCAACTGCAATCCCGAGACCGTCTCGACCGACTACGACACATCGGACCGCCTTTATTTCGAGCCGCTGACCGCCGAGCACGTGATCCGGATCGCGCGCGCCGAGGCCGCGCGCGGCGTCCTCGTCGGCGTGATCGTCCAATTCGGCGGCCAGACCCCGCTCAAGCTCGCGCGCGCGCTCGAGGAGGCGGGCGTGCCGATCATCGGCACCTCGCCCGACGCCATCGACCTCGCCGAGGACCGCGAGCGCTTCCAGGGACTGCTCGCCGAGCTCGGCCTGCGCCAGCCGGCCAACGGCACCTGTCGCACGGTCGAGGCCGCGCTCGCGATCGCCGAGCGGATCGGCTACCCGGTGGTGGTGCGCCCGTCCTACGTACTTGGCGGCCGGGCGATGGAGATCGTCCACGGCCCGGACGCGCTCGCCCGCTACATGGCGAACGCGGTGCGGGCGTCGGACACCGGCCCGGTGCTGATCGACGCCTACCTCCAGGACGCAACCGAGATCGACGTCGACGCGGTGGCCGATGGCGAGGAGGTCTACGTCGCCGGAATCCTCGAGCATATCGAGGAGGCGGGCGTGCATTCGGGCGATTCGGCCTGCTCGCTGCCGCCCCATTCGCTCGCCCCCGAAATCCTCGCCGAGGTGCGCGAGCAGACCACCGCGCTCGCCCGGGCGCTCGGCGTCGTCGGGCTGATGAACGTGCAGTTCGCGATCAAGGACGATGACGTCTACATCCTCGAGGTCAATCCGCGCGCGAGCCGCACGGTGCCCTTCGTCGCCAAGACCATCGGCGTGCCGATCGCCAAGATCGCCGCCCGGGTGATGGCCGGCGAGCGACTGTCGTCCTTCAACCTCCAGCCTCCCGCCCCCGACCACGTGGCGGTCAAGGAGGCGGTGTTCCCCTTTGCCCGCTTCCCGGGCGTCGACATCATCCTCGGCCCCGAGATGAAATCGACCGGCGAGGCCATGGGGCTCGACCACGACTTTGCTCGCGCCTTCGCCAAGTCGCAGATCGCCGCCGGCATGGGGCTGCCCGAAAGCGGCACGGCCTTCGTCTCGGTGCGCGACGCCGACAAGCCCGCCATGGCGCCGCTCTGCCGCGAGCTGATCGCGCTCGGCTTCACGCTGGTGGCGACCCGCGGCACGGCGGCGTTTCTCGAAAAGGCGGGGCTCGCGGTTCGGGTCGTCAACAAGGTCGCCGAGGGTCGGCCCCATTGCGTCGACGCGATCAAGAGCGGCGAGGTCGTCCTGGTGTTCAACACCACCGAGGTCGCGCAGGCGATCGCCGATTCCTTCGATTTGCGGCGCGCGACGCTGCTCGGCCATATCTCCTATCACACCACGCTCGCGGGCTGCCGCGCGATGGTGCGGGCAATCGCCGCCGCCCGGACGGGCAATCTTGAAGTCGCCCCCCTTCAAGCCTATCGTAATAGGTCGACGCGCGCGCGGGGGACCGGAAAGTCCTCGGCGCGCGAGGCGACGACCCCGGCGAAAACGGGACCGGCAACAACCGATCGGGCGTGTTGAGGCGAGACGTGGGAATGGAAAAAGTACCGATGACCGACCGGGGGTTCACCCGCCTGTCGGACGAGCTCCGCCGCCTCAAGACCGTCGAGCGTCCGGCGGTGATCCGCGCGCTCGAGGAGGCGCGCGGGCACGGCGATCTTTCGGAGAACGCCGAGTATCACGCCGCCAAGGAGCGCCAAGCCTATATCGAGGGCCGGGTGATGGAAATCGAGGACAAGCTGAGCCGCGCCGCCGTGATCGACGTCGGCAAACTGTCGGGCGACGGGGTCAAGTTCGGCGCCACCGTGACGCTCGCCGACGAGGACACCGACGAGGAGAGCACCTATCAGATCGTCGGCGTCGACGAGGCCGATATCAAGTCGGGGCTGCTGTCCGTGACCTCGCCGCTCGCGCGCGCGTTGATCGGCAAGAACGTCGGCGACAGCGTCGAGGTGAGCGCGCCCGGCGGCGCGAAATCCTACGAGATCGTCAAGGTTCACTACAAATAACCCAGACGAGCGCCCATCCGCCGCGCCGCTGTTGGGTCGTCACCGACGGCCGCGCGGGCAACGAGAATCCCTGCCTCGGGCTGGCCGAGGCGGTCGGGCTCGAAACCACGGTCAAGCGCGTGCCGCCGCGCGCGCCCTGGAGCCGGCTTCCCCCGCAGCTCTGGTTCGCTCCCCTGCGCGCGCCCATGCGGGGGAGCGATCCGCTCGCGCCGCCCTGGCCCGATCTTCTGATCGCCGCCGGACGCCGCTCGGTCGCGCTCTCGATCGCGTTGCGCCGGCGGAGCGGCGGCGCGATCTTCACGGTCCAGATCCTCGATCCCGCCGTGTCGCCCGCGCGCTTCGACCTCGTCATCGCGCCCCGGCACGACCGGATTCACGCCCGCCACGCCGGCGGCAACGTTATCGCGACCCTCGGCGCGCTGACCCGTGTGACGCCCGCGCGGCTCGCCGAGGCCGCCGCCGCGAGCGCGCCGACGCTCGGCCATCTGCCGCACCCGCGCGTCGCCGTGCTGATCGGCGGCGCGAGCAAGACCCACCGCCTCGACCGCGCCACCGCCGCCGCGCTTGGCGAGCGCCTCGCGGCGTTGTCCCGCGAGCAGGGCGCGGGGTTAATGGTCACCGCGTCGCGGCGCACGCCCGCCGATTGCGCCGCCGTGATCCGCGAGCACCTCGGCTCGGCGTCCGCCGTGATGTGGAACGGCCAGGGCGAGAACCCCTATTTCGGCTACCTCGGGCTCGCCGACGCGATCGTGGCGACGAGCGATTCGGTCGCCATGGTCTCGGAAGCCTGCACCACGGGCAAGCCGGTCCATCTGATCGACCTTCCCGGTGGATCAGCCAAGTTCGCCCGCTTCCACGCCGAACTGCGCGAACGCGACCTCGCGCGGCCCTTCGCCGGGCGGATCGAGACCTGGACCCCACCGCCTCTCGACGAGACCGCGCGCGTCGCCACCCTGGTCCGCGCCCGCCTCGGCCTCGCCTGACCGCCACGCGGACCTGTCGCGCATAAGCGCGGGCGCGAGCGGCACGGAGCCCCGGGCCTCGCCCTTCGACACGCTCGGGGCGAGGCCCTCCGATCGACGCCAAGCCAGGGCAAGGCGCGCCTTCGGAGAAAGGCCCTCATGGCGCGCCCGTCGAACCATGAGAACCGGAGCGCGCCATCGCCTTCCGGCCGCGTCCATGCCCGCGCCCTTCCGGCCCCTCCCTTGGATGGATGGATAAAAATCATTATTTTGAATAATTCCATATTGCAATAAGCGGTGGAGTTCGCTATATCTTGTTTAGAGCAATTCCATACTAAGACGGAGAGAACGAATGTCAGAGACAATTAACGGGGCCGTCCTGGCCCAGCCTGCGACCCTGATCGGCAAGCCCGCGCCCGACTTCACCGCCGCCGCGGTCGACGCAGACGGCATGATCGTCGAGGATTTCAACCTGCGCCGCCACCTCGACGGTGCCTATGGGCTGGTGTTCTTCTACCCGCTCGACTTCACCTTCGTCTGCCCGTCCGAGATCCTCGCCTTCGACAACCGGGTTCCGGCGTTCGAGGAGCGCAACGTCAAGATCGTCGCGGTCAGCGTGGATTCGCAATACACCCACCTCGCCTGGCGCGACACGCCGGTCGGGAAGGGCGGCCTCGGCCCGGTGCGCTTCCCGCTGGTCGCCGACCTTTCGAAGGCGATCGCGCGGTCCTACGGCGTGCTGATCGACGAGCGGGTCGCGCTGCGCGGCAGCTTCCTGATCGACCGCGAGGGAATCGTCCGTCACCAGGTGATCAACGACCTGCCGCTTGGGCGCGACGTCGACGAGGCGCTCCGCATGGTCGACGCGCTCCAGTTCCACGAGGAGAACGGCGAGGTCTGCCCCGCCGGCTGGCGCAAGGGCAAGCCGGGCATGGAGGCGAGCGCCGAAGGGGTCGCCAAATTCCTGGCCGCCCACGCCGAGACCCTTTAATCTGCGCCGGGTCGGCCCACGCGGGTCGGCCCGGGCTTTTCCGCGACTTTCGCGACCACGCTTTCGGGGACCGAACATGACCGAAACACAGCACGCCCGCGTTCTCATCGTCGGCGGCGGGCCGGCGGGCTACACCGCCGCGATCTACGCCGCGCGGGCCAATCTCAAGCCGATCGTGATCCAGGGCATGCAGCCCGGCGGCCAGATGACGATCACCACCGAGGTCGAGAACTACCCAGGCTTCGCCGAGGTCATCCAGGGCCCCTGGCTGATGGAGCAGATGGAGGCCCAGGCCCGCAATGTCGGCGCCGAGATGATCGCCGACACCATCGTCGAGGTCGATCTCGAAAGCCGGCCCGTCCGCTGCGTCGGCGACAGCGGCGCGGTCTATACCGGCGATACGCTGATCATCGCCACCGGCGCCCAGGCGCGCTGGCTCGGCCTGGAGAGCGAGGAGAAGTATCGCGGCGCGGGCGTCTCGGCCTGCGCAACCTGCGACGGCTTCTTCTTCCGCGACCGCGTGGTCGCGGTGGTCGGCGGCGGCAACACGGCAGTCGAGGAGGCGATCTTCCTCACCAACTTCGCCTCCAAGGTATTCTTGATCCACCGCCGCGACGCGCTGCGCGCCGAGAAGGTCATGCAGGACCGCTTGTTCGCCAATCCCAAGATCGAGGTGATCTGGAACAACGTCGTCGACGAGGTTCTGGGAACCGACGACCCGCCCGGCGTCACCGGCGTGCGGCTGCGCGACACGCGCTCGGGCGAACCCCGCGAGATCCCGGTCGACGGGCTGTTCATCGCCATCGGCCACGACCCGGCGACCGCGCTGTTCCGCGGCAAGCTCGACATCGACGCAGAGGGCTACATCCGCACCGCCCCCGACAGCACCGCGACCAGCCAGCCCGGCGTGTTCGCCGCCGGCGACGTGCGCGACAAGGTCTATCGCCAGGCGGTGACCGCGGCGGGCATGGGCTGCATGGCCGCGCTCGAGGCGGAACGTTATCTCGCCGCGCGGGAGGCCGGAGAATCGGCGGCCGCCGAGTAATCCCGCCCCACCCCTTCATGGTTTCCTAAACCGAAGCGCATGGTAGAGTGCGCTCCGTTTCTACCCCTTCACCCTGTTGGCGCACGGGCAGCGAGCGATGGACTGGGACAAGCTTCGCATCTTTCACGCCGTCGCCGAGGCGGGCAGCTTCACCCACGCCGGCGAGGTTCTGAACCTGAGCCAGTCGGCGGTCAGCCGCCAAATCAGCGCGCTCGAGCAGGACCTTCGCGTGCCGCTGTTCCGGCGCCATGCCCGCGGCCTGATCCTGACCGAGCAGGGCGAGCTTCTCTACCGCACGGCGCGCGACGTGCTGGCCAAGGTGGCGCTGACCGAGGCCATGATCACCGAGGCCAAGGACCGGCCCAAGGGGCCGCTCACCGTGACCTCGACCGTGGGCTTCGCGACCATGTGGCTCGCCCCTCGGCTGGTCGACTTCATCGATCTCTATCCCGAGATCGCGGTGACGCTGATCGCTAACGACCGCGACCTCGATCTCGGCATGCGCGAAGCCGATGTCGCGATCCGCATGCGCCCGCCGACCCAGCCCGATCTCATCCAGCGCATTTTGATGACGGTGCATCTGCACGCCTACGCTTCGCCCGCCTACCTCGCCAAATGGGGCACGCCGACGACGCTCGACGAGCTCGAGCAGCACCGGGTGATCGTCTACGCCGACGGGCCGCTCACGCGCTACATCGACCCCAACTGGCTGCTGCGTGACCAGGACGGCAAACCCGCGGCGCGGCTGCCGACGCTGCGCGTCAACTCGATCCTGACGCTCCTCCAGGCGATCGAAAGCGGGCTTGGAATCGGCGCGCTTCCCGACTATCTGGTCGAGAACAGCGTCAATCTGGTCCGCGTGCTCCCCGAGGTCGACGGCCCCAACCTCGATACCTTTTTCGTCTACCCCGAGGAGCTCCGGCATTCGAAGCGCATCACCGTGTTCCGCGACTTCCTGCTGGAGCGGGTCAAGGAAACGCGCTTTTAGCGCATGATTCACGCGAAATGAATCGGCGCCCGGCCGCTCCATCGGCGGGCTGAAAAATCGGCGCCCGGGGGGATCGGCGCGAGCCATGCGTCTGACGCATAGCCGCATTGCCTTCCAAGGGCTGGAAACTTTCGCCGGAGACCTCTATTTAACCAATCAGAGAACGTTGCTGCACCGCAATATGTGACGCCGCATCGTTCGCCGCCGGATAGCCCCCTGTTCGGCGGTAGTGGTTCCGGGCGCAATACCCGGAACAGAGGGTCTTTGGATCCTACGTCTCCCAGACGTGAAGCCTCCCTGTATGAACTTCCCGCTAGGTCAATGACCTAGCGGGACTTTTTTTGCCCGAAATCGGCCCGGGGTAACACCTGGGGTAACAGCGCGACAAAAACTGAGGCCGCTGGCTATGCCGCCCCCACCAGCGATCACCGAGCACTTCCGACCCCGCCCACGAACCGGCCCGCCTGGGTCGATTTTTTGTTCAAAAACAATCTCTTATTGACTTGATCATTCCCGCTGAAAGAGCATTCATCATGACCATGAACAACGCGGCAAACGCCAGGGAGCAACCCATGATCCACCACGCTCACACCGCCTACGACGCGACCCGGGTGGCCAAGCGGGCGGCGCTGATGGCCGGGCGCTATGCGCATGCCAAGCAGTTCAAGCGCTGCAACCGGGAACTCAAGTTCCTGCGCACGCGGCTCGGCCGGCTGATCCGCGACATCCGGCGTAAAACGCACGGCGACGACAGGCTGGAGGAGGTCTTCGCCGTCCCCTTGAGCAAGGCCATGCAGATCCGCCGCCAGCGCCAGAACCGGCGCGGCTGGAAGCTCTATTCCTGGCACGCGCCGGAGACCGAGTGCATCGCCAAGGGCAAGGCCCACAGACCTTATGAATTCGGCTGCAAGGTCTCGATCGCCACCACCAACCGGCGGGCCAAGGGCGGCCAGTTCGTCATCCACGCCAAGGCCTTCCACGGCAATCCCTACGACGGGCATACGCTGCGGTCCGTGATCGAGGAGACCCAGGCCCTCACCGGCCGCGAGATCGAGCGGGTCTACGTCGACAAGGGCTACCGCGGCCACGACGCGCCCAGGCCGCCCGGGGTGTTCCTCTCGGGCCAGAAGCGCGGCGTCCACGGCCAGATCAGGAAGGAACTCCGACGACGGTCCGCCATCGAGGCGGCGATCGGCCACATGAAGACCGACGGCCAGCTGGGACGGACCTTCCTCAAGGGCCGCCACGGCGACCACGCCAACGCCGTGCTGAGCGCCGTCGGCTACAACTTCCGCCTCATCCTCAAGTGGCTGCGGCTTCTCTTGCGCCTCATCCTGGCCGCCATCCGCGACAGCATCACCAGCCGTCCGGACGTGCAACCAGCTTCTTAACGGTCGACTCAGGCGGCGCTGGTCGGCAAGCGGAGAATATCCTATTCGGGAAAACTGGCGGAGGGAGGGAAACCGGGCTCGAACCTTCTCCTCGCAGGTCCGCGCATTTCCGCGAAAACTTGTGTGTCGATCGACACCCCGGCACATTCTCCGCCCTGCTCTCTAACCGCATTGGGGTTTCTCGGCTCAGCGGAAGCGCATC
>Ga0114931_10005876_pt1 | contig 15152 bp, 13 predicted proteins | sample 2SBtaG_FD_89579 | JGI IMG/M metagenome (GOLD analysis project Ga0114931, IMG submission 89579) | Deep subsurface microbial communities from Kolumbo volcano to uncover new lineages of life (NeLLi) - 2SBTROV14_V59a metaG | ecosystem: Environmental > Aquatic > Marine > Volcanic | place: Kolumbo...
GAGTTCAAAGGATTCGCCGGTGTGACTCTGCAGTGGTCAACTGCCAGAGAAGTGGGAAACACGGGCTTTAACGTTTTGCGCAGCCTGAGCGCCAAAGGTGACTTGACCAAAATTAATTCAGAATTGATTCAGCCCACCCGTGACGGGCAGTACACTTTCGTCGACAAAAATGTGCGCGCGGGGCAACGTTACTTCTACACATTGGAAGACATCGATGCCAATGGCAACCGGACGCAGCATGGCCCGGTTGCCCTGAATGTCACGGCGCCCGAGTCATTTGTACTCAACCAGAACTATCCGAACCCGTTCAATCCAAGCACCACTATTACCTTTGCCCTACCGGAGGCAACGGAGATACAACTCACGATTTACAACATGCAGGGTCAAGCGGTCAAGACGCTGATTTCAGCGCAAATGGAGGCTGGTCACCATGCCATTGTTTGGAACGCGGACGATGCCTCCGGGGCTCAGGTTTCAACCGGCATGTACATCTACCGGATTCGGGCCGGCCAATTTGTCGCAACGCGGCGCCTCCTGTTGCTCAAATAGGGTGGAGAGAGGTGTCATGTCAAAAATGTGGTTTTGATATGCCGCTGCCTTTAAGCAGCCGAATCAGATTGTCCAATCCGCCCAGAATGATCATGGTTGAGCAGCCAAGTCCGATGAGCTTCAGACTAAGACCTGCGTTTGCGATGTGCCGCGCGAACAAAATAAACATCCTGAGGGTTTGCTTGCCCACGCCAACCAAACCGTGCGCGGACGTGCCATTCAACCAATAGATGCTGACAAAGGCCCCCACAAGCAAGAAGGTCAGAGGCAGCAGCAGGTACAGAGCCAATCTTTCTGTTTGCGGCAAAGGCGCGATCGACAGGCGTGTCAGGATAGCGTTTTCGAAGGTGCTTGATAAGCGCGTCTCAGGTTGCCGGTCCAACGTGTTGTACAATACCTGATATTGGAAAAGCTCCTTTTGTGTTTTTGCGCTCAATTTCGTGGGCGCGTTTTTCTTCCTCTGAGCAAAAGATTGCTGACGGTCAAGATAATCCTGAATTTCTTCGTCACTCAGATGCCGCGTTCCCATAATTCCTCCTGTACATAATGTCGAGTCAATCGTTCTTTCAACAGTTTTCGCGCGCGAAACAGATAACTCTTTACCGTTCCGGCCGGCATGGCCATGGTTTTGCCAATTTCCTCATAGCTCATTTGTTCCAGATGAAAAAGGGTTAAGATGGTTCGGAAAACGGCGGGCAGTTTTTCTATTTCAATTTCTATTTTACCTGCAATATCCGTATGCTCCATTTCTTCATATGGCGATTTCGCAAGATCACCAAAGTCTTCGACAGAGACCTTTTCTGGCATAAAGTCATGAAAAAGTGGGACTCGTTTTTTCTTGAGATGATTCACGCATGTGTTGAATGCGATTCTTGCAATCCAGGTTGACAGCTTAGACTCAAATTGAAAACTCGATAGATTTTGATAGACCTTGACAAAAACGTCCTGACAAAGATCCTCCCGGTCGGCTGCATTGGGAACCATTCGGAAAGCGATATTATACACCAGGCGTTTATATTGTTCGATGACCACACGGAATTGCAGTGTGTCACCGGCGATAATTTTCTCGATCGTTTCTCGGTCCGTGGTCATATAGGAATCTCTATGCAATAGACCGCAAGACGAAACGAAATGTTGCACTTATTTGTTCATATTGTTGTGCAACCTTTGAAGCCGTTGTCTGTCAGATGCGATAGGTGTACCATGATTGAGAACTAACACAACGAGGTGATTTCATGTCTGAAGTTTTAGTGCCTATCGTCGTCGTGCCGGTATTTTTCATTGCCATTGTTTTGGTCGTTAGGACGATCTCCGACAATGCAGTGCGTCGTAAAGTTATTGATAAGGGATTGGTCAACGAAGAAGTCAAGTTCCTTTTCGCCAGGGAGTATGCTGATTATTTACCCCTCTCCCTCAAGTGGGGAATGGTAATGATCGCGTTGGGGGTGGCGATTCTCATTGGCCAGTTAGTCCCCTACTCTTTTCAGGATGAAGCGACCATCAGCGGCATGTTCATCCTGGGTGGCCTGGCGCTCATTTTGTATTATTTGCTAACCCGTAACCAGCAGCGAAATAACAAAGAAGAGTGAGCCGCATCAAGGCAGTGTGAAGCAAGATCTGGGGAGACCTATATTTTTGACAGAATCCTGGTGTTGACGAATCACTTATGCTTAAACCGGATAAAGCGTAATCCCGAAGCGTCGGGAAGCAGAAGCAGTGGCAGCAGCAGCCTTTTTTCTGCCACTCGCTGCAAGGTTACTCATAATGTTGTGAAAAAATTTTTGCCAGGAAAATGCAAGACTTTACAACTCAGGTACTAAGGTTTCCAGTTCATGAGTGCTTGCGACTCCGTTGGATTGCTTGCAAATATCGTCGAGGCGGATTTGATTTCCTTTTGCCCAAAGGGCCACCTGTTTCAAGTGACCTGACAACCTAACCGTCCGAAGTAACTTTTTGGAAATCTGGCACGTATAATTTAAGGTTTATTGAATAGGTTCACGCATCATTGGAGACCAAAGTGCACCGCGTGATGAGCTGCTTTCTCTTAACTTTCTGTCTAACGATTTTGCTTTGTTCCGAGGCTCAAAGTCAAACCCTCGCGAAGATCGAGGGCGTGCTTCCCGAAGAAATCAAAATTGCTGGTTTCGAACTGTCATCAGCCCAGGACGTTCAGATCGAAGGCGTTGGTTTTCGACCCAGAGGCAGACGAGGAGTGGCTTTCACAAATGCGTGGATTCTGGACGCACAATCGCGTGATGTTGTTTGGACTGTCCGGGATGCGAAAATCGAGAGAAAGGGCCGCCGGCTAGCGGTTTTCAGCGACTCTCCCCGATTTGACGCGGGGAAGTATGAAGTTTACTTTTCATCATTTCCTTTTCACCACCAAAAACTTGAACCAGGATTCTTTGAGCGGCTCTTTGATGGTATTTTTGAGGAGGATGATGAGGATGTCTATCATGGCTATAAAAAAGAGTGGGAGCATTTTGGCATCGTTGTGAGCGGTAAAGGGAAATCCTACGGCGGAGAGGACCTGGATGAAATCAGGAAACCCTTTCTGAGGTCCGCATTCGTTTCACTTACTCACCTGGGTGCGGACGATTATCAGCGTCAGGGGTTTGAGCTGACACGCCCACTCGATATCGAAATCTACGCATTAGGCGAGGCCAGGAGGGATGGCACCTTTGATTACGGTTGGATCATAAATGCTGAGACGCGAAAAAAAATATGGCAACTGACATTAAGAGATTCAGAGCCGGCCGGCGGGTCAAAAAAGAACCGCCTGGTGCGAAAAACACTTCATCTTGGAAAAGGGAACTACGCCGCCTTTTTTGTCACGGACGATTCCCACTCTCCCGACGGATGGAACTCCGCCCCACCCCATGATCCCGATTTTTGGGGATTGACATTGCGCGTCGCTAACCCGTCTCTGTTGAAGTATGTTGAGCGGAATGTGTACGATGAGCATGATGAAGGAAAACTCATCGTCAAACTTACGCGGTTACATGACGATGAATTTGTTTCCAAGTGTGTCAGGAGCAACAGGAACATGGTGGTACGGATTTATGCTCTCGGTGAAGGGAAGCGTCGTGAGATGTACGATTATGGCTGGATAATCGATTCAGATACGCACGCCAAGATTTGGGCCATGAATTATGATAACACGGAGCATGCTGGCGGGGCAGCCAAGAACAGGCTTTTTGATGGCATGCTCAATTTGAAGAAAGGTAACTATATTGTCTGCTACGTAACGGATGACAGTCATTCATATGCTGATTGGACTGATGCACCTCCCTATGATCGAGAGAACTGGGGCATTACGATTTGGGAGGAGAACGAAAACAACAAACCCGGCGACTTTGTCGTTTATGATGCGAATCAGGAAGAAGGCGTTCTGGCCCAAATTGTCAAAGTTTTTGATCATGCCCGTGAGCGCCAATCGCTTAAGATAAATCGAGGTCGCAAGGTGCGAGTTTACGCAATCGGTGAAGGCGATAGTGGTGAAATGTACGATTATGGTTGGATTGAAAACGCAACGACACGGCGGGTTATTTGGGAGATGACGTATCGCCGCACTGAGCCAGCCGGCGGTAGTAAAAAAAATCGTCTAATCGATGAAGTCATTTGGCTTGACGAAGGAGAGTACGTCGTTCGTTTCCAGACGGACGACTCCCATTCTTTTGAGCGCTGGAATTCACCTCCGCCCGATGATCCGCTGCACTGGGGAATTACCGTCTACGACACCGCCAGGTAAGTTTTTCATAGTCTCCTGTCCCCTTTATAGAGACCACATCGGCGACGGTCCCACCGTTATTAAAAAAGCCTTTCATTTTAAACATTTATTTTGCTATTTTTCAGTTTATCATTTATGGGACATCGTGGATAAATATGGCATCTAAAGGAAAAATTCTCTGGGTTGATGACGAAATAGAATTGCTCCGATCACACATTCTGTTTCTAGAGGAAAAGGGATACGCGGTGACGCCCTGCACAAACGCGGACGATGCCATCGCGCTAATTGCCGCGGAAAGTTTTGATATGGTTCTTCTGGATGAGATGTTGCACGGGAAAGATGGTCTGACGGCATTGGGAGAAATAAAGGAGTTGCACCCATCTTTACCCGTCGTGATGGTAACCAAGAGTGAGGAAGAGACGCTCATGGACGATGCCATCGGCAGTAAAATTGACGACTACTTGACCAAGCCAGTGAATCCCAGCCAAATTTTGCTGACGTGCAAAAAAATCTTGGAAAGCAACAAGATTGCAGGTGAACGTATTTCCAAGGATTATACGTCTGGTTTCAATGAAATCTCGGAAATGCTTTCTGGTTCCATGAGTTGGCGGGATTGGATCGGCATTCACAACCGTTTGTGTGAATGGGAAATCGAAACCGATCAGCACAGTGAATTGGGGCTAAAACAAACTTTGCGTGACCAGGCACGAGAGTGCAATATCGGATTCGCTAAATTCATAGAGAGCAACTATCCGCTCTGGCTGAACGGAGACGAGGGGGCACCTTCGCTCTCCACCGACCTGGTGAAACGTTACGTCGTGCCACACCTGCGGCAGCAAAAGCAAGTTGTTTTCCTGGTCATCGACAACCTGCGCCTGGACCAAATGCTCACATTGGAGCCGCTCCTGTATCCATATTTCAAGATTCAGAAGGACTATTATTATTCGATTCTGCCAACCGCGACTCCCTTTTCACGCAACGCGATTTTTAGTGGTCTTTTCCCAAGTGAAATAGAAAAAAAGCGACCGGAATTGTGGATGCAGAGCGAGGATGACGAACACAGCCTAAACCGCTATGAGCACCAACTTTTGGATTATCAGCTAGAGGATCTCGGTATTCAACTAAAACCGGATTCAAAGTATGTCAAAATTCTCGATGTTAACGAAGCGCGCAGCGTGGCCAGAAAAATTGCGACTTACTCGAACGTGCCATTGGTTGCCCTCGTCGTAAACTTTGTCGATATTTTGGCTCACAGTCGCAGTGATTCCGAGGTTCTGAAGGAAATTGCTCCGGACGAAGCCGCCTTTCGGTCGCTCACGAAATCGTGGTTTGAACATAGTTATTTATTCCAAATTCTGAAAGAGTTGTCCAGGAAGGATTGCGTGGTGGTTGTCACAACCGATCACGGCAGTATCCGGGGTATGCGTGGTGCGAAGGTCATTGGCGACCGTGAGACTTCGACAAACCTCCGGTACAAATATGGCAAGAGCCTTAAAGTCGATCCGAAGCATGCCATCATCATCAAGGATCCCGCGACTTACAAACTGCCCAACCGGGGTATTAATTCGAATTATCTCATTGCGAAAGAAGATTACTATTTTGTCTATCCTACAAATTATCATTATTATCTCAATCGATATCGGGACAGTTTGCAGCATGGCGGCGTTTCGTTGGAGGAAATGATCTTGCCGGTCGCAACTCTGGAACCTAAGTAGGTCTGAGGCGCATTCGTGGTTGAGGCAACAGCTTTGTTCGTTGAAAATATGGGTGCCGGTAAGTGGCTTGATTTGCAAAATGTGGACGCCACCCTGGAGATGGGGCGTTGTTTTGCGAAAACCTTGCAGGCCGGAGATGTTGTTGCATTTTTCGGAGGGCTCGGCAGTGGGAAAACCACGCTGATTAAAGGCGTTTGTGCGGGTTTAAATAGCACCCATCTGGTTAGTAGTCCCACTTTCACGCTGATTCATGAATACTCTGGCCGCGTTCCAATCTATCATTTCGATTTCTACCGGATTGCCTCCGTCACGGACGCGCTGTCTTTGGACCTGACCCAATATTTTGATGGAGATGGCATTTGCCTGATGGAGTGGAGTGAAAGAATTCTCGACCTGCTTCCGGCGCACCGTATTGAGGTTTATCTGCAAAACCTTTTTGAGGAAGGACAGTGTGGCCGGCGCAAGATTCGGTTTGAAATAAAGTGAAGATTCTGGCAATTGACACGGCCACTACTGTTTGCGGCCTCGCGGTTGCGGAAGGAGGACGGCTCCTGGCGGAGTACCGGCTGGTCCGTGGGAATATCCACAACGAGAGACTGGTGGGTGCAATTGAACCACTTCTCGATGACCTCTCGTGGACATTGGAACAAGTGGATGGTTTTGCGGTCTCGATCGGGCCCGGATCTTTTACCGGATTGCGGATTGGCCTTGCCGTTGCCAGCGGTTTGGCTTTCAGTTTGGGAAAGCCTCTGGCGGCCGTGAACACACTAGATGCTTTTGCCAGCGGAGTCGATTTTTGGCCTGGACAAGTTTGTGTTGCATTGGCCGCGCGCGCCTCGGAAGTCTATGCCGCGGTGTATGAAAATGCAGAGATGCTGGAACGGAAATCAGATTATCTTCTGATCAGGACTGAGGAACTGGCGGAGCTCGTTCATGAAAATACACTCCTGGTCTCAAGCCCCATTGGGTTAGAGAAAGAGCTTGCCTTAAGGTGTGGTAAAATAGCGCCGGCGCACTATTCCATTTCCAGTGCGGCCAATGTAGCGCGGCTAGGGTTAGGGAACTTTGAACAAGGTAATGACGTTGAGTTGAATTCTCTGGAACCATTCTATTTGAAAGACTTTGTCCCTAAACAGAAAAAACAACGGGAATAGGTGTGTTCAAAAATCAGTCAGATATAGAAGATTGCATTGTACCACCCAGGAATCGGGGGATGCGTGAAACGACGGCCGCGGATCTTGCCGTGATCATGCGAATAGAGCGGGAGGCATTTTCGGTGCCATGGTCTGAAGAGTCTCTCTTTGCTGAAATCCGCGGAAATCACCAAAGCCGTTCTTATGTCGCCATCGTGGATGGGTGCGTGGCGGCTTATGTGATTTGGTGGCGTTTTGCTGGAGAAGGTCATATTGGTCGAATCGTCGTAGACAAGGACTTCCAAAGGCGCGGAATCGGAAGCGCACTCCTTGCCACGGCTCTGCGGCGAATGCGGCGGGATGAGATTCGTGAGGCCTTTCTGGAGGTAAGATCTTCAAATGAAGCGGCTATCGATATGTATTTAAAATCTGGCTTTCAGAGATTTGGAGTCAGAAAAAATTATTACTTTAGGGAGCAAGAAGACGCAATTTTGATGCGTCTCACCTTAAAGGAGGGAAAAAATGAGTTGGTTTAAGCGCGCTAAAGAAGGGCTAAAGCCTCAGAAAAAAAAGGATATGCCCGAGCTATGGCTCAAATGTGTCGGGTGTGGTGAGATTGTTTACAAGAAAGAACTGGAAAAACATTTTCATGTCTGCACTCACTGCGGCTATCATTTCCGAATGAAGAGTGCCGACTATATTGAACATTTAATTGATTCCGGCCAATTTGATGAGTTCGATGTCAAAATTAGTTCGGTTGATTTCTTGAAATTTAAGGCCCTGAAACGCTACTCGGAGCAACTGAAAGCCGCGACGAAAAAAACGGGCCAGAATAGTGCTATCCGCGTCGGTTTCGGTAAGATTAATGAGCACGCGGTCGTGCTTTGTGTCATGGATTTTTCTTTTATCGGCGGAAGCATGGGATCTGTCGTGGGTGAAAAAATTGCTCGCGCGACCGACCGGGCTCTCGACCGGCACGTTCCTCTCATTATTATTTCCGCGTCCGGTGGTGCGCGCATGATGGAAGGCGCACTATCTTTGATGCAAATGGCCAAAACATCTTCCCGCCTGGCCCGTCTTGCCGAGCATGGCTTGCCTTACATCTCGATCTTGACGGATCCGACTACCGGCGGTGTGACCGCAAGTTTTGCCATGCTTGGTGATGTCATCCTGGCGGAGCCTGGCGCTCTTGTAGGTTTTGCCGGTCCACGCGTGATCAAACAAACCATCGGTCAAGATCTTCCGGATGGTTTTCAGAGCGCTAATTTCCAACTCGAACACGGTTTCGTCGATGCGGTCGTGGACCGTTCGGAGCTAAAGGAAAGACTGACGGAGATCCTGGAATTCTGTACGGACAGACAAGTTCCCGACACTTTGAGAAATGGCGAAGTAAATGCCACCGCGAAAGAAACGTTCATGCCACTTGGGGTCTCTTTGACAGGGCCGGACGATGAAGAAGCAGCAAGAAACTAACGCACCGGCCACAAGAACAGTCCTTGCGGTGAGACGCTAACCGAGTGGACCGCAAGCCGCGCATTCTTCTCAGTAACGATGATGGCATCAATGCACCGGGTCTGGCTGCCTTGCGGGATGAAATTGGTAAAATCGCCGATGTGACCATTGTTGCGCCAGACAGCGAAAAGAGCGCGGTCGGTCATGCCATCACCCTTTCCGATCCGTTGCGCGTTTGGGATTTCAAGAAAGATGGACGGTTTTTTGGATATGCCGTCAATGGCACCCCTGCTGACTGTGTTAAGATTGCCTACTGGGCCCTCTTGAAAGAAAAACCGGATCTGATTATTTCAGGTATCAACCTGGGTTCGAATTCTGGCATCAATGCGATCTATTCGGGAACGGTCTCGGCCGCCACCGAGGGGACGATTCTCAGGGTTCCATCCTTCGCCGTTTCTCTCACGACTTACGTTGACCCTGACTTTCGCTACGCAGCTCAATTTGCTAGCCGGATGGCCGGTCTGGTACTCAAAAGGGGCCTTCCCGAAGGCACGTTGCTAAATATAAATGTGCCCCCGGTGCCGGCCGCTAAAATCGCCGGTGTGCGCGTGACCCGGCAAGGTCAGTCTACCTATTTAGAACATTTCGACAAACGCACGGATCCGGCAAACCGGGTCTACTATTGGCTGGCGGGAAAAAAAGTGGAAGTCGAAGAAGATTTGGACGTCGACGACTATGCCATCAAACAAGATATGGTCTCAATCACGCCTTTACGGTACGACCTGACCGACTACGAATTTCTTAGCGAATTAAAATGCTGGGATATGGTAACGCCAGTCTCATGAAAGATCGCCCCGAAGAATTGATCCTTATCCTGGACTTTGGCTCGCAATATACCCAATTGATTACACGCAAGGTGCGGGAGCTAGGGGTCTACTCTGAAATCAAGCCCTACAATGTTTCCATCGCCGAAATTCAGGAACTAAAACCAGTGGGCATCATTCTTTCCGGCGGACCAGAGTCCGTTTATGCCGGCGATGCGCCGTTGCCGGACGCCGGGATTTTCGATCTCTCCTGCCCGATTTTAGGAATTTGCTATGGGCTGCAATTGGTCGCCTATTTTCATGATGGGCAGGTAACCGAAGCATCCAGGAGGGAGTACGGCCCCGCGCAGCTTCACGTGGACGATGCGACGGACCTTTTTGAAGGGGTCAGTAGCGTATCCCCGGTTTGGATGAGCCATGCCGATGCCCTGTCCGCCCTGCCACCCAATTTTGTCTCGATTGCACACACGGCTAATTCCCCGTTCGCTGCAATAGCAAATCGTGTACGCGGATGGTTTTGCGTGCAGTTTCATCCTGAGGTTTCCCATTCCGCTGAAGGCAGACAAATTATCAGCAATTTTCTTTATGAAATATGCGGTTGCAACGGAACCTGGTCCGCGGGTTCATTTATCGAGAATGCCGTCAGTGATATTCGCGACCGGGTCGCCGGCGGCAAAGTCATTTGTGCCCTCAGTGGTGGGGTTGACTCAGCAGTGGCGGCGGCTCTGGTTCACGAAGCGGTCGGTGGTCAATTGACTTGTATTTTTGTCGATAATGGACTTATGCGTAAAAATGAGGCGGAGGAAGTGGAAAAGACGTTCGCCCAATATTTTGCGAATTTTGTCTCCGTTGACGCCGCCGACTTGTTTTTGACGCATCTTGAGAATGTGGACAACCCGGAGGAAAAGCGCAAAATCATCGGTCGAACTTTCATCGAGGTGTTCGAGGCGGAAGCAAAAAAAATCAGGGACGTTGAGTCGCTGGTGCAAGGCACGCTCTATCCGGATGTTATCGAAAGTGTTTCGGCCCATGGTCCGTCGGTGACGATTAAGACTCATCACAATGTGGGCGGCTTGCCGGAGACCATGAACCTCAGGCTCATTGAACCGCTGCGGGAGCTGTTTAAAGACGAGGTACGTGAAGTAGGCAAGGCGCTGGGGATTTCACCACACATATTAGGGAGGCATCCCTTTCCGGGGCCGGGTCTGGCGGTTCGCATCCTGGGGGCGCTGTCAAAGGAACGACTGGACCTTTTGCGCGAGGTTGATGCCATTTTTATCGCAGAACTTAAGAACAATCATTGGTATGATAAGATTTGGCAGGCATTCGCCGTTCTCCTGCCAGTGAAGTCGGTGGGCGTAATGGGCGATAATCGAACGTATGAAAATGTTGTGAGTTTGCGGGCCGTGACCAGCACGGATGGAATGACCGCGGATTGGGGGCGCTTGCCGTATGATTTGTTGGCCCGGGCATCCAATAAAATCATTAATCAGGTGCGAGGCGTAAATCGCGTCGTGTACGATATCAGCTCCAAGCCGCCCAGCACCATCGAATGGGAATGACGGGCCGTGATTTCGCTTGCTTTTTAAGGCTGCAATCTTTATTTTGACGCGTTTTTTATCAGCCGTGTGTCTAATATTTAAAGGGATTTAAATAAGTTTCATCAGAGATAGTAGGCTGATCTATTGCGGTAGCCCCCCTTTTTTGCTTAGACAGCCAAGGTTGACTCATCGAAAGGAGACGAAAACATGTGTGGAATCGTCGGGTATATTGGTGACAAGGACGCTACGCCAATCTTGATGGAGGGGTTGAGGAGATTAGAATACAGGGGCTACGACTCCGCCGGCCTGGCCGTTTTGACACAAGGCAAAATTTTGGTCGAGAAAGAAGCCGGTAAGATCGCGATGCTGGAGAAGCTTCTCGCGGCTAATCCACTGGTGGGGAAGGTTGGCATCGCACACACGCGCTGGGCAACTCACGGGCTGCCGAACAAACTTAATGCCCATCCACATACAGACCAGACGGGCCGTTTGGCGATCATTCACAATGGCATCATCGAAAACTATATAGCGATTAAAACCCGCTTGACCGAAAGTGGGTACCATTTCAATACAGAAACTGATACTGAAGTTCTGGTGAATCTTATCTCTGAATTTTATCAGAACGGCCATTCGCTGGACGAAGCCGTGCGTTCCGCACTGAGCCAGGTGGAAGGGACGTTTGGCATTTTGGTCATTTCAAAGGATGACCCGGAGACGATTATCGCGGCCCGGAGAGGCAGTCCTCTCGTTGTCGGAATGGGCGACGGAGAATATGTGGTGGCTTCAGACGTGTCGGCTATCATTAGTCACACAAAGGAAGTCACTTATCTTGATGACAACGAAGTTGCGGTTATCACCCATGACGATGTCACCATTAAGACGATTGACAACCTCAAGGTCAACAAGAAGGTTGAAAAAATTTCCTTCGAGTTGGACAAGATCGAAAAGAGCGGCTATGCTCATTTTATGCTCAAGGAAATCATGGAGCAGCCGCAAACGATTGAAAACGCCATGCGGGGCCGGCTTCTTTCCGAAGAAGGGACGGCACACCTGGGAGGAATCCAACACGAAATACAATCTTTACTCTACGCGCCCAAGATTCTTTTTTCCGCCTGCGGCACGAGTTGGCACGCCGCCCTCATCGGAGAGTATATGATTGAGGAGTTGGTGCGAACCCCTGTCGAAGTTGAATATGCCTCTGAATTCCGCTACCGTGATCCCGTCATCGAACGCGGGTCCGCCATGTTCGTGATTAGTCAGTCAGGAGAGACGGCGGATACCCTGGCCGCTATGCGTGAGGGTAAGAGGAAGGGGGCCAAGGTTCTGGGAATTTGCAATGTCGTTGGGTCGACCATAGCCAGAGACAGTGACGCCGGGGTCTATTTGCACGCCGGCCCGGAAATTGGAGTCGCATCAACCAAAGCCTTCACGTCGCAAGTTACCGTGCTCAGTTTGGTGAGTTTACTGCTGGCGAGAATGCGAAATATCGGTGCTTCGAAAGGCGCGGAAATCGTGAAGGAAATGCAGGCTCTACCCGCAAAGGTTCAGGCGATTCTTGATGATCATTCGGGCATTAAGGAAATCGCGGCGGCCTATCACGAAAGCCAAAATTTCCTCTATCTGGGCAGAGGCTACAATTTTCCCGTGGCTTTAGAGGGCGCTCTTAAGTTAAAGGAAATATCCTATATTCATGCGGAAGGCTATCCCGCGGCTGAAATGAAGCACGGGCCCATCGCGTTGATCGATGAAAATATGCCGGTTGTCTGCATCGCAACCAAAGATTCGACTTACGAAAAAATATCGAGCAACATCGAAGAGGTCAAAGCGCGCAGTGGGCATATTATCGCCATTGCCACCGAAGGGGATACACAAATCTCGAAAAGGGCTGACCATGTCATTTTTGTGCCACCAACTTTGGAATTTCTAACACCGATCCTAACCATCATCCCGCTACAATTGCTGGCCTACTATATTGCGGTCTTGCGCGGCTGTGATGTGGATCAACCCAGAAACCTGGCCAAAAGTGTGACGGTTGAATAGGAGGTACTCTATCCGAGTCTCATCAAAAATTGCGTTTAGCATCACCCTGCTGTTTGTTTCCGCCATCCTTTCGTATCCCAATATATTTGCTCAGCAAGTGCGTAGCGTTGAATACGTTCAAGAAAGCGAAGATGAATTTCGGGAAGGACTCAAAGATTATGTTGCCAGAGATTATCGGGCTGCATTCGTAACTTTCGAAAATCTCTGCAACACGGCCGTGCTGCACCATCGCCGTACCGGCGCGTTGCTGATGGCCGGCAAGAGTCTTTATGAACTTGGGCGCTACCAGGACGCCATCCCTTATTTTGACAAGATCACGAGGCGTTTCCCTCAGAGTAAGTATGTTGACGATGCTCATTATGGCAGGGCGATCTCCTTCTACCGCCTCAGCCAGTCAAGCCAGGCAGTCAAGGACCTACTGTGGATAATTGATAACAGTTCCGAAAAAAAACTGCTGGAGAAGAGTCGCGGACTTGCGGAGCACCTTCTGGAGACAGATTTGTCAACCAACGAATTGCGAGAATTTCTGAATAACACACAAGGTGTTGCCGCCCGGGCCTTGGTGACGATTGCTTTTGCCAGACAGGAACTCAACCATGGCGACGGGGCTTCCGCGCTTGAAATTCTTCAGGGTTTCCAGCAGCGTTATCCAAACAGTTCATACGATAGGCGGATCGCCCGATTGTCTCGGGATGCCAAAAAAGCAGCGAATACGGCATTCAAAGTTGGCGTCATCCTGCCCCTGTCAGGCTACTTTCGCGAACAAGGTCACGGTGTCCTGGATGGGGTAAAATTTGCTCAGGCTAAGAATGATGGCGACGGCGGGGAAAAAATTCAGTTGGTGGTGCGCGACTCCGAGGGAAGTACCATCAAGGCCATTCGGAGTACACGCGAACTTTTACAACGCGAAAAAGTCAGTGCGATTATCGGCGAATTAGAGAGCGAAATATCGGCAACCATCGGGGCGCTGGCCGCGGACGGCGGTGTGCCGCTCATCGCACCAGCGGCCACAGAAGATGGCGTCGCTTCGGTTGGCTCAACCGTGTATCAGTTAAACAGCGATCTGGAAAGGAAGGGTCGCGTGCTGGCGGAGTATGCTATCAAGAACCTGGGTTTGAGAACTTTTGCCACATTAGCCCCGACTGATGAATACGGCCAACAGATGATCGCAAGTTTTTCCTCGACAGTCGATGAATTGGGGGGTCGCATTATTGCTCAGACCTGGTACGAAGACACCCCTGAAGATTTGAGCCGGCAATTCCAGATGATTAGAGAGGCTGCTTTCCATTACGATTCGACGGATGTTAAGGGGCTTATTGAAGAAGCGCTGAAGAAGGGTGAAGAATTAAGGGAAAAGGATATCCCCGTCATGTCCGTCGATGCTTTTTTTATGCCTGTTTACGCGGAAGACATTAAATATGTCGCTCCTCAGTTGGCTTCGCACAATATCCGCACTCAGATTCTCGGCGGGGAATATTTAGATGATGTTGAGGTCCTTTCCGCCCAACAAGTTCAGCGGTATATCAATGGTGCGATATTCGTTAGCGATTTTTTTCGCCGCGACGATGACCAGGATTTCCGGGAGTTTCGGGCAAACTTCAGACTGCGGATGAAGAAAACACCAGAACGCTGGGAAGTTTTTGGCTATGATACATTCGAGATAATAATCCAGGCTGTTAATGCCGGTGCCCGGAATGCCAGAGAACTGAACGAATATCTCTTGAACATCGAAGGTTATTTAGGACAAAAAGGCAAGGTATCGTTCAAAAATAATAGACGTGTGAACGGCGAAGTCAATATTCTGCAATTTCTCAATGGCAGGATTGTAAGACATCAAAGTTGAGCACAACGAGGCCGATTGCCCGAGTACTATTACTATCCGTGCACACGCAGCGTAACATTTTCTGATTGTCTGGTTTTGTTTAAGAACATTAGGAGGAAGGTATGCGTCGCTTTGGTTCAGTTTGTCTCGTAATTGTGTTCGGTATCTTGTTATCTGATGCGGCGGTCAGGGCTCAGGGGGTCCGCTTTAACGGCATTGGCGGCCGCCTTGGTTTCGTTAAGCCGGACAATCTAGATGGCACTTTCGGTATTGGTTTTCACGCGGATTTGGGTGAAATTATACCGAATCTGACCCTTTATCCGAGTATTGAATATTGGGAAGAAAA
>Ga0114931_10005877_pt1 | contig 15149 bp, 7 predicted proteins | sample 2SBtaG_FD_89579 | JGI IMG/M metagenome (GOLD analysis project Ga0114931, IMG submission 89579) | Deep subsurface microbial communities from Kolumbo volcano to uncover new lineages of life (NeLLi) - 2SBTROV14_V59a metaG | ecosystem: Environmental > Aquatic > Marine > Volcanic | place: Kolumbo...
TGGCTGGTAAGGACAAATAAGGATGCAAAGAATTTCCGGCTGATGGAAACCCCTGAAAATAAAACTTCCATGGAAAACTGGAAGGAACTGACCCCGGAACGTGATGATGTCCTGCTTGAGGATGTTGAAGTTTTTCAGGATTTTTATGTGGTTACAGAAAGGGAAAACGGACTGCGACGATTCCGGGTTTACGACCTGAAAAATAACAAGGATTATTACGTTGGTTTTGATGAGGAAGATTATTTTGTCTCCACTGCCGATAACCCGGAATACGACAGCAAAAAGTTGCGGTATGATTTCACAAGCCTTAAAACACCGATGACGATTTATGATTTTGACATGGTTTCGAAGGAAACAACCCTGATGAAACGTGAAGAAGTCCTGGGTGGGTACAACCCGGATGAATACACCACCGGCCGTTTGTATGTCACAGCACGAGACGGTGTTAAGGTCCCTGTTTCGTATGTTTACAAAAAAGGATTTAAAAAAGACGGATCGCAACCTTTGCTGCTTTATGGATACGGTTCGTATGGATACAGTACCGAATCTTATTTCAGTTCGTCACGACTGAGTTTGCTCAACCGCGGATTTGCCTTTGCCATAGCCCATGTGCGGGGTGGCGATGAAATGGGCCGATACTGGTACGAAGACGGTAAACTATTGAAGAAGAAAAATACCTTTTTTGATTTTATTGATTGTGCCAAATACCTGATTGCTCAAAAATTTACTTCCCCAAATAAACTTTTCGCTTATGGAGGAAGTGCCGGTGGTTTGTTGATTGGAGCAGTGATCAATTACAACCCCGGACTTTTTAAAGGGGTAATTGCCGATGTGCCCTTTGTGGATGTGGTTACTACCATGCTTGACGAAAGCATACCGCTCACTACGGGTGAGTATGATGAATGGGGAAATCCCAATGAAGAAAAATATTACAAGTATATTTTGTCGTATTCACCTTACGATAATGTAAAAGCGCAGGATTATCCCAATATTCTTGTGTTGACAGGGTTGCACGACAGCCAGGTACAATACTGGGAACCGGCCAAATGGGTAGCCAAACTCAGGGAACTAAAAACTGACAATAATCTCCTTTTGCTGAAAACAAACATGGATTTCGGCCATGGAGGGGCTTCCGGAAGGTTTGAAAGATTCAAAGAAACGGCCCTTGAAGATGCTTTTATGCTGAACCTCCTCGGGAGAAAGAATTAGGCCGTACTTTTTTCGGGTTCCACTACATTTTCCCCTTCTACTTCCAGCTTAAATCCAACGCCGTGAACGTTGGCAATTCTGACGCTGGGATCGGGCTTGAGATATTTTCTCAGTTTGGTGATGAAAACATCCATGCTCCTGCCTATAAAATAATCGTTCTCACCCCAAACTGTTTCCAACGCTGTTTCTCGGGTTAAAACATTGTTGACATTTCTGCACAATAACTCCAGCAGGGCCGACTCTTTCCGGGTCAGTTTTCGATTGTTAGTATTGTCTGACAAGATCATGTTTGCACTATCAAATAAAAATTTCCCCAGGTAAAATATTTCATTCTGCATGTTGTCAGAATTGAACTTATCGGGCTCACATCGTTTGAGGATTGCCTGAATACGGAGATTCAGCTCTTCGGTATTGAATGGTTTTGAGATGTAATCGTCACAACCGGTCTGGAAACCTTTTATCCGGTCTTCTTTCAGGTTCTTGGCCGTGAGGAAGATAATGGGAATGGTCTGATTTTTTTGTCTTATTTCTGTTGCCAGGGTGAAGCCGTCCTTTTTGGGCATCATCACATCCAGAATTAGCAAATCGTAACTGTTTTTCTGAAAACAAAGGAGTCCTGCCACGCCATCACCGGCATGATCAACCACATAACCAATCATTTCAAGGTAATCCTTCAGTAACATGCTAAGATTGGGGTCATCTTCCACAAACAATATCTTTGGCTTAAACATCTGTTCTTTTGTCATAGTACTTTGCTTTTATTTATTGCATTTTAAAAGTATCCTACTCTTTTTATTGGTCGTTTTAAAGATAAAGTCCTTACATCATTTTTCTGTAATGCTAAAAGGTAAAAAAATATCAAAAGCCGACCCGTTTCCCGGTTCGCTATCCACGGTAATAACACCATGATGCCGGTTAACTACGTTTTTTACATAAAAAAGTCCCAGACCGAATCCCCTGACTTCATGAATGTTTCCCGTGGGTACCCTGAACAGGTTTTTGAAAATATCTTTATGGTGCCTTGATCTGATTCCGATACCGTTATCCCGGATGCGGATAATGATCCCATTTCGGTTGTTCCATGTTTTAATAACAATTTTTGGTTTTTCGGGTGAATATTTAATGGCATTGTCAACCATGTTAAAAAGCATGTTTAAAATATGGTTTTTATCTGCTGTCAAAACGTGTTTAGGGGCATCAAGATGAAGGATAAGATTAACCTTGTTTTCTTTGATGCGAAGTTCAAACCGCGTAGCAATTAATTTTATCATTTCATGAATATCAACCCTGGTAAACTGATAATGTTGTTTCCCATTCTCCTGGGTGGTTGCCTGCAAAATCTGTTCAACATGATTTTGAAGGCGAACATTTTCGTCAAGGATTACCTGTGCATACCTGTTGATTCTTCCCCCGTTTTTTGCAATATCAGGCCTTAAAAGCATTTCGGCTGCCAATGAGGACGTGGCCAGTGGGGTTTTAAACTCGTGGGTCATGTTATTGACAAAATCGCTTTTTAATTCCGAAAGTCTTCTTTGCTGCAAAATGCGGAAAACAACATAACCAAAACTGATGATAACAACAATGAGGAACAAAACCGACATGAGCAACCAGATCTCCATTTGTCGTAAAATGAGGCTTGTCTTGGTTGGAAAATAAACAATAAGACTATAATCCCCTGGTTTATAAATACTTGAAATGGAAAAACGATAAGGCGACCGCACCAGTTCTCCCTCTTTTTTACCATACTGACCGGTTGAGAACTTATTGGTGGCAGCGTTATAAATCCCATAATAGAATTGTTCCCCCAATCCCATACTGCCCAGTTCCCTGCGCATCAAACTGTCGAGGGTGGCAGGAACGATGACATCTGTTACATCAAGTTTGGCTTTCCGGCATGACAGCTCGTACAAATGCTCCTGAAAAACCGAATCGTTCTTGATTTCCATCAACTGATTGATCACACTCTTCAAGGCAATGCGTACACTATTATCGAATTGTTCACTTTTTAAATCAAGCGATTTTTTAACCCAGTACAATTGTGTAAGGACAATGCCTACCAGCGAAACTGAGGTTATTATTATTACGATTATTAATATTGCTTTCTTTTTCATCGGCTAATGCCCAAAATTAGTGACTGATTTCCAGTATGTACAAGAGTTTAACATTTTATTAACAGTTTTTAACATCATTTTAACACTTAAAAAGCATCGTTTCAATTTACATTTGTGCAGAAATATGAATATTTAATTTTAATTATAAATTATGAAGATAAAGATTTTAGCAATTGGATTGAGTTTTTTGTTTTTCGGCAGCATAAGTACGCCTACATTTGGAATGGTTATTCAAAGCCAGCACACGGTAACTGTGGTTGATAATGATAAAACTCCAAAAAAACACAAAAAAATGCACTCGAAAAAGGAATGTGCTTCCCAAAAAGAATGTGCTTCTCAAAAAGAATGTTGTTCTTCTGCCAAATCGTGTGATACGAAAAAAGGCGGCGGAAAAAAGTGACTTTTTCATTAATTAATTTGGTTTGGACCTCCCATCTTTCCTTTTCGGGAGGTCTTTTTTTTGTCCCGGCGAATCCATTTCCCTTCTTATAAATCTTATTGAACTGTGGTTGTCATGAAACGGCAAAAGAAAAAACAACAAAAAACCGTTTATGGTTTTACCTCACCATCAGTTTCTTTGTCAGGGATTGGCCATCAAGCCGGATGATAACAAAATAGAGGCCGCTTTCTATGCCTGACAGACTGGCGTTCAGGTTTCTCAAACCATCCGGAAATTCACCATCAACTATCTTTTTAACAACCCTTCCCTGTAAATCATAAAGTTCAATAATTACCTTTGAAGATTGTTTCAGGTGCATCACCAGCGTTAACTGTTCCGTGGCAGGGTTGGGATACATCATCACATCATCTGCCGGTCCCTCAGCTTCATTTTCACCGATACCGACAAAATCGGGCAATTTAAGTTTTTTACTCGTGTATAAACGGTATTCGCCAGGCTCCAGCTCAACAGGTTGGTGAACATCCGAAACCTCCAGTGAATCCCCGGTCCAGTAGTCATACCATGTACCGGTATTGTAAAAGTCCGGATCAATGGTTCCGGAAACCACATCAAAATTTCCAAGTATCACAACAGACATATCATTGGAATGCAACCTGATTTTTTTCAGTGCATTGTGCACATCCATATCATAATCGGTAGTTTTAAAGACATCCTGGTTTTCTTTCAGGTTTATTAATGAAGTCCATGTGTACATCAGGGTGCGTCTTTCCCAGTTGTCAAGATAGTCCCACCGTGGTGGTTTTTCACCCACGCGCCCGTTATAATCAATGGAATAATCATAACCCCTTTCACCAAACTGCCAGATCATCTTCGGCCCGGGGACCGTAAAGAAGAAATTGGCTGCCAGAGCCTGTCGTTTCAAAGCCGTAGCGGTATCTTTTATATTGTAGCTGCCACCTGAATTACCGTAAGAAACATTTTTAAACATTAGTCTTTCTTCATCGTGGCTCTCCATGTAACCCATCACATGCGAGTCGTTCCAACCACGTTTTTTATACGATATCCAGGAAAAATCCGATTTACCGTTTTCATTATATCCCATGGTGGCTTCATTATAATTGTAGTTCAGGTTACCCCAAAGCATCATGCCGTAGTTGGCCAGTACCTTTTCTTCGCTGTTATCGGCAAAATGTTCAAGGATAACATAAGCATCGGGTTTCACATCCCATATTTTATCAGCCATTCTTTCCAGGATGGCTATCCTGTCGGCATCATAACTGCCACCCGAATTGTTATTTGTGAAGCCCTTGGTAAAATCAAAACGGAAACCGTCAATGTGATACTGGGTCAGCCAATACTGGTTGACCGTATCCACGAAATTTTTGGTATCCTGGCTTTCGTGGTTAAAATCATTACCCCAGCAATAGGGGGGGTGCGGACAAACCTGGTTAAACCAGGGGTTGTTGGCTGCAGGCCGGTTGTTCTGGCTGTCCCAGTACATCATCACCAGGGGGCAGGTTCCGTAAGCGTGGTTGAGCACCATATCCATGATCACGGCAATGCCGCGCTGGTGGCACTCGTCAATAAAGGCTTTGTATGTATTTTTAGGCCCGTAATATTTATCGGGGGCAAAATAATAGTTGGGATTGTAACCCCAGCTCGAGTTGCCTTCAAACTCACTCACCGGCATCAGCTCAATGGCATTTACACCCAATTTAACGAGATAATCCAATGTGTCTTTCAGGGTATTGAAATCGTGGGCTTTTACAAAGTCACGTACCAACAGTTCATAGATAACCAGGTTGGTTTGTGCAGGAGGGTTAAAGTTTTCAACCTGCCACTGGTAAGGTTCCTGTGCGGTTTGCAAGACCGTGGCAATACCTGTGGTTTTATTTACGGGATAGGGAAGAAGGTTGGGATAGGTTTGCGGGCTGATGTATTCGTCGTTCCAGGGATCACTCACCTGGTCGGCATAAATGTCGCCCACCCTGATGGAACCGTCAATATAATATTGATAGATATAAGGTTTTCCCGGTTCAAGGCCTGTAAGTTGTGTCCACCATCTTTTCCCATCAGGAGTTTGTTTCATATAATTTTCATCAGAGACCCTCCAGTCGGAAAAATCACCAATCGCAAAAACATATTCTTTTTCAGGTGCATACAAAGATAAAATTACGGTAGTGTCGTTTATGTAACTAATCCCATCGGCGGTCCCTGCCGGCCTTTCTTCAATGGTTACCGGTCTTTTTGCATAAAAATAAGTTGAATCGGTAACCGTATCTGTCTGGTTTGTGGCAACGGCCTTTATCCAGCTTGTACCATAATTGTCAGCCACCGCTTCGTAGTGGAATGAAGAACCTGTATCTGCAAACACTTTTTTACCGTTAATGTATAAAAACGAAGAATCGGCCAGGTTTGCCAACCAGGTAATACGGATCGTATCCAGTAAATCGACAATACTCGGGTTTTCCTCCGGAGAGGTAATCTCGACGCTAAAGGGCGACACTTCATAAACATTATAAAAAATATCCGGGGCAGTTTGTTGGTTGCCGTCTGCACTACGGAATACAAAATTCATTTCGCTGATGACATCTGACGGGTCAACATTATAAAATTCGCGTATGTTCGGCGTGATTTCAAGTTTGTAAAGATCGGAACCTATCCTGGTTAATTTAGGTTGTGTTGTGTTGTTGCCCCACGATCCGATAACATGCTGCCATCGCACACCATTAACTGTTACCCCCGTATGGGCATAAACCTCACCGGAATAGCCCTGAAGGCCGGTTCCGTTTGCATTAAACGTAACGGTTACCGCATCTTTTGCCACCGGAAAGGGTGGGTCAACAGTTATGACCTGTGCTGAAGTCAGTGTAGTGATGAGCATAAATAAAGCAGTTCCAAATAGTTTTTTCATGGTTTTATTTTCTGATATTAATTTTGGGGGGTGTGGCAAAAGTAGCATAAAAAGAGGCTGTTCCTGATGAAACAGCCTCTTATAAAATTATGGTTGTTAATCTTACTGAATGATCAGTTTTTTAACAGCCCGTTTACCATCTTGTCCGAGAACATTAACAAAGTAAATTCCATTTGTCAGATGGCTGGTGTTGAGTTGAATTTCACTTCCTGCGCCATTCAACGTTTTTTCAGATTTCATAATAATGCGTCCGGTGATGTCGGTAACAAAAACAGTTACCTGGTTTCCGAATACATTGTCAATAGCCCTTAATGTAACCTGACTGTTGGCCGGGTTAGGATACAGCAACAGGTTGGCATTGTAAAGCACGTGCTCGTCAATGCTGTTGGCAAAGAAGTAAGGGCCACCGTCCAGTTGCAGGTCGCCAAGGTCGCCGGTGTTGCTCCAGTTACTTCCGGTTCCGTACCAGGTTGTCTGGTAATCGCGGCCTGTACCATTATCACTGTCATTGTTGCTAAGGCTCCAGCCAATGACCCTGCCACGTCCGGGGGCAAAACTGAAGTTGTCCCATCCTAGTCTCAGTTCTATATTATAACCATTATCGGTAAGAGTCATCATGGTTTCAACATCAGTTACAGGTACACCATCTGCTTTTACCCAAATACCCGTATCGGCTTGTACATCTTTAATTAACTGTGTATCAAAATCAGGATCATAAGCGCCGTCTTTATCATTGTTGCCGTCAATGTAAAACTCGATGGCATCATTTTCCCACGGGCTTCCGGCATTGGTTGCTTCCACAACACCGTCAATTACTTTGATACCGATATACATGTTCTGTCCATCCCACAAGCTGCCCCAGGTTACCGTGTTGTTGTTGGGGCCTGTGCCGACAGCCATAATGTCGCTGTTGTATTTCAAGTCATATTCTGACAAGTTGCCATCAATTGTCGGAGTGGAAGTGGTGTAGGTTGATAAGGCAATGCCTTCGTCAGGAACTACAGAGGCTGCATCAAAGTTATAATCTCCCGTCACGCAATCGAATGTAACCCTGTATTTACCCTGTTCTCCCGGAACAACCGGTCCATTCAGGGTAGCAGTACCTGTTGGCCATGCATCAGCACCCCAGGTAACGGTCCCCTGTTCGTCTTTTCTGAATACCAGGTCATACGCATTGTCAAGGTTATAGGTGCCTACATAAGTTGTTGGCATATCGGTTGGGTTCCTCAGGATAACATCGCCAATGGTTTCGTTGTAAACACTGATGCACCCGCAGGAAAGTGTTCCCATGATCAAATCACCGAATGCGGAAGTGTTTTCCATATCATCCATATTGCCGTTCCATGCCATGTAATAATCAACACCTTCACCGGTGTCATCATCACCCATGATGATGTCGAATCCGATCTGGCTTCCTTCGGTTGCAGTTATTCCAAGTGCAGCCCATGGAATGGCAACTTCTGCCGAATATCCTGTTCCTGTGATCTGGAATCCCATATCCACCTGGATGTCTGCCGGGCCATGAATCACTTCAACGCCGGCAGCAGAGAATTTCAGGTGCAGGTCGCTGTCATCATATGCACCACCTGATTTATTCCCGTCAATAAAGACATGGCCTTCTTCTCCGGCAGTCATGAACTGATCAAGCACATTGATGCCTACATATAAATAGGTCTCGTTATAGGTAACGCCAAAATTAACCGTGTTCAGGTCGCCGCCATCTGCAACAGCACCCTGTACAATTTGTGAAACGTTCTGGTCAATATTCCAGTCACTGTCATCTAATTTTCCATCAACATTGATAGCAAAAACTTTGGGTGCAATCACGGCATTTCCAAGTCTTGTAAAACAGAAATCACCAGACTGGCAGTTAAAAGTAATATCATATTTACCACCGGGGACACTGATCAGTTTCGTAACGTCGTGAACACCTGTTCCGCATGGGAATGTGCCGCCCCAGATATCATCAGGGGTAATGGTCTGTCCATCATCCATTTTAAAGAACATGGTTGTTGAAGAAGTAAAGTTATAAGTCAGGCTGAACTGGCTCGGATGGTCAGGATCGCGCAACATATTAACTGCTGTCGGGTTTTCCGGGTCAAAGAAAGCGTAGATCAGAATTTCACTACAGACTTCGTTGTTGGGAACAAAATTGTAAGTTTTGGTATCGTAATTGAAAGTTACGTCATACGTTCCGGCTACCAAAGGAATGTTAGGGCCATTGTCTAAACCGGTTCCTGAAGGCCAATCTGAGTTGCCCCAGTTGACAGACCAGTCATTGTTTTCACGGAATTTGACTTCCGAGTCTTCAAACCATGAACGGGTCAGTTTCCAAAGGTTATAATTGTTCGGATCGCGGTTCATGGGCACATCACCGTTCCAATCGTTGAAAGCGCCTATCATACTGATGGAACCACTGGTGGCACCGAAAGAAAATTCACCGGTAGCGCAGTTGAAGGTCACATAGTAATCGGTTGTCAGTCCGATAGTGTCAAGGGGGGCCTGAATATTCGGGCCGTCCTGGAAAGCAACCCCTGAGGGAAAAGTGCTGTCACCCCAGTTCACACTCCAGTCGGCATCCTGGCGGAATTTCAGTTCAACAATGCCGTTTGAATCGGCATCAGCAGTACTGTTGTCAAGTGTTAAAATAACATGCCACATGTCCGGGTTGTCGTTGTCTCTTTTCATCCAGTAGTCTGACGACCAACCGTTAAATTCACCAATCAGGCCAATTTCGCCACATGTTTTGGTGAAATTAAATTCTCCGGTGGAGCAATCAAAGTCAACTTTATAGGTACCTATCGGAGCCTGAATATTCGGGCCGTCCTGGAAGGCAAACCCTGAGGGGAAAGTGCTGTCACCCCAGTTAACGGTCCAGTCAGCATTCTCACGGAATTTTAATTCAACAATACCATTGGTATCGGTATCATTGGTTAAAGCAATGATTGTTGACCACTTGTTGGGGTCAGCAGGATCCCTGTCCATGAAGGCGTCATCACTCCAACCGTTAAATTCCCCAATAAGGCTAATGGGGCCACAGGTGGTTTGAAAGTTGTATTCACCGGTGGAACAGTTAAAAGAAACCAAATAAGTGCCTACGAGTGCAGGAATATTCGGGCCGTCCTGAACGGCAACTCCTGAAGGGAAAGTACTGTCGCCCCAGTTTACGGTCCAGTCTTGGTTGGCGCGGAATTTAAGCTCAATAACGCCGTTTGTGTCAGCGTCGTCGGCTTCGGTCAGGGTTAGAATTGTTGTGAATTGATCCGGGTTGTCCAGGTTGCGGTCCATCATGTGGTCGCCGGCCCAGCCGTTGAATTCACCGATCAAACTTACTCTGCCACAGGTTTCTTGTCCCATGGCCTGCCATGAAACTAAAACCCCGAGAGTAACGAAAAAGCTTAGTAGAATTTTTTTCATCTCATTATGATTTATATGATTAATAATTTACCTGCTAAGATAGCGGTTTTCAGTTTAAATATGACAATAGGCCGGAGAATAAAACAAAATTCATCACGGATTGTTTCGATCCCCTGAAAAAGTCTTATTTAAAACGATTGTTGTAGTGGTTTTATACAATAATTATTCCGTCTTTGCTTTTTTTTTCGCCGCAGAAAGCGGTTTTTAAAATTTTTTAACGATTCCGGTTTAAATTATTATTAATAAACCATTTAACCCATATCTGTTTTTTCCAGATGCCTGATAATATTTTGACTGTTTGTTCATAACGGAAGCAATAGATCATCAGAAAAATTAAACAGTTTAAATTTCATTAAAGTTTTGTAATTTCGTACGACAAATCTCGAGGTAAGATAATTATCAAAAACCAATTCTTATGAAGAATAAATTACGTTTAATTAAGGTATCCCTGTTGTTGTTCATGTTTTGCGGAGTTACAGTCATTTATGCGCAACAACGGACTATTACAGGGGTTGTTTCAGATGCAAAAACGGGGGAAACCCTTATTGGAGTTAACGTGACGTGGGCCAGCGACCTGTCGAAGGGAACCGTTACCGATATTGATGGTCATTACACCATAACCGTTCCTGATACGTTAAATGAATTGCGTTTTTCGTATGTGGGTTACTCGGCGCAGATCATTAAAATTACGTCCAACATCCTGAATGTAAAGTTATCTCCGGGAGAAGAACTGAAAGAAGTTGTGGTTGTGGGTTATGGCACACAAAAAACCAGGGAAGTAACCAGTTCGATTGTACAGGTTAAACCGGAAGATTTTAACAACGGTAACATTTCTGATCCTATTCAGCTTATTCAGGGTAGGGTTGCCGGGGTTGCCATTTCAAAACCCGGTGGCGATCCAAACTCTTCTTTCAATATCAGGATCAGGGGGCTTTCAACGTTTGGTTCCAACACCGAACCGTTGATTATTATTGACGGTGTTCAGGGAACGCAAGAATTGCTAAAATCGCTTGACCCGGATGATGTTGCAACTTTTAACGTTTTAAAAGACGCTTCTGCGGCTGCTATCTACGGAACAAAAGCGGCTTCCGGGGTTATTATTATTACTACTAAAAAGGGAAAATACCAGCCCGGTGAAAAGAAGTTTAATGTTGAATTCAATGCATCGGTGACGGCTGAGATGATCTCCAAAAAGCTGGATGTTTTATCCGCTGATGATTATCTTCAATTTCCGAAAGCCACTAATTACAACAATAAAACCGACTGGATGAAGGAAATTACGCAAACGGCTACTCAACAGGCTTATAACCTCTCTATTCACGGAGCTACAAAAAATTCCAATTATCGTGTTGCCTTCAACTATCGAATGGCCAACGGGGTTGTGCTGAAAACAGGATATAATCAGTTAAACGGAAGATTGAATTTTACACAGCGTGCCCTTCATGATATCGTAACCTTTGATTTTGGCTTATCTGCTACTCTTAGAAATGAAACCTATTCTCAAAGTGAAGCAATGACTTTTACAGCGAGGTATAACCCCACAGCACCTGTGATGGCTACAACTGATTCCCTCGATGCTTTTTCACAGGAGTGGGGAGGATATTTCCAAAGACAGGCCTTCTCATTTTATAATCCGAGGGCGATCATTGACCAGGCCACACTGGACGGTAGAAAATCATTTATTATTGGTAATGTCGGATTAACTGTTGAACCCATCAAAGGGTTAAAACTAAAAGGCTATTATTCCTTCACCAACAAGAACGATTTTTTTGGGTCCTACTGGAGCAAGCTGGCTTACTGGACACCTTATGCTACCGGAAGCCATAAAGGATTTGCCAGGACACAGAACGACACTAAGCTTGATCAGCTTTTTGAAGCTACGATAAGCTATAGCAAAAGATGGGAAAAATTCGGGATGAATCTTGTCGGTGGATATTCTTACCAGGATCAATGGACTGAAGGTTACTTTAATTACGGTGAAGGATTTCTTACCGACGGATTTGGATATCATAATATCGGTTCTGCCTCAACAAAACTTACCAATAAGGAAACCATGGGAAGCAATAAGACAGGTTCTACACTTATCGGCTTTTTCGCAAGGGGCAATTTCACGATACTTGACGGTATTTATGCTACGGCAAGCATCAGGCGCGATGGCTCCACTATGTTTGGTGTAAATAATAAATGGGGGACATTCCCTGCTTTTAGTGCCGGTATTGACCTTGCAAAATTCATTAAAATGCCTTTTGTTCAACAATTGAAATTGAGAGGGGGTTACGGGGTTACCGGTAATTTACCCCCCGGACCTTATTTGTCGCAGGAAAGATTTGATGTAAGCAACGCGAAGTTCTTTTATCAGGGCGCCTACATTCAGGCTTACGGGCCTGTGAGGAATGCCAATCCGAATCTTCAATGGGAAACCAAAGCTGAGTTTGATGTGGGGGTTGATTTCTACCTTTGGGATTATAAAATTAGCGGGTCAGTAGATTATTACAGTAGCAAAAGTTCTAATCTGTTGCTGGAATATACCGTGCCGGTACCACCGTTTCCTTCCGACAGGATGTGGCTGAACCTTGGTGAAATGTCAAATTCAGGACTTGAATTTGCCGTAAACTGGAAAATTTTCCAGCATAAAAAATTCAGTTGGTCAACAAACTTTAACTTTTCCTATTATCTCAATGCTACGCTCGGGAAAATTACAAGCCCCTATGCCAATGAAAATACTGAAATATATTTAGGCTATCTTGGTGCTCCGTTCCTCACGGGGACGCCTACAATAAGGGTACAGGAAGGTGATCCCATTGGGCAGATTGTTGCCCCGGTTTATGTTGGCCTTGATTCGACGGGGAAATTATTATTTAAAGATTATGTTAATGATTCCGTTACCACAGTGCCTACTTTGGCCGATTATCAGGTTGTGGGTAATGGCTTGCCTGATTTTGAATTCGGATGGGGAAACAGCTTTAACATAGGCAAATTCAGTATCCAGTTTTTCTTTCGCGGGGTTTTCGGACATTCGCTGGTTAATGTAAACAATGCACGTTATGGTGTTCCTGTCGTCATGGGAATACAAAGTGGTATGACACAGGCTTTGGACTTTTTAGATGCTACAAACGGGCCGGTATATTCTGATGTTCATGTTGAAAAAGGTAATTTCGTTTCCCTCGACAATTTTTCAGTAGGATATACTTTTGATTTTCACGACAGCAAATATGTTAAGGATTTAAATCTGTACATTTCAGGGCAAAACCTGTTTACCATCACCAATTATTCGGGAGTTTCCCCCGAAGTAAGATACGGGGATGCTTATGATAACAACAACCCGCTGGCACCCGGAATAGACCGTGAAAACACTTATTTTAGAACGCGGAGCTTTACTTTGGGCCTCCGGTTTGCATTTTGATAATTAAAAAATTGATCATATCATGAAAAAATTACAGATTTCATTAAAAATAGTTTTGATAGCCACATTGCTTGTTATTACGCAACAATCGTGTACAAAGCTTGACGAACCGGTGTATTCCGAGCTCACAGGGGAGAAATTTTTTGAAAACCCCGATAACCTTATTTATGCGTTTGGCCTTGCCTATACCAACCTTTATGGATTGGTAGGCCATAAATTCGGTATGGTGGGCATAGATGCCGGTACCGATTTGCTGGTGGTCCCACAGAGGGGTGGCGACTGGTTTGATGGTGGGGAATGGCAACGGTTGCATAAATTAACATGGACTTCCTCAGAATCATACGTGGCAAGGTGGTGGAATATTATATTTTCCGGTGTAAATACTTGTAACCGCTTAATATTTCAGTTTGAATCGCTGGAGAACCTGGATGTAACACCGGCGGTTTCCGAATTGCGCGCCTTAAGGGCATTGTACTATTACTGGTTGCTCGACCTGTATGGAAATGTGCCAATCCAGACCAAATTTGATGTTCCTGCCGATTATAAACCGGCGACAAATTCAAGGAAAGAAGTGTATGCATTTGTAGAGAATGAACTTCAGGAAGCCATGCCCTATTTATCCAAAGAAACGGGGCTGGCCATGTATGGCCGTATCAATTATTATACGGCACAAATGATTTTAGCAAAACTGTATCTCAATGCAGAGGTTTACACGGGTACGCCTGAATGGGAAAAGGCCATTGCTGCCTGTGACACCATAATCAATTCCGGTAAATACAGCCTGACTGCCAACTTTTTTGATAATTTCCAGGCTGATGCCAGCAATTCCCCTGAAGTTTTATTGGGAATCCCCTTTGATATGATTGACGCACAAGGGTTTGAAATTCATTTGTTTACACTGCATTATAATCTGGCAGCAAAATACAAATTTGAAGAGAGCACCTGGAACGGTATCTGTGCCCAGGAAGCTTTTTATAAATCATTTGAAGACGACGATGTCAGAAGAAACGGGCTTCTTGAAGGATTTCAATATTATGATGACGGTTCCCCGGTGTTGGATCCCAGTTATGAAAAATTTGATCCGAGTCACCCGACAAATCCGATTGACCCGGATGGTGAACCTTTAAATCTGACACCTGAGATCAATATGCTTGCGCCAAACTGTCTGAGACAGGCCGGGACAAGGATTGCCAAATTTCCTTTTATCGAAGGCAGCAAAAGATATACGAGTAATGATTTTCCGGTTTTCAGGTATGCAGATGTTTTGCTGATGAAAGCAGAAGCACTTATGCGTTCGGGTGGTGATATGTCGGCAGCCCTTGGGTTAGTGAACCAGGTAAGAGCCAGGGCAGGTGTTGCCCCGTTTTCCGAGTTGACCTATGAAAACTTACTGGCAGAACGGGGACGTGAACTGTTTGCCGAAGGGCATCGCCGGTCGGACATGATCCGCTTTGGAGTTTACCTTAACACAAGATGGGAAAAAGAGGATGTCTCACCTGATTATGTAACCATCTGGCCCATTCCGTTAAGTCAGATACAAGTCAATCCCAATTTGATCCAGAATCCGGGGTATTAGTGTTTGTTAAGAAATAAAGTTTACAGAATTGACGCAGTTATTTTTTTTATTTTCGAGGCATAAAAGTTGCGAATAGCCACAGTTTATTTAAGACTTTTATAACGATGAAAATAAGTAAA
>Ga0114931_10005878_pt1 | contig 15149 bp, 13 predicted proteins | sample 2SBtaG_FD_89579 | JGI IMG/M metagenome (GOLD analysis project Ga0114931, IMG submission 89579) | Deep subsurface microbial communities from Kolumbo volcano to uncover new lineages of life (NeLLi) - 2SBTROV14_V59a metaG | ecosystem: Environmental > Aquatic > Marine > Volcanic | place: Kolumbo...
CGGCGACCGCCGTGCTGGCCAGCTCGAGCTCGGCGATCCTGCCGTCGCGGTTCACGGAGGACCTGAAGGGCCGGGCGCGCTGTCTGGTGGTTCATCCGATCAATCCGCCCTATCTGGTGCCGGCGGCCGAGGTGGTGCCCGCGCCCTGGACCGACCCGGCGGTGGTGGATCGCACGCGGGAATTCCTCGTTTCCGCCGGCCACGCGCCGATCGTGATGAAGAAGGAACTCGACGGCTTCGTGATGAACCGCATGCAGGGCGCGCTGCTGGAAGAAGCCTTCCGGCTGGTGGCCGATGGCTACGCCTCGATCGAGGACGTGGATATGGGTATCCGCGAGGGGCTGGCGCTGCGCTGGTCCTTCATGGGCCCGTTCGAGACCATCGATCTGAACGCGCCGGGGGGCGTACGCGATTACGCCGAGCGCTACCAAGGCATCTATGAGCGGTTATTTCCCTCCCAGCGGCGGCGTGTCGACTGGTTGGGCGAGGTCATGGACCGGGTCGAAGGCGACCGCCGCGCGCGCCTGCCCGCCGACAAGCTCGTGGACCGGCAGGTTTGGCGCGACCGCCGCTTGATGGCGCTGGCCGCCCATAAGCGCCGGGCCGACGAGGATATCGGCAAGTGACGAATTGAACCAAAGAGACAAGAGAGAAAACGCCATGTCGAACCAAGGCAAAGTTGTCATCACCTGCGCCATAACCGGCGCGATCCATACCCCGACGATGACTCCCCATCTTCCCATTACGCCGGACCAGATCACCGCGGAAGCGATCGCCGCCGCCGAAGCCGGGGCGGCGATCTTGCATCTCCACGCCCGCGATCCGGAAACCGGCAAGCCGGACCAGACGCCCGAGGCCTTTGGCCGCTTCCTGCCCCGGATCAAACAGGCGACCAAGGCGGCGGTCAACATCACCACCGGCGGCAGCCCCTACATGAAAGTCGAGGAGCGGGTCCTGCCCGCGGCGCGGTTCAAGCCGGAGGTGGCCTCCCTGAACATGGGGTCGATCAATTTCGGGCTGTATCCCCTGCTCAACAAATACAAGGATTTCAAGTTCGAGTGGGAGCGCCAGCATCTGGAGGCGACGCGCGATCTGGTATTCCGAAACTCCTTCAAGGATATCGAGTATATCCTGGAGACCTGCTACGAGAATGGCACGCGCTTCGAGTTCGAGTGCTACGATATCGCGCATCTTTACAACCTGGCGCATTTCGCCAACCGGGGGCTGGTCAAGCCGCCGTTCTTCGTGCAGTCGGTGTTCGGCATCCTGGGCGGCATCGGCACCCATCCCGAGGATGTCGCCCATATGAAGCGCACGGCCGACCGGCTGTTCGGCTCGGATTTTCTCTGGTCGGTGCTGGGCGCCGGCGCGAGCCAGCTTCGCATCGCGGCGCAGGCGGTGGCGCTGGGCGGCAACATCCGCGTCGGACTGGAGGACAGCATCTGGGCCGGCAAGGGCGTGCTCGCCAAATCCAACGCCGATCAAGTCAAACTGGCGCGCAAGATCATCGAGGGGCTGGGCATGAAGGTGGCCACGCCGGACGACGCACGCGAGATCCTAAGCCTGAAAGGTGGCGACCAGGTCAATTTCTGAGCCGGAAGGGTGGGCGTCGGGGGCCTGCCCGAGCCCCGGTTCGCCGGATGAGGCGAGACAGAGACGGGAGGAAACAATGCGGATCGAGGTCGTTCTCGATGTAAAGACCATCCTGGGCGAGGGGCCCCTGTGGGATGTGGACGGGCAGCGCCTGTATTTCATCGACAGTTTCGGATGCAATGTGTTCCGCTGCACCCACGACGGCCGCGAGGTGCGCGCCTGGGACGTGCCCTCGACCATCGGCTCCATGGCCCTGCGCGAGACGGGTGGCGCGGTGGTATCCCTGGAGGACGGCTTCTATGCGCTGGACTTCGATACCGGCGACGTGGACCTGATCGTCGATCCCGAGCCTGGCAAGGACGGCAATCGGCTGAATGACGGCAAGGTCGACAAGCGCGGGCGATTCGTCGCCGGCTCCATGGACAAGGTCGAGGATGGACCCAACGGCGCGCTCTATCGCCTGGACCCGGACTTGTCGCTGCACACCTTGGATACGGGGATTATCGTGTCGAACGGCCCCTGCTGGAGTCCCGATGGCGGCATCTTCTATTTCGCCGACTCCTGGTCCGGCGAGATCTGGGCCTATGACTACGATCTGGATACGGGAAGCGTATCGAACCGGCGGACCTTCACCAAGATCGACACCTCGACCGGGGGCGCGGCGGACGGCGCCACGGTGGATGCCGAGGGATGCCTGTGGAATGCCCAGGTCTATGACGGCAAGGTTATCCGCTATGCCCCGGACGGCACGGTCGACCGGGTCATCGACATGCCGGTGAGGAAAGTGACGAGCTGCATGTTCGGCGGGCCGAACCTGGATATCCTGTATGTGACCTCCATGGCCAAGCCGCCGCTGCCGCGCTTCCCGGGCGACGGGGTCTTGCGCGGCAGCCTGTTCGCGATCCACGATCTGGGCATCAAGGGCGTTCCCGAGCCGCGTTTCGCGGGATAGGCGGGGATTACGTTATCGAATCCGCGCCCGTGCCGTGGAGAAGTAGGAACGAAGGCTGGCCTCCGAGGCCAGCTCGGGCGTGGTGTCGGGGACGCTCAGATAGTACACGGTCAGCGCGGGACTCTTGGCGCGCCAGGCGGCGGCCGTCCGGTACAGATGAATCTCCCGGCTTGGGAATTCGGCGAAGCTCGATCGCGGGCCGCGCACATCCGCCCAATCGTCGAGCGCCAAGCCGTCGACAACGGTGGTTCGCGCCTTGGTGAACGGATGCAGCCCATCGACGCTCACGTACGCGTATTCGCGGGCTATGTTCATGATGCGGATGACCACCATGGTGTCCGCTTCCGTCGTGCCCTTGAGCACCGCCCAGACGATGGCCACGCTGTCCGAGGTGAAGATCGAGTCGGCGCCATGGACCTGCCGCCCTTGGGCGGCCGCCCGCCCGGCGCTGGCCAGCAGGCAGAGCGCCGCGACAAGCAGCGCCGCGGCATGGGATGCGTGGGGTCGGGGGCGTGCTGGCGCGTCCGTCATGGCGACTCTCCGGGCAATATCTGTAGCCTGTCGGCCGCGAAATCGAGGTCGACTTGGTCCCCGGGGCTCAAGCCCCCCGCATGGGTCCATTGGTAGTCGGCGACCTGGAGAACCGCCGTTCCCATGCGGACTTGGTATTCCACCTTCTCTCCAAGGAAGACGCGCGACAGGATGGTGCCCTGAAGGCTGTCGCCCGCGGAGAGCGGCTGGAGCTCGATGGCCTCGGGACGCAACACCACTTTGACGCCGGCGCCCGGCGCGAGGTCCGCGCGCTCGGTGTCGAGCCAGAGCCGCCGGCCCTGGATTTCCAGCTCGACCTTTCCCGAGCCGACCGAGACGACTCGTCCCTTCAGCAGGTTGGTACGCCCGATAAACTGGGCGACGAACTCGGACGCCGGCCTGTGGTAGAGCATCTCCGCGCCACCTTCCTGCACGATGACGCCCTGGTTCATGATCGCGATTCGGTCGGAGATGGCCATGGCCTCCTCCTGGTCGTGGGTCACGTAGATGGCGGTGATCGCCAAGGTCTTCTGCAGCCGCTGAATCTCCTCCCGCATCTGGACCCGGAGCTTGGCGTCCAGGTTCGAGAGCGGCTCGTCGAACAATAGCACCCGCGGCCTGATCACGATGGCCCGGGCGAGCGCGACGCGCTGCTGCTCGCCGCCGGATATTTGGTGCGGAAACTGTTGGTCAAATCCCTTGAGCCCAACCAGGTCGAGGACCTCGCCCACCGCGCTGGTTACCATCGAAGTCGACTGCTTCCGCACGCGAAGTCCATAGGCCACGTTCTCATAAACCGAGAGATGCGGGAACAGGGCGTAGTTTTGGAATACGAAGCCGATGTTGCGCTGGTTGGCCATGAGGTGCGTCACGTCCCGATCGCCGATAACGATCCGCCCCCCATCCGGTTCCTCGAAGCCGGCGATCATCCGGAGCGTGGTGGTCTTGCCGCACCCCGACGGGCCGAGCAGGGTGACGAATTCGCCCGCCTCCACCGTGAGACTGAAATCACGCACGGCGAATACCTGGCCTTTGACCCGGTGCTCGAACTGCTTGGAAACGCCCTCGAGTTGAATGCCAACCGGGCTCATCTCGGGCCCCGCCGCGCGTGCCGCCGGTGCCCCGCCCCGCATCGGTGATGTTTCGGCGAGAACGGCACGTCACCCTCCGAGGATACTGGTGACCGCGGTGTCGCCCGGCACGCGGAACCGCCGCAGGATCGCGCTGATGAGGGCCAGGACGACGAAGACGATGACGACCACGAGGACCGAGAAAGCGGCCGCCGGGCCCAGGGAAAGCTCGGTAATGTTCTCGAGGATGCGGACCGTGATCAGCGTCCAGCCGATGGACACGAGAAAAATCGTGGCGCTGATCGCCGTCATGGAACGGATAAAGACAACGCCGAGCCCGGCGAAAAAGGCCGGAAGGATCAAGGGCAGGGTGATACGCCGGAACGTGGTGCCACTCCGGGCCCCAAGGCTCTGTGAGGCTTCCTCGATGCTCGGATCGATCTGCTGGAGCAGGGCCACGGTGGCGCGGATACCGGTCGGGCTGTAGCGGAAGGTATAGCAGGCAATGATGATGAACGCCGTCCCGGTGAGCACCAGCGGCCCCGAGTTGAAGGCAATCAGGTAGGCGATGCCCACGATGGTCCCCGGCAACGCGTAGTTTATCATGGAGACCATCTCCATGACGTGCTTGCCCGGAAAGGTTTTTCTGACCACGAGATAGCCGACCAGTACCCCGAAGATACCGCCCAGCGGCATGCCGGCGCCGGCTATGATCAGGGTGTCTCGGATGGCGTTCAGTCCATCGGTGAAGATGACCTGGTAGTGGCGCAGGGTCCAGGCATGGTTGGCGCCGAATGCCACGACCACGGAGGCATAGAACAGCAGCGCGTAGAGGTAGAGGATCACCACGCATACCAGGACGCATGCGCCCACGAGGAGGCGGCGGACCCACGGCGCGATGCTCTTGATCGCGGTCTGGGGGCCGACCTTGCCGGAGACGGTGACGTAGGAGCGCCGGCTTACCCAGTAGCGCTGAAGCAGAAATACAATGACCGCCGGAACCAGCAGGAGGAAGGCGAGAGCGGCGCCGCCCTTGAGGTCGAACATACCGGTGATCTGGAGAAATGCCTGGACCGGAAGCACCGGAAAGTTGCTGCCGGCGAGAATAAGGGGGGTGGCGAAGTCGGCTAGCGAGGCGGCGAAAAGAAGCAGAAACGCATTGGCGAAACCGGGTACGGCCAGCGGCAGGGTGACGGTTCGGAACACGCCCCAGCGCGAGCTGCCCAAGCTCAGGGCCATGTCTTCGATGTTTGGGTCCATGGTCGCCAGGATGGGCCTAAGCGTGAGGTAGGCGATCGGGAAATAGGTGATCGTTTCCACGAACAGCGTGGTGTGAAGTCCATAGGCACTAAAGGTCGTGATCCCCAACAGCTGGTACGTGATGAGCCCGCGCGGTCCGAGCGAGAAGATAACGGCAATGGACATGATGAAAGGCGGAGAGATGAGGGGCAGCAACGTGGCCGCGTCGAGCGCGGTGAGCCAGCGACGGGAAAGCTTGGCGCGGGACGCGGTAAAGGCGAAGAGAAAGCCGAGGGCGGTGCCGCAAACGCCGACAAGCGCCGCCAGGGTCAGGCTGTTCACGAAGGCCCGGCGATGGTACGACGCCCGCAGTATTTCGAGCAGGGGCTCCAACGTGAATTGGTCGGAATCCACGAAGATGCGCGTCAGGAGCGTCGCGAGCGGGAACAGGACGAACAGCACGAGGAGCGCCCCGAGGACAGTCACCGTCAGCAGAAGCGCGGGCTCAAGCGCGATTCGGCGCGGACCTTGTCCCCCGGCCGCGGCCATGCGCGTCACGGACGATTCAGCCGCGCGATCCCGATCCGGACACGAAGGCCCGGGCCGAAATCACGCCGCCGAATCCCGACAGTCCCGAGGGGTTCGCGATACCCGCCCGCTGGCGGCACGGGCGGCGTTTCTAAACCCGCCTGGCGATTGACGATACGGGTCACTGCTTCAGGCTGAGCACTTCCTTAATCCAGCGCTTTACGATGCGCTTGCGATTGGGCCCGGTATAGGCGGGGTCGAGCGCGAACAGATTGTTGGCCCCCTTCAGCACCTCGGCCAGGCTCGCCTCGGTCTTCACATCGGGGTGGGCGGGAACGAAGTTGATCTTGTATTTGGCGAACAGCGACTGCATCGCGGCGCTGGATGCCCAGTCGATCAGCTTGCGCCCGTTTTCGGGATTCTTGGCGCCCTTGATGAGGGCGATGCCCTCGGCGGCGCTGCCAATGCCCTCGCGCGGGAAGCTGATCTGGACATCGTAGCCCTTGGCCTTGGTTTCGAGCGCATCGACGATGAAGAAGATGCCCGCGCCGGCCTGTCCAATTCCCACGGGCAGGGTGCCGCCGCCGCCGCTCTTGGTATACACTTGTACGTTGCGGCTGAGTTTCTTCAAGTAATCGAAGGCCTTGTCCTCGTTTCGGCCGTTGACCTCCAGAACGGAGAAGATGCGCGAGACCGCGGTCCCCGAGGTGCGGGCATCCGCCATCTGGAGCATGTTCTCATAGGCGGGGTTCAGCAGGTCATCCCAGGACGCCGGCGGCTTGAGGTTGTTCTTCTTGAGGAAATCGCTGTTGCTCATGAAGACGAGCGGGTCGTCGGCGATGGCCACCCAGTAACCCTCGGGGTTCTTGAAGCGCGCCGGCAGGATGTCAAAGGACGGCGGCTTGTAGGCCTCGAAAACGCCTTCCTTGACCCCCGCCGCGTGGGTCGCCACCGGGCCTCCAAAGAGTACGTCCACCTGCGGGTTGTCCTTCTCCGCGATCACCCGGGCGAGAGCTTCGCCCGAGGAGAAACGCAAGAAGTTTACCTTAATGCCAGTGGCCTTCTCGAATTCCCGCAGCATGGGCCGTGCCCAGTTCTCCGGCCAGATGGAATAGGCATTGAGCGTCTCGGCCGCGTGCGCGGGCCGGAAACCGAACGCAAGAGATACGGCGATGAGGACCAAGATAGACAACGAAAGAAAACAACTACGAATGCGGTACATGGATCTTCTCCCTGTTTGTTGCCGCGACGCCATGATCTCTAGACACGAGAATTCCAAGGCGTTGCACTCGTTCTTGTTGACAAACTCAAACCGGCGGTTCGCACGGACGCGGATACGGAGCGGCCTTGGCCGCGGTACAAGAAAAACATGCATGGATGGCATGCTCGCATGGCGTTTTCATACCGCGACGCGCAAGGCGGATCGGCGCGGCAATTTAATTTCGAAGCTCTCCTCGATCGTCTTGCCTTGAACGGGGATTGTCAAGTTAACCCCCTTGAAAACGTGGCAGCCCGATCCGCCGCCCACCATTACACGGCCATCGCCACATGACGCCATTTCGACATTGTCGCGTCGCGAGACCGTCGATGCGAGGTGGTCCTTGGTATAAGAGACTTGACTTTGCCGGGGCTATTTGCGTTACTAATTCAGCAAATTTAAAGGAGCTGAAAATACCCACGGTACGGCGGAGTCTATAAATGCCGTACTGATGGGGCGACGAACATAGCTGGGTATTTATTCGGGGGAGAAGTTCGACTCTCGGATTAGGCAATGGGGCCTGGGACAACACTAGTTGTCGCCGGGCCATTTTCGTTTGGGAGGCTTGAGGGTGCCCATCGGTGCCATAAACAGCTCCAATCCAAACCGTCCCGCGGTGCCGGTAGGGCTGGTATTCTCACGCACCGGCTCTTACCGGACCGTTGGTGAAGAGTTGCTCAATGGCGCCCTTCTCGCCATCGAAGAGGTCAACGACACGCCCGGCATTGAATTTAGATTCGTGCCCAAGATCGAGGACCCAGGGGGCGATCTCAACGAATACCGGATCCGTTGCGAAGAATTGCTGCGCAACGAAGCGGTACGCCATGTCGTCGGTTGCTATACCTCTTCCAGCCGCAAGGAAGTCATCCCCGCCTTCGAGAAGTTGGACGCGCTTCTTTGGTACCCGTCCCACTACGAAGGCTTCGAAAGCTGCAACAACGTTATCTATACCGGCGCGGCGCCAAACCAGCACATTTTGCCATTGATCGAGTACGTGCTTCGGCACTTTGGCGATCGCGCCTACTGCGTCGGCTCGAACTACATCTGGGCTTGGGAGAACAACCGCATCATGCGGGAGATCGTCCTCGCGTGCCGCGGAAGTGTCGTCGCCGAGAAGTATCTCCCCGTCGGATCGACCGATATAGGCCACCTCGTCGACGAAATTGCCGACACAAAACCAAGCTTCATTTTCAATACCCTGATCGGTGAATCGTCCTACGCATTCCTGCGCGCCTTTCACGAGGCGGGAAAGACGGACGAAGCCCTGCGCCCGGCGTCCATGCCGATTGCCAGTTGTACCCTATCGGAGCCGGAGCTGCTGTCGGTCGGCGGTCAAGCCGCCCGCGGCCACATTGCCTCGAGCGTATATTTCCAAAGCAAGGATCGCCCGGAAAACCACGCATTCGTATCCCGCTTCAAGGCGCGCTTCGGCAAGAACAAGGTCACCTCCGCCGATGCGGAAGCATCCTATATCGCCGTCACGCTTCTGGCGCGCGCCATGCAAAAGGCTGGGTCGAGCGATGTGGAGCAGGTCAAGCAAGCCGTTTATGCCTGCGAGCTGGAAGCGCCCCAGGGCCCGGTGCGGATCGATCCGGAAAACAACCACTGCTATCTCACGCCATCCCTGGGCCGCTCGCTTGCCGAAGGTCAGTACGAGGTCATCTGGACGGCGGACGAGCCCGTTAAGCCCGACCCTTATCTGGTTCGTTTCGATGTCCGCCGGCTGTTCGAGAGTATCGGCGGAGGCGGTGCCGGGGCACTCCAGTCCACGGGGTCGCACCTGAGGGTGGTGAAATAATGCGAACCACCCTACCAAACTTTCGCGGCCGCGGCGCCCTTGTGCTTCACCGATCGGATAAGAATAGCGAAACACTCATTCGCCAGCTGGAAAGCCTGGGTCTTGACGTGGATGTCCGCTGGCCGGCCGACCGGGTGACGGCGAAAGGATACGACGTCATCTTTTTCGACGCCGATCTCGGTTACGACGGTCTTTTCTCCTGGCCGCCGGGCCAACCGCCCATTCCCATGGTCGCGATGATGGGATCGGAGGCACCGGGGCGTATCGAGTGGACAATCTCGCGCGCGCCCACGGCCTATTTGATCAAGCCGATCGGATCGACCGGCGTGTTCAGCGCCTTGGCAATTGCCTTTCACACCTTCGAGACGCAGCGGAAGCTCAATACGGCGATCACCGAGCTTAGCCGCCGGGCCAAGGCCCGACCGGTGGTGATAAAGGCGATTCTGGCCGTCATGGCACGGCACGGCGTCTCCGATACGGAAGCCTATCAACTGCTTCGAACCGAAAGCATGAAGCAGCGAATGTCCATCGAAGATTTGTGCGACCTGATCGTCAATAGGGGTGATGCCGCGATGAACCGCTTGCCGGTAAAAAGCAAGGGGAATTTGCGCCAGGCAAATCGACGCTAGCCGCTTTGTCCATGCCTGAGCCCGGCCAAAAGCAGGTTGGATATCGACAAAGTTCTCGAAAACACAGGGAGAAGACCGATGACGACACGTGGCGAAAAGAAGCCGAGACAGGGCCAAACCAAGAATCAGGCGCGCTCCGACGGCGAAGCCGTGGGCGATACCAGCACTCCGGCAGACGCGGCTTCCGAATGCGAGGGTGCGCGCGCGTCCTTTGGGCGCCGCTCCTTCCTGACGGGAAGCACCGCGGTCATCACGGCCGCCGCGGTTCTGCCCAATCTTCGGATGGCCAGGGCGCAAAGTTCGGGCCCGGTCAAGATTGGCCATATTGAGGACCTGTCGGGAAATCTCGCCGTCTACGGGGTTCAGAAATATCACGCGGCGCAGCTCGCGGTGGCGGAAATCAACGCGGGCAAGACCCTCAAGGGCGGTCCCGTCGGCTCCGGTGGGGTCGGCTTGATGAGTCAATTCGCGTCCTCCCCGCCGGTGATGGGGGCCGGTGACAAGGACCTGAAATATGTTAACAACGGGGGCGCGCTCGACAATTCCGGCATGGCGTTCGTCGAGGACGAGGATGTGCTGGTCGACTCCGGCGAGTCCGGCCTGCTGGGCCGCGAGGTCGAGCTCATCGCGCCGGACGGGCAGTCCAACAACAACATCTGGCAGCAGTTGACCCGTCGCCTGATCCTGGAAGACAAGGTGGATTGCCTGGTCGCCGGCTTTACCAGCGCCGAGAGAGAGGCCATCCGACCGATCGTCGACCAGTACAAGCAGCTCTATCTCTACACCAACCAGTACGAAGGCGGGGTGGCCGACTCCAACACGTTCTGCACCGGCGCGATCGTCGAGCAGCAGGTGATCCCCGTCGTGGATTACATGATCCAGAAGTTTGGGCCACGGGTCTACACCATCGCGGCCGACTACAATTTCGGCCAGTTGACCGCGGCCTGGACCAAGGCGTTCGCGCCACTGGTCGGTGGCGAGATCATCGAGGAGGAGTTCGTCCCCCTGAGCGTCTCGGACTTCACGACCTCCATCGCGCGTATCCAGGCGGCGAAGCCCGACTGGATCTTCACATTGCTGGTTGGAACGAACCAGTCGAACTATTACCCGCAGGCCGCGGCCGCCGGGCTGGAATATCCCATGGCCTCGACGGTCAACATGGCCCAGGGCTACGAACATCGCCGCTTCACGCCACCGTCCCTGAACCGCATGCATAACTGCGTCAACTACATCGAAGAAATTCCAACCGTGAGGAACCGCGCGTTCGTGAGGCGTTGGTACAAGATGTTCCCCGACGATCCCTATATCGGCCAGATGGCGCAGAACACCTACTTCTCGATCCACCTGTATGCGAAGGCGGCGCGCCTTGCCGGAACAACGGACCAGGAAACCGTGAAAAAGGCCCTGGAATCGGGGCTCAGCATCGAGGCGCCGGAAGGCGCGGTCTTCCTCGAACCCTCGACGCACCACTGCTCCCATTACATCCGCCTGGCGACCGCGGATGCCAAGCACAATGTGAGCTTCGTGCGCGAGTGGCCGAGCATCCAGCCGTGGTGGCTACAGCGCGTCGGCGTCAACCTGGTGAGGAACAAGGAATACAAGCAGTACATCCCGGACGAAGATCCGTTCTTCGCCATGTTCTCCAAGACGTAATAGGATAGTCCGAACCGGGTGGTGCTCCGGCCGAAGGCTCGCCTCGGCCGGAGCAACCGAGTTTTGCATAGCCGGGGTTGGCGATGGATGTACTGCCGCTGGTATTGAGCCTGCTTTATCAATTCGTTACGGGTGCCGCGTTCTTTTTTTTAGCCGCCCTCGGGCTGGTCATCATTCTCGGCATGATGAACATCATCAACCTGGCCCATGGCGAGTTGATGATGATCGGGGCCTACACGGCGACGATTACGTATCACGCCGGCGTCCCCTTCTGGCTGGCGGCGATCCTGGGCTTTTTCGTCGCGGCGGCTTTCGGCGCCGTTCTGGAATTGCTGATTGTCAGACGGTTCTACGGTCGCGAGCTGGGCGCTCTGGTGGTGACCTGGGGGGTCAGCTTGGTGCTCGGCCAGGGGGCGCTTCTCTTCTTCGGCCCCTTCTTGCCGTCGATCGGAATTCCCGGCGGTTCGTTCTCCTATGGAGATTTCTCGTTTTCGGATTATTGGCTTATCCTCGTATTTATATCCCTGCTGCTCATACTGGGGCTCTGGTGGCTCTATAACCGCACGTCTTACGGGCTGCAGGCCAAGGCAACCATGCAGAACGCCGAAATGGCGAAAAGCCTCGGCGTTCGCACGTCCCATATCTACACGCTGACCTTCAGCCTCGGTGCCGGCCTCGCCGGCCTGAGCGGCGCCCTGCTGGCGCCAACCGTCACCATCGCGCCCTTCATGGGCCAGCAGTTCGTGGCGCCCGCCTTCATCACCGTCGTGGTCGGCGGGGCCACGAACGTGATCGTCGGCGCGGTCGCGAGCAGCGCGCTCCTGGCCGCGGTCAAGACACCGATCGGAATGGCCTTCGGCGCCTTCTCGGGAACCGTCGCCCTGCTGTTGGCGGCCTTGATCATCATCCGCATCATGCCGAATGGGATCTCCGCGTCGCTGCAGAAATATTTCACCCGCCGCACGGGGAGAGCAATGCGGTGAGCACGATCGTTGGCCTGATCGGCGGTGGCGCCGACATCGGCCGGACCCGGGTGTTCTGGGTTGGCTTCGGCGTGGTCGTTCTGCTGTTTCTTCTGTACCCGACGCAGACGTCCGCCTTCCGGGTCTCGAACGTTTCCTTTTATCTGCTCAACATCCCGCTCGGCCTGGGCATGGCCCTGCTATGGGGGTACTGCGGCGTGCTGAGTTTCGGCCATGTGGCCTACTTCGGGATCGCCGGGTACACCTACGGCGTCATCGCCGGTAATTTGTCGGGCAATCCCTTCGGCCCGCTCGCCGGCGTCGCGGGCGGGCTGCTGGCCAGCGCACTGGTCGCGGGTATTTTCGGCTACTTCGTGTTCTACGCGCGGGTACAGAAGTGGATCATCCCGATCCTGACCCTGGTTCTGACGCTCCTGCTCGAAACCTTCCTCGGCCAGACGGCCGGATATCAGTGGCGCATCGGCTCGGTCCTGCTCGGCGGCTACAATGGCATGACGGGAATCCCCTGGTTCCAACTGGGCGGCTTCGTCTTCGAGGGCTATTCCTTCTATTACCTCTGCCTGTTTCTCGTCCTGGCCTGCTATTTCGGTCTAAGGATGCTGCTCAATTCCAACTTCGGTCAGGTCGTCGTCGCCATCCGCGAGGACGAGCTGCGCACCGAGTTGCTCGGCTACGACATTCGCGCGCGGCAATGGGCCGTGTTCGTCCTCTCGGCCATGCTCGCGGGGCTCAGCGGGCTGCTCTATGTCCAGTGGGGCAACTACATCACACCCAGCCAGGTGGGGCTGCTACAGGCGGCCTTGCCGGTCATCTGGGCCGCGGTCGGCGGGACCACGAGCTTACTGGCCGTCGTCATTTCGGCCTTCACCCTCAACTGGGTCACCTACACCTTGTCCTCTCAGGGCAATCAGTATGCGATGGTGATCATCGGCGCGCTGCTGGTCGGGACCATGCTGTTCTTCCCGCGCGGTATCGTCGTCATGGTGGCCGAGCGCCTCGGGCGCTTGGTGACGCGGCGCCCAACGCCGTCGCGGCCATAGGGTCGGATGGCCATGGACCTCGGCACCGTCATCGAGACCCGCGCCTTAAGCAAACGCTTTGGCGGCGTGGTAGCCGCCGACAATGTGAATTTCAAGGTTCGCTCCGGTGAGCTTCGGTGCATGATCGGACCGAATGGCGCTGGAAAATCGACGTTGTTCGCCATGCTGTGCGGCATCGAGCGCGCGGACAGCGGACAAATTTTCATCTTCGGCCAGGACGTGACCCGCATGCAGGCCTTTCGGCGCGTCCGGCTGGGGGTCGGGCTAACGTTTCAGACCAACCGTGCCTTCCATGAGCTGAGCGTGCGCGAGAACCTGACAATCCCGCAAGCCTCGGCCAAGTTGGAAAACAAGGAGGCCGGCCAGGCGCGTTTCGAGTTTGCCCTGGACGCCTTCGAGCTCGACCCGAACGACGAGACCAAGGCCGCGGAGCTCACCCACAACCAGCTTCAGTGGCTGGAGATCGCTATGATTCTCGTGGGCTACCCGAGCCTGATTCTGCTGGACGAGCCCGCGGCCGGCATGGCGTCGGATGAAACCCTGCGAACCGCGAAAGTGCTCAAGTATCTCAATTCGACCGGATTGACGACCGTGGTGGTCGAGCACGACATGGCGTTCGTCAAGAACGTCGCGCAGACCGTGACCGTCTTGCACCAGGGGCAGATATTCGCCGAGGGCTCGGTGGCGGAAATCACCGCGCACGAGGACGTGCGCAAGATTTACCTTGGCTGGGCTTAACGGAGGTCTGGCGTGCTGCTTGCCACTTCAGCTCTGAGATCCGGCTATGCCACCGGGGATGTTCTGCAAGACGTGGACATCACCGTGGAGCGTGGCGAGGTGGTCGGTGTCTTGGGGCGCAACGGGGTCGGCAAGACCACGCTGATGAAAACGCTCATCGGCCTCCTGTCGGTACGCACGGGTCGCATCATGTTTCGCGACCAGGACGTAAGCCGCTTGAGCGCGGACAAGAGAGCCAGGCTGGGCATCGGTTACGTGCCCCAGGGTCGCGGTATTTTCCCGGATATGACGGTCCGCGACAACCTGCGCATGGGCGGCCTGATCAACGCTTCCAGGCAGTCGCTCGATTTCGATCTGGTCTTCGGCTATTTCCCCTTTCTGAAGGATCGCCTGTCTCAGAGGGGCGGAACACTCAGCGGCGGGCAACAAGCCATGCTCTCGATTGCCCGCGCGCTCATCAGCACGCCGGACCTGCTTCTACTCGACGAACCGAGCGACGGGGTTCAGCCCAGCATCATCCAGGAGATTGGCGAGTTCATCCAGGATTTGAACCGGGAAAAGGGCCTGACGGTGCTGATCGTGGAGCAAAACATCGACCTCATGCAGACCGTGGCGCAGCGCGCCTACGCGCTCGACAAAGGGCGCGTCGTCGCCGCGGTGCCTCACGAGGACTTAATGGACACAGCCCGGGTGGCCGAGTTTCTGGCCGTTTGAGGCACACCGGGGGGCACCATGTGGGGCCAACCCCAAGGCACGAGCAAAGGGAGAGCGGATTGTGGAAATGATCATGCGCGGCTACCCGAACGATTGGGTGGGGAATTCCATTATGCATGCAAGGGGCGTCGGTGGCGGGTCCTCCGGCGTGACCCATGATCTGACGGAAGCTACCCAGGGGACCTATCACTATACGATTGGCCCCTATTCCGAACCGGTTCTTCACATCAAGCCCGGCGATCGTGTCGTCGTCGAGACGCAAGACGCCTTCGAGGGCAAAATTACCAGCGAAACCGATGTGCCCTCCGAGATTCTGGAGTTGCCGTGGCTCAATCCCCAGTGCGGCCCGATCATGGTCGAGGGCGCGGTAAAAGGCGACGCGCTGGCCGTGCATATCGAAACCATGGCGCCGCGCGGGCCTCA
>Ga0114931_10005879_pt1 | contig 15148 bp, 15 predicted proteins | sample 2SBtaG_FD_89579 | JGI IMG/M metagenome (GOLD analysis project Ga0114931, IMG submission 89579) | Deep subsurface microbial communities from Kolumbo volcano to uncover new lineages of life (NeLLi) - 2SBTROV14_V59a metaG | ecosystem: Environmental > Aquatic > Marine > Volcanic | place: Kolumbo...
AGTGGCTGCGCCTTTCACCCTCGCTGTCCGATCGCTGAAAAAGGCTTGTGCGATCGCGAGGTTCCAGTACTTCGCGTCTTAGGGTCCGGACATCAGGTCGCTTGCCACCTCGCCGGATAACGGTTGCGGCGCGTACCCCAACCGGGGTAACTACATACGATGGAGCCGTCGGCCGAAGAGCTTGGGATCGATCGATACTATCGGCGCTTCTCCGCTGGGACGACGCTCTACTATGCGGGTGCGCCGGCAACCGAGCTCTACCTGATACGTGAGGGCCGGGTGCAGTTGGTGAAACGGGCGCGCGGGGTGGAGCGAAGTGTGGGCCTCTACGGACCGGAGGCGCTCGTCGGTGAAGAAGCGCTCCTGCCGGGGGCACATCGATCGGCGACCGCGAACGCGATCGAGCCGGTGTCCGCGCTAGTTATCGAAAGCGACACCTTCCGGGCCCTGGTGCGCCGCCGCCCGGATGTGGGGGAAGGCGTGATGCAGCAGCTTGTACGGCGTCTGCAGCGGGCGGAGGAACAAATTGAGAATTTCCTAGTCCCTGATCCCACCCTCCGGGTGCTGAACAGCCTCCTCCATGCCGCGGATGGCGTGGAAGCTCAGCCCCTCGATCTCTCACCTCTCGAATTATCCACTCGAACTGCATTGGACCTCGACCAGGTAAAGGCGGTCGTCGGCCAGTTGCAGGAGCGTGAATACCTCCTGGTAGGTGATCAAACGATCACCATCGTTGACACTTCCGCGCTGCAACAACTGCACGATCTGTTGGCGCTCAAGGAAGACGTCAGGCACGGGTTGAGCTGTCGGTAAACCGACACCCGTCTTGACCCAGGTCTCCCCACTCGGTAGACCATGCACGTGCTTCGAATGTGGGGATTGGTATGGCTGGCCAGCCTAGGGGTGGGGTGCGCGACGACATCGGCGGGTACACCGAACGGCGAGCGCTCTTATCGGGAGTTCCAGCTCGCGGCCAGCCTTCGAGATGAGGGGCAGACGGCCAGCGCCATCGAACATCTGCATGAGGCCCTCGAGTTGGACCCGAAGAATGCCGAAGCCCGGCTGCTTCTGGGCTTCATTCAAATGGAACGCCAGGACTACGAGAGCGCGGAGGAACACTTGCGCAGCGGTATCAAGCTCCTCGAGAAGCAAAAACGCGGTGGCTCGACGCTTGCCGAAGCGCGCAACATTTACGGCCTCTGCCTCATCCAGCTAGGGCGCTACGAGGACGCGATCGCCGTTCTCCGTCAATCCGCCACCGATGAGCTGAACACGGCTCCACACCTTGCATGGGGCAATCTCGGCCTGGCACAATTGGACCTAGGGGAATATCAAGAGGCGGTGAAGTCCACGATGGAGGCGGTCCGACTACAGCCGCGATTTTGCGTTGGCTACTACACGATGGGTCAAGCCCTTTGGCACCTGCAGCAATTGCAAGACGCCGAACATGCGCTCGACAGCGCGATCGAAGCCGACGAATCATGCTCGAAGGATCGCCGACTGCAGGGTGCCTGGCGGCTACGTGGAGAGGTGCGCGCTCGTTTGGGCCATCGTCGTGATGCAGTGGCCGACTTGGAGCGCTGCGTCGAGCTGGACCCGCAATCAAACGATGGGCGCATGTGCCAAACCTTGCTCGAGGGCCATCCATGATGCCTAGCTCGATTGGTGACTACCTGAAGGCAGAGCGCAAGACGCGCCGTCTTTCGATCGAGGAGGTTTCGAATACGACGCGCATTCCGCGCAGGGCGCTCGAATCGCTCGAAGACGATCGCTTTGAAGACCTACCGAGCGGCGTGTTCGTGCGTGGCTTCATCAAGGCGTACGCTTCGGCGGTTGCCATCGATGCGGACGAGGTCCTCGCGCGTTTCGATGAGCAGCACCCGAAGACGCTGCCTCCGGCGCCGCTGGCGACAGTCCACAGTGGCCGCGGATACGGGGCTCTTCTGTTGGCGATCACGACTGTGGCGCTTTTTGCGATCATCGTGGCTACCTTCGCGCTCGTGCGCCGCGCGCCTGCACAGGACGATCCAATTGAGCTATCCTCCGCAGCGCCGTGCCCGGTCGAAGCCGCCACAGTCGAGCGCTCCTGCTACGCTCCATCGACTATCGCGACTCCGACCGAATCGTCACTCTGCTAACCGAGGACTACGGCAAGATCTCTGCGCTTGCTCGCGGCGCGCGAAAGAGCCAGCGGCGGTTCGGCGGTGCGCTGCAGCCCTACGTCTTGATGAACGCGCACTTCCGCTCCGGACGCGGGGAGCTCGCGCATTTGGAGCGCGTGTCGGTAGACCACTCGTTTCACGGGATTCTTCGAAGCCTGCACGCGATTGGGGCGGCCGGCGCAGCGCTGGCGGTCATCCGCGAGCGAGTTCCCGATCACGAGCCCGAACCTGCGGTCTTCGAGGCTACGGTACGGTTCCTGGAGGCGCTCAATGCAGGATTGCCCCCTGACGAGGCCCTGTTTTCTCTCCAGATTCGCGCTCTTGCGCTGCTTGGTTTCGCGCCAACGCTCGATCGCTGCGTCCGTTGCGGAAAGGTACCGGCGCCGGGCCGTTCGGCTTTTTTCGATGCCGCGCGGGGGGGGATCGTCTGCAGAGCGTGCGGCGGGGGCCGCTTGATTCTGTCGGCGGAAGCGCTTCGCCGCTGGGCTGCGGTTCAGGGGACGTCCGAGCTGCCGGAGCAGCCGTGGCCTGACGCCGAGCGCCGGGAGATTCACGAGGCTCTCGCGCAACTAGATGCAAACCATGCGACGGTCACCGTGCGGGAACGTACGGCCGCTGCGTCCGGTAAGTGGCAGGGCCGCACCACGTGAATGTTCGGGTGAGCCTTCAAAGCAAGAGACTGTGCGTCTGTTCATCCCGCGCCGGAGATGCGCCGAAATCGTGGTCGATTGAGCGCGAATAGAGGCGGTCGTTCGCGCTTTGACTCTGTTACGCTGTACGTGGGGGAAATCGAGTGGCACATCACGCTCTCATCGTCGACGACAGCAGCGCCGTACGGGCCTTCGTTCGCGCATCTTTGGAGGATGCAGGTTTCGCTCGAGTTCAAGAAGCCGAAACAGGCTTCGAGGCGCTCCGACTGCTGGCTTCCAACGCGTTCGATGTGGTCATCGTCGACATCAACATGCCCGATATCAACGGGCTCGAGCTGCTCGCCTTCATGAAGAAGAGCCCGAGGCAACAGGACGCTCGCAAAATCCTGATTAGCACGCAAGTGGACGGGTCAGACGCAAAGCGCGGTACCGAGCTCGGCGCGGACGCTTTTCTCCAGAAGCCGTTTGAGATCGATGAGCTCCGCTCCCTGATCCGGGGTTTGCTGGGCTCGGCGGAAGAGGTCTCCGGATGAGCGATCCCCGCGACAATGTACAGGAGGAGTTCCTGGCCGAGGCCCATGAGCTCGTAGAAGCGTTGTCACGGGACCTCTTGTTGCTCGACGAGGCCTATCACCACGACACGCGAATCGATCCGAACCTGATCAACGAGATCTTCCGCAGCGTTCACACTCTCAAAGGCATCGCCGGCATGTTCGGCTACAAGCACGTGGGCCTGGTCGCTCATGCGCTCGAGGACTTGCTAGATGACTTGCGGCTCGGCCGAACCTCCGTCGAGCAGCGCTTGCTCGACGTGCTCTTTGATTCGGTCGAGCGGTTTCAGCGACTCCTGGCGCTCGAAGATCCACAGTCATCAGCAGAAGATTCGGGGGTGCAGGCTTACGTTGCGGCCATCCGCGCGATTGGTTTACAGCCCGAGGAGGAGGCAGACGATCCACTCCAGAGATATGCCATCGAGGCTGCCGTTCTCTCGGTCCTGACGGAGTACGAGGAACATCGGCTGCGGGCTTGCATCCGTGAAGGCCTGAAGCTCTATCGGCTCCGCGCTACCTTCGACCTCACTGCTATCGATGATTCGATTGAGAGTCTGCGCGAAGTGACGCGCGATGACGCCGAGATCATCAGCTATTTGCCGAGCCTGGAGGGTGGCAATGAGGACAGCATCGAGCTCGTCGTGCTGATCGCCAGCCGGGTTTCAGAGGCAGAGCTCAAGGCGCATTTCGACGGGCGATACGGGATAGTGGAGCCGATCGCGGAGCGAACGCACCTGCCCACGCTGCCCCCAAGGCTCACGTCCGTCCCGGCCGCGGCCATGAGCATGGCGCCGCAGCCAGGAGAGGATCCGGGCCAGGCATCACTGACTTCAGTGGCCAACTCGGTTCGCGTCGATATCCGCAAGCTCGACCACCTGATGAACGTCGTGGGTGAGCTCGCTTTGGTGCGAGGCGCCATCGACCGCACTGTCAATCGCTTCAAAGCCGAACCGACGCACCGCCAATCGCTCATGGATCTCGACCGCATCGGTCGTGGCTTCGAGCGTCAACTTGCCGAGCTTCGCACCGGGATCCTCGATGTCCGCATGGTGCCGCTGGGCCAGGTGTTCAACAAGCTGGCTCGCATCGTGCGACAGGCCGCGCGTGAGCACGACAAGCAAGTTCGCCTCGTCATCACGGGCGCCAGCACCGAGGTCGACAAGCTCATCGTGGAGGACCTGACCGATCCGCTGATGCACCTCATCAGGAATGCGATCGACCATGGCATCGAGCCGGCCGGTGAGCGGCAACGCGTATCCAAGCCAGCAGAAGGCACGCTAGCGCTCAACGCTTATCACAAGGGCAGCAACGTCGTCATCGAGGTCGAAGATGATGGCGCCGGGATGAACGCACACGCGCTTCGAGAAGCAGCGCTTGCTCGTGGTCTGCTGGGCTCAGAGGTCAGCCATGAGCTCACGCGTCAGGAGATGCTCAACTTGGTGTTCCTGCCTGGGCTTAGCACCAGCTCGGAAATCACGAACTTTTCCGGCCGAGGTGTGGGGATGGACGTCGTCAAGACCAACGTCCTCCGGATGGGCGGGATCATCTCGATTGCAAGCGAGCCGGGTACTGGCACGAAGATTACGCTGACCCTTCCGATCACCCTCGCGATCATTCGCGCGCTCATCGTGACCGTCGCATCTCGTACTTTTGCGTTGCCGATTACAGCGGTTCGTGAAGCTATACCGTACTCGCCTGAAGCAGTGCGCACCATCCAAGGTCGAGAGGTAATCACGCTGCGAGGCCAGACGCTTGCGATCTGCGATCTCGCCGGCTTATTCGGGTTCCAGAGCTCCAGCGGGCAAGAGGGCCGGTTCGTCATCGTCGGTTCGATGGGAAATCGAGAGCTCGGATTCGTGGTAGATGGGCTCATCGGCCAGCAAGACGTGATCATCAAGCCCCTCGGGAAGAGCTTATCGGCGATTCGCGGTTTTGCTGGTGCGACCGATTTGGGCGCCCAGAAGGTCGCGCTCGTGCTCGACGCGCCCGCGCTCTTCGCCGAGTACTTCGAGGGGTCCGGTGCGCTGCGATCCTTGGGGGCACGGCCATGAGCGCATCCGCACAAAAGGCGACCTTGGCCCCCGATTCGGATAGCGAGACCGGAACGGTTGCGGTGCTGGCGGTGTTGGCTGGCGATGAGGCCTATGGGTTTCCTCTGTCCGCTGTGCGCGAGATTCTGGTATCGCCTCCGCTGACAGAGGTTCCGCGCGCACCCGAGCATTTCCTCGGCGTCATCTCGGTGAGGGGCCAGATTATCACGCTGATCGACTTGCTAAGGATGTTGCATCTCGAGGTGACGGAGTCACGGCCGCACACCCGTGTCCTCCTAGTCGACAACGGTCAGGAGCTCGTTGGGGTGGCGGTCGATCGAGTGGTCGAGGTGTATCGAATGGAGCCCGACCAGATCGAGTACGCGAGCGCAGTGGACGCGGAGCTGTCCGAGTACGTCGTGGGACTCGCCCGGGTTCCCGCCCAATCGCCGAGCGATGCAGAAGAGATGCTCATTTTGATCGATCCAGTGTCGTTATTGGGGGGAACGAAGTGAGAGAGGGCAGGGCGTACAACGCAACCCTTGCGAAGGACCTCGTTCAGGTCGAGGTCGACACGGTGCTGTACGCGCTCGAAGTCGCGCGGATTCGCGAGATTATCAATCCGCTGCCGCTCATTGAGCTGCCGCAGGAACGCCCCTTCATTCTTGGAGTTGCGGATTACCGAGAACAAGTGCTGGTGGTGGTCGACCTGCGGCGTCTCTTCGGTCTGTCCGCGCGGGACGCAAGTCGGCGAACCAAGTGGGTGGTCCTCGAAAGCGGTGGAAGATTGGTCGGGGTTGTCGTCGATGGGGTGCTCGACGTCTTTTCATCGACGGAGCGTCAGCAATACGAGGTGCCAGTGCTGGACGCGCGTCACGTCGAGCGGGGCATCACGTCCGCCTATCGGCACGACGAGCAGCTGGTGTTTCTGCTCGACACGGACCGGCTGATCGAGCCTGCAATGCAGATCGCTGCGAGCGAGATGGCGCTCTTGCCCTCGGAGGAGCCATGAGCGGTGATCCGCTCGAACGGGAGCTTCACTCCGCCGACCCCGACGTCCGGCGTCAGGCAGTTTACCAGTTGAGCCTTCGTCCCCAAGGGACGCCGCTGGCCCAGATCGTCGACGCGCTCTCGGATCGCGACTGGCGCGTTCGCAGAGAGGCGATCTCGCTTGCCGCGCAAGCACGCGAGAAAACCGAGTTAATCGACGCGCTCTTGGCTCGGCTGGTCGAGACTGACAACATTGGATTGCGCAACGCAGCGATCGAAGTTCTGGGGATGGTCGCTCAGGGCCAAGCGGATAAATTCGCTCAGGCTTGCCAAAGAGCGGGAGCAGGCGCGCGGAAGTTCCTCGTGGAAGCGATGGGCAAGACGCGAGACCCGCAGATGGTCGACCAGCTCGAATTGCTCGTTGGAAGCTCAGATGCCAACGTCGCCGCCGCGGCGGTCAAAGCGTTGGTTTGTATCGGAGGGACCCGCGCCGAAGCCATTCTCAAGGAGCGACTTTCCACGCCGGATCTGTTTCTCCGTATCTCCATCGTGGAGGGGCTTACGCGGCTGGGCACGCGAGTGTCGTGGGAAGAGCTCGAACCCGCGGTCGAGGACGTCATCGTGCGCCGAATTTCTGCCGAGCTGCTTGGAAGGACCGGAGAGCTAGAGGCGCTCGAGTTTCTTCTCGAGCTCGCCACGGATGCTTCACTTCAGACGTCTTCGGCCGCCCTGCGTGCCATTGCCGAGCTTGCCGACACAGCCGAGGCCGGGCGAGCCGAGTTGATGGAGCGCTTGCGTGCGTCGGCCGAACCGTTCCGGCATGCATTGCACGAGGCTCTCCTTCATGGAGACACCGCCACTCGGCAGGGTACCGCCTATCTTGCGGTGCTGTGCAGGGACGAGAATTCGCTCGAGGCGGTCATCCAGGCGGTCGCCGACGACGTCGTCCATCCGGATACGCTCCAGGTACTGCGGAGTTGGGGCCCGAAGCTCATCGAGCCGCTCCTGATGCAGCGCCGCGGTGAGCCACGGGTTTGGGCGATCGCTCTCGAGCTCGCGGCCGAGCTGAGCTACAGGCATCTGGACGAGGTACCGGCTAGCACACGCGACCGCATTCGCAGCTTGATCGAGCGAGACCTGACTGATGCGACGGACGCCGTGCGGGCCGCCGCGGCCGAGAGCCTTCGTTGGTGGGAAGATCCTCGCGATTGTCGCGTGCTCGTCGAGTGTCTGAGCAGTCCTTCACATGAGGTTCGCGCCGCAGCTACCGCAGCTCTCGACGTGCTTGCGAAGCGGGTGCCAGCCTCCGTCGAGCAAGCGCTCGAGCAGGCCGACCTCGACGGTCCAGGAGGCGCCGACATCGCGCATGTGCTCTCGCGTCTGGATTCCGAGGGCGCGGTCGAGCTGCTCAAACGCGGCTTGCAAAGTGGTGACCCACGGACGCGGCGGGCGGTGGTGCAGGCTCTGGCGGCCGCGAACACGACCGACGTGGCTCAACTCATCGGTTATGCGGTTGCAGACGAAGACATCGACGTTCAAATCGTCGCAGTTCGAGCGCTCGGACAGATGAGTACCCCCGAGGCCAATGCGCCGCTTCTTGTCGCCCTCGATTCCCCGTTCCCAACCACTCGTGCCGAGGCAGCTCTGGCGCTCGGCCAACGTGCAGGCAGCAATGGCGTTTCCAGAATTCGAGCGTTGCTCGAGGACGAAGCGCCAGTGGTCGTTGCTGCGGCGCTCGACGCCCTTGCATGGCTGGGAGATTCGGCAGTCGCCACTGCAGTCGAACGTGCGCTCTCTCATCCCGATGACGAAGTATTTCAGGCCGGGCTTCGTGCGGCCCGTACTTTGCCTTCGCGCGATGCCGAGAGTTTCGTGAGCCTGGGTCTCAGACATTCGGCCTGGAACGTTCGCATGCTCGCGATCAAGTTGTTGCTCGACATCAACACCGAGCGCACTCGCCTGCTGCTCACCGAGGCGCTGGGCAGCGAGAGCGATTCCATGGTTCGGCACGCGATCGAGAGCGGTTTGCTCGGAGGGTGACGTGACCTTGCTGCGCGACGTGGGGCCGAGCCTAAGGCTCAAGGAATTCCGCCTCATCCGGGATTTCGTCAACCAGTTTTGCGGCATTTACTTCGCGGATGACGCCGCGTATATCGTTGAGCGGCGCCTCCGGGAGCGTCTTCGCGAGCTCGGGATCGATGACTTCGTCGAGTACTATCGATACTTGCAGTACCACCCGAAAGCGGAGGCCGAGCTCGAGGCTGCAGCCGAGGTTCTGACGACGAACGAGACCTATTTCTTCCGTGAGGCCTACCAACTTCGAGCCTTCACCGATGAGATTCTCCCCGTCGCGCGGGCGCGCGCAAAGGCACGAGGATCGAGACGACTGGACGTATGGAGCGCTGGATGCTCGAGCGGAGAAGAGGTCTACACGATTGCGATGCTCGTCGACGGGACCGGTCTCTTCGAGGGTTGGGACATTCGCGTATTTGGCAATGACATTTCGCGCCGCGTCCTGCGGAAAGCACGCGGGGCGACGTACAGCTCGGCGAGCTTCAGGGCGATGATCCCCGACTATGACCGCTACTTCCTAGAGACAGACGAAGGACGACAGGTTCACCCGCGCATCCGATCGATGTGCCATTTCGGTCATCTCAACCTGATGAATCAGCGACGAGCCGCTATCGTAGGGCACGTCGACGTCACGTTCTGCCGAAACGTCTTGATCTATTTCGACGACGCTTCGCGCCGCAAAGTTCTCGACACGATATACCAACGGCTACACCGCGGCGGCTACTTGCTCCTGGGCCACAGCGAATCGCTCCTCCAGTCGACTACGGCCTTTGAAATCGCGCAATTGACTACGGACATCGTCTACAGGCGACCGGTTCCTTATACCGAGCTCCCTCCGAGGAGAGGCTAGGTGAGAGAGCTCCGCGCACTGGTCGTAGACGACTCTTCGCTCAATCGGCGAACTATCGCTGCGATCTTGGCCGACGTCCCGGGTATTTCGCGGGTGGACGTTGCATGCGATGGAGCGGATGCCTTGCGGGTCGTCGAGTCCAATCCGCCAGACTTCATCACCTTGGATCTGGAGATGCCCCGGTTGGATGGGTTCGAATTCCTTCAGTTCCTGATGGAGCGCCATCCGCTTCCTGTCGTAGTGGTGTCTGGGCTCTCGGCGAAGGAAAACGTCTTTCGCGCACTCGAGCTCGGTGCGATCGACTTCATCGAGAAACCGCAAGGAGAGGAGGCGCCGCTCGAGAGCCTTCGGAGCCAGCTCGTCGAAAAGGTGCGGGTGGTGCAGCAGTTATCACCGTTGGCGCTTCGGAGGACCTCGATGGGGGGGTTGGCGCTCGGCGCAGACGTTCCCCCAGACATGCAAAGCCGGGCACGGGAGACCTCCGTGCTCAAGAGAGCACCTGGCAAGGTCATCGTGATCGGCGCCTCGACTGGGGGTCCCCAAGCACTGCTCACCTTGTTCCGTCACCTACACGACGACATCGACGCCGCTCTGGTCATTGCCCAGCACATGCCCGCGCGCTTCACCAGCACGTTTCCGAGTCGCCTCGATAGAACCGGGGTGACGCGTGTTTCGGAGGCGAATCCATATGAGCGGCTTGCTTGTGGTCATGCCTACGTCTGTCCGGGAGGCCGGTCTGTCGAGGTGGTTCCCTCGGACCGCGGCCCTGCCATACGTGTCGTGGCTCCCGACCGAGCCTCCCACTACGTTCCCTCCGTTGACCAGCTCTTCCGCTCTGCGGCGCGCGTGCTTGGTGATAGGGCGATCGCTGTCGTGCTCACGGGAATGGGAGACGATGGGGCGGAAGGGGTACGCGATGTCTCTCAGCGAGGCGGCATGGTGTTGATCGAAGAACCGGAGACTGCGGTTGCTTCAGGAATGCCTTCGGCCGTGCAGCGGTCTGGGATACGTCATCAATCACTCGGAATTTGGGCTCTCGGCGACCTGCTTGCCAAGCTCACCCGACTAACCCATGGATGAGGCCCGAACTTTGAGCACGTCGCATCCTATCGTACGATTGAGTTAGCTATGCGTCGGTATCGCTGCCTAGTGGTCGAAGACTCCAAGACAATGCGCCACATGTTGGCGGAGTCGTTGATGCGAATTCCAGGCATGGAGGTCGTAGAGGCGGAAAACGGCTTGGCGGGCATTCGCGCGCTGGTTACACAGCAATTCGATCTCGTCGTCACAGATGTGAACATGCCCGTGATGGACGGTCTGAAGCTCGTGCGGCACGTTCGAGGCGATCCGCGACACGAAAAGACGCCGGTCGTGATCATCACGACTGAGAGTGCGCCGAACGACCGGGACCGCGCATTGGCCTTGGGGGCAAATGCGTATATCGAAAAACCAATTCAAGCGCCGCGCGTCATCCGTGCTGTCAAGAAGCTGCTTGAGGTTTGATGGCGATGGGTGACGACGACTTCCGAGATCTAGGAAAAGGCATCTTGCATCCGGAGGGGATGCGGGCAGCAAAAGATCTTGCTGCGGGCGTGGCTCATGAAGTCAACAACATACTCGGGGTGATCATCGGCAACGCGCATCTCGTGAAAAAGAACGCATCGAACGTAGAGGCAGTCGAGAAGTACGTGAGCGAAGTCCGAAACGCAGCCGAACAGGGTCGCGAGCTCATGCGCCACCTTTCGATCCTTGCTGGCGACGGATCGCTCAGAGCGAGGATCCTCTCCCTCAACGACTTGGTGACGAATGCGGTTTCTGGCATCGAGACGCCCACCAAGCTCGACCTGAGCGGTGAAGACCCAGCGGTGCGAGTCGACCTCTGGTTGGCCCAAGACGCGCTCTCGAGCGTAGCGCGGCTCATGGCTGCAACGCAGGCCGTGACATCGATTCGCATCGCGACTCGAGTCGTCGGCTCCGCAGTTGCGTTGACGATCGAAGATGACGGGGCGACGCCGGGTGACAAGGAGCTTCGCGTGTTGTTCACGCCCTTCGCAAAGATCGAGCGCCGGCCCCGAGTGCGCTTCGAGCTGACCAAGCTCGCAGGCTTGGCGTCGCGCTCTGACGGTTACGTGACGGCTTGCGCACGCGAGCCACAGGGCCTTCGCATCGTGCTGACCTTACCCGTCGTCGACGGAGCGGGGTCAGGAGACGGTCCAGGTGTGCCCTTGTCGCAGGAGGGCGCCTAGGTCGGGCTTGCCGAAGCGCTCTAGAGCCAGCTTGCGCTGTGCCACGACATCCTCGTTGTAGACCATGCCCCGGCAGCGGTAGAGAATGCCCAGGGCCACGACCCCGGGCAGCTCGGTGAGCATCCAGGCCAGCGAATGGTTGGTTTCATCGTGGATGACGATGTCCTGCTCGGTGACACCGTCCTCGCCGAGCGTCACGACTTCGAGGCTGAGTGTCCGCGGGTTGAATCGGATACCTTTTTCGCCATTCGCACCAAATTTCATGGGCTGCCCGTGCTCGAGCCAAAGTTGGTACGCAGGACCCGTCTTTCGATCGGTGATTCGATCGAAGGTTCCGTCGTTGAAAACCGGGCAGTTCTGAAGGATTTCGACAAACGCTGCGCCATCGTGCTCATGCGCCGCGCTCAAGGTGTCGGGGAGCTTCTTCGACGTGTCAAAGACCCGAGCCACGAACGTTGCGCGCGCTCCCAAGGCGAAGCGCGCGGGCACGACCGGCTGGTCGAGCGAGCCGAGTGGGCTCGAAGGAGTGATTTTGCCTACCTCCGACGTGGGCGAATACTGCCCCTTTGTTAGCCCGTAAATCTGGTTGTTGAACAACATGATCTGCAAGTCGAGGTTGCGGCGCAGCACATGGAGCAAATGGTTTCCGCCGATGCTGAGCCCGTCGCCATCGCCCGTGATCACCCAGACGTCGAGCTCGGGGTTGGCTAGCTTGAGGCCGGTCGCAACTGCCGGTGCGCGTCCGTGGATCGTGTGAAATCCGTATGTGCTCATGTAATAGGGAAACCGGCTCGAGCAGCCGATGCCCGAGATGAAGACCGTGTTCGCAGGGGTCGACCCGAGCTTTGGGAGGGTGCGCTGCACGGCAGCGAGGATCGCGTAGTCGCCGCAGCCGGGGCACCAGCGTACCTCCTGATCCGACGCGAAGTCTTTGCGGGTGTATTCTTGCTTGGGCAGGTTGGTACTCATCGTGCGCTCCGTTGCAGCCGCTCTTCCACCGCCTCGACGAGCCCGGTGATCCGGAACGGCTGTCCTGTCACCCTAGTCAGGCTCTCGGCGTCGATCAGATACTCGGCCCGGAGCAGCTTCACCAGCTGTCCGTTGTTGAGCTCGGGCACCAGGACGTTGTCGAAGGAGTGCAGCAGATCGCCAAGCCCCTCGGGAAGCGGCCAAATGTTGCGAAGGTGTAAGTGTGATACGGCGTGGCCTCTGTCGCGCAGCACATGCACCGCCTGGCTGATCGAGCCGTGCGTAGAGCCCCAGCCGACAAGCAGCAAATCGCCATGGTCTTCGCCCTGCTCGACCTTGGCCGCGGCGATGCCCTTTGCGATTCCCGCCACCTTTTGCTGTCGAATCTTGGTCATCCGGTGATGGTTGCGCGGATCATAAGAAATGTGGCCGGTGTCCCGGTCCTTTTCGAGCCCACCGATGCGGTGTTCGAGACCAGGGGTGCCTGGGATCGCCCATACACGGGCCAGCGTGTGGTCGTCCCGCAAGAAGGGATGGAAGCCCTCGGGGTCTTTACGGAACTCCACGGGGAAGGGTTCCAGCGTCTCGAGGTCGGGCAGCAGCCACGGCTCGGCGCTGTTAGCCAGGTAGCCATCCGTGAGCAAGATGACCGGCGTCATGTATTTCACCGCGATCCGAATCGCCTCGATAGCCATGTAGTAACAGTCGCCCGGCGTTGCGGCGGCCAGCACCGCGAGTGGTGCGTCACCGTTGCGGCCCCAGACAGCCTGGAAGAGATCGGATTGTTCGGTCTTCGTTGGAAGCCCAGTCGAAGGGCCGCCACGCTGTACGTCGACGATGACCAACGGAAGCTCGGCGGCAATCGCCAAGCCGATGCCTTCAGACTTCAACGCGACGCCCGGACCGGAGGTGCCGGTGACGCCTATCGCGCCACCGAAGCTTGCCCCGATAGCCGAAGTAACTGCAGCGATCTCGTCTTCCGCTTGGAATGTCGTCACGCCGAAATGCTTGAGGCGCGCCAAGTTGTGTAACAGACTCGAGGCCGGCGTAATCGGGTAGGAGCCGTACACTATGTCGAGGCCGGCAAGCTTCGCTCCCGTGACTAGGCCCCACGCCGTTGCTTCGTTGCCGCTGATGTTGCGGTATTCGCCCGGTGTGAGGTGCGCAGCCGGCACTTGGTAGGGATGGATGCCATGCGGTAATTCGACGTTTTCACCGTAGATGTGACCGGCATTGAGCGCCGCGACGTTGGCCTCGGCAAGCTTGGGACGCTTTGCGAACTTCGACTTGAGCCAACCGATCGTTTCGTCGCGCTCGCGGCCGAAGAGCCAGTACATGAGGCCCAAGGTCCACATGTTCTTGCACCGGCTTGCTTCCTTGGAGCCGAGACCGAAATCCTTCACCGATTCGAGCGTCATCTTCGTGATGTCGAGCGCCAACACGCGAAACCGATCCACCGTTCCGTCTTCGAGCGGGTTGTTCTGGTAGCCGGCTTTTTTCAGATTGTTCAGACTAAAGGCGCCGGTGTTGACGACTAGCAGGCCACCAGGCTTGAGGACGTCAGTGTTGACCTTGAGAGCGGCCGGGTTCATCGCTACCAAGACGTCGGGCGCGTCACCCGGCGTTTGAACGTCGTGTGCGGCGAAGTGGATCTGGAAACCCGAGACACCGTAGGTCGTGCCGGCCGGCGCGCGAATCTCGGCCGGAAAGTCGGGAAACGTCGCTAAATCGTTTCCTGCGTCGGCGGTAGCCGTCGTGAACTGGGTGCCAGTGAGTTGCATCCCATCGCCGGAGTCGCCGGCAAAGCGAATGACGACGGAATCTACGGTTTCACGCGGACTGGGCTGAACGCGCGCAGCGGCTGATGTTTCCATGCTCGATTATCGATTCTAGTCCCGCAGGCGCCCTAGCGCCCGTCCTTATGGGCCAAGCCGGCACGTGTTCTAAGGCGGGGGCTCCCGATCTGCAAGTGGTGACCCGTAGGTTGGACGATGAGACTCCGTTGGCCCATCTTCGGGAGATGGTCGAGGTCAAAATCTGTGGATTGACCACGGTGGACGACGCGCTGCGCTGCATCGAGGCAGGCGCGGACGCGATCGGCCTCAACTTCTGGCCCGGCTCGCCCAGGCGCGTCGACCTCCCGACGGCCCGCTCGATCGTGCAAGCAGGGGGGGATCGTGCCCAAATGGTGGGAATATTCGTGGACTTCAACCTCAGCCAGATACGCCAGATCCTGCGAGAAACCGGCATCGACTGGGCTCAGCTGCACGGTGATGAGCCACCTGCGCTGGTCGCCGAGCTCCTTCCCCATGCGTACAAGGCCATCGCCGTGAAAGACGGCTCGGCGGTCGAGCTTGCCCGAAGCTACCCCGGCGAGCACCTCCTCTTCGACGCGAGCGTTCCGGGGACGCCGGGCGGAACAGGCCGCACCTTCGATTGGGAAATTGCCGCGGCGGTGGCCGACGAGCGGAAGCTCACCCTGGCCGGAGGCTTAACCCCTGACAATGTTGCGGAGGCGGTGCGTGCCGTAAGGCCCTTTCGAGTAGATGTGGCATCGGGGATCGAGTCGGCGCCGGGGCGTAAGGATCTGACGTTGGTGCGGCGCTTCATCGCCGCAGCGAAAGCCG
>Ga0114931_10005880_pt1 | contig 15146 bp, 17 predicted proteins | sample 2SBtaG_FD_89579 | JGI IMG/M metagenome (GOLD analysis project Ga0114931, IMG submission 89579) | Deep subsurface microbial communities from Kolumbo volcano to uncover new lineages of life (NeLLi) - 2SBTROV14_V59a metaG | ecosystem: Environmental > Aquatic > Marine > Volcanic | place: Kolumbo...
AACCTCAACGTTCTAGTAAAAACCCTCACTAAAGACATTGGCGGGGGCGGTGGACACCCACGGGCTAGCGGAGGCCACGTCCAAAAAGACCAATGGGATTTATTCTATTCCCGCCTGACAAAAAAATTTGGCTAGATTGGCTTAAAGTTCTGAAATCACTTTTTTTATGACTTCTTTGGCATTCTTTGTGGACTTAGCTCCTCCCCGGGCAACTACTTGGCTTCCTCCGGCGTCAGCTCCGAGTCCTTTTGAGACCTTCTTAGCAATCTCAACCGCACTGAGTTTCCCTTTCGACACTACAGATACTCCACCTTCCTCACTGACTGTAATGACTGCTTTTGTATCCCCTTTAAGTTCGGCCTTTCCTGCATTTTCCATCTGTTTAAAAGGCATGTCAACTACTGCCCACTTGACCTTGGTGCCCGAAAAACTGACTTTGGCTCCTGCTTTCTTTAGCTTCTTGACCCTTGCCTTCAGCTTTTCGATGGTTTTAGTCAGGTCTTCAACACTTGTGCCTGCCGACTTAGCAGCTTCCCGAAGTAAGTCTTCATCGTGCCAGGTTTTCTCTAAGCTTCTCATGCCTGCAATTATTTCAAGTCTTACAACACCATCTTGAATTCTCTTAGTGTTTGTGATTTTTATCTGGCCGATTTCGCCCGTATAGTCACAGTGGGTCCCGCCGCAAGCTTCTGCATCATGGCCTTGAAGATTAATGGTGCGGAGTTTTGCCCCCGGAACCGCTCCTCCTTGGTAGAGCCGAAAGCCAAACCTCTGCTCAGCTTCAGTTCTTGAGAGAACCATCTTTCTCACTTTGATGTTATTAATCACAATTTCATTGGCAATCTTTTCAATCCTTTTCACTTCTTCTGAGGTTATGGGCTTGTAATGGGTTATGTCAAGTCTTGCTTTCTTGGCAGTTTTTTCTGAACCTGCCTGCCAGACATGTTTGCCAAGCACCTTGTAGGCGGCTCCATTCACTATGTGAACTGCCGTATGATGACGCATTATGTCCTTTCTCCTCTTGACGTCAACTTGCCCCATGATTTTAGCCCCGCTGTGTGGGGCCGTTTTATCAAGAACATGAACTACTGCCTTACCTTCCTTGTAGACGTCAACGACCTTGGCGCTCTCGCCATTCCAGCTTATGACACCCGTATCATGAATTTGTCCACCTCCTGTGGGGTAAAACTGCGTCTTATCAAAGGCTACTTCTTTACCCTCACTCCAAACTACTACGGCTTCAAGAGTCTCTTCAGGAGGCCTGTCATAATAGAGGACTTCGGTTTCTGGAATGTCCCTAACTTTCTTTGGTGCCTTTCTCTTGGCTTCTTTTTTGTCAATTTTAAGGTAAAAATCATCGGGGATTGAAACATCTTTTCCGTGCTCCTTTGCAATTTCTTTAGCCATCTCAGGGGGTACGCCGTGACTCTCATATAGTTCACCAAGCTTTCCTTCAAGTTTGCCTTTCTTAAGATACTTGACGATTAATTCTGCCCCGCTCTTCTTGGTTTCACGGTATCTTTCTTCTTCAAGCCCTACGATGTCTTCGACATCCGGCAGGTCTTTCATATTCTTGAATCTCTTTGAGAAATACTTGGCATGGTTCTTAATTAGTTCGTGAGCAGATATTTCCCATTTGTTATCCTCTATGATACTAAATACTCTCCTTAGCAATGCACGAAGATTATATCCTCCGCCGACATTGCTTGGTATGGCGCCATCTGCCAGAGCGAAACTGAGCGCCCTTGTGTGGTCTAAGACTTTGTACAAATCGTGGAGAGGCTTCATTTTAGTCATCTTTTGCCTAACGTCCAAGGGGAGCTTCTGGCCGTCTCCAACATCATAGATTCCAAGTTTATTCCAAAACGGGTCTGTAAAGTTGACTTCAATTCCCAGGTCTTGTCTTAGTTTGGCCGAATTTGGAAATATGGTTTCATACTGATTGGCTTTTCCGCTTGCATACCATGCAATTCTCTCAAGGCCCCAGCCCGTGTCGACTGCGCGTCTTTCCATCTCCTTAAAGTGACTTTCAGTCTCTTCAAACTGCATAAAAACATGGTTTACTATCTCAAGTCCATCTGCAAAGGCCTCAATGCTTGGGCCGAAATTCCCACCTCCGCTCCATACATCCTCGCGGTAGGTTATTTCTTCAGCGGGAATATTGAGCTCTTCTTTTAGGAACCGAAAGCCAAAGTGAACGGTTTCATTAATCCAGTAGTCGTGTAGGTTAAACGCGTGCTGACCCCCCATAAAAAACATGCTCATGTGGCGCCCAGTTCTACCTACGTTATCGAGGTCATTAAACCTTATACAAGGCTGACTTATCACCAGTGGGTTTCCAGGGGGTTCGGCTATGCCTTTTAGAACCCAGGGCTGAAAGTCTGCGATGCTGGCAATGACAAAATGAAGGTCGTCTCTCCATCTTGCGACTACAGGATAGGGGTCTACTACTTTGTGCTTATTCTTTTCAAAAAATCTCTCCCATTTTTCAATGGCAGTAAGAAAATCCCACCCCATATCGCGCTTGCCTATGAATTTATAGCCTTCTTCACATAAGGTGTCTCCGCAGGTTTCTTTCCCCATCGACCAGAACCATCCCTTGCACTTTGGGCACTGCCTTCGTTCGAATCCAGCTTCCTTTAAGATTGATACATTGTAATACTTATCAGGTTGAGCAGAAAACATTCTCTTTAGCTCACGTTTGTCCATGAACTTTCAAAAAGAAGAAGTTTATTTACCTTTTGAAATACTGCACAAGCCTTAGGGTCAGATTGTGAAAGAAAAGGAAAAAAATGGCCTTTATTGGGCCTGTGTTTCATTTTCTCCGCTCGAAGGCTGTGGAATCTCAAGCTTTGAGCTGATTATTATGACGTCACCTGCGGCCTTTACTGCCTTATGAGGCACGACAACAGCCTTGACTGTAGGCACTGCCCTTTTTAGGACGCTTTCAGGCGGAATCCCCACGACCCATCCTTGAAGTGCATATTTGCCAAGGACTACATCTTGAACCCTACCGAATAGAAATCCTTCGTCCGTATAAACTGTTTTACCATAAGTTTGTGTGATGCTTCTCTCGTCCATTTATTTCACCTATATGGCTATTTTACAGTTCTATATAAGGTTAGCTCTTCTTTGGTGCTAATAGGACGCACTTATAGTCCTGGCCTTCGTATGCGTGCCTGGTTTCAATTTTTAGCACTTTAAAGCCTTCCTTTTCAAAATCCATAACTACATCACTCTTATTTTGGGTTTCAATGGTTGAAAAGACCACCGCATCATCTGTAATTATCTTTTTTATCCCTTTTATGGCCTTATGGTGGTTAAGGTAATATATTGAGGCAAAAAAAGAAACGAAGTCGAATTTGGTCTTAATCATCCCAATATCCTCACCTCGAATTCTTAGGACTTGAAAGCCTTTGTTTTCTGCCTGTTTTGCCATCTTTTCTACGGGCTCTACGCCAAGCACCTTACTGCAGAATGTGACAACTACTTCCAGGCTCCTGCCTGTTCCGCATCCTACATCAAGTCCCTGCTTCCTTTTACCAATCAGGTGCAAAAACGGTTTTATCAGTTTAGAAGGTTCATAGCCGTAGCTTTTGGTCTCCTCGTCGTACTTCCTTGCCCAGGATTTGAAGTAATTGAGCCACGACACCTTCGAGTTTACCGCATAGGTTTAAAAACCACCCTTTCAAAACTCACTAGGTGAATTAGTATGCAAATAATCGCTCCAGATGGGATGGGGTATGACCGCGTGGTCACGGTATTTAGTCCAGATGGAAGACTCTTTCAAGTACAGTACGCGATGGAAGCAGTGAAGAGAGGAGCAACAGTAATTGGTATCAAGGCCAAGGATGGAGTTGCCATGCTTGCAGACAAAAAAGTTCTGCATAACCTCATCAAGGAGCGAAGCATAGAGAAGGTCTATCAGGTAGATGACCACATCGGCGCAGCAACCATAGGACTGGTTGCGGACGGTAGGAAATTGATTGAGCAGGCAAGAGTCCAGGCTCAGCGAAACAGACTGATGTATGACGAGCCAATTAATGTCAAACAACTGGTCTTTGATGTTAGTAGTTACATGCAAATTTTCACACAGTACGGGGGCCTAAGGCCTTTTGGTGTTACGGTCTTAATAGCAGGATATGACACCGAACCCAAACTGTATGAAATTGACCCGAGCGGAACGCCAACAGAGTGGTCTGCTACGGCAGTTGGTGAAGGAAGACAAGAAGTTATGAAAGTCTTAGACGCCAAGTACACAGATAGCATGACCCTAAAGCAGGCTTTCCCTTTGGGAATTGAGGCTTTGAAGAATTTCCTAAAAGACAAGTTTTCTCTAAAACGTGTTGAAGTCGCCGAAATTACAGATAAAGGATTTAGGAAGCTCCCGAAGACGGAGTTAGAGGCGATGATTAATGGTTCGGGTAAATGAGACTGTTACTGTAAAACTTGACAAAAACGACGGGCATTTTGAAATCTTGGCAGACCCTGACCTTGTCTTAAAGATGAGGGAAGGTGAAAAAGTTGACACAGAAAAAGCACTTGCAATTCTTGAAATTTATAAGGATGCAAGTAAGGCCGAGAAGGCAAGTCTTAATGATATGAACAGGGTTTTTGGGACACAAGACCCAATATCAATTGCACAAACCATAATTTTGAAAGGGAATTTTCACCCTACAACTGAGCAGAAAAAGAAGATGCAAGAAAAAATACGAAATCAAGTGATTTCAATTTTAATGACTAATTCCACGGACCCAAGAACCAAACTCCCCCATACGAGGGAGAGAATTGAATGGGCTTTACAAGAAGCTAAAGTGCATATTGACTTTAAGTCTGCAAGAGAGCAGGTTGATAATGTCTTAAAACAAATCAGGCCGGTTCTCCCGATAAGCTTCGGGATGGCCAAAATAAATTTCATAGTTCCAAGCAACTATGCCGCTTCAGTCTACGGCCAAATTCATAGACTTGGTAAAGTGACCAAGGAAAACTGGCTGGGGGATGGCAACCTTGAGATTTCAATGGAAGTGCCTTCAGGACTGAAGGTTGAAGTAATCGGCCAGCTTGGTAATATGACTAAAGGAGAAATAATAGTAAAGGAGGAATAAAAATGAAAGAAAAAAATTTGATAACTCCTGGTGAAGTAATCGTGGAAGGAATGGATTACTTGCCTGGAGAAGGAACCTATAGAGATGGGTCAGTTATACGATCGTCTCTTTTGGGCTTGACACAGACCCGTGATAGACTGGTAAAAGTAATCCCTTTGTCGGGGAGATACATACCCAAGCGGGATGACCATGTAATTGGAGTCGTAAAAGAAGTGCGATACAGCAATTGGATTGTTGATATCCGAGCTCCCTATGACGCCCTTATGATGGTTGGTGAAGCAGTCGATAGATTTATCGACTTAAAAAAAGACAAACTAAGCAGTTTCTTTAATATTGGTGAGGTCATGATTTGTAAAATCACTAATGTTGATGAGTCTATGACACCCATGGTAACAGCCAGGGGACCAGGCTTAAGAAAATTGACTGACGGCAGGATAATTGATGTCCAGCCCTCAAAAATCCCGAGGTTAATCGGGAAGAACGCCAGCATGGTTAAAATGATTAAAGACCATACCGGCACCAAGATGTTTGTCGGACAAAATGGTAAAGTGTGGTTACAGGGTGGCAATGAAGCCCTTGTAATAAAAGTCATAAGAAAGATTGAACGTGACGCACACAAGCAGGGACTAACAGACGAAATTTTGAAGATTTTGGAGAGTGAAGGAAATGGAAACAAAGCCGATGTATCTGATTAAGGGTGGCAAGCGCCTTGACGGCAGAAAACTCGAGGAATGGAGAGATATTGAAATTAAGACAGGGGTAATCCCCAACGCCGACGGCTCATGCCAGGTCAATTTTGGAAAGACTAAGGTAATAGCATCCGTATACGGACCAAGGGAGCTTCACCCGAAGCATATGGTAATGTCTGACAAGGCTCTGGTTAGAGCAAGGTATGACATGCTGAGCTTCTCGGTTGAAGACAGGAAAAGACCTGGACCGGGAAGGCGCGAGATTGAAATCAGCAAGGTAACTGCTGAAGCACTCCGCGACGTGGTCTTAGTTGAGAAATTCCCGCGAGCCGTAATCGACGTATTCGTTACCGTAATACAGGCGGACGCCAGCACCAGAATAACTGGATTAAATGCTGCATCAGTTGCATTAGCCGACGCAGGCATTCCTATGAAGGGGCTTGTGACGGGTGTTACATTTGGTAAGATATACGACGAAAAGGGCAAGGGCTACATGGCAGTTGATGTCTACAAGCCTGAGGACCAGTGGGGCAATGCAGATGTGGCTTATGCTAGATCAATTGCTACTAATGAAGTGGTTCTCTTGCAGATGGATGGCGATGTGACCAAAGAAGAATTTTTCCAAGGAAAGGAAATGGCAGACAAGGCTATTGAATATACCTACCAGCAGCAGCTGAAGGCCTTGAAAGCCAAGTATGAAGGTGATTAAGATGATAGACAAAGTTACTTTGAAGCTGATGACTGATTCGTTCAAGAATGGAACCAGACTTGATGGAAGAAAGCTTGATGAATTTAGGGACATAAAGATTGAGACAGGAGTCATAGAAAAGGCCGAAGGGTCTGCTATGGTTTCCCTTGGGGATTCAAAGGTTCTTGTTGGAGTCAAGGTGAACCCCGGAGAACCTTATTCAGATAGCCCCAATGAAGGTGTGCTGATGGTTGGAGCAGAGCTCACAGCCTACAGCAACGATTCATTTGAGACTGGGCCCCCTAAAGAGGGTGCAATAGAACTCGCAAGAGTTGTAGACCGCGCTATAAGGGAAGCTAAGATTTTGGACGTATCAAAGCTCGTAATAAAGTCTGGTGAGAAGGTGTGGTTAGTCTTTGTGGATATTTATACCATAAACGCAAACGGAAACATCTTTGATGCAGCAACACTTGGTGCCATGGCGGCACTGCAGACGGCCAAACTTCCAATTTTCAAGGAAGACGAAGTAATAAGAGAAAACTTAAAAGATCCACTACCAACTAACGGGACTGTAGTTTCCTCGACTTTTGTCAAGGCTGGAGATTCAATTATAGTGGACCCCACTATGAAAGAGGAATTGGCGCTTAATGCGAGGCTCACCATCGGAATAAAGGAAGGAAATATCGTATCCTTACAAAAGGGTGGCGATTTTGGATTTAAGGACGATGAGCTTGAAGCTATGTTTGACCGCGCATTGGCCCACAGCAAAAAACTCTTAAAGGCATTGAAGTGAGTTGAATTGGATGAAAAACGCTAGACAGGTGCTGGTAAAAAACGGTGTGCATATTGGTACTCAAAGGAAGGTTGCCGATATGCGAAAGTTTATCTTCAAAATCCGCGAAGATGGCCTTGCAGTATTGAATGTTCAAGATTCAATTGACAGAATTCGTGACGCAGCAAGGCTACTTTCCAAGTACCCAAGCGGTGAAGTGCTCGTCGTGGCTAGTAAGGAACAGGCTCAAGGTGCCGCAAAGAAATTTGCGGAATTAATTGATGCCAATTTCATGCTCGGGAGATTCATGCCTGGCACTATGACCAACCCGAATCTTGAGTACTTCATCGAGCCTAGTATCCTTTTGGCTTCTGACCCCTATGGGGACAGACAAGCTATAAAGGAAGCGGTGTCAAAAGGAGTTCCTGTGATTTCTTTGGCTTCAACCAACAATACTTTTGAGAACGTGGATTTGGTCATTCCTGCTAATAACAAGGGAAGACGAAGCCTTGCTGCAGTCTACTGGCTGCTAACAAGCTACGTCCTGTTTGAAAAGGGCGAGCTAAAAGAGGGCGAGGAGCTCGCATACCCTGTTGAGGATTTTGTAGGTACCATTAAGGGCGCCGACGATCAGGAATAAAAACCATCCCTCCTTTTATTTTTATGATTCGTCGTGTGAGCGCCCCCGGGTTCTACCCCCAAGAGCCTACCGCGCTGAAATCTCTTATCAATGCTTTACTGTCTCAGGTTGAAAAATACTCTTTTTCTTCAGGCATAGTCCCTCACGCCGGCTACACCTACTCAGGTCTTGCGGCAGCTTCCTTTTACAAATCCATGAAAAAAACCAATTCGGTAATAATCTTGGGAAACGACCACTATGGCAATGCCCTTACTCCTTCAACCCACCCCTATCAGGTTTGGGAGACTCCCTTGGGGAAAGTGAATGTGGATGATGACTTATCAGATTCTCTTGATTTGCCTGTGGTCGAAAGCTTTCGGGAACATAGCATTGAAGTCCAACTTCCTTTCCTCCAGTCTGTGCTAAAGGATTTCTCAATACTTCCTATAACTATTCCTCCGACACCCTTAGAGAAGCTTTTAGCGTTGGGTGATGAGCTCAAGGCCTTAAATGTCCCAATAATTGCAACTTCAGACTTGTCCCACTACCTCCCAAGAAACTCCGCAAGCAGACTTGATTCAATTGCCATTGAAGCTATACTTGGAGGTGACCCTAGAGAGCTTGAGAGGGTGGTAAGTGATCACAAAATAAGCATGTGTGGGCTCCACCCAGTACTGCTTGCTATGTACACCTTAAGAAAAAAAGACAGGGAGTTAATCATGTACTATACTTCTGGGGATGTCAGCGGAGATACAAATTCGGTAGTTGGATATACCTCAATAGGCTTTGAGTAAGTGATTAATACAGCTGGTCCAAACTTTTTGGTGTTAGAATTTCTTACCGTCATGCTTAAAGGGTTTATTGACTCATATGGTCTTTTTGCCATCTTCATAACGCAGGTGTTTGAGTCTGCACTAATACCCATACCAAGTGAAATCGTCTTGCCTCTTGGAGGTTTTCTTGCTGCCCAAGGATACTTTTCACTGTTTTCACTGATGTTGGTTGCAAGCCTGGCCAATCTTTTAGGTGCTATTCTAGCTTACTACCTCGGTACAAAAATGACATGGATTCACAAAATCATATTTTTAGAGGATCACCTTAAGATGTCCCAACGCTTCTTTGACAAATTTGGCATAAAAACTATATTTGTAGCAAGGATGATGCCGGTGGTTAGAACTTTTATTTCCTTGCCTGCAGGGCTTGCAAAGGTTCCCGTCTGGGAGTTTTCTTTCTTCACTTTCCTTGGCTCACTGCCATGGAACTTCATCTTGGGCTACTTAGGTTATATCTTGGGTCAGAACTGGGAACTTGTACATAACTATGGTAACTATCTAACCATTTTAGTTATAATAGCTCTACCTATGTTATACGTTCTCTACAGGAAGTATGAGGAAAAGCTCATGGAGTGACTTGCTTTAGTTATTTAAACCCTAAAATACTCCTAATTCTTGACGGGGCTGTGGTCTAGTTGGTTATGACGTCGCCCTCACACGGCGAAGGTCCCCGGTTCAAATCCGGGTGGCCCCATTCAAGCTTTTTGCAACGCTCCTTACAGTCGCTGCAAAAATCTTGAGCAAAATATAATTTGGACCTAAGAGTGTTAGAAAGAGTCAAGCTTTTTGCAACGCTCCCATTCGGGTCGCTGTAATGTGGTTTCCCGACCAGTCAGGACAAGTTTAGAACTTCTTAAACTCTTTAAACCCTGAAACCTCCTAAAAAGATGAATGCAGAAAAGAAGCTTGAAAAATTCATAAATAAGCACAAGCTCGATGCCAAATTAATCAGGTTCAACGAATCAGTCAAAACCGTCCAGAATGCCTTAAAGGCGTCGGGCCTTGAGCTTACAGATATAATAAAAACCATTATCTTCAAGAGCGAAAAAGGCCCCGTGGCGGCAGTTGTGACTTCAAAATACAGGGTTAGTTCAACCAAGCTCAAAAAATTCCTAGGGTTTGATGTCGAAATCGCCAGCCCCGAAGAAACTCTGAAGCTAACAGGATACCCGGCAGGCGGGGTGCCATGTATTGGTCATGATTCTATTATGGTGGTAGACCCTTTCGTCTTCCAAAAAGAATATGTCTATTCGGGCGGAGGCTCAAGTAACACGCTTATGAAACTGAATACCAAGCACATAAAAAGTCAAAATCCCATAATTACACGTATACGAAAGTAAATACCTGGTCAATTCCGCCTTTAGCGGGATAGCTGATCGACCGGGCACGGTTGCGGGGGTAGCGAAGTCTGGCCAAACGCGCAGGGTTCAGGTCTCTGTCCCAAGTGGGTTCAAGGGTTCAAATCCCTTCCCCCGCATAAGCTTTTAGAAAAAGCTTAACCAAAACAGCCGGTCTTCGACCGGCTTCTGGATGCAGAGTGTCAAATCCCTTCCCCTGCATAAACTTTTACAAAAGTTTAATCAAAACATAGGGTGCCTTTGGCACCCTTTATGGGGATACAAGGGGCGAAGCCCCTGTAGGGTGTCAAATCCCTTCCCCCGCATCGAGCGATGCTCGCTCGATCCGCCATGGCTCCAAAGGAGCCATCTGGGGATACAAGGGGCGATAGCCCCTGTAGGATATCAAATCCTTTTAGCCCTATAAACTTTTAACAAAACGCGTCCCGCGTCGGGAGTTTAATTAAAACAGTCAGATTTCACTCAGACTTACTAAAACATTTCCTGAAAAAATTTATAATACTACTTATTATTTACTAATAAATAGCAAAACCTTCGAGAGTGGCCGCAATCGTCATGGCTGGTGGCAAGGGCACCAGATTAAAGAGCGGTGGCGTTTTTACAGGACCTAAGCCTACACTACACACTGACTGTTTTGACGTCGTAAAGAACCATCTTTTGGGCCTTTCAGGGCTTGGAGCTGACGAAATTTACTATGTGTTAAATGACCGTCATGAGGAAGTCCATGAATATGTCGAAAGTGTCGTGAGTGAGCTTGATGACAAATTCAATTCCAAAGTCACTTTTATCCTTGATGCCCAAAGCAACGGAAAAGACACCATTGGACAAGCCTCAAAGGACGCCTTTATCCAAGCAAGTATGGCAGGCTACGACACAGTATACTACACCCTTTCAGATCACTTAATACCTTACAAGCATCTCATACGCAAAACGATTATAACAAAAGAGGACTTGTTTGAAGCTCCTGTGCTGGACTTAAAGGGTCCGCGCCATTCCTACTGCAATCCCCTTGACTACTTAAAACTTGGCGGGGAAATGCCTCAAAAAGATACTATACGCCTTGGTCTTTCTTTCTTGAACATAATTGGGTCATATCAACTCTACGAAAAAGCCAGGTGTCAAGGCATTACTGACTGGAATGAGTACGTCAAGCTAGTGCCTTCAAAAAATGTGGGCTATGTTCCTCGGTTTAATATCAACGACACTAAGACTTTGAAGTATGCAGACTGTGTAATCAAAGGCCTTGGCAAGAAAGCTTCCAGTTATTTCTTCCTGTGATAAAAATCTTATAAACTTCCAAACTCCCCTCTTGAATGTCCAACTTCAAGGAAATACAAAAAAATTATGACTCACTAAAAAAGGAATATCCTAGTCTGCCAGAATTCTCAAAAATGCTCCAGACTTTTGGCTACATGGAAGAAGACGATGTCAAAAGCGTGGTTACTCTTTACTCTTGGGCTAAAAAGACCCCTGCTAATGTGGCGCAGTGGATTGCCCACCATTTGACTCCTGGAGACATGCTCTCAGCCAATGATGCTAAGTTCGTCAAGCCCATAAGAGAAGACCTCTTAAATTCTCTAAAAATTTGTGCATCACTAAGCAAGAAGATGTCGCTTTCATCCTTTGAATCAACCCTGAACAAAAACCCCGAAGAGGTGCTCGCAAAGACCCTCGGGGAGGCGGCCACTGAGCTTGAGCCTGTGGTTCTTACCGCCAAGAAAATGCTAAAACTCTCTCTTGAAGGCTGGACTAATGAAGAAAAAGAAGAAGAAGTAAACTACAGGTGGTAATTTGCACGAAGAAAAGCATTTTGTAGTGACCGCATATATGTTTGATGAAGACAAAGAAATCCTTTTAATTAGGCACCCCAAACTTGGTGTCTGGCTGCCCCCTGGTGGTCACCTCGAAAAAAATGAACTTCCTACACGCGGGCTTTCCCGCGAGGTACTAGAAGAAATTGGTATGGGTTTAAAACTTAAGGAAGAAAAGCTTGACAATACTCTTCTTATTCGAAGTCCAGACTACACCTTAGTCGAAGACCTCGGCGACCACATGCATATTGACCTCATTTACGTGATAAAAGTCAGACATTTTGAGCCCACACTTGACAGAGAAATACATGACCACAGGTGGGCCTCCTTTAGTGACATTGAAAGTATGGATTTATTTGAAAACACCCGCATGCTGATAAAAAAAATCATTTCAGAGAAGTTTTAGTTTTTCAGTTGGTTTTAATTTCTCTTCGCTGTCAGGACCTAGTCCAAGAGCCGTAATGGTTCCGGGTTCGACCTGTGTATAACCTGCGTCCTTTACAAGGTAGCTCAAAACTTTATTGTCGTCTGCCCACCTCTTGAATTCCATGAGTTCTTCAAGGGTTCCGGAAAGCACCACTTTTTTTTCGCCTTCATTTTCCCACTCCCTGACCACGTCTTTGTTGTGGTTTTTGGCCTTCCTGTAAGCACCAAGGCTTGCGTGGCAGGCCTGAGCTGCAATCTTACCTTTACCAAGTTTAAGGTCCCCTCTTACTATTATAACTTGTTTTACCATGTTGCGAAATTCCCTCCAATCAGTATATTGTCACCCGTGTCTTCAATCGTTGGTGTGGGCACAAAATTATTGGCCTTTGTTTTTACATACTTATCGCAAGCCACTATTTTGCATCTTTGGGCGTAGCTGGTCATGGCACAGATATACACCTTGTTTTCAATAGGGACACTAAAATCCATATTGAATAGCTCCTGGTATGTGTCAGGATTAAAGGCTGCAATGCCTTTTGAAATGAGATTCGAGCCTCCGCAGCCAGTCCAGGCTCCGGGGTTGACTATACGTTGAGATGAATCATAATTTAGCCCTATTACATTTGATATTGTGTCAACGTTCTGCTCATCGATTATCCCCACGGGGACATAGGGAATCCAGGGGTCTGCATTTACTACAGGGATACCCATATAACAGTAGTTTCCTGGGGAGCAGTCAAGTACCATGCCGCATGTGGCGACTTCAACTTGATAATCACTACCATAGTTTAAGTGGGAGGTCTCACAATTATCCTTAAGCCAAGATGCAGTATCAAGCTGAACTGTTGTTAGTTCTTCTGCGAAGGGTTTTAAGAATTCGTTTATCTGGTTTAGATATTTTAGCACCTCCTTAAACGTTTCAAGCTCATTTTGTATTTCTGAATTACTTTGCTCACTAACATAAGAGGTGAAATCTTGATATGTCATAAACCCTTCTGCCACGTCATAAGATTTATTTATGATATCAAGAACTATATTTGCACAAGCTTCCCCTTTGCAAGTTTTAGCTGACTTTAACCCGAATTCGGTTGCTGCTATCACATAGGCTCCTGCATCAAGGTTGGTTTCTTGATTTACTACAATAACCTTGTCAGACTCTAGGCTCTCAAAATAATTTATAGTTTCATAGTACCCAAAGGTACCTAAGTTGGTTGAAGCACTCTCTTTCACCGCGGAGGCCATCTGAAGTGCCGCCCCTGTTGAATTTAAGGATTTGTTGTAAAGAAACAATAGCCCATCTTTTTCCTCGTCAGTCGTGAAGTTTACAATATTTACCATATATGGTGTGTATTTTATGCCCACAAAGTTTCCCGTAAGCACATCGTAGAATTCCGCGTGCTCATCCAAAAATTCGGCATTTATGTCTGCATATTTGGGGTATTTTAATAATTTTCTTAGCCTCGGTATAACCGTCCGTCTTGTCTGAAAAGCAGCTTTCCAAATCAAAGCTTTCCTACCAACTATACGTACGAAATCCTTCCCGGGAACTATGGCTCGCAGTGCTGCCCTTGAATCCACGAATTCGCTGAGAGTGCTCTTGCTTCTCCTTATTATATCTTCGTTTTTCACGCTGAGCTTGGCTGAAGACTTGGTGTCAAAAATATTTTCTGCAGTATCTGTTGTGGCTTTGTAGGCTCGTGATGCCTCCTCCATGGCGTTTCCTGCCGACTGATACCTTATAGTACCATAAGTTATGGCATCGCAGAGCTCTTTATTTTTCTTACAATTTATACTGACTTTTCCATTTTCACTTGGCATGTCACCAAGCTTTTGTAATTCCCCTGAAGTTGATTTGACTTTTTCTTCCTTCTTGGCAACAGTTGCTGAAGTAGACTCTGCTCTTTTGCCACCTTTTGTAATGTCATCTGCGCTTTTTCTTGTTGATGATGCTAAATCAACGGTTTTTTCACCTCTTTTTCCTATATCAGATAATGATTCTGCAGTGTCAGTGGTTAATTCGAGAATGACTTCTCCGTTTTCTGTGAGTTTTTTAGTTAGTGCTCCTTCTTTTCTTAGTGTTACGCTCATTTCATCACCTAGCCGCAACAAATCCTTGCCGGTTTTTGAAAGGCCCTTTATAACGTCTTTTATGCCTTTGGCGGCATCATAAAGTTGGGTCGCAAGATATATGTTACTTGTAATTTCTGAATCCTGTCTGTCTTTGCAATTCATTATTAAGTAATATGCTCCCGGTGGAGGGGGACTTAGGGTTTTTTTTGAAAGCTTGCCGTCGCATACGAGTGCTATGTCCCTTGAGGCGCTTTCAATTGCAGGTTCCAAAAAGACTTCAGGGTTTGAAATCAAAGCGCCAAGTTTAGTGCTGAGCATCATCATGAGTATGCCTGAAATGGCTGTTATTACAATCAGTGGGACATAATGTATGGTGCTAGTAGCTCCTTTCACAATTAAACTAAACACAGTTATTATAAAAACCATTTTCCCTACTAAAGTTAGGTCCTGTAGCCTAGCCTGGATAGGGCGGCAGCCTTCTAAGCTGTAAGTCGTGGGTTCAAATCCCACCAGGCCCATGACCTTTTACAAAAGGTCAATCAAAACGGCCGGTCTTCGACCAGCCTGACTTGGCAACCGAAGCTTATCTTTTATAAACAGTCAACAGTGTTAATCTAATGGAACATAACGAAGAACACTCAGAACACCACGGAGGCGGCTGCAAATGTGGCGGCCACGGCGGTGGATGCATGGGTGAGAAAAAAGTTAGGAAGATGGCAGTCTTTATGGCCAGCCAGCAGCTTCCAGAAGATGCAAGCCTTGAAGAGGTGCTAAA
>Ga0114931_10005881_pt1 | contig 15142 bp, 15 predicted proteins | sample 2SBtaG_FD_89579 | JGI IMG/M metagenome (GOLD analysis project Ga0114931, IMG submission 89579) | Deep subsurface microbial communities from Kolumbo volcano to uncover new lineages of life (NeLLi) - 2SBTROV14_V59a metaG | ecosystem: Environmental > Aquatic > Marine > Volcanic | place: Kolumbo...
CGCTTCCGGTTCCGCGTCGCCGTCGGGCTCGCGATCGGTCTCGCGTTGGCCGCGGCCTATTGGCTGATGGAGTCGACGGGGGTATTGGGGACGGTCCTCGACGGCGAGGCCCTGCGGGCCTGGATCGCCGACCTCGGCCCCTTGGGACCGCTCATGATCGTCGTCCTTCTCGCCGCCGCGATCGTGTTGAGCCCGATCCCCAGCGCGCCGATCGCGCTTGCCGCTGGGGCGGCCTTCGGCCACGAATGGGGCACGGTCTACGTGGTGATCGGCGCCGAGCTGGGCGCCTTGATCGCCTTCGCCATCGCCCGCCTGGTCGGCCACGAGGTCCTGCGGCGCTGGTTCGGCCCAAGGATCGAGATGGGGCTTCTCGGCTCGCAGACGGCGTTGATGGCGATCGTGTTCGTCTCGCGCCTGCTGCCCTTCATCTCGTTCGACCTGGTCAGCTACGCCGCCGGCCTGACGGCGCTCAAGGCTTGGCGGTTCGCGCTCGCGACGCTCGCCGGCATCATCCCGGCGAGCTTTCTTCTCGCCCATTTCGGCAACGAGATGGCCTCGGCCGACGGACGGCGAATCGCCTTCGCCATCGCCGCTCTCGGCGGACTGACGCTCGTGCCGCTGGTGATCGGGGCGGTCCTGCGTCGCCGGCGCATCGCCGCGCGCGCGGCCGGCGACGGCCCGGAGACCGGCGAGCCGGAGGCGTGAGAGGCGCGGATCAACGCGACAGGAGCTTCTTTTTCTCCTCGAACTCCGCCTTGTCGATCTCGCCCTTGGCGAAGCGCCACTCCAGAATGTCGAGGGCGGTCGAGCGGGAGCCGTCTTCCATCGTTCGGGACGACGGCGCGCGCGAGGAAAATCCACCCCCGAGCCAACGGACGATCAACACGACCACGACGATCACCGCCGCCAAGACCGCGATCATCATGATGGGGCCGAAAATCATGCCGTACCAGGGCATGTATCCCCAGGGTTCCATGGCGTCCCTTCCCTAGTGGGGGCTCCGCTGTCATGACCGCGCGCCCTATTGGGACGGACGGACTGTCGCGCGTAGCCTACCAGATTTCGCGAGTCTGGCGATGAGATAGATGGCGCTTTCCTCGCCTATGTTCAGCGCCTTGGCGAGGCCCGAGGCATCGGTCTCGCCGTTTTCCTTCAGGTGTCGAAGCGCCTCGTCTTCCAGCGCCACGAGCCATTCGTCGAAAAGCCGCCGCAATTCGGGCGTGGCAAGCACGGCGATATCGGTCGTTTGCTCGATGGCTGTCAGCATTTCGCCGCACATGCCCATGCACATTTGCATCATTGGCGGCATGGATGGGCCACCGTCCTTTCCCTGGTTCATCTGGCCCATCATTTTCTGCATCATCGCCATCGGGCCGGGGCCGCCCTTGCCCCTCCGTTTCATCATTTTCCTCGCCATTTTCATGCCCATCGCCATGGGGTCGCCCTCGCCGGTCTCGGCGTCGGGTTTCTTCTCGGTCTTGTTGTCTTGGTCACGCATCATTTTCTCCTTCCTGTTCGTGGGCGGGAGACTGCGCCGCCACGGTTCCATCCCTGGTTTCCCGGCATTGACCCTCTATGGATGAAGCATTAGTATATGTGTAATCACGCATATGAGCATATACGCATGCTTGACCGGGACGTCAAGAATCTGGGATCGATTCTCAAGCTGCTCGCGGAACCGAGCCGCTTGCGCATCCTTTACGGCCTTGGGCTCGACTGTCGCCCGGTCTCCGATATCGTGCGGGCAACCGGCATGACGCAGACGAACGTGTCTTTTCATCTGCGCCTGTTGCGCGAGGCTGGTCTGGTACGGCCGGAACGGCGGGGACCGTTCGTCTACTACTGCTTGTCTGACACAAAGCTTCTCGAAATTCTCGAAGACCTGGAGAATTGGATCGCGACTCGGGAGCAAAACAATCCACGCGCCTCCCGGACGCCAAATCGGCAACGCCGATCTCGATTGGGCAAGGGGCCCATTCGTCGCCGGCGCGGTTCGTCGGGGCGTTAATGCATTCCCGTTGCGCTTGCCGGGGTTATGGAGTATTTCGCCAGTCGTCCAAAGAGCAGCCCAGGGTAGCGGCAAGCGGCGTTCGGGTCGCCGTTCCCGCGTGTCGATCAGAGGATGAATGCGATGGCGTCGCGCCGGAAACCGATCGTTGTGCTTGTTCTGGTCATCGCCCTGGCCGCCGCCGCCGGGGTTTATTACCGCAGCCGTTCAACGCCCGCCGAGACGCCCGGCCAGCTCACCTTGTACGGCAACATCGATATCCGGGAAGCCGATCTCGCCTTCAACGTCACGGGTCGCATCGACCGCATGCTGGTCGAGGAGGGCGACACGGTCGCGCGCGGCCAGCTTCTCGCGACGCTGGAGGAGGGACGCTACAAGGCGGATGTCGACGCCGCCAAGGCGCGCATCGCCGCGCGCCGCGCCGCGCTCAACCGCCTGCTCGCCGGCAGCCGACCCGAGGAAATCAAGAAGGCGCGCGCCGACGTCGAGGCGATCAAGGCCGATCTGAAGGACGCGCGCGCCCAGCTCGAGCGGACGCGGAATCTGGCGCGCAACAGCTTCGCCTCGCAACAGAAGCTCGACAGCGACCGCGCCCGGGTGGCGACCCTGGAGGCGCGCCTGAAGGCGGCGCGGCAGACCCTGACGCTCGCGATCAAGGGGCCGCGCGAGGAGGATATCGCCCAGGCTCGGGCCGATTTGCAGGCGGCCAACGCGGATCTCGCGCTCGCCCTCGAATACTTCAAGGACGTCAAGCTGTTCGCCAAGGACGCCGGAACCGTCAAGACGCGCATTCTCGAGCCGGGCGCGGTGGTGTTGTCCCAGTCGCCGGTTTACACGATCGCGCTTTCGGACCCGCTTTGGGTGCGCACCTATGTCTCGGAGACCGATCTCGGGCGCATCCGCCCCGGAATGAAGGCCGCTGTCTTTACCGACAGCGAGCCCGATAAGGCGCATGAAGGCTGGATCGGCTTCATCTCGCCGATCGCCGAGTTCACGCCGAAGAGCGTGGAGACGCCGGAGATCCGCACCAATCTGGTCTACCGCCTGCGCGTCTATGTAAAGAACGGAGACGGGACCCTGCGCCAGGGCATGCCCGTCACGGTCCGCCTGAAGATCGGCGATGGCGGCGGCAAGAGCGGAGCGGCCGGCGGCGCGAGCTCGGGCTGATGCGCGCGCCTTCCGCGACGGCGGACCCGGTCATCGCATTCCGCGACGTCGTCAAGCGCTTTTCCGCCGGGGGGCGCGAGGTCATCGCGCTCGACCAGTTGTCGGCGCGGGTGGAGACGGGTCGGATCACCGGACTGGTCGGCCCCGACGGCGCGGGCAAGACCACGCTGATGCGCCTCGTCACCGGGCTCCTCAAGCCCGACCAGGGCGCGATCACGGTGCTCGGCATGGACAGCCAGGCCGAGGCGCCGGCGATCCAGGCGAGCGTCGGCTACATGCCCCAGCGATTCGGGCTCTACGAGGATCTCAGCGTCGACGAGAACCTCGGCCTCTACGCCGATCTCCAGGGGGTCGTCGGCGCCGCGCGCGCGGAGCGTTTCGATCGCCTCATGGACTTCACGGGCCTCGGGCCGTTCCGCAAGCGGCTCGCCGGGCGCCTGTCGGGGGGCATGAAGCAGAAGCTTGGGCTCGCCTGCACGCTGGTCCGCCCGCCGCGGCTTCTGCTGCTCGACGAGCCCAGTGTCGGGGTCGATCCGGTGTCGCGGCGCGAGCTCTGGTCGATGGTCCAGACCCTGATCGGCGAGGGGATGAGCGTGTTGTGGAGCACCGCCTATCTCGACGAGGCCGAACGCTGCCACGAGGTCCTGTTGCTGAGCGAGGGGCATCTGCTCGATCAGGGACCGCCGGGCCGCTTCAGCGCGCGAATCCAAGGACGGACCTTCGCGTTGTCGTCGAAGGGCGTGGACAAGCGCGCCCTGCTCGGCCGGGCGATCGCGACGCCCCATGTGATGGACGCCGTCATCAAGGGCCGCCGGGTGCATCTGCTGCTCGACGCACGGGCCAACCAAGACGCGGTCGAGGATCTGGAACGGGAAACCGGGGGCGGGACCGGCCGGCTCGCGCCCGTGCCGCCGGCCTTCGAGGACGCGTTCATCGCGCTTCTCAAGGAGCGCCGGGACGCCGCCGCCGAGGCGTCGCCCGCCGCGCCGCCGCGCGCCGCCACGTCCGCTCCCGAAATCCCCCCCCGAACATCCAGGACCAACGGCGCCGGGGACGGACCGGTCATCCGCGTGACCGGGCTGGTGCGGGCGTTCGGCCGGTTTCGGGCCGTCGACGGCATCGATTTCGAGGTTGCGAAGGGTGAGATCTTCGGGCTTCTCGGCCCCAACGGCGCCGGCAAGTCGACCACCTTCAAGATGCTTTGCGGTCTGTTGCCGCCGAGCGACGGCAAGGCGCTGGTGCTCGGGATCGACCTGCGCCGCGCGGCGGCGACGGCGCGCGGGCGGATCGGCTACATGGCGCAGAAGTTCTCGCTTTACGGCGACATGAGCGTGCTCCAGAACCTGCGCTTCTTCGCCAGCGCCTACGGCCTCGCCGGCAGCACCCGCCAGGCGAAGATCGCGCGCGCGCTCGACGAGTTCGCGCTGCGCCCCTTCGCCGAGGCGAACAGCGGCGATCTGCCGCTCGGCTACAAGCAGCGCCTCGCGCTCGCCTGCGCGATCATGCACGAGCCGGGAATCCTGTTCCTCGACGAGCCGACCTCGGGCGTCGATCCTCTCGTGCGCCGGGAGTTCTGGTCGCGGATCAACGACATGGCGGCGGCGGGCGTGACCATCATGGTGACGACTCATTTCATGGAGGAAGCCGAATACTGCGACCGCATCGGCATCATCTACCGCGGCAAGCTGGTCGCCACGGGCTCGCCCGAGGCCCTCAAGGACGAGCACGGGACGCCCGAGCATCCCGACCCGACGCTCGAGGACGCCTTCATCGACCTGATCGAGCGCTATGACCGGGAGCACGCGCCATGACCGACGCCGCCGCGCCGCGCCCGCTCGCCGCTCCGGGAACCCCGCGACGCCGGCTTCTCGGTCTGATCCGCAAGGAATCGGTGCAGATCCTGCGCGACCCGAGCAGCATCTCGATCGCCTTCGTCCTGCCGATCGTGCTTCTGCTTCTGTTCGGCTACGGCGTCTCGCTCGACGCCAAGCACGTGCCGGTCGCGCTGGTGATCGAGAACCCGACGACCGAGACCGCGAGCTTCGCCGCCTCGATCGCCAATTCGCGCTATTTCGCGCCCGTGTTCATGCGCGGCCGCCAGCCCGCCGAGCGGGCGCTGATCGCCGGCGAGGTCGACGCGGTGGTCGTGCTGCGCGCCGATTTCGCGCGCCGGGTCCATGGCGCGAAGGGCGGCGCGATCCAGGTGATCGTCAACGGGACCGACGCCAACACGGCGCGGATCATCGGCGGCTATGTCGACGGCGCGTGGCGGAAATGGATCGAGCAGGACGCCCTCGACCATGGCCTTTCGCTGACGGCGCCGGTTGTCGTCGAGCAACGGGTCTGGTTCAATCCCGAGGTCCGCAGCCGGAACTTCCTGGTTCCCGGGCTGATCGCCATCATCATGACGTTGATCGGCACGCTGCTCACGGCGCTGGTGGTGGCGCGCGAGTGGGAGCGCGGCACCATGGAGGCGCTGATGGTGACGCCGGTCCACATCGGCGAGATTCTGCTGGGCAAGCTGATTCCCTATTTCGTTCTCGGCATGGGCGGCATGGCGCTGTCGACGGCGATGGCGGTGTGGCTGTTCGGGGTGCCGTTCCGCGGCTCGCTCGTCGTGCTGGTCGGGATCTCGGCGCTGTTCATGCTCGCGGGGCTCGGTCTCGGGCTGTTGATTTCGACGATCGCGCGAAACCAGTTCGTGGCGGGCCAGGTCGCGATCATCGTCGCCTTCCTGCCGGCGTTCATCCTGTCGGGGTTCATCTTCGACATCGCCAGCATGCCGCCGGTGGTGCAGGCGATCACCCATATCATCCCGGCGCGCTATTTCGTGTCCTCGCTCCAGACGCTGTTTCTCGCCGGGACGATTTGGCCGATCATCCTGGTGGACGCGGCGGCGCTCGCCCTGATGGCGGCGATCTTCCTGGGGCTCACCCGCCGCAAGACGCACAAGTCGCTCGAATAGGGGAGAGGCCGATGTGGGGTCGCATTCGGGCGCTGATCGCCAAGGAATTCCTCGCCATCTGGAAGGACAAGAGAAGCCGCGCCGTGATCATCGGTCCGCCGCTGATCCAGCTTCTGGTCTTCGGCTACGCCGCGACCTTCGACGTCAACCACGTGGCGACCGCGATCTATAACGAGGATGCGGGCGCGGCGGCGCGCGATCTCGTCGCCCGCTTCGAGGGCTCGCCGAGCTTCGAGACCGTCGCCCGGCTGACGCGCGATTCGCAGATTGCCGAGGTGATCAACCCCCGCCGCGCGAGCCTCGTCGTCCATATCGGGCAGACCTTCTCGCGCGACCTGCGCGCGCGCCAGCCGGCCAAGGTTCAGTTGATCGTCGACGGGCGCGAATCGAACACCGCGCTCATCATCCTCGGCTACGCCAGCCGCATCGTCTCCCGGTTCAACCGCGACTGGACGCGCGACCACGGCGGCGCGCCGCCGCCGGCGAGCCTCGTCGTGCGCGCTTGGTTCAATCCCAATCTCGAAAGCCGCTGGTTCATCGTGCCGGGAATCGTCGCGCTGCTGACGCTCGTGGTCACGACGGTGGTGACCGCGCTTTCGGTGGCGCGCGAGCGCGAGGTGGGAACCTTCGAGCAATTGCTGGTGACGCCGCTGCGCCCGTTCGAGATCCTGGTCGGAAAATCGGTGCCGGCGCTGATCATCGGGCTCGCCGAGGGCACCGCGATCATCGCTGTGGGCGTGCTCTGGTTCGGCGTGCCCCTACGCGGCGCGGTTCCGCTTCTCTACGCCGGGCTGTTTCTCTACGTGCTCGCGGTGATCGTCGTCGGGCTCATGATCTCGTCGCTGGCGCGGACCCAGCAGCAGGCGATCCTTGGGGCGTTCCTGTTCGTCGTGCCGGCGGTGATCCTGTCGGGCTTCGCCACGCCGATCGCCAACATGCCCGAGTTCATCCAGGCTCTCACCCTGATCAACCCGATGCGCTATTTCCTGATCATCGTGCGCGGCACCTTCCTCGAGGACCTGCCGGCGATGCTGGTCTACCGGCAGCTCTGGCCGATGGTCGTGATCGGGCTGGTCACGCTGACCGGCGCGGGCTGGCTGTTCCGCCACCGCCTGTCGTGAGGGCGTTCACCTCCCGATATTGTGCGACGCAATAATCCAGGATTTCCGATTTTCCGGGGAATTCCAAATATCTCCATACCGGAATGTTGCGAAGCAGCAAAATCCTTCCTACATGAGAATCGGCGCTCCCGTTCGGGCCTTTCGCCCCGGGCGAAGCCGCGCGGTTTCTCCCTGTTCCAGGAAAGGACGGCATCATGGAGATTGGCGACGACTGCATCGAGAACCAGACCTTCGACGAGATCAAGATCGGTGATTCGGCGAGCATTTCGCGGACGCTTACCCGGCGCGATATCGAACTCTTCGCCGTCATGTCGGGCGACGTGAACCCCGCTCATGTCGATCCCGAGTTCGCCAAGAGCGATATTTTCCACAAGATCATCGCCCATGGCATGTGGGGTGGGGCGCTGATCTCGACGGTGCTGGGGACCGAGCTTCCCGGCCCCGGCACGATCTATCTCGACCAGACGCTGCGCTTCCTGGCCCCGGTCGGCCTTGGCGACACGATCACCGTGACCGTGACGGCGCGCGAGAAGGACGCCAAGCGCAAGCGCGTGACCTTCGATTGCACCTGCGTCAACCAGGACGGCCGGACGGTGATCGAGGGGACCGCGCTGATCCTCGCGCCGACCAAGAAGATCAAGCGGCCGCGGATGGCGCTGCCCGAGGTGCGGATCGAGGAACGCGGCGCCAAGTTCCAGAAATTCATCACCATGGCCAAGGAGGTCGAGCCGATCGTCATGGCCGTGGTCCATCCCACCGACGCCAAGTCGCTCGGCGGCGCGATCGCGGCGGCGGGGCTGATCACGCCGGTCCTCGTCGGTCCCGAGGCGCGGATTCGCGCCGCCGCCCGGGAGGCGAAGGTCGATCTCTCGCGCTGGCGTCTGGTCGACACGCCCCACAGCCACGCCTCGGCCGAGGCGGCGGTCGAGCTCGCGCGCAAGGGCGAGGTCGCGGCGCTCATGAAGGGCGGTCTGCACAGCGACGAGTTCCTGCACCCGGTGGTGCGCTCGGGCGTCGGCCTGCGCACCGAGCGCCGGTTGAGCCATGTCTTCGTGGTCGACGCGCCGACCTACGATCGGCCGTTCTTCCTGACCGACGCCGCGGTCAACATCTATCCCGATCTCGCCGCCAAGCGCGATATCGTTCAAAACGCCATCGATCTCGCCCATGCGCTGGGGATCGAGACGCCCAAGGTCGCGCTTTTGTCGGCGGTCGAGACCGTGACCCCGAAGATCCCCTCGACCATCGAGGCCGCGGCGATCTGCAAGATGGCGGGGCGCGGGCAGATCACGGGCGCGATCGTCGACGGGCCGCTCGCCTTCGACAACGCGGTCTCGGCGGACGCGGCGCGCGCCAAGGGGATTGATTCGCCGGTCGCGGGGCATGCCAACATCCTGGTCGCGCCCGACCTCGAGGCCGGCAACATGCTGGCCAAGCAGCTCGAATATCTCGCCAACGCCGAAACCGCCGGGGTCGTGCTCGGCGCCCGGGTGCCGATCGTGCTGACCAGCCGCGCCGACAGCATCGATTGCCGGCTCGCGTCTTGCGCCATCGCCGCGCTTCTCGACCGCCACGCCCGGCGGCGCGCCGCCGCTTGAGCCGACCCGGAGCCGCCATTCGTCGAAACGCCGCCGAAACGCCGCCGAAACGGTTGAAAACCGTCGTCGGGGCGGATAGGAAGCACGGGGCGGTCGGTGCCGGCGGGCGGCGCGCGGGCGGCCGGCCCCGCCCGTTCAACGATTTCCGCGTCGATGCGACGGTGGTCTCGCGGCCCCGCCGCGCGCGCCGTTTCGCGGCTCCGAGGGAGCCAGGGGACCAAACGTGAATATTCGCAACATCGCCATCATCGCCCATGTCGACCACGGCAAGACCACGCTGGTCGACGCGCTTCTCCGCCAGAGCGGCCTTTTTCGCGCCAACGAGAAGCTGGTCGAGCGCGCGATGGACAGCAACGAGCTCGAACGCGAGCGCGGCATCACGATTCTTTCCAAATGCGCCTCGGTCGAATGGAAGGGCGTGCGGATCAACATCGTCGACACCCCGGGTCACGCCGATTTCGGCGGCGAGGTCGAGCGCATCCTCGGCATGGTCGATGGCGTGCTGCTGCTGGTCGACGCCGCCGAGGGGCCGATGCCCCAGACCAAGTTCGTCACCGCCAAGGCGCTCAAGCTCGGGCTCAAGCCGATCGTGGTGATCAACAAGGCCGACAAGCCCGACGCGCGTCCGGACACGGTCCACGACGAGGTGTTCGACCTGTTCGTGGCGCTCGAGGCGAGCGAGGCGCAGCTCGACTTCCCGGTCCTGTTCGCCTCGGCGAAGGAGGGCTGGGCGAGCGCGGACTCGGGCCGGCGCGGCGACGACATGAAGCCCTTGTTCGAGAAGATCGTCGATTGCGTTCCACCGCCCGAGGTGGCCGACGGCGGGCCGTTCCGGATGCTCGCGACGACGCTCGAATACGATCCCTACCTGGGCCGCGTCCTGACCGGTCGGATCGTTTCGGGATCGGTGCGTTCCAACGCGACCGTCAAGGCGCTCGACCGCGCGGGCAAGACCGTCGAGCAGACGCGGATCACCAAGCTGCTCGCGTTCCGGGGGCTCGCGCGCGCGCCGATCGAGCAGGCCCATGCCGGCGACATCGTCGCCATCGCCGGCTTCGGCGCGGCGAGCGTGTCCGACACCCTGTGCGATCTCGACGTCGCCGAAAGCCTGCCCGCCGAGCCGGTCGATCCGCCGACGCTGGCCATGATCTTCTCGATCAACGATTCGCCGCTCGCCGGGCAATCGGGTAAGAAGGTCACCTCGCGCCTGATCCGCGCGCGACTGTTCGCCGAGGCCGAGGGCAACGTCGCGATCCATGTCCGCGAGACCGGGGAGAGCGATTCCTTCGAGGTCGCGGGCCGGGGCGAGCTGCAACTGGGCGTGCTGATCGAGACCATGCGCCGCGAGGGGTTCGAGCTGTCGATCTCGCGCCCCCGCGTGCTGACCCGCAAGGACCCCGAAACCGGGAAGACGCTCGAACCCTACGAGGACGTGGTGGTCGACGTGGACGAGGAGCTCGCGGGCGTCGTGGTCGAGGCGATCAGCCGCCGCAAGGGCCGGATGGAGGAGATGCGCCCCTCGGGCGGCGGCAAGCTCCGCCTGCGCTTCGTCGCGCCGTCGCGCGGGCTGATCGGCTATCACGGCGAGTTCATGACCGAAACCCGGGGCACCGGCGTCATGAACCGGATCTTTCGCGAGTACGGTCCCCACGCGGGGCCGATCCCCGGGCGGCGCAACGGGGTCCTGATCTCGAGCGCCGGCGGCAAGAGCGTCGCCTACGCCCTGATGAACCTCGAGGAGCGCGGCGCGCTGTTCATCGGCGCGGGCGTTCAGGTCTATGCCGGCATGATCATCGGCGAGAACAGCCGGGGCAACGACATCGAGGTCAACCCCATGAAGAGCAAGCAGTTGACCAACATCCGCGCCTCGGGCACCGACGAGGCGGTGCGCCTGACGCCGCCGCGCCGCATGTCGCTCGAACAGGCGATCGCCTACATCAAGGACGACGAGCTGGTCGAGGTCACGCCCGCGACCTTCCGCCTGCGCAAGCGCCACCTCGACCCGCATGTCCGCAAGAAGGCGGCGCGCGCGACGGCGAGTGCGTAAGGACTGGCCCCGAGATCACGTCACGTCCCGGGTCTCGCGCACGTCGAGCATGTCGCGCAGCGCGTCGCCCAGGAAGTTGATGCTGAGCACCGTCACCATGATGAACAGCCCCGGGAACACGCCCAGCCACGACGTCGCGATCGCCGATCCCTGGGGCATCGGCCGGATCACCGCCGCCGCGCGGGGTCCGCATTTCCTCCATGCCGCCGCGACGCCGCGCGGCATGCAGGCCTACGCGCTCGGGAGATAGGGGGGCGGCGGCTGTCCTATTCGTCCTGGGCGAGGGCGCGCCTTTGGTTCTCGTCCATGGCCAGCACCAAAAGCGCGAGGTTCGCCGCCGTGGTGTTCGAGCAGCCGGCGGTGACCGAGCCGTCCTTCCACAGGACCGACACCGCGACGGCGTCGATCTGTTCCAGGTTGTCGAGGCCGGCGGAGAAGATCTCCGCGACGGTCATGCCGTGGAGGCTGCGAATATCGGACATCGGCGGTTCCTTTCTGGCCGTGAATGAGGAAGGCTGCCCGTGTTCGGGCATGATAGGTGAACTCGGCATCGCGGTCTCACCTTGGAAGGGTGACCGTCATGCGCAAGCCCCCCTCGGGACGGTCGCTCGGCGCGATGTCGCCACCGTGGGCGCGAACGATGGTTCTGGCGACCGCGAGGCCGAGCCCCGCGCCCCCGGTCTCGCGGCTGCGCGAGCGTTCCATGCGGTAGAAGGGGGCGAACACCCGCTCGCGTTCGTCCTCGGGGATGCCGGGGCCCCGGTCGTCGATCCGGACCGTGACCTCGCCGTTCGTCGCAGCGAGCGCGACGCGGGCCTCGCCGCCGTATTTGATCGCGTTGTCGATCAGGTTCGCGAACGCCCGGCGAAGCGCCAGCGGCCGGCAGGAGAGGGTGATTTCGCCCTCGGCCTCGAAGCGGACCGGCCGCCCCGCCTCGGCGGCGTCGTTGCAGACGCCCTCGACCAACGCGACCAGATCGACGGCCTTTCGCGGCTCGACCGCGGCCTCATCGCGGGCGAACGCGAGGACCGAGGAAATCATGGTCTCCATCTCCTGGAGGTCGTTGAGCATCTTCGCCCGTTGCTCGGGGTCCTCGACGAACTCGGCGCGTAGGCGCATGCGCGTGATCGGCGTGCGCAGGTCATGCGAGATCGCCGCGATCATGCGCGTGCGGTCGTCGATGAACTTGCCCAGCCGGTGTTGCATTTCATTGAAGGCCCGCGTCGCCTGGCGCACCTCGCGGGGGCCGGTCTCGGGCAGGGGAGGCGCGTTGACGTCGCGACCGAGGCGCTCGGCGGCGCGCGCGAAGACCGCGAGCGGCGCCGTCAGCCGCCGCACCACCCAGGCCGAAAGCGCGATCACCATGAGCGCCATGACCGTGAGCGACAGCACGAAGCGCGGCGACCAGAACGGCGCCTCGACCTCGGTCGGCGCCGCGAAGTTGAGCCAGCTCCCGTCGCCGAGCCGGAACGAGACCCGAAGACTGCGGCCGATCGGGGCGGCGCCGGCCATGCCGCCCATCATGTCGCTCATCATGTAGCGCATGTGGATGCCCATGTCCTCGCGCCAGGCGTCTCTCCGCGATTGCCCTTCCGGGGGATGGGTCATCATCATCGGCATGACGAGCGGCGGCGCGCCCGCCGTCTCCGCGTAAGCCAGCCGCAGCCGGTCCGCCGCTTGCGCGCCGAGCTGCGCGACCAGCGCGCGCTTCACGAGGCGAATGCGCCAGTCGTCGGCCCGTTGGTCGGGAAGCGGGGTCTCGCGGCTCCAGGCGACCCGCAGCGTCGGACCGTTGACCGCCTCGACGATGCGCTCCCGCTTACTGGCGGGGGCGTGCTCCACCAGTCGGCTGATCGCCGCGACGCGCTCGACGATCTGGCTACCGCCGAGGCTCGCGAGCGCGTCGGCGCGGTCGCTGTAATAGATCGCGATGCTCGCGAACTGCGCGAAGGTGAGACCGAGGAGCAGGGCGAGAAGCGTGCGCCCGGCGATGCTGTCCGGAAGGAGCCGTCTCACGTTCGTTCCACCTCGGGCGTGAACATGTAGCCGCCGCCGCGCACCGTCTTGATGAGTGTCGGGGTCTTGGGGTCGGGCTCGATCTTGCGGCGCAGGCGGCTCACCTGGATGTCGATCGAGCGGTCGAACGGCCCGGCCGTGCGCCCCCGGGTGAGATCGAGAAGCTGGTCGCGGCTCAACACGCGTCGCGGATGCCCGGCGAAGGCGACCAGCAGGTCGAACTCGCCCGAGCTGAGCGCGACCGCCTCGCCGTCGGCGCGCGCGAGCCGGCGCGCCGCGATATCCAGGGTCCAGCCCGCGAAGCGCAGGACCTCGCGCCCGGGCTCGGGGGCCGGGTCGCGCGGCGGGCGCGCGCGCCGCAGGACCGAGCGAATGCGGGCGACCAGCTCGCGCGGATTGAACGGCTTGGCCAGATAGTCGTCGGCGCCCATTTCGAGGCCGACGATCCGGTCGGTCTCCTCGCCCATGGCGGTCAGCATGATGACCGGGATGTCGGAGCCGGCGCGCAGCTCGCGACACAGCGTCAGCCCGTCCTCGCCCGGCAGCATGAGGTCGAGGACGATCAGGTCGATCCGCCAGTCGGCGATCGCCTTGCGCATCTCGCGGCCGTCGCGGGCGCTGGTCACGCGATAGCCGTGCCGGGTCAGGAAGCGCGTCAGGAGATCGCGGATCTCGCGATCGTCGTCGACGACCAGAAGATGGGGGGTCTCGCCGGTGCCCGCGATGCTCATGACGGCAGATTAGCTTGGCGACGCGGCCCCGACGCAAGAAGTTTGTAACAATCCGCAACCGCGCGCGGGGTTGAAACCTTCCGTTACAAAACGCCCGGGTTTTCCCCATCGAAGCGTTACACGGCGATGGTTATGTCAAGGGCATCGGAACAACGCAAACAGATGGTGAGAACGATGACCCGTCTTCGCAAGAACAGCTTCGCCGCCCTTGGCATCCTGGCGCTCGCCACCGCGATCGCGCTGCCGGTCCTGGCTTCGGCCCATAGCGCGTCGGGCAGCGGCCCGGCTGGCGGCATGGGCATGGGCATGGGCGCCGGGCAAGGCATGATGCAGGGCATGATGGGGACCATGTCCGGGACCCCCGGCGCGACGGCCCGGAACGGCATGCCCGGCCCCGGCATGATGAAGAACATGCAGCAGATGCACGACAAGATGCAGGGCATGATGGCGAACGGCATGTCCGGCAACGGGCCGATGCAGGGTTGCCCGGGCGCGACGCCCGAGGACGACTCCGGCGCCGGCAACGAGTGACGGTCCGAGCGTTCGGGTCCGCGCGGGCCTGCCGCGCGGACGCGCGATTGCCCTTGCCAACGGGCCCATGGATGCGTTCATGGGCTCGTTGGCTGGTCCGTTCTTCCTATTCGATGTGCGCGCGGGCGATCTCGATCTTGGCGCGCGCCTCGGCCCGACGGCCCTTGTCGGCGAGCGGCCGGTCGGGGCGCGCCGGCGCCTTGAGCGCCTTCTCGAAGGCCTTCGCGGCCGCCTCGTAGTCGCCGTTTTCGAGAAGGAAATCGCCGTAGAAGTAATTCGGATCGATGCCGTCGGGGTTGATGGCGAGGGCCTTCTTCAGATAGGCGCGCGCCCGATCGTCGTCGCCGAAGCTGAGAGGCCAGCCGGGCACTTGGTAATACAGGCTGCCGAGCGAGGTGTAGACCGACCCGTTCAGGGCGTTGGGGTCGATGGCGGCGGCGGCCTCGAGCCGCGCCTTGGCGTCGCTGACGAGGCCGAGCGCCCCCAGCCCGCCCTTCACCCCGGCGTAGGTTCCGAGGATGATCCCCTCCCAGATCAACGGCTCGGCGTGGCCGGGAAAGGCGAGGGTCGCCTCATGGGCCCGCTTCGCGAGAGCGGCGAAGGCGTCTTCCTTCCGATCGTCCGGGGTCTGGTAATTGGCGACCGCCCAGCGGTGCTGGAGGTCCGCGATGGTCTGATCGAGATCGCTTCCGGCGTTCGCGGCCCCGCCGCCGGCAAGCAGCAGGGCGGCGACGAACCATGCCGTGATGGCCTTTTTCATTCTTGGCTCGCTCCTTTCGGTTCGGTTCGGGTTTCTTTCGCGACGAAGCGCCTCATGACGCGGCCTTGTCTGGCGAGCGCGGAGTCCACCATGCGCGGCAGGAGCCCGTTGAGGCGCGAGAAAAAGCCCTCGGCGCGTCCGAGGGTGGTCTCCGCGAGGTCGCGCGCGAGCGCGAGGACGATGCGCTCGGCGACCCGC
>Ga0114931_10005882_pt1 | contig 15142 bp, 12 predicted proteins | sample 2SBtaG_FD_89579 | JGI IMG/M metagenome (GOLD analysis project Ga0114931, IMG submission 89579) | Deep subsurface microbial communities from Kolumbo volcano to uncover new lineages of life (NeLLi) - 2SBTROV14_V59a metaG | ecosystem: Environmental > Aquatic > Marine > Volcanic | place: Kolumbo...
TCCAGCAGTCCATGGGCGAGATTCAGTGGGGTTGGACGCCGAAGCAGGTGTATCGCCAGCTCAAGAAGAACATCGAGGCCTCATATCGTGAACCGATCTCGAAGACCACCGATGCCATCGAGGAGGATCGCCTCCGGCACAAGATGGCCGAAGAGATCCGAGAGATACGCGACTCGTATTTCGAGTTTGATGGCACGGCAAGCGCATACGACTCCAGCTACCTAAAAGGTGAGTTCACTCACAAAAATGGCGAATCGTTGCTTCGGGTCCGAACGAAAAAGACGCAAGACTATTTTTTCTTCATCAACGAGCGCTTATGGAAGCGCTATCGGGCGTTCGACGCTTCCGTGTTCGAGGGAGCAAGCTTTGAAGAGTTTGGCAACGCCCTTCAGCAGCGCTACGGCAAGGCCAAGAAGAGGCGGGGAGTGCTCGTGCCCGGCGGCGAGCCCGCTCAATGGTACGAGTGGAGAGAGCCGCGGGTCTGGGCACGGGCGGTCGACAACAATGAATTCTATGGTTTTTACTGCCTGATCTTGGAGGATCCAAAGACGGTTGCGCGCCTCGACACACTTCGAAAGAACAAGCCGAAGCAGGCCAAGGACGATGACACTTTGGTCGACAAGGTTGCCCATGACAACGATGCCGACCCAAACGCCGACATCGCCGACCGTATCACCGGTCAAATCCGCCGCCACGACACCGCGGATGTCGACGACGGGAATTAGAGCATATCTCATCACCCCCGACGTAGGTAGGGGTAGGATTTACACCGCCCGGTTTGCCCAGGTAATCTGATGAGTCCTAAGGGAGCCGGGTTTGCGGTATCGTTTACGGGTTCATCTACAAGAGATCGATCTGCTCGGTGACGAGCTCATCGTCGGAAGAGGCTCCATGGGCCACCTCACCATCGATGATCCGATGCTGTCGCGCAGGCACATTCGCATCGACCTCTCCGGACCTGAGCCGACGTTGGAGGATCTCCACAGCCGTAACGGGACGCAGCTCAATGGCAGGCCGCTCGTCGGCCGCGCCACCCTGAAGGATGGAGATCGCATTCGCATTGGGACACAGGAGCTGGTGTTTCTAATTCCCAATGCGGGGAAAAAGAACCATCGCACCACCTGTGGGCTCACCTTTTGCGTCGGGTGCGCGGTGCCGTATCCAAGTACGAGCCCACACTGCCCGCACTGCGGCGCTGTCTCGACTGAGCAGGGCGTTAGTGCTTCGCCGCGTGAAGTCGCGGCCTCCGGTTGGACGTTCCATCTGCTTTCTCAGGTCGTGGATCGCGCGATCGATCAGGGTCGCCTCGCGGACGCCGAACGAATGATGTCCCGTGGCGTGTCGGAGCTCGAGGAGCAGATCGAAGAAGGCGTCGAGGTCGAGCCGAGTCGCGTGCTTCGCGTTGGCGAGTGCGCTGCCCGCCTTGGATGTGCGCTTCGGAGCGCGCGCTGGCTCGAGATCGGGGCCCGGCTGTACGGGCGTGCGGGTCAACCGCCGTCACGCGAGGTGCTCGCTCTAGTGGCTGGATTACCGGCGGATCCTCTCCTGGCCGACGCGAGGGATTCCCTGCGTCATGCCGGTCCCAAGACTCGTCAGGCTGGTTAGCGCCTCGCTAGTGAGCTGAAATGACCTGCTCTAGCCCCTCGAGACGCCCCATGAGGAACCGCTCGGCCGCGCCATACTCGGCGGCGCGATTGTGGATGACGTGCAGGTACGCGCGAAGATAGGCAGGCTTGGCGTACTTGTGGCGCCGCACGAGGTTGTGCAGAGCTTCGATCGTTTCCGCTTCCATCAGCCGCCCGCAGGCCGTGTGGATCCGGAAGACCCAATCGATCCATTTTGTGTCGTTCAATCCCTGCGCCAGCTGCAATGCATAGGAGGTCGCTCCTGCCAAGAGGGTATCCGCATCATCTTTTTCGGAGTCGCTCAACGGCCGATGTGCTAGCGCTCGCTCGAGGAGTGTGTCGAGGTGCGGGATCAAGATGCGCTCGGCTTCTTCGAACCGGCCCATGGCAATTGCCTTACTCGCGATGCCGGCGATCACATCCAGAGTGCGCGCGGTGCGAGTGTCTTCCGCGCCCCATGCATGAGACGCCGAGTCCACACTGCTGCTCGTGCTTGCCAGAGTCTGGCCCGCCGCTGACGAGAGCCGCTGGCCGCACTCGCCGCAGCGGCGTTTGGCCGTTCCGTTGATCGCGCCACACGACTCACAGATGACGTACTCAGCGGTCTCTTTGGTGCCTTCCTTGAGCTTCGCTGCGTCGATCAGCACGAGCTCCTGCGATCCGATATACACGCGGTCCATGTGCGCCAGCCGGCGAGGGCTGCTGATTCGGACGCCATTGATCGCAACACCATTGCGGCTGCCGAGGTCTTCGAGCACCACTGTGTCCGGTCCGACGTGCAGCACGGCGTGCTGCCGAGACACCAGTCCGTCCGCCAAGGCCAGGCTGCATGACGAGCTTCGGCCCATCGTAAACTCCCCGAGAGGCATTTCGAGATTGGTCGACTGATATCGCAGCCTAAAGCGTGGCACCCCACCAACGAGGATAGCAGTCACGAGGCCGGCACGTCGAATGAAGTGCCCACCGTAACCCGTGACACCTCAACGGACAGTCAGGTCATAAGCTGGTGATCTCTTTGAGCCCGGCCACGGACCCGAGACCCTTCTCGAGGCTACCCTGCGTTTGCAGGGTCGCATCCATGAGGTGCGCGATTTCCGCCAAGTCCTTGCGATACGAAGCAAACGCGTTCTTGCGTTGGCTGAGCACTCCGGCGGACTGTTCGGGGTTCGTCAGGATCACGTAGTTGCTGGCGTTCTGCCGCAGATCCTGGCCCCTGTAGACCTCTTTGTCGAAAGGCTTGCTGCTCCGCGTCGCGCGAACCTTGAGCTTTGTCGATGCCGTATCGGTGTCGGGCATGTCTACATACACTAGAGCACAACGAAACCCGCCTTCACCGAGCGTGGGAACGCAGCCGGTAGGGCTAGTCGTGATCGCAGTCTCGTCTCGGGCGGCTTCGTCGAGCTCGTGGCGACGTGACTCCGGAAGAGTTTTCCCAGCGAGAGTGTCGAACTTGTCCCAAAGCTCGCCTACCTGACGCGCGTACAAGAACAGTGAGTCGACCGTCTCGCGATTGAACTTCGTGTAGTGAAGGCCCGTAAAGTCAGCGGCCGTAAACGGGGTAGGCAACGCGCGAAGCTGCTCGATCGCTTTGTAATCGACGGACGGCCCTTCTCCTGGCCGGGACTTGGCAGCACCTGCGGCCTGGTCGAGCAATCGCTTGGCTTCCGTTACCTGGTCAGCTGCCGCCCGGACACCTTCGTAGATGGCTTTGCCATCGCGAACCGCGAGGTTGTACTCACTGCGCTTGCTCATCACGGTGGTCGCAAGAACGCCGAGGAACAGCCCCAGCAAGGCCGCTCCTGCTCCGGTCGTCATCATGAGCTTGCGGACGCGACGGCTCTTGCCTTCGTGTGCGGTCGCCACGGCCTCCTCGTCGACGACGATGCGCACTTCCTGTTGGGCAGGCCCCTGCGGCGTCCTCCCTCCAAACGGACCGGACCGCTTCGCAGCCTGACCGCCGACGAAGCCCGGCGGTGGGGCGATGCCCCCAAGTGTCGGCGGTGGCGGTGCTACCCCACCTTCTTCGAGGCTCTTTGGCGGTGGCGGAGCGGTGTTTCTGCCGAGTCGTTCGCGTATATCGCGGACTTTCTTGGATTTTTGGAGTTCGTCTGACATTTCAGCTTCCTCAAATTTATCCGTTTAAGCACGATCTTGTCAAGGCGGGCGCCCACAATCCGGCCCTGGTAGGCTTGGCCCTCCGCCATGATGCCACCCCCCGTCGAAGAACGCCGCTTTGTGTCATTTGATGGCACGGAAATCGCCTATCAAGCGGTTGGACACGGCCGCCCGATCCTGCTGTGCAACGGCCTGGGAGGCGGCTGGGAGGCCTGGAGCCACCAGATTCAATACTTTCGGGATCGATACCGCCTTTTGTCCTGGGACTATCGGGGCCTCTATGGCTCCTCGCTCCCGGCTGACGGCGATGCCTTACGCATCACCGACCATGCCCGGGATGCGTTGCATCTGCTCAGGGAGGAAGGGGCGGACCGCGCGGCCATCGTCGGGTGGTCGATGGGTGTTCAAGTTGGCCTCGAAATGTTCCGGACGGCCCCCGAGCAGGTGGCTTCACTTGCGATGCTCAATGGGGTCGCCGGGCGGCCCTGGGATTATGTCTTCAACCTGAATCTGGTCGGCAGATTGTTGCCTCCCTTCCTGCGGGGCTTGCGTTCGATGCCTCGAACGATCGAGGCGGTAGTCCACCAGATCACGCGCCTGCCGGACCCTGGGGAGTGGGCGAAGCGGACGGGGTTGGCAGCTGGCACACTCGATGCGCAAATCGTCGCCGAGCTCGTCGCGAAGCTCCGTATGCTCGACATGGAGACATTCATCCGCCTCCTCGAGCGGATGGGGCAGCATGATGGTTGGGACCTCCTGCCGCTCATCGATGTGCCTACCTTGATCATCATTGGGTCGCGTGACGTGTTCACTCCCCGATCAGCGGCCGAGCGCATGGCCCGGCGCATACGCGGGTCGGAGATCATGGTGATCCCCAGCGCGACGCACTATGCAGCGCTGGAGTATCCGGAAATGGTCAACTTGAGGCTCGAGAAATTTCTGCGAGAGCGTGGCTACGATGTGGCGCAACCGGGGGCTGGTTGACGCACTCCGCGCCAGCCGCTAGCGATCGAAACCGATGATTCTAGTGATCGACAACTATGATTCCTTTACCTACAACCTCGTCCAATACTTGGGTGAGCTCGGAGCCGAAGTGCTCGTCAAGCGCAACGACGCCGTGACCGTGCATGAGATTCGCGAGCTTGGGCCGAGCGGCGTGTTGATCAGTCCGGGCCCGGGAAGGCCGGAGGAGGCGGGAGTCAGTCTGGAAGTGATCGCTGAGCTGGGCACGGAGGTCCCGATCTTCGGTGTGTGTCTTGGGCATCAGAGCATTGCACAGCATTTCGGCGCCTCCGTCGTGAGGGCCGAGCGTCTGATGCACGGGCGCACTTCTGAGATCCATCACGAGGGTCACGGCGTGTTCCAGAAGCTGCCAAGTCCACTTACAGCCACTCGCTACCACTCGCTGATCGTGCAGCGGGACACGATTCCCCAGGAGCTCGAGGTCACGGCTTGGACCGACCAAGATGAAGTCATGGGGCTTCGTCACGCCGAGCTGCCCATCGAAGGTGTTCAGTTCCATCCCGAGTCCTTTCTGACCGAGCATGGCCATGCTCTGATTCGCAATTGGCTGTCCTCGCTTCCCGCGGGTAGGCCGTCGTGATCTCGCACGCGATCAAACAACTCGTCGCGGGGCATGATTTGACCCCCAACGACGTCGAGGCCGCGATGAACGTGATCCTCGATGGAGAGGCATCAGACGCTGAAATCGCAGCGTTCGTCGTAGCCTTGCGCATGAAGGGCGAGTCCGTGGACGAGATAGCCACTGCCGCCCGCGCGCTTCACAAGCACTGTGAGCTCATTCAGCCGAACGTCGATGGCCCGCTGCTCGACACCTGCGGCACGGGTGGAGATGGCTTGCATACATTCAACATCTCGACGGCCGCGGCCATCGTGTCGGCGGCCTGTGGTGTTGCAGTCGCCAAACACGGTAACCGCGCCGTTTCATCGAAGGCGGGCAGCGCAGACGTTTTGGAGGCACTCGGCTTGCGCATCGATCTCACGCCAGCGCGAGTTCAGCGATGCATAGAGGAGGTCGGCATCGGTTTCCTGTTTGCGCAGAGTCACCACGCTGCCATGCGGCATGCTGCGCGGGTGCGCCGCGAGCTCGGCATTCGGACGCTCTTCAACTTGCTCGGGCCGATATCAAACCCGGCATCAGCAACCCACCAAGTCGTAGGTGTGTACGACTCTGCGAGGGTCGAGCAAATGGCGCAGGCGCTCGCGTCCCTCGGTCTAACCGCGGCCTGGGTCGTACATGGCGAGGGGGGTCTCGACGAGGTTTCTCCGTCCGGACGGACGACAGTCGCGCAGTTGTCCGAGGGTACCGTGAGCAGGTTTGAAGTGAGTCCGAGCGATTTCGGCCTTCCCGAAGTGCCCATCGAAGCGCTCCAAGGTGGCGATGCGAGGCGCAACGCGGACATCATCGGTGGCGTGTTGCGTGGCGACCAGGGGCCGGCACGCGTTGCCGTTCTGATCAATACCGCTGCTGCACTCTGCGTCGCCGGGCTTGCCAGCGATCGACGGTCCGCCGCAAAGAGGGCCGCCGAGGCGATCGATAGCGGCGCTGCCAAGGAAACGCTGGGGCGCTGGGTACAACTCACGCGAGCTCCATGACCCACTATCTCTCAGCAATTCTCGCCCGCAAGCGACGTGAAAACGCGCGGCGGCGCCGACACATGGCGCAGATGGAGCCGGTTAGCCGTCCATCCCAGTACGAGCGATCCGAGCGAGGAATTCGCTCGCTGCGGCGCGCAGCGGGTGCACTGCCGTCGGTGATCGCAGAGGTGAAATTTCGAAGTCCGAGTGCCGGAGAGATTCGGCGCTGGAGTCCGGGCGAGGGTGTCCGAGTCGCGAGGGCTTACGAACGCGCCGGCGCATCGGCTGTGAGCGTTTTGGCCGATGGTCCGGGCTTTGGCGGCTCGCCATTGCTCGTTCGGCGCGTCGCGGACGCGGTGAGCGTTCCCGTGCTCTACAAGGGGTTTGTTCTCGATCCGGTTCAGGTCGACTTGGCGTACGACGTGGGTGCGTCCCTGGTCCTGCTGCTCGTTCGTGCGCTCGACGACTCCGATCTCCTCGCACTGATCCGGGGGATCCGCGCGCTTGGTATGGAGCCCGTGGTTGAGGCTGCCAACTCCGATGAGGTCGATCGCGCTGTTGCGGCAGGGGCGACGATCGTAGGTGTCAACGCGCGCGACTTGGGCACTTTCCGCGTCGACAAAGACGCTGCACGGGCCTGCATCGCCCGTATCCCTTCCCGATGCGTTGCGGTTTTCATGAGCGGCGTGCGCTCAGTCGAGGACATTCGCAGTGTTGCTCAGGGACGCGCGGACGCCGTGCTGATCGGGGAAGAGCTCATGCGGTCCGAGGATCCCGGCGCTCGCCTGGCCGAGCTCCTGCGCTCTCCCTGACTGCCATTTGCGCTTGCGGCAGCGTCACTCTGAAGCACGTGCCCGGGCCGTCCCGATCGATGATCTCGATTCGCCCTCGATGTTGATCGACGATCTGCTTTACGAGAGCGAGCCCGAGCCCCACGCCGTGGCTTCGGCCCGAATAGAACATGTCGAAGAGCCTATTCCGGTGAACCGCCCCGATACCCGGACCTTCATCTGTAACTTCCAGGAAAGCACGACCTTCTTGGTCGCGTCCCGTGCGGACCTCGACCTTGCCGCGATGAGGCGATGCCTGCACAGCGTTCTTGACGAGGTTCCAGACAACCTGCCGCATCCGATTGGAATCGACCGTGACGATGAGGGGCTCCTCTGGTCTGATCTCGTCGATTTGCAGACCGTTGCTCGCGGTCGCTTCGCCGCCAGCCACCGCGACGACGTCGCTTGCGATCGAGCGAAGGTCGACTAGCTCCGTTTCGATCTGACTCGGGCGTCCCACTTGCAGCATCGTCGTCACCAGTGAGTTCAGGCGCTCGACTTCGGAGATGACGATGCCCAACAGCTTCGTGTCCTCGGGGCTCAGCGCGTTGCCTTCGCGGACCATTTCCACTGAACCGGAAATCGAGCTTAGCGGGTTTCGGATCTCGTGCGCCATCCGGGTTGCAAGCTGTCCGAGGACGGCGAGTCGCTGTGCTTGCTCGGCGCGCTCGCGGAGCGTCCTGATCTCGGTCAGGTCTTGGAAGGCCAAAAGGAGGCCTGACTGTTCGCCGTTCGCGTCCAGGAGCGCGCTGAGCGTGTACCCCATCGGGAACTCGCTTCCGTCTGCCCGTCTGCCCGTCGCGTCTGCCCGCTTCGGCGGCTCGTCGAGCGGTCGCCTAGGGTAGCTCGGAAGCACATGCGCGAGGGGCTTGCCAAGGAGCGTTCCTGCGCGGTCTCGCAGGATCTCGCGCGCCGCACGGTTCACGCCGAGGATACAGCCGTCGTCGTCGGCGGTGATGAGGCCAGAGGCGATCGAACGAACGATATCATCGTTGAGGCGCACCAGCCGGGCTGCGCTTTGCTCTGCCTGGATGAGGCGTGCACCTGCTACCTGGGCGCGCCGCGCGAGGTTGGTAGCCAGGAGTGCAACGGCCGCAATACCCACCATGTTGGAAACCAAGGCCAGTTGGAAATCTCGCGAGCTGAGCACGTATTGACTCAGAGGCTGGTCCGGAGGCGGGGGCAGCCACCCAACGTTCAGCGCCAGTCCCTGCAGGAAATAACAGGCAAGGCTCGCGGCGGCCGTGTAGTAGGCAGCGTTCGTTCCCAGCGTGAGCGCGGCTGTGAGGATCTCGGCGCCGTAGAGGAAAGAAAAAATACTCCCCGCGCCCCCGGTTAGGTAGACCAAGGCGGTGATGAGCAACACGTCCAAGGTGGTTACGGCGGCCGCGACCAAGTTTTCGCGCTGGCCACGGAGCAGCCAGACACCAAACAGGATGGATGAACCGTAGATCGTCGAGATCAGAATGAGCAGGAACGTGGGCGTGAAGCGACCGTACCGAATCGCGTCGAGTGCCAGGTACATCGTCGCGCCCAGCAGGACCGTTGCGATGATGAGCCGCCCTCCAAGGACCCACTGCAGGCGTCGAGACGGACTGAGTTCCTCGTGATGTTGGTCCGGGATCTCTCGGGGCTGACTCACTCCGCGTTGACTTTACCCGCGATCGAGAAGATCGGCAGGTACATCGCTATGAGAATGACGCCGACGATGCCGCCGATGAACACCATCATCAACGGTTCCAGCAGCGAGGTCAGGGCGGCAACCGCAATGTCGACTTCGTCTTCATAGAAATCCGCGATCTTGTTCAGCATGGTGTCCAGGGCGCCCGTCTGTTCGCCCACGCCGATCATCTGCACGACCATCGGTGGAAACACGTTCGTTTCCATCAGGGGCTCGGCCATCGTGCGGCCCTCTCGGATCTTGCTCGATGTCTGCTTAATCGCCCCTTCGACGACGACGTTGCCGGCCGATTTTTGCACGACGTCGAGCGCGTCGAGGATCGGAACACCCGCAGCGAGCAGCGTGCCCAGCGTGCGGGTGAAGCGGGCAACCGAGATCTTCCGCATCACCGGTCCGAGAATTGGAAGAACCAGCAGCGCTCGGTGGAAGAAATGTTTGCCTGCCGGCTGACGATAGGTCCATGTGATCGCGAATACGATCGCGGCTACCGCCAAAATGATCCAGTGAATGTTGCCAATGAATCCTTCCGACACTGCAATCACCATTTGCGTGAGCGCCGGCAGCGAGTCCGCGCCTCCAAACTCCGCGAACATCCCCTTGAAGCTCGGAATCACCCAGGCGAGCATGACGACCACGACGATCATCGCCACGAAGAAAATCGCGATCGGATAAACCATCGCACCGCGGACCTGTCGGGCCAGTTTGACGCGCTTCTCGATGTAACCTGCAAGCCGGTTGAGAATCGTGTCGAGGATGCCGCCCATTTCGCCGGCGCGCACCAGGTTGACGAAGAGCTCATCGAAAAGCTTCGGATGCCGAGCGAGGCCCTCCGAAAACGTGCCGCCTTGCTCGACGTAGTCTTTCACGTCTTTGAGGACGGCATTGAGGGACTTGTTCTCACCCCGCGACGACAGGATGTCCAGACACTGAACGAGAGGCAGACCTGCGTCGATCATCGTCGCGAACTGACGGGTAAAGACGACCAGCTCCTTCGGTGTGACGCCCGTACCAAACGACAGACTGAGCTGCCGCGCCTTCTTCTTGACCTTGACCGGATTGAGCTGGCGCGCGCGCAGCCTCGATTGGACGGCTTCCTTGCTGTCCGCCTCGATGATCCCTGTTTGGACTTCGCCCGCGCGAGTGCGCGCCTCGTATACCCACTCGGCCATGAATTCTCCGCCCGATCCCCTCCGGGCCTCTCAAAATCCTAGCTGATCTAGGATCGGCTGGTCAAAAGGACGGCGCAATTCCGTTGTGACTGCCCTGGGCAGCACTAGTTCCGGTAGGGGTTTTGGATATCGATGTCGATCGGATTCGCTTCGGGCGGAGCCAGGGGCTCCTTCTTCACAGGCTTTTTGGGCTTCGTCGTATGCGTTGCCCTGCCTTGGCTCTTCGGCCGAGTCATCCGGCGATGCCGCCCCGGCGATGCCCTGTGGCTTGCGCGCTCCGGTGCTTGCTCGGCGGCTTCTGGTGCGCTCGTGTCGCTTGCAGCGTCCGGTGCTGCTGGTTTCGTGACGGCCGGTTCGATGGGTGCGGCCCGCTCTGTGCTGGCAGGCGGGGCCGGCTCCCCCTCGGCAGCCGGGCTGCGTTTCGCGGGCCCCGACGCTGCAGACGTCGCCAGCAGCTGCCACACCAAGAATCCAGCGTACAGGAAGACGACGATGGCGAGGGCCATCACCATCCACTTCAGCACATCGGAGGATGCCGCTGTACGCAGCACGACCGGCATGTCCTCAATGACGATGCTCGAGGCGCTCTGATGCACATCAGACCCGGTGCCACCAGCTCGGTGATAGGTCCGGCTCCCCGATGGAGTGGCTTCACGAGGCATCGGGACTTTCGATTCTGCGATCTCCGCGTGCCCGAGCATCTCGATCGCGTCGCGCACCCGCTGACGCTCATCCTGAAGCTTCTCCGCGTCCAAGGCCCGTACCACTTCGGCAACGTCGCGCGTCTTCGCGACTCCGCTGCGCGCTGCCGCTTTGTCGAGCGCCTCCGCAAACTCGTCGGCATTCTGAAATCGACCGTTGGGATTTCGGCTGAGCGCCTTCATCACCACGTCATCGAATTGCTCGAGCTCTGGGCAGATCTGGGACGGCTTCGCGATCGTACCGTTGAGGAGTTTATTCAGGGTAGCGGCGTTTGACTCCCCTTTGAACAGGCGCCTCCCGGTCAACGACTCCCAGAGAATGATTCCTATGCTGAACAGGTCCGAGCGCTGGTCGGTTTCGCCCGAAGATGCCTGCTCGGGAGCCATGTACGATAGCTTTCCTTTGAATTGTCCTGCCCGCGTGGATGCCATTCGCACGTCGGCTTTCGCGACGCCGAAGTCCGTGAGCCGAGCAATGCCATCGGTTCCGACGAGGATGTTGTGCGGTGACACGTCGCGGTGGACCAGCTTCAGCGGCTTCCCATGCTCGTCGGTGAGGCGGTGCGCCGCGCTGAGGCCCTGCAATGTATCGAAGAGGACGCGGCAAACAAACGGTTGTGACAGCCGTTCGCCTTGCTTGGCCGCGCGACCGAGAAGGGCGCCGAGGTGGTCGCCCTCGATGTATTCCATCACGAGGAAGTATCCGTCGCCCGGACTGTCACTAATATCGAGCGTGGGTACCACGTGCATGTGACGGATCCGGGCGGCCAGTCGCGCCTCGTCCAGGAACATCGAAATGAACTCTTGCTCGTACGCCAGGTGCGGATGCAACACTTTGATCGCGACGAGCCTCTCAAAACCTGCGACGCCTTGTGCGCGGGCGATGTACACAGATGCCATTCCGCCGGACGCCAACTGCGTCAGAATTTCATAGCGTCCGAGTTGGCGTCCTGCCATGGGGCGGGAAAGTCTCTCGGCTCCCGGAGCGCTGGCAGGTGCATTCATCAGAAGCGCCCTTTGATCGCCAACGCTCCGCCTTGGCGACTCGCCCCAACCGAGGGTTCAATCCGCCTGGAAGAGGCCTTGCGAGATTCTCCCTTCCAGTTGGTGAATACGCCTAGGACTATGGTGGTCGCCGCCATCCCGGCGGTGACTCCGATGAGGATGTTGGTACGCCGCTCTTTGTCGTGGCCGTCTTCGAGAAGCGACTGGGCCTGCTCTTGGGGGGTCACAGACCCGCCGTTGTTGATGCCCGGCGAGTTGGCGCTACGCGCGGCTGACTCGTAGGCGCCCACGCCGTTGCGGGTATCGACCCCCGACCACACCGTGACGGCGCCCAGTGCAACCGTCGCGCCAAGCGAGGACAAGAAGGCCCAGCGCGGCACCGGCGGGGGAGGTATCGGTGCGGGGGGGCGAAGGATCGCCTCCTTGGTGTCACCGGGCGAGCCTTGCACTAGGGTCGATGACTCACCGTCACGGAACGCAGCCTTGAGCGCGTGTTCCACATCAGGCGTCACGAAAAACGTCGCGTGTGGGATGAGAGCACCGTCGAGCTCGAGCGTGCATTCCTCTGTGCAATGGGCTTGGACCAGCACGCTCACCGGCTTCACCGGCGTGAGCACAAGATCGACGACCTGCCGCGAGCGTTCATTCGCCGGGTAGGTATCGCGCAGCTCCACAGCGAGGTTGGCCGCTTGCATCGAGTTGCCCGCTTTGTAGTGCGCGCGCACGGATTGCAGCAGCGCCGCCGACGTTGGTACCAGGCGGTAGGCCCGCTCAAACCAGTGCGCAGCAAGCTCGTAGTGCTTCGATAGGTATGCGGAGGTACCTTGATCGTATGCGTCGGCTGCCTCTGCGCGATCGCCGACGGAGATGTTCTCCGCATCGCGGGGGCTATCCTCGGCCGCTGCAGTAACGGAAAATAATATAAATACTGTGAAGGCGAGCGCTGGTATCCGGCGTCGGCACTTGGCTGTGGTTCCCATCACCTAAACCCTGGCTTTAACAGTAATAAAAATCGGACGGGAAGCCGAATCAAGTGCCGCTACGGAGCGCCTGATGATAACCTTTTTGGTCTAATTGTATGAGCATTTGGCGGAATTCGTCGGGCTCGGGAGACCGGATTTCCGCAAGCTCTCGATCGAGGGCGCCGTGCGCTACCAGGTGCAGCAGCGACTGATTCATCGTTTGCATGCCCGAGCTGCCCTGGCCGGTCTGCATGATGCCGTACATCTGATGGATCTTGTCCTCCCGAATGAGGTTTCGAATGGCAACGTTCGGAACGAGGGCTTCACAAGCCATCGCGCGGCCTGGTCCGTCTGCACGGGGCAGCAGCATCTGGCTGAGCACGCCTTGAAGAACGAACGACAGCTGAGCGCGGATCTGACTCTGCTGTCCGGCAGGAAATACGTCGATGATACGGTTGATCGATTGGACCGCAGTGTTCGTGTGAAGGGTGGCAAATACTAGGTGGCCCGTTTCAGAAATGGTCAGCGCTGCTTCGATGGTTTCGAGGTCTCGCATTTCGCCGATGAGAACGACGTCGGGGTCCTGACGTAGGACATACTTGAGAGCATCCTTGAAGCCGGTGGTGTCCGAGCCAACCTCTCGCTGGTTTACGACGCAAAGCTTGTTCGCATGGAGGAACTCGATCGGATCCTCGACCGTCACGATGTGGTGACGATGTTCGCTGTTGATCTTGTCGACCATCGAGGCCAGGGTGGTCGACTTGCCGGAACCCGTCGGCCCAGTGACCAACACCAAGCCGCGCGGCCGCGTGCAGAGCTCTTCGACGACCGGGGGCACGCCGAGATCGGACAACGGTCGAATCTCGAAAGGGATCGCGCGAAACGCACCGGACACCGCACCGCGCTGCAGGAACACATTGGCTCGAAAACGTGATAACGATTTGACGCCGAACGAGAAGTCGATCTCGTGCCCTTTTTCAAAGCGCAAACGCTGATCTTCGGTCATGACCTCGTAGCAAAGGGCCTTGCTTTCGCGCGGTTTCAGAGGCGGAGTGCGCAGAGGGACGAGCGAGCCATCGATACGCAGCTGTGGCGGTGACCCTGTGGAGATGTGCAAATCTGAAGCGCCGCGCTCTACCATGAGCCGAAGCAACTGTCGGAGCGTGAGTCTCGGTGCCTCTTGAGGTGCTGCCATGGGCTACAGCATATCAGAGGGCTAAACGAGATGCCCTAAACGTTCCGGTGCGCCCACGGGCCCCGCCGCAACCAGTCCTGCCTGCGATATTGCGAGCCAATGATCTTCGCGACGGATGTAGCGGCGAGAAACGAACCCTCCAAACCGAGACCAGGCGCCACTTGCTCATTGCAGAGAAATATTCCTCGCACAGGGGTGCATGTAGGCAACGCACATACGCCGAGCGCGTGTCGGGTTGGATATTCGTACACCGCTCTCATCGTGTGGGGACCTCTCGTCCAAGGATCGCTGGACGGAAGCTCCGTGTCACCGCGGAACGCGCGCGGAGGCAAGCCGTCGTGGGGACTGTCGATCCAGATCACGTGCTCGTCGAAGAACGGGACGATGCTGCGCAGGGCGTCTAAGGCTTCCTCGCGGACGAACCGGAGTGGCGAGGACGCGGTGTCGATCAGGTATTCTTCGACCAGGCGGCTCGCCGTGAGCAGGACTCGGTTCTCGTCGACATTGCGATATCGCATCAAGAACGCCTTGTCAGGGTCGGCGGCACTCGTGCACAACAAGGCCAGGGGCTCGAGCGCTTGCGGAATAGCCCGCGTGTCAGCAAGAACGTGCACCGAGCAGCGATACGCGCGCGAACGAGGCTCGCCGACCCGCTCGAACATGGCTGTCATCGCCGCGCGTTCAGGCAACAGTTGAGAGAGCTCGCTGATCGGCGTGCCATGTGCGATGTGCGAGCAACCGATCTCTTCGTCGGTCCGTGCGAGTCTAATCGTGTGCCCGCGCCGGCGTTCGTGGCGAATGGACTCCGCGCGGTCACGTGGCCTGACGTCGCTTCCCCAAGAGCGGATCCGCGAAAACAGCGCCTCACGGAACCAGGTCCAACCACCGGTGAGCTCCGTCACGCCGGAAAGAACGTGACCGTGCAATCGCCCGCGACTAGCGTCCGAATGTTGTGCTGCAAGCAGGCCCGAGACGTGAGGGAGAATGGCTTCGAATGCGGTGCGCAGCGGATGCCTCATCGCGAGTTGAGTCCACGAGGTCCACCCTTGGCCCTGCCGATCATAGCGCTGCGCCGCCGCTGCCAGCGAGAATTGTTGGCGTTCGAGGAACGTTTCCGGAGGCCAGGTCAGTCCGCGGCTCACCACTGCGTCGAGCTCGCCTTGGACCTCCGCAAGTGTTCGGGTGATGTCTGCAGCCTGCCGTCTCACATCGGGCATCTCCCGCGACAGCTCCGCAAGCCACTTGTCGGCCTCGGGATAGA
>Ga0114931_10005883_pt1 | contig 15141 bp, 15 predicted proteins | sample 2SBtaG_FD_89579 | JGI IMG/M metagenome (GOLD analysis project Ga0114931, IMG submission 89579) | Deep subsurface microbial communities from Kolumbo volcano to uncover new lineages of life (NeLLi) - 2SBTROV14_V59a metaG | ecosystem: Environmental > Aquatic > Marine > Volcanic | place: Kolumbo...
CGCGGGCGCGGCCTGCTTGTCCACAGCCGCCGTCTGATTTTCCGGTGTGGGCACGGCCTCATTTTGCGCACTCCCGTCATTCGACCCGCTTTGATCGCAGGCCGCCAGCCCCGTCAAAAGCACAAGCATGGCGCCACAGCGCGCGACTTTATCAATTATGACCATCGTTTTTAACTCTCCTCCAGGATGCTGGTTTGCAGCGCACCCCGCGCATCATAAGGGCAGCAGAGGCCACTTCACAAGCTCCGTGCCATGAAAGTTTCTGCGCCCTCACCCCCGTCCATCACGCACCCAAGGCATCGCACATCAGAATTTGCGCCGCTCTTTTTGCCCGGCGTGCCGCAACCGGGGCCGAGGAAACGTGAGCGATGGCGGTTGCCCCTTCGAGGAGCACCATGATCTCCTGTGCCAGAAGAACGGGGTGGGGCGCGCCCCCCTCCCCGATCAATGCCAGAACAAGCTCATAGAGTCGCCGCTTGTGAGAGGCTGCGGCCTGATGAATGGGATGCGTGGCATCGGGATATTCCGCGCAGGCGTTGAGGAACAGGCAGCCATGGAATTGCGGGCTGCGAAACCAGCTTTCATAGGCGTCAAACAGCCCGGACACTTTGTCCTGGGGGTTGCCGGAAATCAGATCCAGACTCCCTTTCAACCATGTGATAAATTCCGCATCCCGGCGCGCCAGAACGCCTAAGATGAGATCTTCCTTGGAGGGGAAGTATTTGTAGAGCGTCATTTTGGCAACGCCCGACCGCGCCAGAATGCTGTCAATGCCCGTGCCGTGGAATCCTTGCGCATAAAACAGATCGAGGGCCACAGACAGCAGATGCTCTCGCCGGCCTGACCGCGTTGGCAAAGGTCCCGAATCAGGTTTTTTCATCTGGATATACCGGTCTGTATAATTTCAAGGAATCCTGACAGGCTAGAAGATACACACCAGACAAGATTCTATCAAGAAAATCAATTGAGTAAGAAATCACCACTCAATTCGATTTATTCTTGAATATACAGACTTGTCTGTTTATATTCTCCAGGATCATCTTTCTCAAGCACAGGACACATCGCCATGGCCGCGCCCACATCCCTGCGCCCACCCTTCACACGGGAGAGCGCGTTGCAAAAAGTCCATATAGCCGAGCAGACGTGGAACACACGGGATCCCGACCGGGTCGCGTTGGCTTATGCGCAAAATTCCAAATGGCGCAACCGGGATGAGTTTTTTCAGGGACGCGACGCCATCCGCGCTTTCCTGAAACGCAAATGGGCGCGGGAACTTGATTACCGGCTGAAAAAGACCTTGTGGGCCTATACCGGCAATCACATCTCCGTCCATTTTGAATACGAATGGAGAGAGGCTGAAACCGGGCACTGGTTCCGTACCTACGGCAATGAGCAATGGGAATTTGATGACGACGGGCTGATGCGCGTACGGGACGCCAGCGCCAACGACGTGCGCATCGAAAAACAGGCCCGGCACATTTTTCCGGGCTGATCACACCCGGACGCAAAAGCCCACACCGCACCCTCACTTGAAACGGACGCACACCATTCCCATCTTCATTTTACCAGGCGCTCAAAGCAGGCTTGGCAAATCAGCAGTCAGCCCATTGGGGCAGATGCGAAATAAATGCATGTTGCTTAACAGAAAGGATATGTTCCCATGCGTACTATAGATTTCTCCCCCCTCTATCGTTCAAGCATTGGCTTTGATCGCGTTTTTAACATGCTCGATAATGCCACGCAGGATGCCAACACTCAATCTTATCCCCCTTACGACATTGAAAGAACTGGCGAAAATGATTTTCGTATTGCCATCGCGGTGGCCGGGTTTAGCGGAGATGAGTTGAGTATCGAAGTGAAAGACCGGGCCCTTCTTGTGAATGGTCAAAAAACCGACAAATCAAAGGACCGTCAATTCCTTCATCACGGCATTGCGGCGCGTGATTTTGAACGGCGCTTTCAATTAGCCGAACATGTGGTCGTGAAAGGGGCCGACCTTGAAAATGGCCTTCTCAATATCGATTTAAGCCTGGAGGTTCCCGAAGAGTTGAAGCCCCGCACGATTAAGATCGGCGGCGATAAAAACAAAAGTAAAGTGCTGGAAGGGAAGGTGGCTTAAAATCCTTCACCGGAGCCAGTCTTCAATCGTCCTTAATCAGAGCGGCGCTTCTTGACAGAGAGGCGTCGCTTTTCGTCCTGCTTAGTCCCACGCCAAAAATTTTTGATGCGCATCAAGATGAATCAATTGAATGCAACAGGTGAATTCCCATATGAGAATCCTGGTCGTAATGATCGGTGAAATACAGAGTGTGGCTTATCAGTTAGGGAAAACAACAGATGAGCCACAAAATGATTTGATAACATTACAAGGAGATGATGATGACAAACCTTCTTCCTTCTTCCTGGTTTCGCCATGTGCCTGCGCTCAAGTCTCAGGGCAGTGATCCTTTTTTATCTCTGCATCAGCAGGTGGAGAGGCTGTTTGATGATTTTGCGCAGAACTTCCATTTAACCCCCGAAAGATTTGGTCCCGGCGTCGCCGTGCCCCAGATGGATGTGAGTGAAACGGATGACAATATTAAAATTGAAGCTGATTTGCCCGGTGTTGATGAAAAGGACGTCACCATAGAGATGTCTGACAACGTCCTGACCATCAGGGGCCAGAGAAAAGACGAGCATGAAGAGAAACATAAAGATTATCGCGTCGTTGAACGCGCTTCAGGGTCTTTCTCCCGGTCTCTCACCCTCCCATATGAGGTTGATCCGGATGCCATTAAAGCGCAGTTTTCGAAAGGTGTGCTCGCTGTGACAATCCCCAAATCACCTCAGGTGCAGGCGAAATCTCATAAGATCGCCATTGAGAGCAAGTGAGGGCGGCCGGGCCATTTGAAACGGAAAATGTAGTATATGGGTGCTATTTGTAAGCTGAAAAGCTGACGCCGATGGCACCCTCCCATGTGACGTTTTGAAAGGCGGCGTGTGTGAGAAGTGCGCCGGTCATGCGGCTGCACGAAAAGTCAGCGCTCTCGATGTCAGCGTCGCTCAACGCGGCAAAAGAGAGGTCTGCTTCCGTGAACAGTGCACCGGCAAGGCGGGCGTTTTCAAGCTGCGCGTAGCACAGCCGCGCCCGGACAAGCTGCGCGGGTTTCTTGCGGCCCTTATTCAGTTGCAATGGCCCCAGCCGCGCGCCCCGCAAATCGGCATGGGTAAAATTGGCGTCCGATAAATCCGCGCCGCGCAAATCCGCGCCTTTCATGTTTACCGCCCTGAAATCGGCGCCCGCCAATTGAGCCCCGGCCAAGTGGACTCCCTGAAGATTGAGGCCATAAAACACCGCCCCCGGCGCCACAAGAGCCGTCAGTTCATGCTCGGCCAGCGAGCCCAGAGAGCGCAAATCCGCACCCGCCAGAGACGCCGGCTCGCCTTTCTTGCCGCCCGTTTCAACCCAGAGCGCATGCCATTCCAGCAAACGCGCGATGGGTTCATGCAGATCGTCCAGCGCCCGGCCCGCCGGTTCATCGGTGAGCATGCCGTCCTGAGTGGCGCCTTGCGTTGTTACGAGGTCAAATTTTGCGCCCGAAAAAACAGCTCCCTCAAGACAGGCGCTCGTCAGATCCGCGCCCGTCAGATCCGCTTCCCGCGCATCGGCGCCCGTCAAATCAGCATGATGCATATGCGCCCGCGTCAAATGCGCCTGGCGTAAAATGGCGTCATGAAGATCACAAACTCTGGCGAATGATTTTCGCCCTTCCGATGTTTTTAAAAACCGTTCCTGATAGAGCGCCGACGGCCAAAGGCCTGGGCCGGTGTCATGATGAAGGATTTTCAATCCCCCGCCGCGCTCACGTTCGGCAATGACGCCTTCACGCAAATCAGCCTGATCCATATCCGCCTGCGCCAGATTGGCGCCCCGCAAGCAGGCGCCCCTGAGATCCGCCCGGCGCAACGAGCAGCCGCCGAGATCGGCGCGACGCAGATCAGCGCAAAACAGCACCGAATTATCAAGGATGGCATTGTTGAATTTCGTGCCCACCAAAACGGCGCCAACAAAATCCGCATCGCGCAGATCCCGCCCGGAAAAATCAAGCCCTGAAAGATCTGCAAAGCCAAAATCCGCGCGGGCGCCGCCCATCTCACTGGCCTGAAGCATTTCGTGGCGCGCGGTGATATCATCAACCTGCCACTGGTTTAAACGCCGGTATCTGATTCTCCGCTGCACACCCATTTTTTAGTCCACCAGGTTTTTAAGAATATCCGCCCTTCTGTTATGGTATAAAAGGAGTGGCTAATTTCCCCTTAACAGGGCTTTGGGGAAGACACACTTAACTTTAAAAACACGCGGTGCGCGCGGGCTGGCCATGCGCGTGGTCCTGGGATAGGATTCCGCCGCCATTGCCCCCTTGCCCTGGCGGCGTGGAAGAGAGAAAGAACGTTATGAAATATCTTCACACTATGGTGCGCGTCTCTAATCTGGACGATTCGCTGGATTTTTATTGCAACAAACTTGGATTAAAAGAAGTCCGGCGCATGGAGAATGAGGCGGGGCGGTTTACGCTTGTGTTTCTGGCGGCACCGGGCGACGAAGATGCCGTGGTGGAACTGACCTACAATTGGGATCCGGAAGATTTCAGCGAAGGACGTAATTTTGGTCATCTGGCCTATGAGGTCGACAACATCTATGAAACCTGCCAGCGCCTGATGGACAGCGGCGTCACCATTAACAGGCCGCCGCGGGACGGGGTGATGGCCTTCATCCGGTCGCCTGATAACATCTCCATTGAACTGCTGCAAAAAGGCGGTTGGCAGGCCGCTCTGCCGTCTCAGGAACCCTGGGCTTCCATGCCCAATTCCGGCCAGTGGTGACACCCACCCCCACACCGCCCGCTGATTCCGCGTCCGGTCATGCCCCTCTGAAAGTCATGCATGTGATGGCGTGCGCCGCGCAAGGAGGGGCGGAAAACATATTTTTGGAATCTGTGCTGGCGTTATCTGAAGCGCCGATCACGCAATGCGTCGTCACCCGTTCCAACAACAGCTTTCGCCTTGAGCAGATACGCGCCAGAAACATTCCTTTGTATATTGCTTCTTTTGATCGCTTTGCCCGCTGGACGACCAACCGGACTTTGCGCAGCGCCATAGAAAAATTCGACCCCGACATTATCCAGTACTGGTCGGGACGCGCCGGAACTTTTGCCAGACAAGGACGCGCCCGCACTGTTGGCTGGTATGGCGGCTATTACAAACTGAAGCGCTTTCGCCGGTGTGATTTTCACGTCGGACTCACGGCTGACATCATCGCGCACATTCAGGCTCAGGGCGTCTCGCCCGAATGCACACAGCTCATTCACACCTACGCAGAATTTAAGCCTGCGCTGCCCACACCGCGCGCCAGCCTCGACACGCCTGAAGACGCGCCCCTGCTTCTGGCCCTTGCCCGCCTGCACAAAAAAAAGGGGCTCGACATTGCGCTTCACGCCCTTGCAAAAATTCCCCGGGCTTATTTATGGATTGCCGGCGAGGGCCCCCTCAAAGAAGTTCTCACCAGATTGGCGGCGAGTCTGGGACTGACAGACCGGGTCAAATTTCTCGGCTGGAGAAACGACCGGGGGGCACTTCTGGCCGCCGCCGATATTTGTGTTTTTCCATCCCGCTATGAACCTTTCGGCACCGTGATGGTAGATGCCTGGGCAGCGCAGACACCCCTTGTCGCCTGCGCCGCCGCAGGCCCGAAAGCATATGTGGAAAATGAAAAGAACGGCTTGCTTGTTGACATCGATGACGTTGAAGGACTCACCCGCGCCATCACACGCCTCATCCATGACGAAGACCTGAAAGCCCGGCTGATCAAAGGCGGGCAGGATTTTCATCACAGCCGATTCACCAAGCGGGCCTTCATCAATGAGTCCCTGGATTTTTACCAGCGCATATTGATGCGCCGATAAATGGTCGCATCAAATGATGCCGCCCTGTTTTAACTGGTCGGCCAGAACACCGCGCTCTTTCACGGCGACACATGTCAAACCCATTTCTCCCAGCGCACCAAGCAACGCGGGCAGATTTACCCCTCCTTCCGGATTGGATTCAATTTCCAGAATTCTGTCGAAACAGGCGTTCATCACGGAAAGGCGGCTGGGGTTTCTTGATTTCTCAGCCACAAGCCAGGCGTTGTTGCGCGCGGCGTCCGTAAGGCGACTCATGGCGGCCGGCGCAATGGAGGTATCGTCCACCACCACGCAAAGCCCTGGATCGCGGCCCTCAGACGCGGCATCAAGCCAGCTTTTCATATCCGTCAGCACAGCATCGAAAAAAACTGCTCCGTAGAAAAGATCACCCATGGACAAGCGTTCTTCGTCCACGGCGGTGACAAGCGGCTGTCCGGTCGCCACACGGTGGATAAAGCCGGCATTGATATCGGCGGCTTCTTCCTGGCACAGACCGTTCTCGACTTCAATGCCCGCCGCTTTCAGGCGTTCAAAGCCAGACCCGTTAACGCGGGAGTCCGGGTCCGTCATTGCCGCCACAACCCGCACAACGCCCGCATCGATCAGCAGATCCGTGCAGGGTGGGGATTTTCCGAAATGGCAGCACGGCTCCAGCGATACATAGACAGTGGAGCCGTATGATTTTTCCGCCGCTTCATTCAGAGCCTGGACTTCAGCATGAGGGCGCCCGCCCGGTTGTGTGCTTCCGCGGCCCACGACCGCGCCTTGCTTGACGACCACACATCCAACCGAAGGATTAGGCCATGTCCGGCCCAGGCTGATGCGGGCGAGAGACAGCGCTTCCTGCATGAAAGCCCTGTCCTCAGACGATGAACGCCCGTTATTTACGTCTGCCGCCATAGACTCACCCTAAACGCTCACTGGCAAATGCACCGTACGGCTTTCATCAAGATACCGGCAGGCGATAACCTTTGCCCCATCTGCAAAATCAAATAAAAGGGGATTGCCGGTCGGGATTTCAAGACCGGGAATATCGTCGTCGCTGATATCAAGCAGATGCTTGCACAGTGCCCGAATGGAATTGCCATGCGCCGCGATCATCACATTGCGGCCCGCCAGCAGATGGGGCAGCAATTCCTGTTGCCAATAGGGCATCACCCGCTCCAGCGTTGATTTCAGGGATTCGGTTGCAGGCAGCAGTTTTGCATCAAGGCCCCGATAACGCGGATCGAATTTGGGATGGCGTGGATCATCTTGCGCCAAAGCGGGCGGCGGGGTGTCATATGAGCGCCGCCAGATATGCACCTGCGCATCGCCGTGCTTCTCCCGCGTCTCCTGTTTGTTGAGGCCCTGCAAAGCGCCATAATGGCGTTCATTCAGTTGCCAGGCTGCCTTTTGCGGCATCCACATATGATCCATTTCATCCAGAACCAGCCACAGCGTGCGGATGGCGCGGGTCAGCACCGACGTGTAGGCACAATCAAATCCATCATCCAATTTCCCGACCAATTGCCCCGCCTTCCGGGCTTCCTGAATGCCCTGTTCGGTCAGATCAACATCTGTCCATCCGGTAAACCGGTTATCCAGATTCCACTGGCTTTGACCGTGGCGGATCATCACTAATTGTACCATCACTGTTTTTCCCTGTTCGCGCCGACCTTTTTCACGATCGCCAAACCTCTACAAATTACCGACTGACACACCCGCCAGCTTTCCATTGTGCCCCACCACATCTCTGGGATCTTCCAGCGGACCGGGAGAGATGTCCACCACCCCGCCCGCCGCTTTGATCAAAGCGCACCCCGCCGCCACATCCCAGATCATGGTGCTCTCCTCATGGTAATAATCGCCGCGCCCGGCCGCCACGTATGACGTCGCCAACGCCGCGCTGCCGATCATACGCACTTTGCGCCAGCGCCCCCATGTGCCCGCCAACGCCGCCAGAGCCTGCGCCGACATATCGCGCCGGGCGGGAAATCCTGTCATGAGCACACCCTTGCCCGGGTCGCTGACCTCCGACACCGTGATGGCTTTATGATTGAGCCAGGCGCCCGCCCCCACCAGACCGGAAAAAAGCTCATCAAAATTAAAATCAAACACAACGCCCACCACAGGCTGCCCGTCTTCCAGTAAAGCAATGGAAACGGCGCACCCGGGAATGCCCTGGTGATAATTGGCACTGCCGTCCAAGGGGTCAACAACCCAGACCTGACCGGCCTCACGCGCGCCTGCCTGCCAGCCGGTTTCTTCACTGAAAATAGGCAGATCAGACGCCGCGCTGAGCAGATCAACGATGAGGGTCTCGGCCTGACCATCCGCCTTGACCTTGATGTCCCTGCCGCTCTCATGCGTCATCACGCGCCAAGCAGACCTTTGCGCCGCCAGAAAATGACCCGCCGTCAAGGCCGCCGATTCGGCAAGCCTTAAACACGCCGCCAAGTCTGAGCGCTTCATCGCCACTTTCCTGTTCCTTCCGTTCATGAGGTGAGTGCTAAAGCAGAATGGCGGCGCAGACAATGTCTTTCCAACAGTCAAACGCCGCCGTCACCGCAGCGCCGCAGGCGTGCGTCCCAGTGCCACATCTTCGACAAGACGCACCTGCCGCGGCAAACAGACGCGGGTCAGATCATAGCGCTTCTGAATTACCCGGCGCGCCTCCGCTCCCAGCGCCGCGGCGAGATCCTTTTCATCCAGGAGACGGCAAACCGATTCACACAAATCATCGGGTGAGAAAAAATCGAACAGCACGCCATTCACCCCGTCCGCAATGACCTCTTCAACGGGGGGCGTGCGGGAAGCGACAATGGGACAGGCAGCGGACATCGCTTCCATCAGCGACCAGGAAAGCACGAAGGGATATGTCAGGTAAACATGAGCGGCGGAGATCTGAAGTATGTTGAGGTAATGCTGATAGGGCACGCGCCCGAAAAAATGAACGCGTTGGAGATCCAGTTTTCCCTCCAGTTCATCCAGCAGCCACGTCCTGTAGGTTTTTTTATTCGGCGGCGGCCGGCCATAACTGACCTCATCGCCGCCGACGATAAAAACATGCGCATTTGGGCGGCGGCGCAATATCTCGGGCAACGCCCGCATAAAAACATGAAATCCCCGGTACGGCTCCAGATTTCTCGCCACATAAGTGATGACTTCATCATCGTGCGTAAAAACACGATTGTTGCGGCCGACCGTCACTTTAGCCTGCGGCTCGGGGCGCACCACATCGGTATCGATGCCGTCATGGATAATGCTCATACGTGATTGGTAATATTCCGGAAATTGCGATGCTTGCCATTGTGTTGGACTGACGCCCCAGTCAGCCATCTCAAGGGTTAATAGATTGATGGTGTTTTTCGTCCGGACACGACACATATCGTCAAGACTAATTTTTGAAAATTCCAGATCAAAATCAACATCCGCACCGGTTGAACAGTAAAAAAATTCAAAATAACTGAGCAATTTTACATCCGGGAAAATGTCCTTGATGTAAAGCGTGTCGCCCCAGCCCGGGTGAGAACAGACGATATCGGGCGTGAGCCCTTTATTCTTCAATTCCAACGCCAGCCGGGCTAACTCCTGTCCCCGTCTCACGGCAGATTCAAGCCCGCGGATATAGTGGTGCGTCGTGGCCGATGCCCCCTCGGGCTTTTTATAAGTAAATTGCTGCGCGCCGTTTAAGAGCAAATGCGAATTTTCACCGATGGTGACGACGTCGTGCTCCGGGTTATCCGCAAAACATTTTGCAATATGGCGGTATTGTCCGGGAAAATTCTGATGAACAAACCACAGGCGCATCGTGGTCAAGTGTCCCTACTTTTACCTGGGAGAATCTGAGCCATCTGCAATCCTCTAGGACTGCTTTTCTTCAGAAATTTCCGGTGGCTGGAGCCGCACCAGTTCACGCACATTCCCCAAAGAATGAAGATGCGCAAAAACGATGCTCAACAATCCGCTGCGTGTCCATTCACCCAATACGGCATCATCGAGTTTGGCGAGTTTTTCAGGATCCACCACGCAAAAACCTGACATGCTTGATTCCTTGCCGTCCAGTTTGATTTCGAGTGTGCGCGAGACCAGCACATCTTGTTCGGTCAGCGGTTTTAAAAGCTGAGTCGTCGCTTCCAACTCCTGTTGAAACTGACCAAGAAACTCCCGCGCCTGCGTAATCACATCGGAGGGTTCCAGTTCATCGCTGTCTTGCTTTTTAACAAACAACGATTGACCTTCCTTCCCCTTGAAATGCGGCGCCTCCACATCCAGCATAATGGCGAACTTTCCAGGTTCTTTCAGTTCACCCAGCACGAAAGGGTAACGCCGAATATGCGCCGGCACATAGGGCGTCGCCCAGCTTCCATCTTGCCCGACAAATGCATTGGCGCCCGCCCGCATCGAAAAAAGCGCCTGCGGCAACAGCCTGTCGCTCTCGGCCCCTTCGGGGAAAACGATGGCGTAATAGCGCGCCGCCTCGATGAGCTCCCCCGCCGGTATGGGCGCGCTGGGCTGGGAAGCGGCAAATCTAAACTGCGCCACCGGAGAATATTTCAAATCGGCATGCTTTAACTTATCAATGGGTTCGGGATTGATAAACATGGGGAGACTCTCCATTAACCGCGACTGATGACTGCGCCTGATTGAACACTGATAAAAATGGGGCTTTCTTGGTAAACAATTCTATAACACAGCACCGGCATCCATTCAGCGTAAGAATCCGGACAGAAGAGCCTGGGCGCCGGGCCGGGTTTCAACTTCCACGGCAGGCGCTCAAAACCGGCTCCGTGGGCTCAAAGCCCAGCGCTAAAAAGGCATGGGGGTCATAAAATTCCAACATCTTTTGCGCGAAAAGAGAACGCTCCACACCCAGAGCCCGGGCCCAGGAGGGAAAAAGGCTGGAAGGCACCCGGGCATGTCCACTCTCAATTTGTGAGATGAAGGTGTAATAATCGAGACCCAGTTGCGCCGCCAGATCCTTTTGCGTGAGTGCGGCCGCTTTGCGCTGAATTTTGAGCCACTGACCTGCTTTTTTGCGCAAATTCTTTGCTTGTTCCGGCTGAATGCCCCCGCTTCCCATCCTCTGCCCTCTCGAAATGACCGGTGCGCGCCCCTCCAGGCCACTGTCCCTGGCCGTCGGCGGTCCACAAGATAAGACGCTCCAGCACATGAGTACAGGGTTTTTCAGTCAAGTCTTTACTGTATTTTTTTCATTATGCCTGTCATTAGGCTTGAGGTAAGATCACCCCTTTACACTTAGGCTTCATGCCCTTGAAAGAGCAAAAATCAGAACGCTGGCAGCGCGGGCCTGAAATCCTTTGGCCATTTGCGCCCCATCAGCGAAGTACCGGAAAGAGATACGCCAAATCATGATTGATGCCAGACACGTTCTCCGGGCCTGTACAAAATCATTTGCGGCAATTGGAGGGTTTAGCCTTTTTCTCAACCTGCTTATGCTGTCCGTGCCGCTCTATTCACTGCAATTGTTCGACCGCGTCCTCACCAGTCAAAACGTCGCCACACTCGCTCTGCTCTCCATCGCCGTCGCCATCGCGCTCCTGCTTTTCGGCTTTCTTGAGGTCATGCGCAGCCACGTCATGGTGCGGATCAGCATCTGGATCGACCGTGTGTTAGGACCCGAACTTCTGGCCTGCGGAATCCGCAACGCGCCGTTGATCAACCACAAGGACAGCCTGCAAACCCTGCGTGATCTCTCGGCCCTGCGCGGTTTTGTCTCGGGCGCCGGTGTTTTTCACCTCTTTGATTCCCCTTGGGTGCCGATTTATGTCGTCGTCATTTTCTTCATGAATCCGTTTCTTGGATTTATTGCCCTGTTTGGCGCCATTATTCTGGGGACGCTGGCCTGGATTAACGAACTTGCAACACGCAAGGCACTGGCCAACGCCAATCGCCTCGCCATCAAAGTTCAGAACAATGCCGAATCGCACGCCCGGAACGCCGAAGTGATCGAGGCCATGGGAATGCTGCCCAGGCTGGTCGAACAATGGCGCAAACAAAGCGCCCAGGTTTTGGCCATGCAAAGCATCGCCAGTGACCGCGCCGGTCTGCTGGCGGGTCTGACCAAAGCGCTCCGCTTCGCCATTCAGGTGGCCATCATGGGTGTGGGCGTGTCACTGGCCATTCAGCAGAAAATCACACCCGGCGTGATGATCGCCGCGTCAATCATGCTCGGCCGCGCCCTGGCCCCGGTGGAACAGTTGATCGGCACCTGGAAAGGCTTTGTCGCAGCGCGTGAGGCTTACAAAAGAATTCATCTCAGATTATCCCTGCCCATCAGTGAACGCAGCGCCACACAGCTTCCCACTCCCGAAGGCGAAATCAGCGTCGAACGCGTGACGTTTGTGCCGCCGGGCAGCGAAGTGCCCTCCCTGCAGGGGGTCAGTTTTCGACTGGAGCCGGGGGAAATTCTTGGCGTCATCGGGCCTTCGGCCGCCGGAAAATCGAGTCTCGCCCGGCTGCTCGTCGGTGTCTGGGAGCCCCGTATGGGTCATATCCGGCTGGATGGCGCTGACATTTATCAGTGGGAAAGGGAAAATTTTGGAAAACATGTGGGGTATGTCCCGCAGGATGTCGAGCTTTTTTCCGGGACTGTGAAACAGAATATTGCCCGCATGGCGCCTGACCTCGTCGACGCCGATGTGATTGCCGCGGCGCAGCTTGCCGAAAGCCACAATATGATCCTGCGTCTGCCCCATGGTTATGATACGCAGATCGGCGAAAGCGGCATGAGCCTGTCCGCCGGACAGCGTCAGCGCGTGGCCCTCTCCCGCGCGTTCTATGGCGATATCAAATTGCTGGTTCTGGACGAACCCAACGCCAATCTCGACACGGCAGGCGACCGGGCGTTGATGAACGCCATGCGCCATGCCAAACAGCGCGGGATTACAACCATTATCATAGCCCACCGCCCCAGCATCTTAGCCGAAGTCGATAAACTTCTGGTGCTCAATGAAGGCAAAGTGGCTCTTTTCGGCCCGCGTGCCGAGGTCATGGCAAAACTCAACAACCCCAATAAAGTGACGCAATTACCGAGCAAAACTGCACATGGCTAATGTCCGGAGCGCCTGAACGCATGACCAATTATTTTCAAATTGTCTCCCGAGAGATCCGTGCTTTCATCGGTGACTTTGCAGAAAGCGGCCGCGCGCTCCATGTCATGATCGAGCGGCGCCTGAAACGTCTCTATGAGCAGATCGAACACTGGTTAAATCCGGAGAAAATTGTAGGTCCCCATATCCCCGACGACCTGCCCGACACGCCCTATGAGATGGCCCGTGGACAGATTGTCTTTGGACTGAGTATAGTTGGCGTGGCAGCTTTTGCTTTTATCATATGGGGCTCGTTTGCTCAATTGAGCTCTGCGGCAATTGCCGCAGGCGTGGTCACGGTCGATTCTAATCGCAAATCTGTTCAACATCTGGAAGGTGGCATTATCAAGGATATTCTGGTCACGGAGGGAAGCCGGGTCAAAAAAGGGCAAGTCCTGGTCAGGCTTGACGACACCCGCACCAGCGCCGGCGTTGATCTGGTGCGCGGACAATACCGTTCTGCGCTTGCCAGAGTCGCCAGCCTGACGGCCGAATTGCAGGATCAGGATGCCCCGCATTACACGGCCGAACTCATGGACCACCAGGACGATCCCGAAGTCCGTGAAATACTGGAAGGCCAGAATAATCTTTTTTCCAGCCGCAAAGCCTCCTTGCAGGGTCAGATCGATGTGCTCAATCAGCAGGTCAAACAGTTTGAAGAAGAGACCAATGGTCTGGATGCGCAAAAAAATGCCCAAACCGAGCAATTGGCGCTCATCAAGGAAGAAATTGTCGGGGTGCGCGAATTATACAATAAGGGGCTGGCGCGCAAGCCCAGACTTCTCGCCCTGCGGCGCACTAAGTCAGACATTGAGGGGCGTATCGGACAATTTCAGGCGCAGATTGCCCGCATCAAACAAAGCGTTTTGAAAAATCAACTGGCGAGCAAAGATCTCGTCAACCGCTCCAAGGCTGACAGCGCCGAACAATTGCGCTTGGCGGAATCACGGGTCGCTGATCTTGGAGAAAAATTACGCGCGTCCGCCAATCAGCAGGAGCGCACGGATATCGTGGCGCCCCGCTCCGGCATTGTGGTCAATCTGAAGGTGCACACGATCGGCGGTGTCATTCAGCCTGGGGCCACCGTGCTCGAAATTGTTCCTCTCGACGACACGCTCATCGTGGAAGCCCGCATCAACCCGCGCGATATCGATGAAGTGCATGCGGGAATGAAAGCGCAAGTCATTCTCACCGCCTACAACACACGGCGCACTCCTTATCTACAGGCAATTGTTAACCAGGTCTCAGCGGATATCCTGCGCGACGATGTGACGGGCATCAGCTATTACAAGGCGCGCATCGAGGTCGATTTATCCAATCTGGAGGACTTTCCCGACATCACCCTTTATCCCGGCATGCCGGTGGAGGTGATGGTGGCAACAGGCAAGAGAACACCGTTCCAATATCTCACCGCCCCCATGAAAAGCATGCTGCGCAGAGGCGCCCGCGAGAGTTAAAGTGCCTTGGCCGCGGGGATGGTTATGAAATGACGAAAGGCAGTTCGAGGGATTCTGTCACCGGCAGTTTTGATTTGTAAGATTCCTGCTTCACCCGCACAAGCCGCTGATTTTCTTCCACCACGTCCTGCCATTGCTGGCGCGCCAGCCGATCCGCACTGATGCGGCATATGGCACTGGCGGTTTTCACAGCGGCAAAGGGGGCATTCAGCGAAAACCGTATCCACAAATCCCACGCTTCCGCCGCCTTCAGTCTGATATCAAAACCGCCATGGCGCTCGTAAAAGGAACGCCGGAAAACCATGGAAGTGACAGGGATATAATCATCCGCCCACAGCGATGATTTTGCATAGGCGCGGCGGGCCAAACGCTTGCGCCAGCGCTCCGTGTACACAAAAGGATCCTGAGAATGAATTTCCGTCTCGACCTGAAGGCAGGCTGAATAAGCGCCCGCCAGGGATCTGTCGCCTTCCAGCAAAGCAACAAGGCGCTCAACATGTTTGGGAAAGAGGAGATTGTCGTCGTCCAACACGGCCAGATAGTCCCCGCGCGCCGCTTCCATTCCGGCATTGCCGGTGGCGCTGAGACCGCCGCGGGGGGTCTGCACATACTGGATGATGCCGGCATCGCCTGATGATCCGTGCGGCA
>Ga0114931_10005884_pt1 | contig 15141 bp, 5 predicted proteins | sample 2SBtaG_FD_89579 | JGI IMG/M metagenome (GOLD analysis project Ga0114931, IMG submission 89579) | Deep subsurface microbial communities from Kolumbo volcano to uncover new lineages of life (NeLLi) - 2SBTROV14_V59a metaG | ecosystem: Environmental > Aquatic > Marine > Volcanic | place: Kolumbo...
ATAAAAAATTGCAATTGCCGTTGGACTCTGGAGGCTTTCGCTTTATTGAGTTGAAAGATTTTCACAACCCGCTTCTGGCGATCTTTGACTGAGGCTTCATCCAAATCGTTGACGAGGGTTTCCACCTCGTCGGTTAAGCTCGCCGGTGCCATCACGATAATCGAGTTGGATGTTTCATCGACATCCAGAGTCATCAAAGGGCCTGTGCTGGTGGCGTTGACCTGTTGAAGAACCGCAGCCAGTTCGGGGGAAAGTCCACTGGGGATGGGGATCGGTTTACGACCGCCACCCGAGGTGAGATGCGTGCGATAAAGATTTCGTAATACCTCGGCGATGCGGGATGCCCGTGTGTTTTTCACAACGATACGTCTGGGTTTCACCAGAGATTTGGAATCGATGATGTCTTCCGAATCGAGGATTTCCAGTAGGCTTTCGATCATCGCACGGTCGGAACGGTTGGCATGAATCACGATGGCGTTCAGCCTTTCGTCGGGAACAACGACAACCGGTCCGCGTCCGACGCTACTCCCCTCTGTGCTCTTGAAAAGGTTTTTCAAAGATTCGGAAACGGTTCTGGCACCGGCATTTCGCAGCATGAAGACCGTGTAGTTTCTGCCGGAGAATCCACGTCTCGGTTTCAGAGAATTCAACAGTTTCTCGAATTCGTTCAAGGCTTCCGCATCGTCGGAGGCGATGGTGATTTGGCCGTCTCCGGGAAAGATAAAAATCGGAGCCTTCTTTTGTTGAGGTTCGGTTTTTTGGTCGTTCTCCAGAGAGACAAAACTGAGATTGTTTTTCGATCGGTCGAGCGAACTGCGTTTCTCCTTGGGAGATTTCTTTTTCTTTTGTAGTTCTTTTAACTTTTTTCTCGCATCTCTCACTCTGTTGTCTTTGGGCGATCCAATCACCTTGATGGGATTTTTTCGCATTTCCGACCAGAGTTTCGTGATATCATCGATTGTTTTTTGCATGTCGCCATCGATTCTGATCTTGCGTATTTTCCTGATGTTAGACGACTTGGTAGGATCGAGATTGGTTTCCCCCATTTTCCTAAGCAGATCCTTGATTTTCTTCATTTGCTCTTTGGTGGCACGAACGAAAAGTTGACCTGTCGAATCGTCGCCACTGACGATGGGTGCGCCCGGTTTACTCTGAAAACCACTATTGTCGAACAGTTCGTCGATCGCTTCGGCTGTTTTTTCCGGATCGATATTTTCCAGTTGAAAGACTTCGAGTTCGGGTTGGTCGCCTTCCAATTTGACGAGAATTTCTCCAATTTTTCGATGCACTTTTTGCTCGGCGGAGACGATTAATTGATTCGTGAAGTTTTCCTTGGTAATTTGTGCGCGTAACCCTTCGGCTTTCAGCATGTTTTTGACGATGCTCTCGGCCGTGTTGACGTTGAGGCCACTTTTCAAGGGATAAAATACGAGTGAATCCTTGCCGGTTCCCAGCGTCGCTTCGAGTTGAGCGACCAGGTCTGCAATCATCTTGTGCTGTTTCTCGGTGGCGACCGCAATTAAAACACGATTTTGTTCGTCCATCGAAAGATTGACCGATTTATCCTTTTGGAAAACGGCTTTGACAACGTTCAACAGATTCCTCGGCTCGGTTTTTGCAAACAGATGTGTCTTCAATCTCTTTTGACCGATGTTCGCTTCGGGGTCGTCCATTTTTGCGACTGTTTCCTTAATGATTGCATGGTCGCGGGTATTCGCAGAAACCACCAACGCCTTCTGGCTGGCATCGATGGCGATTTTCGCTTTGGGAACGAGTGCCGTGAGAACCGTTTGAGCGGCACGGGGGTCGGCAAACTCGAACCGATAGACTTCGGATGTCGGTTTGGACGATGCGGGAATTGCTTGTAAGAATTGATCGATTGCTTTTTTAATTTGAATGTGTTGTTCGGCAGTGGCGAGGGCTACCAGCAGATTATTTTGTGCATCGGTTGTGATAGTGACTTTTTCTCGTTTGAGAGGGGCCAGCAACGCCGCAATCGTTCGAGCATCGACATTTTCTCCGATGGAGTACGCCTTCGATTCCCGTTTTCGCGAATCGAATACTTCCAGGTCGTCAATCAGCTCCTTCATTTTTTTGTGCTCTTCCTCTTTTGCCCAGATGATGAGCTTACTGGGGTCAACGCCCGTGTAGAACTTCGCTTTGGGATAAGCCTGCTGCAAAATTTTCTGGGCGTTCGAAGCACCCGTTGCAACCGCCTGATAAACTTTCATTATCAGTTTGCGGTTCGCCACACCCGATGTATCCAGATCGTCCACCATGACCGCTATCGTTTTGTGATCTTCTGCTGTCGCCAGCGCGAATAATTTGTCTTTGTCGTTTCCGACCATGAATTTCACCTGCGGGAAAGCTAACGACAACACTTTTTCTGCGTTGCTCGCGCCGGTGTTGGGAACTTCGTAGGTTTTGAGCGATAGTTTTCCTTTTTTGAATGTTTCGACATACGAAAGAATCTTCGCGATACCCTCATGTTCGAACGGCGTCGCCAAGGCGATGAGTTGATTCGGCTCGGAACTCGGTCGGAAAGTCGCTTCAGGATATTTCGTCGCAAGCAGCGATCGCATATCGGCCACGGTCGCCCCTTCGATAGTATAGTTCTTCACAAAGCGATCGTGGTTGGGCTGGTTCGCTTTTTCGAATTCCTCAACGGTGGTTTCGATTAGTTTGTGTTCCTTCGCTGTCGCCCAGGCCATCAGACGTTTTTTATCTGCCGAGGGGATGAAGGTCACATTCTTCAGCGTTTGAGAGAGTGCGGTCTGTGCGTTACCAGCCCCCGTGTATTCGACGTTGTACGATTTCAGCGAGCGGGTCGGGTCGGCATTGTCTTTGTCGAGTATTTTCAGAATACGTTCGATTGCGGCATGATCGACCGTTTTTGCAGTGATGACAACTTTGTTCGGCTCGGAACTGGCGACGAGCGTCGCTTTAGGAAACATGGGAGTTAATGCCGTTTGAATATCTGCGACGGTCACACCTGTAACCATGTAAGTTTTAATGATGCGATCTTCATCCTTGCGATTGCTCGCTTCGAGCTTCTCCACAATCCCTTTAATTTCTTTGTGCTGTATCGCGGTTGCCCAGGCCATCAGCTTCGTGCCGTCCGTCGAGGGGATGAACGTGACGTTCTTTACCGTATCTGAAAGAGCAGCCTGTGCACTGGAAGCACCGGTGTATTCGACATCGTAAGAAACGATGGTTCGTTTGGACCGATCTTTATCGAGTTTGATTCTATCGAGGATTTTTTTGATCGAAACATGTTTCTCTTCCGTGGCGGTGACAATGATTTTGTTCGGATCGGAACTGAGGGTGAAGGTCGCTTTGGGGATCAAGGCATCGAGAACGGTTCGCATATCGGCGACGGTGGCACCAATCACTTCGAAAGTTTTCACAACTTTGTTGAAGTTGGGGCGGTTACTTTCTTCGAGATCGTCCACGATGATTTTGATTTTCTTATGATCATCGAGATTCGCCCATGCCATCAACTTGGTGCCGTCGGCGGAAGGAATGAACGTCACGTTTGGGATCCGCTGCGTGAGAATTTTCAGGGCGCTGGTAGCGGTCGTGTTCTCGACCACATAAGTCACCAGGCTCACAACTCCTTTCGGGCCGTTCTGCTTTTCAAGAGAATCGAGCATTTTTTCGATACTTTGATGATCTTTATCGTTTGCCACTACAATAAATTTTAGCGGATCGTTGCTGGAGAGAATCGTCGCCTGAGCGTAGATGTTAGAGACCATCGTGCGGGCATCGGCGACGTTGATGTTTTTCACGGTGTAGGTTCTGGGAATTTTTCTTGCGTCCTTATTGTTTGCCAGTCCATCGAGAATTATTTTGATGGCTACATGTTCGTCAAGATTTCCCGTCACGAAGATTTTGTTCGGTTCGGAACTCGCGGTAATCGTCGCCTCGGGGAACATTGATGAAAGAATAGAGCGGATATCGACGACGGTGGCTCCTTCGACGGAATAAGTTCGCAAGACTTTGTCGTTGGGCAGCCTGTGCGTTTTTTCGAGTTCGTCGACAATTTGCTTGATTTTTGCGTGATCGACGGCAGATGCCCACGCCATCATGTTCAACCCATCGGCAGAGGGAATGAACGTCACATTTTTAATCGTCTGCGAAAGGACAGATTGTGCGGCGGTCGCGCCGGTGTATTTCACGCTGTAAGATTGCAGAGTCAGTTTATCGGTAGCTGCACTCTTTGCGACTTCATCGAGAATTTGTTTGATTGCGGAATGATCGTCCGGTTTGGCGGTCACGATGATTTTGTTCGGATCGGAACTCGCGGTGAACTTCGCCTTTGGAAACATCGCCGGTAAAACTATTTGCATATCGGCGACGGTTGTACCCACAACGGTGTAAGTCTTGACGATCAGGTTGTAATCTTTGCGGTTGATTTTTTCGAGTTCGTCGACAATTTCTCGAATCGTTTTATGGTCATCCGCGTTCGCCCAGGCCATCAGCTTCATGCCGTCGGGTGTGGGAATGAACGTGACGTTTTTGATTTTCTGCTCCAGAACCTGTTGCGATTTGGGAGCGGTGGTATTTTCGACATCGTAAATGGCCAGTGAAATGGCCCGATCGCTTTTGTATTCGTCATCGAGTCGTTTCATCATCGAGCCGATCAAAATATGTTCGGGCAAAGATGCCAGAACGATGAGTTTGTTCGGATCGGCACTGGAAAGCATCGTCGCCTGGGGGAACATCGTGGAGATTGTCGTGCGGGCATCGGCCATAGTAATGTTTTTCAGCGTGTAAGTTTTGGGCGAACGCTCTTTTGAGTTGTACTGAGATTCGAGTTGTTTCACAATTTCCGTTATGCGCTGGTGTTCCTTGTCGGACAACAGGGCGAGAAGCGATTTCGTGTCTCCGCTGGGAAGAAAACTGATTCCGGGGACTAACGCAGTAATCACGGACTGTGCGGTGGACGTTCCCGAATTCTTCACGTCGAAAGTTCGCAGTTTCCGTGTGTCGTCCTTTTTGTAAGCCGCTTCCAACTGGCCGATGAGATCGCGAATCTTCAGGTCGTCTGCCTGTGTGACTTCCGAGAAGAGAGTTTGAGCATCGGGACCGTTTTGAAAACTAATTCCGGTCATCCGTGAAGAAACGTACTTTTTAATGGCGGCTGCGGTCGTGTTCTGAAATACATATTTCTGCAAGGAAGTGTTGGTTGACCGTGCGTTGGCGATTTCCAACTGTTTCAGCCGTTTGACGACCAGTTCGTGCTGTTTTGCTTCGGCGAGGATGTAGATTTTTTGGGGTTGGTTAATCGGCAGAAACGTCAAACCGGTAATCGTTTTATTCAGTGAAGTCTGAGCTTGTGCGGGTGTGAGATTTTCAACCGGATAGATTATTTCGACGCGGGAATCCGTTTTCTCGTTTTGTTTTTCCAGCATGTCGATCAATTTTTTAATCGCAGTATGTTCCTTAGGGGTCGCTTCGATAATCAGACGGTTTTTGACGTTGCTTGGCCAGAACTCGACTTCAGAATATCGCTTGGTAATCGTCCGTTGGATGGATTTGACATTGGAATGGATAAGATCGTAGTTTTTGAATTCGGTCCCCTTGCGTTCTTTCTGTTTTTCGAGCTGATCGATAATTTGCGTAACAGTTTTGTGTTCTTCGGGAGTGGCAAGAACCCAAATGAAATTCGTTGAAGCTTCGTTGGTGACGACAATTCCTGTGTCGATCATGTTCAGCAGAAGTTTGCGAATGTTGCCACGACCGTTGTACTTCACTTCGTAGCGTTTGAGTTCGCGGTTGCCGGTTTTTTCTTTCATCAATTTCACGATCGCTTCAATCTGCTCCTGGTCTTCTGCGGTCGCGAAGGCCAGAATTTTTCTTCCCGATTTACTGGAACCAATCAGAGCATCCGGTACTAATCCCTTTAAGATATTGCGTAAATCTTTTGCATTCGTTGTGTCAGACTCGTATGCCCGCAAAATATTATTTCTTTTTTCGAAGTTTTGAATCGCGAACGCTTCCTGGAACATTTCATGGTCGTTCTCGGTGGCGAGAATCGTGACATATCCCCCTCTGACATCGACATGCACCTGGGCTTTCGGCACCAACGCGCGGACAAAATTGATACCGTCTTTGACACGCGGAAACTTGGCTTTATAGCGACGTGCCGTTAATCGATTGCTTTTTGCATTGCTGGTCGATGTCAGCTTTCCCATAAACTCGGTAACTTCCGAATTCTGTTCGTCGTTGACTTTGGCAATCACGGTTCCGGCGGTGGAATCGGCGGCAAAGGTGACTTTAGGAAACGCCTGCTTGAGAACGTTCAGCGTGACGGTCGGATCGAGATTCTGCGTCGACCAGACTCGGAATTTCTTTTTTCCCATTGAGGTATCCGGCGAATCGATCGACTTCACGATAATGTCGATACTCTTATGAACTTCCGGAGTCGCCCAGATGAAGAGTTGTCGCGTTTCCTTTTCAGGAATCACACGGATCGACTCGAACAGCGATTTCAAAATTTTCGTCGCGGTTTCGGGATCGGCAATTTGAAGCGAGTAAGCCGCGAGCTGCTGTTTTCTGCTGACTGGCATCCCTTTGGTAATCTGGTCAATGGTTTCTTTGATCGATTGGTGTTGCGTAAAAGTTGCCCAGATAGAAACTTCGCCTTGTTGGGTATCTTTGATGACGGTGATACTGGGGTTGTCTTTTTTGAGATCGGCTTCGATGGCATCGAAACGTTTCAATTGCGATTGCGACATTTGATACAGAGTAAGAATGCGTTTTTCTCTCGGTCGAGTCTCCCGGAATTTTTTGATTGTCAATTCGACGATGGCCTGGTCCTTTGTCGAAGCCACGACCATAATCTGCCGTGAAGTCTCGTCCTTGGTAATCTGCGCGCCGGGAGCGAGTTTGGTGAGTATCGGCACGATGTTTGAGGGCAAATTATTGTCGAAAGGGTAAAGTTTCAGAGTCGTCCCTTCTTCCGTATCGACTTGTTCCATCAATGCTTCGATTCCTTTGTGGTCTTTGGGAACCGCAACTGCGACAATACTTTTCGTCTGGGTATCGACCGCGAAGGTCGCTTTGGGGAATAACCCTTTCAGAAGTGATTGCGTGGTTTGCGGATCGGCTTTTTTCAGACGGTAAACGACGACCTGGTCTGTCGTGTCGATGGAAGGATCGCGTTTCACGGCATCAACGACTTCTTTGATTTTCGTATGTTCTTTCGCGGTCGCCATCGCACTTAACTTGCGGTTGCCGGCGTCGACGAACAGTTTTGCGTCGGGGACTAGCGACTTTAACGTACTCTGGAGTTGCGTAGCATCGGCGTTTCCAATGTCATACACATGGAAACCGGGTTTTTCTTTGACAGAGACGATTTGACCAATAGCGTCCAGAATTTTTTTGTGGGTATCTGAGTCCGCCATCACCAGCAGTCGTTTGGCATTAGCATCGTGAATGAACGATAACTTGGGAAAAATTTTCTGCAACAGCGTGGTTGTCTGAGGGCCGTCCGAATCCATCAGGTCGTAACCCTTGAGGGTTTCGGATACGAATTTATCACCCTTGCCTAATCCATCGATCATTTCCTTCAGAACCTTGTGTTGTGACGGTTTCGCCCAGATAGCGATTTCTCCCGGATTGGTTTCCGGCATGATTTTGATGCCGGGAAACTGGGTAAGCAGATCGGCTTGGACCGCATCGAGCCGTTTCTTTTGAGTGGGAGTGACAGGATAAATGGCGAGCGTGTTTTTTTCTTGGGGTCCAGCATGTTTCAGGATATCGTCGAGCGTCGATTTCACCGAGGCTTGGTCTTTCTCGGTGGCCACGACGACGATTCGCCTACCGGAATCGTCCTGAGTGATTTGCGCGTTCGGTACGAGCTTGGAAAGAATCGAAACCATGTCGGCAGGATAAGCGTGCTCGATCGGATAGAATCGATAGATTGTTTTTGGTTTATCGGTCACGATCTGGTCGAAAGCCGCCTTCACTTTTTTATGGGTCGCCTCATCGGTCATCAACATCAGTCGTTTGGAGTTGGCATCTGGAATAAACGAAAGTGTCGGGAAGAGTTGCTTCAGTAATGCAAGCGTCTGGGTACTGTCGGAATCCTTCAGGTCGTAGCCTTTCAGCGATTGCTTCCCAGCGGTTTTGTCCCCTGCGAGTTCTTTGAGGATGTTACCGAGAACTTTATGTTGTGCGGGCTTCGCCCAGATGGCGAGTTCTCCGGGGTTGGTTTCCGCCATGACTTTGATGCCGGGGAGTTCGGTTTGAAGATCGGTAAGGACAGCATGGAACCGTGCTTTCTGAACGGTGGTGACAGCATAGATCACCAGCTTGTTTTTCTCTTTTGCATATTGAGAAGCCGCAAACAGCTTGATCGTCTCTTCGACTTTCGGGAGTTCTTCCTTGGGACCGATGAAGATAAACCGCTTCGCATCGGAGTCGTAGGTGATTTGGCTTTGCGGTGCGATTTTTGTCAGCGTCGATGTCAGCGTCGACGTGGGTGTTTCTTCGTAGGAAATGACTTTGATTTCAGGAATCTTCTTCTCTGCCTGATCGAGACTTTCGATGATGTTTTTCACACCCCGTTGATCTTCGGCTGTGGTGAAGATGATGACGTTCTTCGTACTCGCATCGGGAGTGATGAAAGCATCGGGAAAGATGGTCTGCAACGTTTGTGTGATCGCAGAAAGCTCGGCATGATTGATCTTGTAGGTTTGCACCTGCCTGTAGCCCGGTGTTTGCTTGAGGGGACTTCTTCCGGTAAGTAAAGGAAGGTTCTCTTTGATTGCTTTGTGTTCTCGCGGTGTGCCGACGACTTCCAGTTTTTTCGTCTTTGAGTTGAATCGCATCACCGCGGTTTTTGCAATCAACTTTAAGGTTTCGATAATTTGGTCAGCGTTATTATTTGGAACGGAGTAAAGTTCGAGACGGGGTCGAACGTCGGCAGCGTTGCTTTCTTCGAGCTTGTCGAAGATTTTTTTGATGACCGCGTGTTGCGAGGGAACGGTGTAGACGCTGAGTTCGGCAAGGTTAGGATTTTTGACGATTTTGATTCCCTCGAAGATTTTTTCCGCTAATTCTTTCCCGACCATGGGGTCGGCTTTTTTGAATTCGTAAGTGCGAAATTCCGGTTTTTCGGGAGTAGCAGGTTTCGGTTTGGAGGCTGGTGATGTTTTCTTTGCAACGGGCGGTTCGGGAATCTCTTCGATGACAATTTTAATCGCTTTCATCACTCCCGCCGGTGCCTGTACCAGCAATTGCTTCGTAAGCAGTAACGGAATCGCTTTACCATGCCTGCCCAGCATCTCTTTGATTTCGTTGTTCACACCTTTGACATCACGACGTCCCAAGGGGAATTTCACTTTGACGATTTCATACTTTCCCCTCTCGTCGAGATCTTCGAGTTTGATTTCGGGAACGACTCCTTGCGGAACGCCCTCCGAAATATCGAGAACCATCAGCATCCGTCCGCGACGTATCAGCGTGAAATCTTTTGTTGCCAAAACACTATTCAATAGATCGAGGGCATCGGTGGGTGTGTACTCTTTGGTATCGGAGAAGTTGAACGTTCCGGGTGGGGGTGCGCTCATCACAAGAGAGAGATCGGATTCGGTCGCATACCAATCCAAGACGTCTTCCCACTTCTGAAAACGAAAATCGAACAAGAGTTTCGGAATCGGTTTGGGATGGAGTGCTTTTTTGAGTTGATCGGCATCGAGAACATCGGCCAGTTTCCGCTGATATTCGGATTTGACTTTCTCGCGGTCTGCGGTCTTGGCCTTGGCGATGGCATCGACCCGTTCATTCATAAGTGTGGAAACCTGCGCGCGTTGTTTGTCGCTGAGGTTCAGCAATTTTGCGACCGAAGGATCAGCCAGACGAGTCAGGCTCGGTTTCAGTTTTACCTTGGGCTTAGCTTGCGGTTGGGTGTCGCTTTTTTTCGCAGCCGATTTCTTCTCCTTCTCTTTTTGAAAAGCGAAAGAGCTTTCGGTCCCCAGGCACAATATGGCTGCAAGGATCGAAAAGGAAATCGTCAAGCGACGTGGAAAATGGTCGATCATTGAGAGGTCATCCCGCAAACGCATTAGGGCTTGGGTTTTTCGTCGTGAGTCGAGGTGTTGTGTCACATTAGACGCAAAACGTGCCTTCACACATCAATGCGAACTGTTGTGTTGGAATCTAGTCAAGGAGAAGCAAAGAAGGGTTGGCTCGGCCGACCGATCCTCTGCATGTTGCCACGGTTTCGGTCGGCAAAGCCGACGCTACGCCGGGAACTCAAAGGGGAGGAAAGTGGGGTAGGACTCCATAAGATAACGGGGAGATTTTGAGGGAATCTGCCTATCTCTAGGCTAACCATCCAGATAGAGCGGGTAAAGTTCAAAATAGAGAATCGAGAGAGAATCTTTTCCATTTCCGTAAAAGGAGACGGACGAAAATACATTCCTGAGGCGTTTCCTGCTAAATTTCTGGAAGAACGATTTCAAGAGCTAATCTAAACATGGTCGAAAACTGAGGTTTTCCCCTACGGGAGGGCGAGGTTCCTGCCGAGCCGGAATCTGGTTGACGCTTGCGGCTCAGCGGGAGCTTCGCCCTCCCAAAAAATGTAAGGTCTCCCAAAAACCGTAAGGACTCCCGAGAAACGTAAGTTTTTTGTCCGACCGTGGTAGAAATCTCCCAAAGCTGGTCGATAATCGAAACATGTATCCAATCCTTTACAACCCAGCCTCTGCACTCCAGCTTTTGCCCGAAGACCGCTTCCGCGAAATCGAAACGGATTTGAATGCCGCCCGAGACGAGATGCGCAAAGATATCCAGATTTTGAAATCGGGTTCGACTGCTCCCGAACCGAAACAACCTCTCGATGCCGGGTTCATCGAATTGCCGCGAAAACTTCTGAGCGAATTCGACAATGACCGGGAAACATCCCTGCTGGGAAGAATCCAATCGAAAGCGGAATCACTCCGAGACGAAATCGACCGCTTCGTGATCCTCGGCATCGGCGGGAGTTACATGGGTGCGCGGGCTTTGTTCGAAGCACTCTGTCATCCGTATCATAACGAACTCGATCGCAATGCTCGGAATGAAGTTCCAAAAATCTACTTCGAAGGAAACAACCTCGACGACAGGTCGATGACAGCTTTGCTGGAACTGCTGACCGCAAAAACTTCCGATCGTTCCTCACCCGATGACCGATGGGGAATGACCGTCATCAGCAAATCCGGCGGCACGATCGAAACGGCAGTCGCCTTCCGAATTTTACGCGAGGCGATGGCCGATTATTACGGTGCGGATTCCGCTGACCTTCGCAAGCTCATTGTCCCCATCACCGGACCATCTGGAAAATTGCGAACTCTTTCAGAGTGTGTGGGATACGAAGATCTCTTCGAGATACCAGACCATGTGGGAGGTCGGTTTTCAATCTTCACGCCGGTCGGCCTGTTTCCCGCGGCAATGTTCGGCTTGAACGTCGAAAAGTTACTCACTGGTGCCCAAGAAATGACGGAGCGATTCTTCAACGCACCGATGGGCGAAAATCCGGTGGTCGATTATGTGGCAACCTGCCATTTACTCGAAGAAAAATGTAGCATCGATATCCGCGTACTTTCCACCTGGGGAACGAAACTGGAATCGGTGGGATTCTGGTACGATCAACTCCTCTCGGAAAGTCTGGGAAAACAGGAACGCGGTGCGATGCCGGTCACGGTCGTCAACACTCGCGACCTGCACAGCAGAGGACAACAGCATCAGCAAGGCAAACGCGATAAACTGATCACAAACCTGATCGTCGAAGAAACCAGCGAGAAAATCGCCATTCCCAATCGGAGTGCCGACACGGACATCGACGAACTCAACTGGTTAGCGGGCCGCACCGTGCACGATTTACAAAAGGCGGCCATCGCAGGAACCAATCGGGCTTATCGGGAAGACACGCGGCCTATAGCAGACATTCGCCTTCCAAAGTTGAATGAACACGCGCTGGGACAATTTTTTCAGATGATGATGCTGGCTACGGTGCTAGAAGGCCGATTGCTTGGCATCAATCCCTATGGGCAACCCGGTGTGGAAGCTTACAAACACAACATGATTGAGGAATTACAACAAACCGAGAAGAAAAAGGGACAACCATGACCAAAGTCAATTATTACGGACACGGTACATTCGGTTTTGAAACAGCAGGAAAAAAGATCGTCATTGACCCCTTCTTTACAGGGAATCCCAAAGCGAGTCTCGCAGCGGACGATCTCCAGGCCGATGTGCTGATTGTTTCGCACGGTCACTCGGATCACATCGGCGATTGCGTCGAGATCGCCAAAAGAACGGGGGCGCTTGTTGTCTCGAATTTCGAGATTATTCAGTGGATTCAAAATCAGGGAATCGAAAACGCCCATCCCATGCACATCGGCGGTTCGCACGATTTCGAATTCGGCACCGTGAAACTCACGATGGCGATGCACGGCTCAATGATGCCGGACGGTGCCTACGGTGGGAACCCTTGTGGGATTCTTCTAAAATTGAAGGACTGCACCATCTATCACGCGGCGGATACCGGTTTGTTCTTCGATATGAAACTCATCGGCGAAGAAGGCATCGATCTGGCGATTCTTCCCATCTGCGACAATTTCACCATGGGGCCGGATGACGCAATCCGTGCCTTGCAGTACCTCAACCCCACCAAAGTGATTCCAAGCCATTATAATACCTGGCCGGTAATCGAGCAGGATCCTCATGTCTGGGCCAGGGAAGTCAAAGCCAAAACGGCAAGTGCGCCAATCGTATTGGCACCTGGTGAATCGTGCACAATTGGCGAGTAAGCCCTTTCCCAAAAAAAACTCGGTTCCGGGAAAAAAATGTACCATTTTCTGCCAGCGAGACTAAAATAAGGTGTTAATTCCCGCATCAGCGCATCGGGCCAACCCTCCGCGTCACATCTTTCGGGTTCCGCTGCGCGAAACTTCGGAGGTGATCCATGATCGGTCCCACACTTGCCCGCGATATTATGGTCACCAACCTGGTGACACTCTCAGCCGAAATGGATGTCTTCGACGGCATTGGCTTGTTAATTAAGTATCGAATTTCCGGTGCTCCGGTTGTCGACGAAAACTACTCACTGTTGGGGGTTTTCTCCGAACGATGCTGCATGAAGGTTCTTATCGAATCGGCATACGAAGATTTGCCTTCGAGCAAAGTCAGTTCCTATATGGATCGCGCACCCAGAACTGTCACCGAAGAAACGGATTTATTGACGATCGCACAAATCTTCAAAGACTCGCATTACAGACGATTACCGGTGGTCGATAATTTTAAGCTCATCGGTCAAATCAGCCGTCGCGACCTGTTACGTTCCGTCCACGAATATCACCGCATCGCACCCGATACGGAAACGTCGCTGCTTTATCTCAGTTCGCTCGTGGCCAGAGAAGACTCACCCATCGGCTGATTTAGAAGCGAAGCTAAGTCTGGAAGGGAGGCTGGTTTGGAAGGGAGGGTGAGGCTCCCGCCGAGCCGCAGACAAAGTCACCGAGAGTCATTGCCCACACTACTGAGCGACGTAGGCATCACCCCTCGTTTTAGTGTCTGTAAATCTTGTGCTGCGGTCGATCAGAGAGAATATTCTCTTTCCCCCAGTCGGTCACAGCGCGAAATGCATCACTGCGAATGAAGTCGGTAAAAGCCTGCTCTTCAGACCATTCGCTGGTAATAAGGTACGACCCCTTGTCGCTCACATCCTTCCACAAGGTCGAACTGTCGTGACCCTCGGCAGCCTTCAACGCATCGATCACCGCTGCAAATTTCCCTTCGAAATCCTCTTCCTTACCTTCAATAACGTGATAGTTCATGCCGACTGTAATCATGGTTCATTGGCCTTTTGTAGAATTCGATGATGCGTGAAATCCATTCGCAAATAATATGGCATTGCCGACAAGTTCGCAACAGCACGGAACTTGAACCGTGATTCGAGGTTCGCAGCGAAGAAAACCAAACCGCCCTCCCAATTTTGTTTCTGAAAAATTACGGCCTGACTTGGCATCGGCTAACCGCTTTCGAAGTACAATTGCTCCCAATGCGCGTCACGACTACAATCCCAATCCATTTCTGAACCTGGTTTTTGAGTACGCAAAGATTGGAGCCTAAGACGATGGATCGACTTGCACGAATTCATGCTCGCCTAAACCCATTGCGAATCAAGCTCTTGCAGCATTCCATCTACGCCCAACTCAACGGGATCAATGAGCTTCGCACGTTTATGGCGCACCACATCTTTGCAGTTTGGGACTTCATGTCGCTGCTGAAAGAATTGCAACGACAGTTGTGTGCGGTCGAAGTCCCGTGGCTTCCACCGTCGAATTCCTTGGGATGCCGACTTGTCAACGAGATCGTCCTGGGCGAGGAAAGCGACGAAAATAACCGCGGAGGCTATGACAGCCATTTTGAGCTTTATCGTAAAGCGATGCAAAAATGTGGCGCCGAGACGCAATCGGTGGATGATTTCATCGATCGATTGCGTGCCGGTGACTCGTTGCAAGACGTTCTCCAAAGCGGAATCGTTCCGTTGGCTGCACGCGGATTTGTCGAACATACTTTCGCCGTGATCGAGACCGGCGATCTTTGCACAATCGCGGCGACCTTTCTCTTCGGTCGTGAACACCTTCTACCCGATCTGTTCCAACAGATCGTCGACAGAATCAATGAGAACATGAGCGAGGAACTCGACGAGTTTTTGTACTACCTGCATCGGCACATTGAACTAGACCGCGACGAGCACGGGCCGATGGCCGAAAACCTGATGGCCTCGATTTGTGGCTCGGACGATTCGAAATGGCAAAAAGCAGAAGATGCTGCTATCGAGGCATTGCGCAAGAGGAACGCTCTCTGGGATGGAGTTCTCGACTTTCTCGACAAACCCAAGCAGTAAATCGAAAAAACATCATCAAGAACCGTAGCATCGGATCTGCCAACGGTTTCTCAGGTATAACACGACGGGCGGCTGGAGCGCGGCGTTGTTCGATCCTGTTGTCGAAGAACTGTTCGAGATTCTACGAACCTCGCCTGTGGTTCACGCCGACGAAACCGGCTGGCGGATCGACGGAAAAAACGTCTGGGCGTGGTGCTTTTCGAATCCACGACTGGCGTTGTTTTTGATCGATCGTCATC
>Ga0114931_10005885_pt1 | contig 15140 bp, 16 predicted proteins | sample 2SBtaG_FD_89579 | JGI IMG/M metagenome (GOLD analysis project Ga0114931, IMG submission 89579) | Deep subsurface microbial communities from Kolumbo volcano to uncover new lineages of life (NeLLi) - 2SBTROV14_V59a metaG | ecosystem: Environmental > Aquatic > Marine > Volcanic | place: Kolumbo...
AGCCGCGCCACAGCTGCTGGCCCTGGGGAGTGAGCTGAAGAACACTTTTTGCCTGCTGCAGGAAGGACAGGCCATCCTCTCCCAACATATGGGCGATCTGGAAAACCTGCAAACCTATGACGACTATCTGCACAACCTGACCCTTTACCGGCAACTGTATCAGCACCGGCCCGCCGCCCTGGCCATCGATCTGCATCCCGACTATCTGTCCAGTAAACTGGGCAGGCAGATGGCCCGGGAGCAAAACTTGCCGGTACGGGAAATCCAACATCATCATGCTCATCTTGCCAGCTGCCTGGCCGAGAACCATTGGCCCCTGGATGCCGGCCCGGTGATGGGCATCGTGCTGGATGGCATCGGCATGGGAGATGACGGCACGTTATGGGGTGGCGAAATCCTGCTGGCCGACTATCGTGGCTATCGCCGCCTGGCACACCTGACACCACTGCCCCTGCCCGGTGGCATGCAGGCCATGCGTCAGCCCTGGCGCAATCTGCTGGTCCAGTTACGTCATGCCTTCGGTGATGACTGGAAGGCCGCGGCCACACCGCTTTCCCGGTTGCTGAACGATCATCCCGTTGTAGCCATCGAATCCATGCTCGAGCGTGACCTCAACAGCCCTCTGGCCAGCTCCAGCGGCCGCCTGTTCGATGCCGTGGCAGCCGCGCTGGCTATCTGCCATGATCACATAAGCTATGAAGGTCAGGCCGCCATCGAACTGGAAGCATTGACCGATATCGCGCACTGCCGGGAACAACAAGCGCAGGCTTACCGTTTGGCGGTGCATCACGTTGAGCAGGACCGCCGGATCATCGACCCGGCATCACTCTGGCCGGCACTGCTGACGGATATCGACGCCGGGGCTGACCCCGGTACCATCAGCGCCCGCTTTCACGCCGGACTGGCCGGCAGCTTTGCCGAGGCCGCAATTGTCCTGGCTCGGTGCTGCGAGGTACAGCATGTCGCCCTGTCCGGCGGCGTGCTGCAGAACAGCCTGCTTTCCACCCTGCTGCAGGAAACCCTGCAGCAGGCCGGACTGAAGGTTTTCACTCACCAGACGGTACCCGCCAACGATGGCGGGCTGGCACTCGGACAGGCCGCGATAGCCGCCGCGCAAATCATGTCACCGGAGCACTCATTATGTGTCTAGGCATCCCCGGACAGATCATTGAACTGATCGACCCAGAACAATTGCTGGCGACCGTGGATGTCGCCGGAATCAAACGGCCGGTCAACATCACCTGTATCGTAGACGAACACCATCCTCCGGAGTCCTGCCTCGGTGACTGGGTACTGGTGCATGTCGGTTTTGCCATGAGCCGCATCGACGCCGCCGAGGCGGCGCGCACGCTGGCGATACTCGATGAACTGGGTGAATTGCAGCAGGAACAAAGTATCCTGCAGGAAGGTGCGCAATGAACGATTCTTCGCTCGACCCCTTGTATCCCTTTCTGTCCGGCGGCCGGAAAGACCCGCGGCGGGAAAAAGACGCGCTGGTGCATTCCATCCGCGCCAAGGCCGCCGATTCGATCAACACCAAACAACGTTTCTTCGACGAAAATGCCGGCCGACTGATCGAGACCGCCCACGCGCTGGCGGACGTTTTCGCCAGCGCCGGCCGTCTGTTCACCATGGGTAACGGAGGCTCCAGCTGTGATGCCGCCCACCTGGCCGTCGAGTTTCAGCACCCGGTCACCACCGGCCGTCCATCACTGCCCGGCATCAATCTGTGTAATGATGCCGCCATGACCAGTGCTGTCGGCAACGATATTGGCTTCGAACAGATATTTGCCCGGCAGATCGAAGCCCAGGGGCGCAGGGGCGACGCTCTGGTCGGCTTCTCCACCAGCGGCAATTCCTCCAACCTGATGGCCGCTTATCGCAAAGCCCGCGCGCGGGGCCTGGTCACCATCGGCCTGGCCGGTGGCAACGGCGGCGACATGTTTGCCAGCGGCTTGCTCGATCATTGCCTGGTGGTACCCACGGATTCGATTCACCGGGTTCAGGAATCGCACGTACTGGCCTACCACATTCTCTGGGATCTGGTGCATACCCTGCTTGCCGACCGGCGCTGTGAGCTGAATCCCGGACCGGGGAAACGCTGATGAAATATGTCGATGAGTTTCGCGACCCGGCCAGGGCCAAAACCCTGGTCGAGCAAATCCGGGCGCTGGAGCCCCGCCTGACCGCCCTCCGGCAAGGCCCCTTGCAGTTGATGGAGTTCTGCGGTGGCCACACCCATACCATTTTCCGTTACGGCATCGAACAGCTGCTGCCGGACTGGATCGAACTGGTGCATGGTCCCGGTTGTCCGGTCTGCGTGTTACCCATGGGACGGGTGGATGATTGCGTCGCCCTGGCGGAAAGACCGGATGTGATCTTTACCACCTTTGGCGATGCCATGCGCGTACCGGGGTCCCGGAAAAGCCTGCTGCAGGCCCGCGCCGAGGGCGCGGATATCCGGATGGTCTATTCGCCGCTGGATGCCCTGCAACTGGCGAAACAACACCCCGACCGGCAGGTGATCTTTTTCGCTCTGGGTTTCGAAACCACCATGCCCAGTACCGCCTTGACCGTTGTGCAGGCTGAACGCGAGGGCATCGACAATTTCTCCCTGTTCTGCAACCATATCACCACTGTACCCACCATCAAGGCCATCCTCGATTCACCCGACATGCGCATCGACGGTTTCCTGGCCCCCGGGCATGTCAGCATGGTGGTGGGTGAACAGCCCTTTCAGTTCGTGGCCGGACAGTATCAGCGTCCCATCGTGATCACCGGTTTCGAGCCATTGGATATCCTGCAGTCGATCTGGATGCTGCTGCAACAACTGGCCGAGGGTCGTTGCGAAGTGGAAAACCAATACGCGCGCGTGGTCCCCAGAGCCGGCAACAGCCCGGGACTCGAAGCCATCAATCGGGTTTTCGAGTTGCGCGAATTTTTTGAATGGCGCGGCCTGGGTTCCATCGATCATTCCGGGGTTCGGATGCGTGACGAGTATGCCCGCTTCGATGCCGAACGGCGTTTTGCCGTTCCCAATCTGCGCATCACCGATCCCAAGTCCTGCCAGTGTGGCGAAGTATTGAAAGGCGCGATTCGTCCCTGGCAGTGTAAGGTATTCGGTACCGCCTGCACACCGGAATCTCCGATGGGCGCGCTGATGGTGTCATCCGAAGGCGCCTGTGCGGCCTATTACAATTTTGGCGACCTGAATGAACTGTTGAACCGCCGCGCGCGGGAGGCGTAAAGCGCATGAGCAACCCCAGTCCAAAACCCCTGCCCTCCGAGACCATCACCCTGGCGCATGGCGCGGGCGGCAAAGCCATGCGGGACCTGATCGATAGCGTGTTTGTCGGGGGCTTCGCTTCCCCGCAACTGCAGGAACTGGAAGATCAGGCCCGGCTCGACCTTGCCGAACTGACCGCCCGGGGTGACCGACTGGCGCTCACCACCGACAGCTATGTCGTGGACCCGTTGTTTTTCCCGGGCGGCGATATCGGTAAGCTGGCGGTTACCGGCACCGTCAACGACCTGGCCGTGGGTGGGGCAAAACCCTTGTATATCACCTGTGGCATGGTCATCGAAGAGGGCCTGCCGCTGGACACCCTGCGGCAGATCGTGGCCTCCATGAAGATCACCGCCGACGCGGCCGGGGTCGCCATTGTCACCGGTGATACCAAGGTAGTACACCGCGGCGCGGCCGACAAACTGTTTATCAATACCGCCGGGGTCGGCGTGATCCCCATCGGCGTGGATATCCGCGCCACGCGGGCGCAACCCGGTGACAAGATCCTGATCAATGGTCATCTGGGTGATCATGGCGCCGCCATTGTGGATGCGCACGGCGAGATGTCACTGGACAACCGGATCGAAACCGACTGTCAGCCACTCAATGCGCTGGTCGAAACCCTGCTGGGGATCTGCCCGGACCTGCATTGCCTGCGCGATGCGACCCGTGGCGGACTGGCCACGGTGCTCAACGAATTCGCCGCCAGCAGTGGCGTCAGCATCCGCATTGATGAGAGTGCCTTGCCGGTGCGGCCCGGGGTCAGAGGCATGTGCGAACTGCTGGGGCTGGATCCGCTCTATCTGGCCAACGAAGGAAAACTGGTTGCCGTGGTGCCGGCCGACGCGGCAGAAGCCCTACTGGCCGCCATGAAAGGCCATCCGGCCGGCAGAGACAGCGCCGTTATCGGCGAAGTCATGCCGGGCCATGCCGGGCGGGTCATACTGGATACCGCTTTTGGCGGGAGCCGCATCGTCGATATGTTGATCGGCGAACAACTTCCCAGGATCTGTTGAGGAAAACATCATGTCATTCAGTTTATTGTTACTCGGTTTTCTGATGGGCATGCGCCACGCCACGGAAGCCGATCATCTTGCTGCCATGGCAACCCTGGCCAGCCGCGGCCCTTCTGTCCGCAGCATGGCCTTGCAGGGTGCGGCCTGGGGCTCGGGGCATACTCTGACCCTGCTGCTGTTCGGCGGCATTGCGCTAGCAATGGGCGGTATCATTCCCGATTCCTATGCCCATTGGCTCGAACTCAGCGTCGGCCTCATGCTGATCATTCTCGGCCTGGATGTACTCCGCCAGATGCGCCGTAACCGGGTTCACTTTCACAGTCATCGCCATGCCGACGGTATGCGTCATTTCCACGCCCATACGCATAGCGAAGACACGCCCCATAACCCCGACCAGCATCGCCATGAGCACGCCAAAGGCCTGCCCACCAGAGCGTTGTTCGTGGGGCTGATGCACGGCATGGCCGGCTCCGCCGCCATCGTGGTGCTGACCGCGCAGCAGGCCAGCAACCTGGCCAGCGCTTTACTCTATATCCTGCTGTTCGGTGCCGGCTCCATCCTGGGCATGACCGTGCTTTCCACGGCCATGATCATTCCTATCCGCCGCTTCCAGGCCAAGGGATTGAGCCGCGGCTACCAAGGCATTCAGCTGACCATAGCAGGACTGACGCTCGTCCTGGGAGGGTTGATTGTCTGGGAAAATTTTCTTGCAATCCTATGATTGCAGTCATTCTGTCACTCATGCAGAACCCGTGACTGACATGAATTTTACATATTCTGGACCAGACACCTCATACAACGCCCCCGGAAAGCGTTCCATTGCTTGGTTGGCACCCGTCATCAAACACATTTCAATTAATAAAATATTATAATTTCAACAAGTTGAAGAAACAGTGACCTTGGGGTGCGTCAATGTAATATTTTTGTCATAAATTTCACCTACTCTAAGCGGCACGATCACGGGCGAACCCGATGGCAATCAGCGCAGGCACCTGGAATCGAAGTGTTTTTCAATAAGTATCAGATCTATTGAGGTACCTTACCCATGTTCAAAAAAATCGTCTCTTCGGCGGCTGCAGCAGTATTTTCCCTGAGTCTCGTTACCACATCGCATGCCGATGTTTCCCAGATCAACGGCGCTGGCGCCACCTTCCCCTATCCAATCTATGCCAAATGGGCCAGTGCCTATGAAAAAGCCACCGGCATCCGGCTTAACTATCAGTCCATCGGCTCTGGCGGCGGTATCAAACAGATCAAGAAAAAAACCGTGGATTTCGGTGCCTCGGACGCGCCTATGAAGCCCGCTGAACTCGATGAGTTCGGTATGGTCCAGTGGCCACAGATCATGGGCGGCGTAGTACCGGTGATCAATCTGCCGGGCATTGCCTCCGGCAAAATCCGTCTCGACGGCACAACGTTGGCCGCCATTTTTTTGGGTGATATCGTTAAGTGGAATGACAAACGTATCCAAGCACTGAATCCGGGCGTGAATCTACCGCCCAAGGACATCACTGTCGTACACCGTTCCGATGGCTCCGGCACCACCTTTATTTTCACTAATTACCTGGCCAAGGTCAGCAGGGCTTGGGCAAAGGACGTCGGCAATGCCAAGGCTGTTTCCTGGCCCGCCGGTGTCGGCGGCAAGGGTAACGAGGGAGTGGCTTCCTACGTCAAACGCATTGATGGCGCCATCGGTTACGTGGAATACGCCTATGCCCTGCAAAACCATATGACCTACACGTTGCTGCAAAACCGCGATGGAAACTATGTCGCCCCGACGGCTGCTAATTTCCAGGCCGCCGCAGCGGGAGCCGAGTGGGGTAAAGCCAAGCATTATTATATGATACTCACTGACCAACCGGGTCAGAATGCCTGGCCAATTACCGGTGCCAGCTTCATTATCGTTTATACCCAGACCGCGCAACCCGAGAACACCCGGGCCGTGCTGAAATTTTTCGACTGGGCTTTTCATCACGGCGGTAAAATGGCCGACGAGCTGGACTATGTGCCCATGCCGGAAAAAGTGGTCAAAATGGTCGAAGCCACCTGGACCCAGGAACTGCGGACGGCCGACGGCAAACCGGTCTGGTCAGCCGATATGGTGCAGAAGTAACCATATATTGTATGCTTTGGGCCGCGGAAGGCCCTCTGCGACACCGGGCTATGCCCGGTGTTTGCTTTTAGACGCATTGTAAACAAACTATCGGATTCAACTATTTCAGTTCCGACATCATGAACACCCATACCAAGAGTGACGGACATTCCACCCACTCCCTGGGGGATCGCCTGTTCCACGGGATCTCCGGTTTCGCGGCAATCGGCGTGCTCCTGGTGCTGGGCGCCATTATTGTCATGCTGTACACAGGCTCCCGCCCCGCCTTCGAGAAATTTGGTTTTTTCAATTTCCTCAGCACCGCCGAATGGAATCCGGTCACCGAAATATTTGGCGGTCTATCACCATTGGTCGGCACCTTGGTGTCCTCGGCCATTGCCATCATTATCGGTCTGCCGGTAAGCTTCGGCATTGCTCTGTTCATCACCGAAATGGCGCCCCCCTGGCTGAAGCGCCCGGTGGGAACAGCTATCGAATTGCTGGCGGCCATCCCGAGTATTATCTATGGCATGTGGGGACTGTTCGTGTTCGCGCCCTTTTTTGCCACTAAAATCCAGCCTGTGCTTACCGATACGCTGGGCGGTCTGCCGTTGATCGGACCAATGTTTCACGGTCCTCCGCTGGGTATCAGCGTCTTCACCGCCGGTATTATCCTGGCCATCATGATCATCCCGTTTATCGCCTCGGTAATGCGCGATGTCTTCGATACCGTACCGGCGGAACTCCGTGAATCGGCTTTCGGCATGGGTAGCACCACCTGGGAAGTGGTCTGGAATGTTGTCCTGCCGATGACCAAGGTCGGCGTCATGGGTGGCGTCATGCTGGGCCTGGGTCGAGCCCTGGGCGAAACCATGGCAGTCACCTTTGTCATTGGTAATGCACACGATCTGCATCTGTCATTATTCATGCCGGGCAATACCATCGCTTCGACCATCGCTAATGAGTTCACCGAAGCGGATGGCGAACTTTATACCGCTTCGCTGATCGCTCTGGGTCTGATTTTATTTATTATCACATTCATTGTACTGGCACTCTCAAAAATCATGTTGATGCGTATGGCCGTCAAGCAGGAGGGGCGCTCCGCCTGAGGAATCGACGAATGGATATCTATACCCGACGCAGAACAATCAACATCATCAACCTAACGGCCTCAGTACTAACCACACTGTTCGGGTTATTTTTTCTGTCTTGGTTGTTATGGGTGCTGTTCCAACAGGGTTTTTCCCATTTTGACTGGAACCTGCTGACCCTGGATACCCCGGGCCCGGGCAACGAAACCGGCGGACTGCGCAACGCCATTGTCGGCAGTCTCATGCTGACCGGAGTGGGCGTGCTGATCGGCGCGCCTGTCGGGGTTCTGGCCGGCACTTACCTGGCGGAATTCGGCCGCTATGCCACCATCTCCCATGCTGTGCGTTTTATCAACGATGTTTTGCTCAGTGCCCCGTCCATCGTTATCGGCGTATTCGTGTATGAGATCATGGTCATTCCCATGGGCAATTTTTCCGGCTGGTCAGGCGCGGTCGCCCTATCCATCATCGTCATACCGGTGGTGGTGCGCACCACCGAGGACATGATGCGGCTGGTTCCCGACAGTATGCGGGAAGCCGCAGCGGCGCTCGGAGCCCCACAATGGAAGATTATCACCAGCGTAGTCCTCAAGGCCGCACTCAATGGCATTATAACCGGCATTCTACTGGCTGTTGCCCGGATAGCGGGAGAAACCGCTCCGCTGTTATTCACCGCCCTGAACAATCAGTTCTTCTCCCTGAACATGGACGGTCCCATGGCCAACTTGCCGGTGATGATTTTCAATTTCGCCATGGGCCCTTACGATAACTGGCATGATCTGGCCTGGGCCGGTTCCTTGCTGATAACCCTTACCGTACTGATGCTCAACATTCTGACACGGTTTTTCCTCAGGCCAAAGCGATGACACAGGCAGACACCATGACTCTGAATACCGGAAACGACTCATCGGCGCGTGCCGCTCTCAGCCTGGACGTAAGCCGGGCGGTGAAGGGCGGCAGGGATAGGGCCGGCGGATCAAACAAGACGTCCCAGCCACCCGAACCCGGGCCGACCAAAATTGAGGTGAAAGGGCTTAATTTTCACTATGGGAAATTCCACGCCCTGCATGACATCAGCCTGCGCATTCCCGAGCGCAAGGTTACCGCTTTCATCGGGCCCTCGGGCTGCGGAAAATCCACCCTGCTGCGCACCTTCAACCGGATATATGACCTGTACCCGGGGCAACGGGCGAGCGGGGAAATCCTCCTGGATGGACGCAATATTCTCGACCGGCGCGAAAATATCAATAAATTACGCGCCAAAGTGGGTATGGTATTTCAAAAACCCACGCCCTTCCCCATGAGTATCTACGACAATATTGCCTTTGGGGTGCGGCTGTATGAACGCCTGTCCCGGCGCGACATGGACGAACGTGTCGAGTGGGCCTTGAAGAAAGCCGCGCTATGGGATGAGGTGAAGACTATCCTCAAGCAAAGCGGCAAGGCCCTATCGGGTGGTCAGCAACAACGCCTATGTATCGCCCGTGCCGTCGCGGTAAAACCAGAGGTGGTATTGCTCGACGAGCCGGCTTCGGCGCTCGATCCGATTTCAACCCTCAAAATCGAAGAACTGGTATCAGAACTCAAGGACAGTTACACCATTGCCATCGTCACCCATAACATGCAACAGGCGGCCAGGGTATCCGACCACACCGCCTTCATGTATCTGGGTAAACTGATAGAGTTCAATGACACCGGCACCCTGTTCACTAACCCGGACGCCAAACAGACCGAAGACTATATCACCGGCCGCTTCGGCTGAGCCGGAGCGTTAATTTGATTCCCGCTCTGAACAACCGGGTTACAAACATCAATTAATGTTTAAGCTCATTCAGATTCGACTGTGCCTGTAAATCCAGCAATTCTTCCTCGACACCCGCGGCATGGGTCAGTTCCGCCACATTCTCTTTAGTGAAAAATCCGGCAAAATCACCGTAGCGCTGCACATATTCAATGATCAGTGAAGAATGTTCAGAAGCGCTGGAAAAGATCTGCTTGAGGCCTTCTTCCTTCGAGCCAATGACGTCCAATAAAAATCCTCTGCCCTGCGCGGCGATCTGCCGGACAACATGCTCGATATTTTCAGCCCCGAGCGCTCGCCATCTTTGACCGCCAACGCCACGTAGTGCAGCCGGGGGCCATAATTACGCACAAAGGTTTCGGTCGGCGACGGCAGTTTTTCCAGGTGATTGACAAAATAAGGCGTGTTATTGGCCGTGAACACCTTGGCGGGGCTGCGCAGCTCGCTGTCGAAATGGGTGTTTTTGGTCACATTGGTCGACGAGTTCTGGTCCTTGATGTCATAGGAACCCCAGTAATAATAACTGGACAATGACAACCATTCGAGAATCGCCACTTCCCGGTTCTGACTGTAAACCCGGGTGGCCAGATGATCGATCGGCAGTATCAGGTCGTCTATTTTCAGTTCATGCTGAAGGTTTTTGGCCGTTTCATAGGCCTGCTGCACATCAGGGCGGATAATACTCATACCCAGTGAATATACCCGAATCTGCTCATCCGACCGTTCCATGTAACCGACGATATTGTGGGTATAGGGTGAGGGTTTACCGATGGCGATATTCCCGGGCAGCTCCAGCTTGCGGATCTCATCCTGAGTGAAGAAGCGGAATTCCCGTTCCTGCTGTAAGCGAACGACACTGTGCAAATCACTGACCCGGAGAATTTCTCCCATATAGCGGCTGTTCGGCTTGCGCGCACCGATCGGATACACTTCATTGAGACTGCGGAAAACGCCCTGAATATGCGGATCCTTGACCTCGCGGACCAGGAAGTCCGGAGCATCCATATCCACCCGCATGACATGGGTCCAGTGATTCTCGCTTTCCAGGGTGACCAGATAATGATAGGGGGTCATCAGCGCCAGTTCACCGACATAGCGGATCGAGTGGCCCGGGTCGACGGTGATCATGATTGCTTCGATCTGATGAATCATATCAGTAAGACCGACCCGGTCACGTTCTTCCAGCAAGCCGACCAGAAAATGCTCGAAAAATTCAGAATTCTCCTTGTCACCATGGCGTGGAAATGAAAGTGAATTTATCATCAGTGGGAATCTCCCGATTGGAACACCTGCCACTCACCCAACATATCACCATTAATCGTCAATTGACAGGCACGGACAAATTCCTCTACATATATCGCCAAGCTGGCATCGGGCCCGCTTTTCTGGCAGCTTAGGCCGCTGGAGTCCCCCCGTACAGCCAGGCTGACGACATGCCCCGCACTCTTATATTAGGCATTGGCAATACTCTGTTGAGCGATGAAGGCCTAGGCATTCATCTGCTTGCCTACCTGCGTGCCCGCCACCCCAAGTTACCCGGTGTCAGCTGGGTGGATGGCGGCACGCTGAGCTTTACCCTGGCGCCCCTGGTGGAATCTCATGAAAACCTCATCGTTCTTGATTGTGCTCAATTACATCAGGCGCCCGGAGCGATACAATTATTCCAAAATAAAGCCATGGATGCGTTTCTGGGTGAGGGAAAACGCAGTGTCCATGAGGTGGGCCTGCTCGATTTGCTGACTATCGCGCAATTGCAGGGACGTCTGCCGGTCAACCGGGCCTTGTTGGGAATCCAGCCGGAACATCTCGGCTGGGGCGAACGGGCCGGGGTGGCGGTAAGCAACGCTTTTCCCGAGGCTGCCGACAAAGTGATGGCGTTGATCCGGGATTGGGCGTCAAGCCGGGAATAAACTCTTCGGCTACCGTCTCCGTCCGGAATTTTGCGCCATATTAAAGGGCCGGGTAACTCCAATGAAAGAACCAGACAAAGGCGATCCAATGAACCACTGTGCGTCTGACACACTCAGTGACATAACCACCGGCAATGTCCTCCCATTACTGCATGAAATCCGCCATGCGTTGCAGCGCTGGCTGGACGAAGGCGTTCCGCACATCATCGATCTGCGTGCTCTGCCCATGGCAACCGACGAGGAAGACCAGCTGATCGACATGCTGGGCGCAGGAGAAGTACACTGCAACCTGTCGATCACCGGTAAAAGCACCGCGCTGGAAACCTGTTTTCCCGGTGTGTGGCTGGTCACCCATTACCACAGCGATGAACGGATCATCGGGCGCTATATTGAAATCTGCGAAATACCTGCAATACTGAAATCACAACAAGCAGACGCCCGGGGCGGGCTCGACCGGCTGGACGAACTGATAACAGGAAATACCTGACACAGTAGCGATGGAGGAGCGACATGCAAGCGGATATCACTATCGGTGAGGCGCTGCGCGAACAGGGCATCTCGCGGCGCAGTTTTCTGAAATTCTGCGCTACCTCCGCCACGTTGATGGCGCTCCCCCCCACCATGGCTCCGGTCATTGCCGCCACTCTGGAGAAAAAACGCCGCCCTTCCGTCGTCTGGTTGTCGTTCCAGGAATGCACCGGCTGCGCCGAGTCCATCACCCGCAGTGATTCCTCCACCCTGGAGGATCTGATCTTCAATGTCATTTCCCTGGATTACCAGCACACCCTGCAAGCCTGCGCCGGACACTTTGCCGAACATATCCGCGAACAGGTGATCGAACAACAGGACGGTAAATTCATTCTGATCGTGGACGGTTCAATTCCGGTCAAGGATGGCGGCGTCTATTCCACCATAGCCGGTATGACCAATGAACAGATTCTGAAAGAAACCGCACAACATGCCGCCGCGATCGTGGCCGTAGGCACCTGCGCGGCCTATGGCGGCATCCCCAAGGCCGACCCCAACCCCACCGGCGCGGTAGCCGTGGCGGACCTGATTCATGACAAACCCATTGTCAATGTACCCGGCTGCCCGCCGATCCCCAATGTCATCACCGGGGTGTTAGTACAATACCTGACTTTCGGCCTGCCAGAACTGGACCCACTCGGCAGACCAAAAGCATTCTACGGCCAGAGCATTCATGACCGCTGTTACCGCCGCCCCTTTTACAACAAAGGGCTGTTTGCCGACTCCTTTGACGATGAAGGCGCGAAACAGGGCTGGTGTCTGTATAAGCTCGGCTGCAAGGGTCCCACCACCTATAACGCCTGCGCCACCGAGAAATGGAATTTCGGCACCAGTTTTCCCATCCAGTCCGGTCATCCCTGTCTGGGTTGTTCGGAACCGGATTTCTGGGATGCCGGCAGTTTCTACAGTGCCCTGTCGACACCCACTGACAACATTGGCGAAACGATCATCTATGCCGCCGGAGCCGGCGTTCTGGCGGGCGCCGTGCTGGGCGGCGTGCATCATGCCCGCAAAAAATCCGCCCAGCGGCACCACCAGCCAGTGGGTATCGACGACCTGGAAAAGGAGTCCTAAGCATGACGGATGTCGAGTTTCTGCTCTGGGTGCGGGGTCCCGCATTCAATGCGGCCTTGTTCATCATGCTAGCCGGCATGCTGGTACGGATTATGGAAATCCTGCTGCTGGGCCGAAAACCCAATCTGGCCGCGGCCCGGGGTTCGGCGGCAGCCGGAGGGCTGCATACTCTGTGGCGCCGATCCATTCCCGACAAAGACAGCTTCCAGCGCTCCACGCTGGTAATTGTGGCCGGCTACCTGTTTCACATCGGCCTGTTCGTAACCATCTTTCTGTTCGTTCCGCATATCCTGGTTTTTGAGCGCCTGCTGGGCTTCGGCTGGGCTGGCCTGCCTTCCACATTAATCGATGCCGTGGCCGTGATCACCGTGCTGGCATTGCTGGTTGTGTTGATTCATCGCCTCACCAGCCCGGTCCTGCGATTATTGTCCACCACTTCCGACTACCTGGTCTGGGCGCTCACCTTTCTGCCTCTGCTGACCGGCTGGATCGCTTTCAACCGGGTTGGTCTCAGCGGACCGATGCTGACCGGGCTGCATATTCTCAGTGTCGAACTGCTCATGCTCGCCTTCCCCTTCACCAAGCTGAGTCACGCTTTCACCCTGCTCATGGCACGTTGGTACAACGGTGCCATCGCCGGTTACAAGGGAGTGAAATCATGAGCGCCTCGTTTGAGCGTGGTTACCAGGCCCTGAAAGAACAGATCGACGCGCCGATCGCCGCCTTCCTGAGCAGCTGTGTACACTGCGGCATGTGCGCCGAAGCCTGCCTGTTTTACACCGAAACCGGGGATCCGAAGTTCACCCCCATCCATAAAGTGGAACCGCTGCGTAAAGTATGGCACCAGGAATACAGTTTCTGGGGTAAACTGGCCCGGGCACTCGGTTTGAGCAAGCCACTGACGGACGCTGACCTCTGTGAGTGGGAGACCCTGGTGTATGACAGTTGCACGCTGTGCGGGCGTTGTTCCATGGTGTGTCCGGTCGGCAACGACATCGCCTATATGATCCGCAAAACGCGCGAGGGCATGGCTGCCGCCGGCCATGCCCCGGCAGGCCTGATCGGCGCCAGCCGCCGCGCCGTAACCATCGGCAGTCCCATGGGTGTGAAACTGCCCGCCCTGCAGGCGCAGATCCGCCACATGGAACAGGAATACGGCCTCAAGATCCCGCTTGATGTCGAGGGCGCCGAGTATATGTGCCTGCTGTCGTCCATGGAGATCATGAATTTTCCCGAATACCTGGGTTCCATCGCCAAGATTTTTCAGCACGCCGGCGTCTCCTGGACCCTGTCCACGCAGGCTTTCGAAGCCACTAACAGCGGTATACAGATCGGCGTCTCCGATATCGCCGCCATACTGGTGCAGTGTATCGTCGATGCCGCCGAAAAACTCAAGGTCAAAGCCGTCATCAGTCCGGAGTGCGGGCATGCCTATATGGCGATCCGCTGGGAAGGCCCGAATCTCATCGGTAGACCCTTCGGCTTCCGGGTGCTGCATATTCTCGAAGTACTGGAACAATTACGTGAGCAGGGCAAACTTAACATCAAAGACCGGGAAGTTCGTAAACTCACCTACCACGACCCCTGCCAGGTCGGGCGCCGCGGCGGCGTTCTCGAACAGCCGCGACAACTGCTCGACATGGTGGCGGAAAACTTTGTGGATATGCCGGAAGCCGGAAAAATGAACTGGTGCTGTGGTGCCGGCGGCGGTGTTAGCACCAACGAACGTGCCGATGAACTGCGACTCACCGCTTTCAAGCGCAAAAAGGCCCAGCTGGAAGCCGTCGCTCCGGATGCGCTGGTATCGGCCTGCTCCAACTGCCGCATCTACCTCGAGGATGGCCTGGAGGAATATCATATGGATATCCCCTTGCTGAGCCTGACTGAAACCATCGCTAATCATCTGGCGGACGAAAAATTGGAAGTCATCCATCATGACCCGCATCTCCAATGAAGGCGAGTTCAGACAGGCAATCAAAGGACTTGATATCGGCCGGCAACGGTTACTGGCCGCCAGGTTCGCCGACAATGTTGACGATCTGTGCCACGATAAACGTATTGCCTACGCAGTCCGGATCGCCGCCGCGCCCAAAGCTTCCAATGATGAACTTGACGTCGCTTTTCACGAAGCGCGTGCCGCCGCCATCGACTGCCGTTGCGGCGCGGAAGGCGAAAAGCAGTACCGTATCCTGTCCGATTTTATCGGAAACTAACAAGAGGCTGTTCTATGAGTTCACGTGTTGTCGTCGACCCCATTACCCGCATCGAAGGCCATCTGCGCATCGAGACGGAAATGGATGGCCAGCGGATCAAACAGGCGTATTCGTCCGGCACCATGGTGC
>Ga0114931_10005886_pt1 | contig 15139 bp, 10 predicted proteins | sample 2SBtaG_FD_89579 | JGI IMG/M metagenome (GOLD analysis project Ga0114931, IMG submission 89579) | Deep subsurface microbial communities from Kolumbo volcano to uncover new lineages of life (NeLLi) - 2SBTROV14_V59a metaG | ecosystem: Environmental > Aquatic > Marine > Volcanic | place: Kolumbo...
AGATGATGTAATACATCACTGCGCTGCTGAGCAGCGAGTAACCTAGGATTAACCCCACGACAACCCGGCCGGCAAAACCTAACCCAACACGACTACTGCCAGAAAACACCTCTTTCCAAACCATCGCCCGGTCTCCAACCGGTCGCTGTTTTTTCGTAGCACGAGGGCTCTTGAGTTTAGGTTTCGACTTAGCTGTGCGCGTGGTCTCGCTAAGATGCACGCGCCGCACCGCACCAATGGCCATCAGCAACAGTGCCAAGGCGACCAACAGTTGTGCAAAAAACGTAGGTGCGATGATTGCCAGGTCGAGCTGCCCACCCCACGTTGCAGCCCCAAGCAGGCTTAATGGATTGAGCAACTGGAAGTAACCAAGAATCGGAACACCATAATCCATCCAAAGTTGGCTGACTGGTGAAGAGCCAATAATAGAGCCTACTAGACTCCCAACGACTATGGGAATGACTAGTGCCGCGAAGAGGATCCCATAAGCTCGAATCGTGGCCTCGCGCGATTTCGGTGACCACACCGACACGCAGACACCCAGTGCCGTTACGAGGACTGCCGTACTGCCGGCTAACAAAAAAGTGCTCAGCAGCAGCTCGGCCCCTATGCCGCCGAGCATCCTAAAAATATACAGAATCGGCAAGCACACCAGTACGAATTGCCCCAACAGGCAAAGTCGTGCGACGGTCTTGCCAAGAATGATCTCAGAGTTCGACAGATCGGTGGCAAACAGATACTCGATCGTCCTGCTTTCCCGCTCGCTGGCGATGGTCCCAGCAGCCATTGCGGGACCGACGATCAGAATTGCCCACATTTGCAACCAAGTGAAGGCGTTGAAGAAGTTCGTGGCCAGCGTTTGGCTCGCCTGGATGGATGTCGTCGTTTCGGAACCGTAGTAGGTAAACTTGGAAGACGAATACGTTGCCCAAAGAATAAATAGTGCCAGTGCCCCATAGGCAACGCGCAGCAAGAAGTAGCGACGACGACGGGCCACGCTCACAAGTTCTACGCGGAAGATTGGGCCAACAAGCATCGCCGTAGCCTACTGCCTGCAGCATAAAGCCACCAGCCTCAAATCTGAAACTGGGCTTCTGGCCGCAAATCGTCGGGCTCGTCGCTATGCATTTTTAGTTTGGGCTTCTCCAGCACTACGGTCACATGCGGTTCGACGCTACGCGTGAGCCAAACACTCGAGCCGACCACTGCATCGTGGCCAATCACCGTTCGGCCACCCAATACCGTCGCATTTGCATAGACCACGACCCGATCTTCAATGGTAGGGTGCCGCTTCTGGTCGCGGACTAATTGTCCATCGCTGTCGGTTGGAAAACTGAGCGCCCCGAGCGTCACGCCTTGATAGATTTTTACGTGTTCGCCGATCTCGCATGTTTCGCCAATTACGACGCCCGTGCCGTGATCGATGAAAAAGTGTTGTCCGATCGTCGCGCCTGGGTGGATATCGATGCCCGTTCGGTTATGGGCCCACTCGCTCATCATACGGGGCACAAAGGGAATGTCCAACTCGTAGAGCAAATGTGCCAGCCGATAGACCGTGATCGCTTCCAGCCCAGGGTAGCAAAAGATGACTTCGTCGAGGCTTTTGCAAGCTGGGTCTCCATCGTAGGCAGCTTGCACATCGGTGGCGAGCATTTTGCGCACTTCTGGAAGTTGGTCGAGGAAGAGTAATGTCTTCGCCTGCCCCAGAGCTTCGTAGTCGTGATCGTCGTTGCAATCGCTGGTTGCTCCCGCTTCGTGACGCAACGCTCGGCCAAACTGACGAGTTAATCGATCGTGGAGCCGATCGATCAGGTCGCCGACATAGTAACCGATGTTCCCTCGGTGCAGCCCCTCTCGTAGGCGGTAGCCGGGGTAGAGAATCTCGGTGAGATCGTGTACCGCAGCAATTATTTCCTTGTAGCTAGGCAACGGGCAATGGTCGAGATGATTGATCGTGCCCAGGTCTTCGTAGGTCTGGACAATGCGCTGGGAAATTTTTGGAAGTTGATCTTTAAGTCGGAAATCGGAGGCCATCAAAAACTGCTCCCGACGCGATTGGTGGTGAAACGGTTCGCGTCTTGGTCGGAGGCTAGTGCTTTGTCATCTCGAAAGTAAATGTTGTCAAAGCACTCAAGCGGAGAGAATACGCCGAGCGGCGTACAAGGGGCGAGAGGGTCCGGCACTAAGCCGGGCACGTACACAGACAGGCGTTTTGAAACCGAAGATTCATCGTTGGAATTCCATCTTGTTCTGTTATCCCTTCTAAAGCCGACACAGATTGGCCTCAGAGGGTTCTGTCGGCATGTGATGCTTACTCAGTTTAACTTTTTTACCGATTCTATCAATACCTCAGATTGACGCGAACTGAGAGCGTGTCTTTAAATTCTCTCATGATCTCAAATTGGGAAATCGGTTGAATATGAGAGGAGCTAGAATCTGGGGCGGAAAGACAAATTCGAGTACCTAAGTGTGGCGGAAATACTACACTCGATTTTTACCGCGTTGCAGCAACGAAACGTTTTGTGTTGTATCTTTCAAATGGACACCTAGGGACAAATGGTTTCTCCGGTTGAAAGGGGATAGTCATGGCGTACCTCCTAAGTGTTTTTGATCCTACGGTAGCAACTTTCATTCTGATTCCGATCTGCATTGCTATTGCGGCTTGGGCGCTGCGGGTGGCTTGTTCGTTTTCGTCGGTCGACCCGCCTGAGTTTCTTCAATCAACGCTCACCGTCATTCTGATTTGTATCACCAACGTGGTGGTAAGCTACTTCATGCATCTCGCACAGGCCTCGCCTGGCATAGGCACGCATCTGGTCGTTCCGGTGCTTGCGACAGCAACGATGATTGCTTTGACGGTCAAGACGGGTCCTCTCTCGGCTCTGATTACGACCATTTCTTTCGCCTCAATCTGCGGCGGTGTGTACTACAGCCTGGCGGTTATCAATGCCGCATGGTTTGTCAAGCTGCTTGCTTGAGAGTCTAGGGCCTTTCACTTTTTCAACCTAGAGAAAATGAAGGTTTTCGTAACCTGACGCGTAAGTTTTCACTTGCTGGCCTTCTTAAACCGAATTCAGGTTTGTACGTATTTTCCCTGGACACAGGTGGGCTTTCATAGAAGTTTGCCTGTGGGCAAAGCAAAAAGGCTTGCAATTCCTTACGTTTTTGGTAATAATGGTTACGAAAACCCGCCTGTCTCCCCTCCTATAAAATTTGTTATCACGCGAGTTCCCATCGCGTTTCAAATATCTACCTTCGTGTCCAGGAACCCCCAATCCTAGAAGGCAGTAGTTTGCGATACGCCTCTCCCACGATTGTTTGCTTGGCTAAAGTGTGTGTTGCTTGTGTTTGCAACGCTGGGCTGTTTCTTTTTCCATCCACGTCTGCTTTCGCCGACGCCCCCCCAACTGCCGATCCACAAGCCGATGCGGCTGGGATTGAGTTGTTTGAAAAGCATATTCGGCCGGTGCTCGTCGAGAAGTGTTATTTGTGCCACTCTCAGTCGGCCGATTCGATCGAAGGTGGATTGGAAATGGACACTGCCGCGGGTCTTGCTACCGGTGGGGCGTCGGGCCCGATTATCAACACCGAGAATGTGAAAGCGAGCCTCTTGCTTCGCATGTTGCGTCACGAAGAGGGCCTCGAAGGTATGCCTCAAGACGAGCAGCTTAGCGACGAAACGATTCTAGCCTTTGAAAAGTGGATTAGCCTCGGTGCGCCTGACCCTCGCGACAAATCTCAAAAAACAGCTCAGGCAATACAATTTGACGAACGATTGAAGCATTGGGCTTTTCAGTCGCCTCAGGCAAGCGAGCCTCCTGTGGTGAAGCAATCCGATTGGCCGCGCGGGTCGATTGACAAGTTTATCTTGGCGCGGCTCGAAGCCGAAAAGATGGCTCCGGTTGCCGATGCAAATCGCGCTACGCTTGCTCGCCGACTCTACTTCGATCTGATTGGCCTCCCACCGACGGTCGAGAATGTTCATCAATTTGTCGCAGACCAATCGGCGGACGCGGTTGCCCGACTGGTCGATCGGCTGCTCGCTTCGCCCCGTTTTGGCGAACGTTGGGCCCGCCATTGGTTCGATATTGTTCGCTACGCTGAGTCGAGCGGCAAAGAATTCAATTTCACCTACCCTCACGCTTGGCCCTACCGCGATTATGTAATCGGCGCTCTCAACAGCGATAAGCCCTACAACGAATTTGTCCGCGAGCAGATTGCTGGCGATCTTATGCCCGATGTGCCCTACGAGATGCCGGAGAATCGAGAGTCGCGTTTGATCGCGACAAGCATTTTGTCCTTTGGACCGAAGCGGCACAACTCGGGCGGAACCGGCTTCCGTATGGAGATCGTCGATGACCAGATCGATGTGACCTGTCGGGCGATCTTGGGCATCACGGTTGCCTGCGCAAAATGTCACGATCACAAATTCGATCCGATTCCTACTAAAGACTATTATTCTCTGGCCGGCATCTTTCTGAGCACCGATCCGCTCTATGGCACGATCCAACAGAAGTATAGCAACAGCCCAACCGACCTTTTGCCCATCGGTCCTAACGGCCAAGCGCAACATGATGCGCTGATGGCGCACAACAAAATGGTCGGTGCAGTCGAAAAACCGCTCACGGCCAAGAAAACCGAGCTCACCACGGTCGAGGCTGCCAAGAAAAAGGCGGAGGAAAGCAAAGCCACTGCAGAAAAACAGCTAGCCGCCAACAAAGAGGCAGGCAAAGAAGAAGATCCCACGCTGAAGAAACAGATCGAGGAAGCTGTCGCTGCGGTGAAAACAGAGACTAGCAAGATATCGGTACTGAATACCGAAATTTCTCCACTGCAAGCTGCCTTAGACGAGCTGAAGAAAAAACGTCCACCGGCGCCAACTTACGCGATGACGGTACGCGATCGGGCGAAACCTGCGGATACGAAAGTAGCCATCCGTGGCGATCTTGGCACCCCTGGCGATGTCGCTCCACGCGGTTTCTTAACTGCACTCCAAGTTGACGATGTTCCAGCGATCAACCCTGAGCAAAGTGGTCGTTTGGAGTTGGCGAATTGGATGACTAGTCAGAAAAACCCGCTCACTGCTCGAGTGATTGTCAATCGCGTTTGGCATCACCTGTTTGGCCGAGGGTTGGTTGCGACGGTCGACAATTTTGGATTGATGGGTTCCAAGCCGACACACCCCGAATTGCTCGACACGCTCGCTGTCGAGTTCATGCGGGATGGCTGGTCGATCAAACATTTGATACGCAAGATAACCACCAGCCGAACCTATCAGTTGAGTTGCAATGCGAACGAACAAAACATGCAGATCGATCCCGACAACAATCTGCTTTGGCGGTCCTCGATTAGGCGTCTGCCAGTCGAGATTATTCGCGATGCCGTTCTAGCGGTAAGCGGCCAGTTGCAAATCACTCCCCCCCAAGGTTCGACGGTCACTGCCCTAGGCGACCAGATGGTTCGTGGCGTCGACACGAAGAAGCTGCAGCCTCCTAACAATCATCGTAGCGTCTATTTGGCGGTTGTGAGAGATTATGCTCCCGACATGTTCGATCGATTCGATTTCCCCTCGTCGGCCCTGGTGAGTGGCAACCGTGCAATAACCAATACCCCGTCGCAGGGACTTTTTCTGCGTAACTCAGAATTTATCGCCGAGCAGTCGAACTATGCCGCACGACGTCTGCTTGCTGACAAGGGAGCAACTGACGACGGAGGTCGGGTTGATTTGGCTATGCGTTGGGTCACAGGTCGCGGAGCCGCTGAAATGGAACGCGAAGAAGCCTTGAAACTGATCGATCCCGTTAGAAAATCTGAATCAGAAATTAAAGACCGCGATGTTGCTGCCTGGGCGACCTTGTTCCAGGCTTTATTTGCTACTGCCGAATTCCGTTACTTAGTCGATATTGAAACTCCTTGACGGATGTTTCGCTGAAAAAGCATGGCGTGAGGAAATCCGATGCTAGAAAACAATACCCAGCCGATGCTTTCGCGACGTGATTGGCTCAAAGTTGGTTCCTGTGGATTTGGTTCCCTGGCCATTGCCGGGTTGACGGCTCAAAAGACCGTGGCTGGTCCCCTTGCAGCCCGCGTATCCAACTTTGCCCCGAAAGCCAAGCGAGTCATCTTTCTATTTATGAATGGCGGTCCGTCGCAGCATGATATGTTCGACTACAAGCCAAAGCTTTACGCCGACGGCGGGAAAATCGGCAAGAATAAACAAGCCCTCCTTGCTCCGCTCTGGGAATTTTCGCAGCATGGCGAGGGCGGCCTTTGGATCTCAGAACTCTTGCCACACCTTGCCAAGCAGTCGGATCATCTCTGTGTGATAAACAGCATGCAGACCGATAGCCGTGCCCATCCGCTGGCGATTCCGCTGTTGCATACCGGTAGCTTTCAGTCAGTTCGCCCCTCAATGGGCTCCTGGGTATTGTACGGATTAGGAAACCTGACAGAAAACCTTCCCGGCTATGTGACGATCAAGCCAACACGCACTTTTGGTGGTCCGTCGAACTATGGCAGCGCTTTTCTGCCGAGCGCTTACCAGGCCACCCGCATTGGTTGGGAAGGCAAACCGGTCAAGGATGCCAAGATCGCTCACATGACAAGCAACGAGGTCGTTCCCGGTGTAGCAAGTGGCGTCCTTGACTTTGCCCAATCGATGAACCGGCGAATGCTGGCCCGCAGCCACCAGAGCCCTGAGGTGAAGGGCGTTATCGATTCTCTTGGCCTTAGTAGCGATATGCAAACAACTTTGCCAGGCATCCTCGACATTAACCGTGAGTCGAAGGAGACACTCGATCTCTACGGTATTGGCACCGACGAGACCGACGATTTTGGTCGACAGTGTCTCATGGCTCGCCGTCTCGTCGAGTCGGGCGTTCGCTTCGTCGAGCTTGCCAACAGCGGTTGGGATCAGCACTCGAGTCTCGACACAAGTCTCCCGCGCCGTTGCAAGTCGGTCGACCAACCCATCGCAGCACTTTTGATTGATCTGGAACGTCGGGGCATGTTGGAAGATACGCTTGTGTTCTGGGGTGGTGAATTTGGACGTCAGCCCGAGACCCAAATCCTGTCAGGAAAAGTCGCCTTGGGGCGCGACCACAACGCCAAGGGCTACACCGTTTGGCTTGCCGGCGGCGGTGTACGCGGAGGACTGGCCTACGGCTTGACCGACGAGCTCGGCTACGAAGCCGTAGAAAACAAAGTCCACCTTTACGATCTCCATGCCACGATGCTCCATTTGCTCGGTATGGACCACAAGAAGCTTACCTATCGATACGCTGGTCGCGACTTCCGTCTTACCGACCTTTACGGTAATGTTGTTCACGATGTCATTGCCTAAACTGTAACTCGAAGGCCGTAGTGTGGGTGGTGCCCACACTACGGCCTACTTGTCTCGATTTCCAAACCTTACCTCTTCCCCCTTTCAGTAAGAATTTGAGTCAACTCGGTTCTGACCATTCAACACGCACCCAATTTTTGAGGATGATATTTCCATGACCGCGAAGAGATTTTCGATCCGCCTTGCCCTTCTTCTCCTCTTCGCTGGTTCAATCGGCAATCTCCCTTCTTTTGCAATTGCGGCGGAACAGGAATGGATTGATCTCGGTTTTGACGCATCGCTCGATGCTTGGCAAGGCGATGGTAGTGCCTGGACTCTTGCAGGCGATGCCATCCAAAACCCTAATCAGGCGTCAGAATTGATTGCCATGCCTTGCACCGGGGTACTGGTTAGCTTAAGAAAGGATAATTCGCCACTAAGCAATCTCACTAGCAGCAACCAGTTTGGTGATATTGAAGCCCATATCGAGTTTCTCATCCCTGCAGGTTCCAACGGAGGCGTGAAATTCCAAGGCCTCTACGAGATCCAAATCCGAGATACTCATGATAAAGAAAAACCTGCTGCTAATGACTGCGGAGGGATCTACCCTCGTGCCGAAGAGAAACCCCGTTACCACTTGATCGACGATGGCATTCCGCCGCGAACCAACGCCGCCAAGCCGGCCGGCGAGTGGCAGACACTTGATGTCGCGTTTCGAGCGCCCCGATTTGCAGCCAGTGGAAAAAAGACAGAAAACGCGCGATTTATTCGGGTCGTACTCAACGACCAAGTCATTCACGAAAACGTTGAACTCAGATGGCCCACGGGCCATGCTTGGCGCACCAAAAAAGAAGTTGCCCGGGGCCCGCTTTACCTGCAGGGCGACCACGGTCAGATTGCTTACAGAAACGTGCGTGTCCGGCCCACCGACGGTGTCGCAGCTACGCCTGCTGCCCCAGCATCGACGGTAACCATTACGCCCGACGTAGTTTACGGCCATAAGTCGGGCATGGCGCTCACGTTCGACGTATTCCAACCAGCCGTTCAGCCGAACGGTGCCGGCGTGTTGTTTATGGTCAGCGGAGGCTGGTTTTCGAGTTGGACTCCACCGGAAAACTTGCTTGCCATGTTCAAACCGCTTACCGACAAAGGGTTCACCGTCTTCGCGGTGAGGCATGGTAGTAGCCCCAAATTTTCGATTCCCGAAGCAGTCGAAGATGTCCGTCGCAGCGTGCGATTTATTCGCCTGCATGCCGCGCGGTTTCAAATTGATCCCGATCGTTTGGGCGTTTACGGAGGAAGTGCCGGAGGCCATTTATCCTTGATGTTGGGAACCGCTTCCGACGAGGGAGACGCAGCAGCGAAGGATCCCGTGTTGCAGGTCAGCGATCGGGTTAGCGCGGTAGTCGCATTGGTTCCGCCAACCGATTTGCGGATAGCAGTCTGGGAATCGCCCGAAAGCTTGCCCGCTTACAAGGGTTTTCCAGCACTCGACTTGCCAATGGCACAAGCGGCCGAATTCTCACCGTTGCTTCACGTCTCGCCAGACGATCCCCCCACGATGGTCATCTCCGGTGGCGCCGACAAGCTAGTGCCGATCAAACATACTGAGTTCATCCGCAAAGCTTTCAAAGAGCAAAACGTCGTTCACGAGATTGTGATCTTTGAGTCCGCCGGGCATGGGTTCAAAGGTAAAACTCTCGAACAAGCCATGGGCAAACTTGTCGGCTGGTTTGAAACTCACTTAGGGAAATAATCTCTGAATCAAGCAAAGAATCTCAACGACGTCTTAGCTTGTCAACATCCGGCGGCTTTTTTTGTAGGGTGAGCCTGTCGAGCTCTCGGCCGAAAAAAAACGCGAGCAGGCGTAGGGGGGAGGCACTGCCCCCAACCCAAAAAAGCGTGCCAAAATAACAAGCTATTACGGGTTTGCCTTACTGCGTTTCCCTTCTTGGAATCAGAACTCATTTGGGGCAGACTTTTTCTTCGGCTTGGAACAATTTATCCAAGATGACCTGTTCGCTTGCGAATAGCTGGGAGATCAAAATTTCCCTCCCCGCCAGTCGGAGCAACTCTTGCGTAAACTGACCCTCCCTGCCCTCGGAGCCCTGCTGCTGGCGTCCTCCTGGATCGCCTTCTACTGTTTGTCTATCTTCGACTTGAGCGATCCTGGATCTGGCTGGTTGCTGCTGAAACCGGCTATCACTGCTACCGGTGAGCATTATATTGAGATCGGTCCCAACATCTCTGCCGCCGAAGCGCCCCAGAGCGATGGCCGATCAGAGCTTACTTTGGCCTCGCTCTCAAACGAAGTTGCCGCACCACAAACCAATCAGCGACTAGCGAATCGGGCCGTCACCTCGAATGGCACCGTGTTGTTTGTCCACGAATTTCGACATTTTGACGACTCGACAGACCCCCGCGCAGCCAACGAGTCAGGTGCGTTCGATGGAAGCCAAAATTTCGCGAGCAAAATTCTGTCGGCGGGGTCTGAAAGTCGAGCCATTACCAGCAAGTTTCGCCCACAACTAGTCTCGTTGCGATTCAACAAGAACGGGGGGCCTCCGCAAGATGGCGCATGCATTAGCAATGGTTGGTGGCACGATAGCTTTCGGTGCCAAGAGGTGGGACAGGCATTTTCACCACAAGTCGCTGCTGACTCGGGTAGCAAATGTCTGGCAGGCCACGTTTATTGTGTCTGGGCAGACGGTAACCATGACGGTGGGCGATATATTTTCTTTTCTTCGTCGAGCGACCACGGAGCCAATTGGTCTCGGCCGTCCATCCTTAGCGAGCGTTTCAGCGAAACAGCAAGTCGAAATAGTACCGTGACCGTCAAGCCCTCGATTGTCGTCAATCGAGAAGGAGTCGTTGCGGTGAGTTGGTTCCAACACGGCAGTGAGTCTGATGGCAGGGCAGGGGATTGGCAACTACGGTTTCGCGCTTCGCTCGATGGCGGCAACTCTTGGCTTGCCAGCGTTCAGGTCAACCAAGAGTCGATTCCAGGTATGACTGACGTTGCCCACGCTGGGGGGATAACCGCAACTCCAGACGGGCAATTTCATGCCACCTGGATTGATGACCGAACCAGCACTAGTCAACTGCAAACCGCTGCTGTTGCGGTGAAAGTCCGCATGTGATTTGCCTCTCGCGGGATGCCTGCAGCATTGCCGTTCCAGCAAAAATTCAAACAGATTTTTGCAATCAGGATTTTTGGAAATGCCAGCGCGGTGACCTTACGAAAAGCAGCGATACTGACGCAATCAATAGCAGTGCAAAAGTTTTAGGTTCGGGGATGTTAAATTGACCGAACAGGTGAATATCGCCAGTTTGACCGAAGTTCCAGGTCTCTAGACTAGCACTGCCGCTCAGAAGCACAAAGTGTTCGAGACTATTGCGAGTAAAGCCAATGTCGTCAATCCCGTCGCCATCGATATCTGCCAAGACAGGAATGTCCCCTCCGTTGTCTAAGCCAAACTGGATAAAGGGGAGATCTGGAAGAAAAGTCCCTGCTCCATCATTGAGGAGAGGCAACCACTCGATGCTGCCAAAGCCATCCTAGCATAACAACATCAAGTCGTCGAAGTTGTCATTATTGAGCCTACCAACCAAGACCGAGTCTTGACCGGCGCCGATCGGTCCAGCGATGACTACTCCACCGCCGCCAAAATTTCCTCCGGTGTTATTAAGAGTGAAAATATCTCCCGTTGCAACACGATAAAGACCAAGATCATCTGTACCGTCGCCATTGAAATCGCCGACGAAGGGTTGATCTCCAGCCACTCCAAAAGAAGTGCTAGTGAAAACTCCGCCCCCGAGGCCAGCATTCGTAGAGCCTAATCCAAACCAATCAAATCCAGCATTAATCGTGATGAGGTCGTCCGATCCATCGCCATTGAAGTCAGCCAGAAAGTTTCCTTCTGACCCAGCAACCACTCCCAATGAACCGACAGAGGAAAACCCACCAGCGCCCAACTCGCCAGCGTCATCGTTGTTAGTATCTGCGGTGTGAGCTGCAAACCAAGAAAAATTTTGTACTCCCGGGCGAAGGATCACTAGGTCGTCTAGTCCATTTCCATCGACATCGCCAAGCATCGGAATATCGCTGGAATTCGCGACACCAAACGCTGCAGGACCAGAACTAACTGGTGCAATCGCTGGAGGGGCCACGTAGAAGTCGGGAGTTCCAGGATTGTGCGACAACGACCAAGTGGCGTCTCCTGGTCGAAAGAATACATTGTCATCGAATACGACAGCACGAGCTTGGCTCGTGCAAGCAAACACAACAAGTGTCGTCAACGCAATAGTGGATAGTTTGGCAGTCATTAGTCGATCCCTTCTTAGTAGGTGAAAAAAGGAGTGTACTGTTGACTTCATGTCCTAGAGATTCTTCACTTGACCCTATCTAAACAGATCTGAGCTCGGAATGTGACTTAATTTTAACCTTGTGTGATCAGTTGCGAGCCTGTGAGTAGGAGATTTTTCCCTCCCCCCCTGGCGATTTAGGAGTTCGGGCGTAGGAGGGGTCGAAAGTCTGCTGTTTCATCTCTATCCCCTAATCAACTGGAATCTGCTTTAGCCCTGCTGGCACCCGCTTCGCTGCGGAAATTCGACTCCGCAACATCGGAGAGAGGCGTTGCACTACCGCTGCGTGCTCCTCTCGGTTTGCCAAGTTGACCAATTCTTCAGGATCGGAATTTCGGTCGTAAAGCTCGGCTCCTTCGGCACCATTTTCACCCCACTCGGTATAGCGGTAGCGGGCAGTGCGCAGGCTGTAGCCGTTGGCGTATTGAGTCAGCGCCGAATCTCGGGGCTTCGCATCGGCATCTGACAATGCCGCTGCCAAACTGACTCCTGAAATATACTTGGGAGTCGAAAGGCCACACAGCTCTGCCAAAGTTGGATAGAAGTCGACCATCTCAGCTAGCGTCGTTGCCGTCTTGCCAGTCGCTTGTGTGCCGGGGGCGGCAATGATCAACGGCACCCGTGCCGCATTTTCAAACAACGTCGTTTTCTGCCAATGCCCATGTTCCCCCATGTGGTAGCCGTGATCCGAGGTGAATAGCACAATCGTATTGTCCGCCAGACCCGTTTCCTCGAGGGCATCGAGTATCCGGCCAAGCTGAGTATCGGCAAAGGTGATCGAGGCGTAGTAAGCTTGCATTGCTTGGCGGGCCAAATTGTCCGGCAAATTGATTTGGTCTTTTTTGCGATTGATCGATTTCCAGGCGGGTTTAGGCAGCGTCTCGCGATATCCGGCCGGTATCGTTGGCACGACAATTTTCTCGCGAGGATACATTTCAAAGTACTTCTTGGGAGCCACGTAGGGCGTGTGAGGTCGATACAAACCGACAGCTAGGAAAAACTGTTTGCCCTTGGCCGAATATTGTTGAAGCAACTCAACCGCCTCGGTAGCGGCAATGCCATCGGTCTGCTGCTCGTCGGTGCCGTCGGCAGCCAGCCAACTGAGCGTACCTCCAAAACTGCCAGGGCGGAGGCTAAATATCTTGTCCTCTTCGTCCTTGTCTCGACCGCGAGGATTGATGGTGTAATCCCATGAATAAGGATCGTCGTGTCCGCCCGTGCCAATGTGTCGTGGTACGTTATAATGATAAATTTTGCCGATCCGCGTAGCGAAGTAGCCATTCGCTCGAAACATTTGCGACATTGACTGCACTGTTGGCAGATGCTCGCGAATGTAAATCTCGTTCTGGTGGATCAGCGTCTGATCGGGATACAACCCCGTCATAAACGATGCCCGGCTTGGCCCGCACAGTGGGTATTGGCAATAGGCGTTTTCGAACCGTACTCCTCGCCTTGCCAGTCGATCGATATTTGGCGATTTGACCTGTGGATGTCCGTAACATTCCAAGTCGCAGTTCAGGTCGTCACAAATGAGAAACAACACATTCGGCTTGGCCGCATGAGATACTTGCTCACTGCACAGCAAGCAAGCTGCTAGGAAGCAAAAAATCTGGTAAACTATGCGAGACATGACATGCCTTTCCTCTAGATAAGCAGGAGAACGTTTCGCCATGTTATCGAAAAATTCCGGCGCGTGCCAGTCATTGGTTTCTCTTGCTCAAGACGATCGTCACGCGATTCGTTGTGGTTAGGCGAGCGGCAGATGAAAACTTACCAATCGGAACCCGACGCGTCAGCGAGGGATGCAGCGGATAGCGGCTTATCCCTCGCTGACGCGTCGGGTTATGAAGGTAAATACCTATCTGCCGCTCGCCTTAGCTGAACTTAATTCTGGCTCAGACAACATGGTGAACGAATTTGACGTAATAGTAATCGGAGCAGGTGCAGCGGGTTTACTCGCCGCTGCGCGTTCTGCCCAACGTGGCTATCGAGTCGTACTGTTCGAAAAAAACACTAAACCTGGCGTGAAGATACTCATGTCTGGAGGCACTCGCTGCAATCTCACCCAAGCGACAGATCGGCGTGGCATCGTCGAAGCCTTTGGCAGGCAAGGCAGCTTTCTCCATTCGGCGCTCTCGGCACTTGGGCCCGACGAACTGATTGCATTGTTTTCCGCTGCAGGGGTTGCCACGAAGGTTGAATCGACCGGCAAAGTTTTCCCTGTCAGTAATCGAGCGGCCGATGTGCTTGAAGCGCTTAAGGAGATGTTGTTCCAGAGTGGTGCCGAAATAAGGTTAGGCGAGGCAGTTCTCAACATTGCTAACGTCGAGAACGGCTTTTGCGTACGAACCGAACGGGCAGAGGTAATCGCCAAAACAGTGATCCTTACTACTGGCGGCAAGTCCTATCCCGGCTGTGGCACCACTGGCGATGGCTACGCCTGGGCGAAACAGTTTGGACACAAGATTGTGCCTCCCCGTCCGGCGCTGGTGCCTTTGCGGAGCGAATGTCGATGGGCGACCGAACTGAGCGGCTTGACCGTTTCCGACGTCAAAGTGCAAATCGTCGGGGACGGATCGAAGAAACATGTCAGCGAAAATCGCGGCTCGTTTCTCTTCACCCATTTTGGTTTGTCGGGGCCGGCCGTTATGGATGTGAGCCGAGCAGTGACGGCTTGCCCCGACGCTGTGAATTGGCAGGCAGTCTGCGATTTTCTACCCGCGGTCAATCAAGAGGAGATACTCACACTGCTCAGCGAAGCGGTACAGACTGCTGGTAAAATCCCGCTGGCAACCGTCATCGCCCAGTGGTTGCCCCGGCGACTTGTCGAGGCGTTGTTTTCCGTAGCGGAAATTACTGCCGATCGTCGGGTTGCAAAACTTTCTAAGGCCGAGCGCAACCGATTGATTGATGCCTTGAAGCGGCAACCCATTCCGATTTGTGGGTCGCTGGGTTTCAAGAAGGCAGAAGTTACTGCAGGCGGAGTCGAACTGCTGGGAGTTGACTCGAGCACGATGCAAAGCAAATACAAACCGGGCCTATATTTTGCCGGCGAAATTCTCGATCTGGATGGACCGATTGGCGGCTACAATTTCCAGGCGGCCTTCAGCACGGGCTGGCTAGCCGGTGAATCGGTTTAGCGGACCGCCTGTCGCGATGGCTCTTCGATGAGTTTTGAGGCCAGTGAGGTCAAGTGAGCACCAGCGATGCCCTGCAGGGGCAAGATATGGCAGCCCAGGGCGCGAGCCCTGAGACTCCTTGCTGCTTGCGAAAAAGTACGTGGATCAGGATGAGTCTCAAAAAAGCAATTTACGTTCATCCTACAAAAAAAAACGAAAAAACGAAAATACCCTGCCAGCAGCCTCTCCACAAAACATCAATCGACTTAACAATCTTCTCCTAGGAGAAGATTGTTAAGTCGATTGATGTTTTGTGGAGAGGCTGCTGGCAGGG
>Ga0114931_10005887_pt1 | contig 15137 bp, 12 predicted proteins | sample 2SBtaG_FD_89579 | JGI IMG/M metagenome (GOLD analysis project Ga0114931, IMG submission 89579) | Deep subsurface microbial communities from Kolumbo volcano to uncover new lineages of life (NeLLi) - 2SBTROV14_V59a metaG | ecosystem: Environmental > Aquatic > Marine > Volcanic | place: Kolumbo...
CCACCCGTATTCGGGAAAGCTCCCCAGCGGGACGGACCGGGGCCGCCTTAGCTCAGTTGGTAGAGCACATCATTCGTAATGATGGGGTCGCGTGTTCGAGTCACGCAGGCGGCACCACGCCCTTAGTTTCAGAAGCGCGTTTACACAAAGCGTGCCCCGGCCAATTTTCCGGGCTCACTGCCAAGGCGGCGACAACACCCATGGCGTCGCCACTTTCTTAACGCCCTAAAACCCCTATTCCTTGACGGAGTACATATCGATCACCGGGTTGCGCCGTCGGCATTGGCTTGCCCCAGGCTATCCCGACGGTAGGAAGCGCGAAGCCCGCTGATTAAAAATACAAGACCGAGAATTCCCAGTATGGGCGGAATAACCAGATAGAAGGCGGTGGGCCCGCTAAACACAGCAAAAACCCTTCCGGTTATCAGCGATCCTGTCGTTCCTCCGAGGGCGGAGAAAATCACGATCAGCCCGGTCATGGCCGCGTGTTTGTGCTTGGGCAGAGTGCTGAGCATAATGGAGTTCAAAACGGGATAGACCGGCGCCATGAAGAAGCCGATCAACGGGAAGACGTAAGCTCCAAGAGGGGCGCTTGTCCATGTGTAGAGCGCGCCTGCGACGGCGTTTTTTGCAAGCGGCAGGCTCAGCGCAATCAATACGGCCGTACTGACAAGGCAGATCACAAGCAACATCCGCCAATCGATAAACTTCAGAGCGCCGCCAGCGCCGAATCGGCCGATCGCCAACGCTCCAGCGTAAATACTGGCGGCTTGAACGCTCATTCGGGCGGGCAGATGAAACACTTCGCTGTTAAATGTCGGCAACCACGTGCCAATGCCTTGTTCGATCAAGACATAAAGAAAGGCCGCAGCGAGAAACGCGATCACCAACGGCAGGGCGGCCAGCGCCAGCATACCGCGAAATTCATGCAGAAGGGAGCTGTCTGCCGACGGTTTTCGAGCCGCGCTTTCGTCAAGAGACGCCGTCATCAACAAGAAAATGTTAGCGATACATAGGGCCGCCAGGAACCAATAGACATTCAGCCATGCCGGCGAGGTCGGGTCGGCCGCATCAATGAAGAAACTGAAGATCCAATAGCCGGAGAGAACGCCGACCATGAAGAAGCCCTCCAGAATATTCAGAAGACTGGCATGGTGCTGACTGTCTTTTGTCAGCAGTCCGACAGAAGAATAAATGGAAATTTTGGTGACGGCGAAGGCGCTTCCCGTCGTAAAAAACAGGAGCTTCGTGGCCCAGTATGCATCCAGTACAGGCATTGCAAGACAGGCCAGCGCCACCGCGCCAAGGGCAATCATCATGCCTTTTCGGTAGCCGAGTCGCGGAAGACTGGAGGCAATGAGAAAAGAAACTATGGCGATCGGCAGATCCTTGAACCCCTCAAGAACGCTCGCGTCAAGTTTACTGACGCCGAAATACTGAATGGATTGAAAGATCACCGTGCCAACGCTGTTGAGCAGAATGGCGAAAATTATATAGGTCGCAAACAAAGACGTAATAATTCGTATATTGGCCAAGTTCGCCTCCTGAATTTGAAATCGTTCTTTATTCCAGCGCTTTGCGGATGCGGCTATTGCGCTGACGGCCTAATTTACTCTATGATAATGAAACGCATTTCACGTAATAATGCAACCAGCGCCCACAAAATCCCAAAAAGTGGCGGCAGACAAAGAGGGAACGCATGCGTTTTTTGGCGGGTCAACTTGACGGTTTGGTGTATGGCGGCGATGCGTGGACCGTTTGCGAGCGGCGGGCCGGATCGACCGCGCCTTCAAACAGCGGCGATTCCGTTTTTTGCATCGGCAATGGATTTATTGGAATACGCGGCTTTTTTGACGAGACCTCTCAAGGCAGCGATCGCCGCTCTCCCATTGTGCATTTGAATGGTGTGTATGAGAAAACGCCCATTCATTATCATGAAGCGGGGCATGGTTTTGCCTCTTCAAGCGACACACGAATCCCGGTGGCTGACGGGACTCAGCTGCAAATTTTCGTCGGTGGCGAAAAGGTTTCCGAGTCGACGGGAAGCTATCTTGAACGCGTAAGAGAGCTGGATCTTCAAGCGGGCGTTCTGCGTTACACGGCGACCTGGCGCTCGCACGCCGACCAGACGCTTCGCATCCACATTGAACGTGCGGCGCTGTTTGAGCGGCGTGAACTGGCGATCCAAAAGATTATTTTGACACCGGAGGATTTTTCCGGCGAGATTACTGCGCGCGTGACGTTGAACTCGCCTTCCATCTACTATGACGTAGAAGAAAACGGTTTGAGCAAGGGGCCTTATGACCCAAGGATCGGCCCCATATTGAAAACCACACCATGGCAAGCGATGCCGCGCGAACGGGGCGATCCCCTTTTGAGCTTTGCCCACAGAACGAAGAACAGCAGGTTTTTCGTGTTTTCCGCCCTGGAAACCACTGCGGCATCGCCTTCATTGATAAACACGCGGGACGAGCGCTCAGAAAAAGCATGCGTCAGAACCATGACGTTCCATGCCAGCCAAGCGAACCCTATCGAGATTGACTGCTGCCTCGCTTATGGCGCGCAACAAGGCGGGGAAACGTCTCAAGGGCGGGCCAGCGTCAAAAATGCCCTCGCACACGCTTCGGCTTCGGGAGCGGCGGCGCTGCTTTCCGGTCAAGCCCGATATCTGGAAGCGTTCTGGGCGAATGCCGGCGTTGCCATGCCAACGGCACCCGACCTGCTGCGTGCGCTTCGATTCGGAATGTTCCAACTCCTCCAGGCCGCCGGGAGCGATGGCCGGACATCCGTCAGCGCGAAGGGTCAGACGGGGGAAGGGTATGAAGGGCATATCTTCTGGGATGCGGAAATTTTCGCGCTTCCTTTCTTCGTTTTCAACAAACCTGAAATCGCGCGATCGATGCTGGCTTACCGGTATTCGGGTCTGGCCGCCGCGCGCCGGAATGCGCAAGTTCTGGGGCATGCCAGAGGCGCATTGTACCCCTGGCGAACGATCGCCGGTGAAGAATGTTCGTCTTACTTTCCCGCCGGTTCGGCCCAATATCACATCAACGCCGATATTGCCTACGCGATCCGTCAGTATGTTGAGGCAACCGGCGACCAGGCGTTTCTCGTCTCGCACGGCGCGGAAATGATTGTTGAAACAGCCCGAATTTGGCTTGAAATAGGATATTTCGACCCCGGCCGCAAAGGTGCGTTCTCCATCAACGAGGTGACCGGGCCGGATGAATATTCCGCGCTCGTCAACAATAATCTTTATACAAATGTCATGGCGAAATCCCATCTTGAATATGCCGTTGAAGTATTGGAACTTCTGCGTAACGCTTACCGGGAAGACTTCGAGCGCCTGTGGACTGGATTGCAATTGTCCAATGACGAGGTGGCGCAATGGCGCCGGGCGGCTCAGAAAATGCTCAAGCCTTACGACGAGGAGCGTAAACTGTATTTACAGGATGACGCCTTCCTGCACCGCAAGCCCTGGCCGGCAGCGGAAATTCCCAAAGACAAACTTCCGCTTCTGATGCACTTTCACCCCCTCGCGATTTATCGCCGTCAGGTCTGCAAACAAGCCGACGCCGTTCTGGCGATGCATCTGTTGAAAGAGCAATTTTCCAAGCAGGACGTGAACCGTGCATTGGACTTCTATGAAAAAGTGACGGTCCACGATTCGACCCTTTCGCCTTGTGTGTTCGGCGCTGTGGCCGCCCGGTGCGGCGACCTTCGAAAGGCGTATGACTATTTCGTTCAGACCGCACTCATTGATCTCGAAGATGTTTGCCGCAACACGGGCTATGGCCTGCACATGGCGGCCATGGGCGGCGCCTGGATCTGTTTGGCGATGGGCTTTGGCGGGATGCGCGTCACCGGCGGCAAACTGACTTTCGAGCCCAAATATTCAGATGAGATCGGCGAATATGGCTTCAAAACCCAATTTAAGGGCAGGCTTCTGCATATCACCGTGCGCAAATCCGGGGTTGAATATTCTCTTTTAAAAGGGGAGACAATTAATTTTCAGCACGGCGATGTCGAGGTGAACTTGCTGGCGGACGCCACCACTGTCTTGGCTGTCGCTGGGTTGGATGACGCAATTCAATCGAAAAAAAGCGCCAATGCCTGATGCGCGCGCGCGCAATCATATTCGACCTCGACGGCGTCCTGGCGAACACCGCCCAGGCCCACTTTATCGCCTGGAAGCGGCTTGCGGACGAAATTGGCGTGGATTTCACGGAGCGCGATAATGAGCGCCTGAAAGGCGTCAGCAGAATGCGCTCTCTTGATATTATTCTGGAACGCTCTCTTGAGCATTACACCTTGGAAAAACGGGCAGCGTTGGCCGATAGAAAAAATATTTTTTACAGAGAAACAATCAGCCACGTCACACGAAACGACCTCCTGCCGGGCGCTTTATCGGTATTGCAGGTTTCAAAAAGTTTGGGTTTGAAGCTTTCTCTCGCGTCTGCGAGCAGGAATGCGGTGACACTTATCAAAAATTTCCGGCTGGAAGCGTATTTTGACTATATTGCGGACGCGAATTTTATCCGGCGGGCCAAGCCCGATCCGGAAATTTTTCTCACCGCAGCGCAAGGCCTGGGCGTCGCGCCGCACGATTGCGTTGGCGTTGAGGATGCCGTTGCGGGCATTAGCGCTATCAAGGCGGCGGGCATGTACGCGGTAGGAATCGGGCGTCCGGAAATATTAAAAAACGCCGACGAGGTAATTGCCGGCATTGAGATGTTCGCACCGCAAAAGTATATGGCGTAGTTTCTGAATTATCCGCACAACAAGAAATAGTTGCGCTGCGGTTCAAGTCTGCCGCACGATGAGTTCCGTAGGCAAAGTGACCGATTCCACCTCATTTCCATCCAATATCGACATCAGTTTTTCGACCAGCAGACTGCCGGCGGCTAAGGTATCCTGACGCACCGTTGTGATGGCAGGAAAAAAATGGCCGGACGATGGAATATCGTTATAGCCGATGATGGAATAATCGGATGGCGCATGCAGACCCTTTTCGCGCAATGCGCTGATAATGGCCATCGCAGCCGTATCATTGTAGGCAAAAATGCCGTCCGGCGCTCGATTCGTATCGAGATATTGCCTGATCGCGGTAAAGCTTGTCGAGAACGCGAAATCGTTGATTTCAATCTTGGTCAGAGATGTGGATTTGGGTTGACTGTCCGCCAGGCTCTTAAAGCCCTCCCAGCGGAGTTCAATTTCGTGATGCTTGGAATTGCCAATAAAAAGAAGACGCTTTCTTTTCTGTTAAATCAGGCGGCGCCCGGCAAGAACCCCACCATAAAAATTGTCGCTGCCCACGGCACAGTAGGGGGAGTCCTTCGTGACCGCGCCCCACACAATGAGGGGCGCTTTCTGTTTGGCAAGCGTTTCCAAAAGGGGTTTGCGCGCGCCGAGGCCGAGAAAAATAAAACCATCCGCTCCCTTCGAACGTAACATATCCTGATAGGCCTCCGGGGCGTCGCCAAGATCGGGGGGCGACAGGAGAAGGTCTTGTTTGCGCAAGGAAAGAGCTTCCGACACGCCCGCCAACAATTCAAAAATGAAAGGGTCGGCAATACGCAAATGGCCGTGCGAGCGAAAATCAAGGATGACCGCAATGGTGTTTGTCCGCTTCGAACGCAACCTTTTTGCATTACGATTGATCGCATAACCATTGGCGCGCGCGACGGCAAGCACCCTTTGGCGTGTTTTCTCGGTGACCAGTTCGCTGCCATTCAAGACACGGGAAACGGTTGGTTTAGAAACATTCGCCAGACGTGCGATGTCATCCATGGTGAAGTTTTTTGCGGGTTTCATACAGCGGCGTTCTTTAGCTTTTGTCGGCATTGTCCCAGTGACCAAATATGTGTCGCGATACGGATGATTCGCCCCAGCGCAGCAAAGCATTAAGCCCCGATATAGGGATTGTGCGCCCTTATTGTCAATTTCAGGGATCAAAATTGCGTGCGAATGCAGATAATTCGCTTTGGTGCGGTATCCCATCAAGCCTCAATAGAGGGAAAGTGTAACATTTATGTCATTTTTTCGTGCGGGGTTCAATTCTTGTTGCAGAAAAACTTGAAACGCATTTCATTTTCAGTTAACACTTAATGGGTACTGGAGCGCAATTGGGAACTATGCGCATGCCCGAGGGCGCCAGTATCTACAGGAGGAAACACCAAACCGGGAGGGGTATCATGGTGTACAACCAACTATCAGCCAGCAACCGTCAGACGTCTCAGTCATTCAAGCGTCTGTTAAAACTCACTGCAGCGACGGTCATCACCGGGTCGGTCATGACAATGCAAAATGCCGCCGCGCAGGAGGATTCATCCGACAAGGGACCGATTGACCTCATCGTCGTAGTCGGCACACCGGGCGGAACAGGTGTGGACAGACAAAGCGCCAGCTTCGCGGTGACAACTCTTGATCCTATTGAAATTACGAAGTTTGCGCCAAAAAGCACGGCGGATCTTTTTAAGGCGGTTCCGGGCGTCTGGGCGGAGAGTTCGGGCGGCGTCGCGGGTGCGAATATTGATGTGCGCGGCTTGCCGGGGGGGAGTGACGCGCCTTTTGTCACGCTCGCCATCAACGGTTCGCCGATTTACGGCACGGAAACGCTGTCGTTTTTTGAGCAGAGCTCAATATTTCGCATCGATGAGACGATTGCAGACGTTGAAGCGCTGCGCGGCGGTCCGAATGCCGTGTTCGGCAAAGGCGAACCGGGCCTTACGGTTAACTTCAACCTCAAGGAGGGCAGCGAAGATACTGAGGGGCGCATCAAATACACCACATCCGATTATGGATTGCAGCGCGTCGACGCGGTGATGAGCGGCGAAATTGCCGATGATCTGTTTTACATGATCGGCGGGTATTTCACCTCTTCGTCCGGAATTCGCGATACGCAATTCAAGTCTGAGGTGGGGCATCAGTTTACGATCAACCTCACAAAACGCCTGAGCAGGGGTAAAATCAATATATATGCCCGTCAGACCGACGATCACGGCCAATGGATTTTGCCGATGGCGCTGAACACCGGAAATGATCTGGGAGAATTCGCCCAGCTTGGCAATGCAACGCGCTTTAGAGAGCTTCAGGTCAACGCCGCAGGCGATACCAAAATATTCGATTTCGCAAATGGACGTGGCTGGAACGGTATTGTCACCGGTGGCAGTTTTGATTTCGATCTCGGTTCGGGCTTCACGATACGCGATCAACTGACTTACATGAAAGGCGATGCCGATACGTTTGGCTTTGTGCCTTCCGGATCGCCTGTACTGGTCTCTGATGTGAGCGCCGTCACCGGCGGACCCGTCACAACGGCGGGAGGCGTCACCCTCGCGCCCGGAGAATACGTACAAACCTATGGTCACTGGGTCGTTCAAAAAGACCTGGAGGCGATTATCAACGATCTGAGCGTCAGTAAGACCTTTGCCGAAAGTCACGACGTGACGGTTGGCTATTATCAGGCCACGTGGTCTTCCGATGACTTCTGGACAATAGGAAACCCGATTCCCGTTCATAATGTTGCAAACGGCGATTCTTTGGATTCGTCCGTCACGCCGGCTGATATTGCCGCCGCTGGCGGCGACGCCGGATTTAACTTTGGCCTTCAATCGGCGGGCGATGCGCGTTCCAACGCGATTTACTTTGCTGATTCATGGCAGGTAATCGACCGTTTCCGCCTCGATGTCGGCGCCCGTCACGAATGGATCGATATCGACTATGTGTTGGATACGGGGCCTGGCTTTCCTGATGGCGTGCGCGACCTTGCGACCAACCTGAAGGGAAGTGAATGGGCCTACACCGCTGCGGGCAATTACGACGTAACCGATGTTCTGGGTGTTTTTATCCGCTATTCAAAGGGGTTTTTGTTCCCTCATTTTGACGACATCCGCGAAGGCCGTCCAAATGTCGACAGCGTCAAGCAGCTTGAAGGCGGCGTGAAATACACCGGCGAGTGGCTGGGCGTCTATGCGACGGGGTTCTATAACAAGAATGACGCCTTCAATTCAGTTGTCGGCAGCAGCGTGCCGGCGGCGGCATTCAAAACCCGCGCCATCGGCGTCGAAGTGGACGGCTCCGTTTTTTACGGTCCTTTCACCATTGACGTCATCGCGACTGTTCAGGATGCGAAAATCAAATCCTCAACGACCGCGTCTGATGTTGGTAACAAAGTGTTGCGGCAGCCGGATTGGCAGGTGCGCGTTTCGCCCTCTTATACCCTTGAGACCGGGTATTTCGAAGCCACGCTCTATGGCGCCGTGACATTCATTGGCGATCGGTTTGGCGACAACGCGAACACGGTCGTTCTTCCAAGCTATCAAAAGGTGGATGTTGGACTTCTGGTGAACACGGAATCTGGATTATTTTTCCAGGTGTTTGCGGATAATTTAAATGACTCCCATGGCATTACGGAGGGCGATCCGCGCAATCCAGCAGCGCCGAACGGACGGCCAATCCTGGGGCGTTCGGTCAGATTCAGCGTCGGATACGATTTTTAATCGTAGCTCATATTTCTGCGCTTGCTTTGATTTATCCCCCGAGGTTGGCGTCGAGAACTGACGCTCTCATGGCCGCCGAGATCATTCTCGGCGGCCAACATTATATCCGGCCGATGCACAAAGAGACACGGATTCAACGACAAGAAGTGTGGCGCCTCTGAGCGGCGGGCGCGGGAAGGGGCCGGCCGGGTCCCCAAGCGGCAAACCGATGCCCGGCCGCAAGATGGGTGCGCGTGGTTTGATGGATTATGCTAGAACAGCAACGACGCCGATCGCAGCGGCGATACAGGCGCTGCGGAAGTGGGTGCCCTGAGCCTTGGCTGGGAAAAGAAAGGCGTGCGATGACTGACCCTGTTCTCGTTGCTGATATCGGCGGCACCAATGCGCGCTTTGCCCTCGCGGTCAGCGGCGAGGGCGCGGTGACCATCAGTAACATGCAGAGTTTTCGCGCGGCCGACTTTGAAACCATCCGCGATGCGGTGAAAGCCTATCTTGACGCGGTAACGGCGCGTCCCAAAGTGGCCTGTTTCGCCGTCGCCGGGCCAGTGACGGGCGACGTGATCGCGTTCACCAATGCTCGCTGGAGACTGGAGATCGCGAAGTTCAAAGCAGGGCTCACGCTTGATCGGTTTCTTGTGGTCAATGATTTTGAAGCTTTGGCATCGGGTGTGCGCCATCTGCAAAAGCCGGACTTCACTCCGGTCAAGCCCGGATTCGCCGAGCGCCAGGCGCCGGTGCTCGTGATCGGCCCCGGCACCGGCCTCGGTCAAGCGCTGATCGTTCCGTGTGACGGGCGCGACCGGATCATCCCGACCGAAGGGGGCCATATCGCCTTTGCGCCGCAGACGGATGAGGAGAACGCGGTGATAGAATGGCTGGCGCGCACATATTCCCGGGTCTCGGTCGAGCGTCTCTTATCGGGGCGCGGACTGGTGAATATTTATGATGCGTTGAACGCGCTCAACCGCACGCCATGCGTCCCGCTGCAAGCGGACGAAATCACGCAGGCCGCGATGACGACATCAGATCCCATCGCCGTTAAAGCGATCGGCATGTTTTGCGACGTATTGGGGGCGGGAGTGGGGGATGCCGTTCTGTCGCTCGGCGCACGCGGCGGCGTTGTACTCGGCGGCGGCATTCTGCCCAAGATCCGCGAAATGTTTCTGAAAAGCCGATTCGTCGATCGTTTTCTCGACAAGGGGCGTATGCGCGCTTATGTCGAAAAAGTGCCGGTTGATTTAATCGTCACGGACGGTGCGGCGCTGATCGGGGCGGCGGCGATACTGCGCGAGCAAGTTTAACGCGGATTGAGGGAATCCCAAAGCATTTCTACTGTCTCGTTGAGCAATACAGGTAAAAGGCGCGGCGCGCCGGGCGGTATCCATTAGCACCAAAATTTGATTGGACCTCAAGGGGGCAAAAAGGGCATAATGGCAACACCATGGGTGGTTACAGCCATAAGGAGATGGTCTCGATGAAGGCACGACAGAAACATTCCGCCAGCCAGCCAAAAAGCGGCTCAAAGCGATCAAAAATGGTGTTTGCACTCTCGCTTGTTGTTGGCGCCACGATCTTAGCGACCTGTGCCACGCCAACACCCTACCAGCCGGTCACAAAAAAAACCGGTTACAGCGATCAAATGATCGAAGACGGACGCTATCAAGTATCCTTTGCGGGAAATTCCCTGACAAAGCGCGATACAGTGGAAAATTATCTATTGTACCGGGCCGCGGAACTGACGCTGCAATCGGGACATGATTACTTTATTGTGGTGGAGCGCAACGTTGATGAAAAAACGTATTACCGTTCCGCGCTCGATGGCTATTCCCATGGCGGCTTATATTACGGGATTGATTACGGCTATGGCGGTTATGGCTATCCCTATTACGGCGGTTACGGCTATCCCTATTACGGCGGATATGGTGACTATGGCTATGGCTATTCCCGCCCGGTGACGAAATACACCGCAACTGCTGAAATCACGGCCTATAAAGGGAATAAACCGAGCGACAATCCTAAAGCCTATGACGCCAGGGATGTGATTAAAAACCTGAGTGGCGTGATCCAGCGCCCCGATCAGGTGGGCTAACGCGGCAAAACGCGGCGGGTTTTTCGCTTTTTCAGTGTGGGCCCCTGAGCACCGGGAAAGGCGGGGCGCGTCCACTGTGCTGTTCCCGGGTTTTTCAGTTAGGTTGTTGCACCATAACTTGGCTCAACAGAACGGTAGCGCCTTTGCCGCGCAACACCGAATTGGTTGTGAGCTGCAACGTCCGGGCTATCTCATCCACGTTGGGGATGTATCTGATTCTCAGCCGATTGGCCGAGTATAACCGTAAGCTCTGCACATACGCATCTTGAAGTCTGGGATAAAGGGCCAAGGCTTTTTCGCGTAGTTTCTCATCAGGAATGTCGAGACTGATCACAACCTGGAGAATCCCCCTAATTCGGAGCTTCTGAATAACGGAAATATTCAGAGGATCAATCGTCACAAACTCATTTGAGGATTCGGGCTCGCTGGATTCTGACGCCATGGCGGAATTCAGAGCCACCGTGGCAACAATCAGCACCGAACAGGCCAGACAGCGGATATTCATGGAAAAAAACGTCTCAACTCAGCAAAAGGGACGGGCCAACAGAGTGAAGCAGTTCCGGGTAAAAGAAGCGTTTCTTTGCCAAAAGCCTATTGACCTCTCTCTGGCTGCGCGAATTTTCTGTAAAATTTTATAAGTATTTGATTTATATAAACTTTATTGACTTATCTTTGAGATTTCTCTACTCTGACGCTCATGTCCATTCTGACAAATATCGCCCTGTCCGGCCTCAACGCCGCCCAGACTCGGTTGACTGTCCGGGCGAAAAATATCGTCAATGCCTCAACGCCGGGTTATGCGCCTGATCAAGTCACACAAATCTCAGGCGCGGCAGGCGGCATCGCAGCGCGGGTGATCCCCGGCCGGCAGGGCGGCTATGGGCGGGCGGACGCACCTGTCGGGTCAGCGTCCGTGCCCAACAAGGTCAATCTGGTGGCGGAAATCGTCGATTTCAAGCTGGCGGAAACTTCTTATAAGGCGGCGTTGGCCGTGCTGAAAACTGCCGGTGACATTGATCGCGCGACGCTTGAAATTATGGCTTAAACAAAAATTTTAGATCACATGTCACCGTCAAAATCCGTGCCCGGATCATCAGGGGGCGGAGGCACATCCGCCGCCATGCCGTGATAGACCGGCGGCGCGGGGGTGCGCCGCACTCTGTCCGGCATCAAAGCCGCCGCTCTTGTCTCTGATTCACGGCGGGAGCGAAAACCGAACTTCCTGACTTTTTTCAAAGGCCGCGGCGCGGGCGTAGACGGGCGCGGGAGCGATATTCTGAAACGCGGCGTGCGGACTGAACGCACAGAGCGCAAGGAAACAGGCCCACCGTTTTTGGAACGCAATGCACCGGCGGCATCGGCCTGACTGCCGGCAGTGTCCCGGCCGGGTACAGCCGGGGCCGGCCCGGGCACTGGCGTCACCACAACGGGGACAGAGCGGGCCTCATAACCCTCCTCTGTCATCGTATCTGCGGGGGTGGCCGGCGCGCGCACCACATCGGCAAAAGGTCCGGCAGCATCCGCGCCATGGGCAAAAAGCGCCGGATCGATCCGGGGTGGCCACATCGCGCCCGGCGCCGCCAAGTCCCTCGCCAAGTGCGCCCAGTCTTGGACATTAAAATCAAACCGTTCACGCACCCAGTCCGGCTCCGGCGGCGCGGACACGGCCCGGGCCAACCATTCGCGGGCCGCACCGATATCTCCGTGCTCTTCCTGCTCGATCTCTCCCATCAGCGTACACACACGCGCGGTGGGCGCGCGTTCAACGAGCGGCGCCAAGGCGCTGCGTGCACTGTTCCAATCGCGCGTGTTCATCGCCTGACGGGCCAGCAACAAGCGGCTTTCCGCGTCATCGGGTTTCATCTCAGCCAGGCCCGACAGACGTTTGGCCCGGGCATGGGCAGGCTCATGGCTTTCCAGCGCACTGTACGCCTCCACCAATGCCGGATGGGGCGCAGCGCGCCAAGCCTCTTCCAGAACCCCCGCCGCTTTCCATCTATTGCCTTTATCCTGCATGAGACGGGCGGCAAGAAGGGCTGCGGGCGTGAAGGTGGGCAAAAGGCGAAAGGCTTTGAGACTGAGGCGCTCGGCTTCCTGGGGATCGCCGCCCTCCAGAACTTGCCTGGCGCGGGCCGTCAGCAACACAGCCTGGGTGCGCCGCGCCGCGTCCGCCGGGATCAGCCCCGACCGCGCACCCGCGCTGAGCGTGGCCAAAGCCTCCTGCCAGCGCCCGGCTCCCGTCTGCAAACCGAGCAGAGCCTCAAACGCCCAAGAGGAATTGGGTTGCAGCGCAAACGCTTGCGCCGCAAACCCAAGCGCACTTTCCGTGTCGCCGCGCGCCGTGGCGTGGGCCAGCAGACCGCGCAGCCCCAAAATTTTTGTCTCCGGCGCTTCCAGCATCGCCTGGAAACATGTCTCCGCCTGCGCTTCATCGCCGCTAAGCTGCGCCGCCTGCGCCCCTAAAAGCCGCGCCAATGCCGGATGACCGGCGCCGCCTTGCGCACTGAGAGCATATTTACGTGCACGCGCCATATCCCCCGCCGCCACCGCGATCAATCCGCGGGTGATGATGTCCAGGCCTTTAGCCTGACGGCGGCGGCCAAAAAAAGACGTCACAGAACCCGGAACGGCGCGTAATTCCGTAATCACCCTGTAGACAATCAGTACACAAATCAACAACACCAGAACGGCAACAATGCCCAGCACAAGAGACGTTTGCACTTCCCAGTTCTGCCAGTGAATAATAAGGCCGCCGGGATGGTCCGCGCTCCATGCCGCCAGAACAGCCACAGCCGCAATCACAAAGAAAATAAAGAGCACCCGAATCATGGCGCCTCGTCCCGCGTCCCCAATTCCGACAACATATCGGCGCTGAGCGAAGACACGAGATCATCCAATTGCACCCGGCCATCCAGTGCACTCAGCCAAGGCGCCATGCGTGTGGCGGCAGCGCCTTTCAGTCCGTGAAGCTCCCGCGATGCAGCGCGCACATCACCCTCCTTGAGGCGTTGCCCGGCGCGGGCGATGATGGCTTGGGAACTTTGCCCCGCAAGATCGCCGGTGCGCCGCACTGTCACCAGCGAACGGATATTCTCCCATAAGCGCCGCCACCAATTATCCGCCCTTTCCATGCGTTCAGCCTTGAGCGCGCGGCGGGCCATCTCATCAAAATCACGTGTCAGCGCATCCATGGGCCTCAGCCCCTGCGCGGCATAGGGCTCCAGGCTTTTCCACTGGGGCCGGTCCGGCGCCAGCAGAGCGATGGTGTGCAGTTCAGTGGCAAACGGCTCACCGCGATCGGCGCTGCGAATCAATCCGGCCAGCGCCAAGGCCAGGGCCGCGCGCTTGGCGTCTGCGCCGCTGCGATCCGCCTCAAGAGCGCTGAGGCGGGTTTCAAGCGCGTCCAAAGCGCTGCGCGGTGCCAGACTGTCCAAAATCTGCGTGAGATTGCCGGGCGGTGCCGACTTTTCAAGCGCCGCCAGGCGGGCCGTGACTTCAGCATTGAAAGCCGCCAGATTCCGTTTAACGGCGGCCAGCGACGCGCTGAGTTCCTCTGCCGTCACGCCGTCACGTGGGGATGCCACAAGAGGCGCCCCACCGCCAAGCAGTGTCGCCGTCGCCTGTTCCAGCCCGGCAACCCGGTCGGAAAGCTCGGCCAGCGCTGAAGTGTCGACCCCGCCCGGCACGCGCACCGCCGCCAATTCCCCCTCCAGGCGGTCTGACGCCGCCTGAAGTTCGGCAATTTGTTCGCTCAATCCATCAACCCGATCCCAGATCTTCGTTTGGCGCGCGACGACATCGCTCACTGTTTGTTGCCCGCCACTGGCATTTTGGCTTTTCAGATAAACAGAGGCCCCGCCCCATCCCCCCAGAACTCCGCCAGCGAACCCAAGCACCGCGATGCCCACATAGCGGGCCCATCGAAGCGGCGAGAGGGCGGCGCGGCCCGCTTTTTTGCGTGCCGGCGGAGACGTTTTGTCCTCAGCCCCTTTCCCTTTACCTGACTCTTTGGAAGCTGAGGCAGTGGTCAGTTTCTTTTCGGTTTTTCGCGCAGGCTTTTTTTTCACGGCCCTTGACGGGGGCACCGAGGCTTTAACCCCTGCCGATGGCCGGGCGGTCTCTGTTTTCTTTGAAGCTTTGCCGGTCTCAGACCCCTCTTTTGAAGACCCGGACCCGGCGGGGCGTTGTGACGCTGTCATAGCATGACTCTCCGGCTGATGGTGCTTTCATATGTAGGATTTTATGCCGGTCAACAAAAGACTGCGCTGTTTATTTCCGTCTAAACGCACCCCAGCATACCCAGCAAAGCCTGTTCATTGGACATTGGTGCCACGTCCACAGACGTGAACACAAGGGGGGCGAGCGCCTCTGCGACACTGGGGCTTAAACACAGGGCGCGCAAGCCTGCGCATGAGGGGGCCAGCGCGGCACGGCTGACCAAATCGCAAAACAAGGCGGCGCTGCGCGGCGAGTAAAACAACGCGGCGTCGAGCATTGAGGCACTGTGCGGCCTCAGATGCGCAACCAGAATGGGAGGCAGACCAGCG
>Ga0114931_10005888_pt1 | contig 15135 bp, 18 predicted proteins | sample 2SBtaG_FD_89579 | JGI IMG/M metagenome (GOLD analysis project Ga0114931, IMG submission 89579) | Deep subsurface microbial communities from Kolumbo volcano to uncover new lineages of life (NeLLi) - 2SBTROV14_V59a metaG | ecosystem: Environmental > Aquatic > Marine > Volcanic | place: Kolumbo...
AAGCTCCCGATTGCGTAGATACCCACGTCATCATCGTACTTCCATGGCCCAGTGTCCAGCGCTAGATTTTGCCGCGTCCTAACCTCTTGGTTTTCTGCAATTTTTCATGCGTCTGCCCTGGGTATAGACCGCACCCAGCTGGGCCATTTTCTGACTCCCCGGTCACACCCCTTTGTTCGGCTTTGCCCCTCCGATCCTGGCCTGTGTCGCATGTGTACCTCCTTGCCATCGGCCGTGCACACCCGTAATGCCCTTTCCTCCTGCTCCGGTGGCGGCTACTGCGGGCTTCGCCCGCTTCCGCCGTCGGCTAAGTTAGAACGTTATGTGCTAAATCGCATTTTTTAAGCGTAGGTGCTTATGAAATGCCTGAAAGTCTTTATCGGAATGAAGTAATGGGAGGCTATGCTCGATACAAAAGGTTGCAATAATCGAGTCTATGGTTTTCCTGACGGTAACGCCTTTCTTTCTTAACAACCTAAAATTATCAGCACTTTTTACAGCGATGCTGGTATCGAGCATATTGAATATGGTAAGTGATGTAAGGAGGTTCTTTGCGGTTTTGTAGTCCTTATCATGTCTGAAACCCTGCAAGATCTCAGCAAGAATCAAGTCTCCTATAGCAACCGGTTCAATGCCAAGCAATGAATCAAGCTTCTCAGTTTCAGGTGTCGGGTTGCCGTTGAAGTAATCAACCCAGACACTGGAATCGACAAAGATCATCTGTTGAGTCTCATGCTATCAAGATCACCGCCCCATTTGAGCTTGCCCTTATATTTCTTGATCGCTTGCTGTTTATTTAATCTAATCAGTGCCTTGAGGCCAAGCTCAACTGCCTCACGCTTGGTTTTAGCGCCGGTAAGTTTAAGTGCATCAGCCATGAGTTTGTCATCGATAACGATATTGGTGCGCATAACCACTCCGAATGTGTATAATAGATTATATATATACACATTAAAGCATTTCCGCAGGGTTGGTTTCAAGCGTCCCCGTAGCGCACATAAACAATCATTCGAACGTCGCAGTAGGGACACCGGTTACCCGGCGCCCCCTGCACAGATCCCGGCGTGCGGTTTTCCCGACGGTACAGATAATCGGAATTTGAGGTACAGCCCCGCAAAATGGCACTGAAATCGACCATCTTCAAGGCGGAACTGCAGATCGCGGACATGGACCGCAATCACTACCAGGACTACCCCCTGACCCTGGCCCGCCACCCCTCCGAGACCGACCGGCGGCTGCTGGTACGGATCCTCGCCTTTGCCTTGCACGCCCAGGAGGGCCTGGCATTCACCCGCGGTCTGAGCACGGATGACGAGCCCGATCTCTGGTGCAGATCACTGAGTGACGAGATCCTGCTGTGGATCGATCTGGGCCAGCCCGACGAGAAGCGGATCCGCAAGGCCTGTGGACGTGCCCGGGAGGTCTGGATCTACAGCTACAACGACCGCGGCGCCCAGGTCTGGTTCGATCAGCTCGCCGCCAGACTGGAGCGCTTCGACAACCTGCACATCCGCCATCTGCCGGAGGCCGCCTTGGCCCGGCTGGAGGGGTTGATCGAGCGCAACATGCGCCTGCAGTGCAGCATTCAGGACGGGGTGGTCTGGCTGGGAAATGGAGACCAGGGGGCCTCGCTTGAGCCACTGCAGCGGCGCTGAGGGTGAGTCGCGATCTGCCGCCTTTGCATACCGTCAGGCCCGCTGCTATCGTCTAGCCCCAAGATATTATAAATTTGTGAAAGATTCGGGCTCAACTCTTCAGTTGAGAAACCCATGGGTTCGTACATGAAAGGGAGGAGGAAATGGAGGCTTTCTTGGCCCCCAGGGATGCCGTGCTGGACTGGATCGGCCGTCTGGGTCAACAACACACCGTCTATTTTCCGCAGCCCTCCGGCACCCGTAGCTTCCAGTTCGAGCGGGTCACCGAGGCATCCATCCTGACCCTGGAATCCTGGGAGAGCCCGGTGCCACGCGCGGCGTTCCGCGCCAGCGCCAACAATCAGCCGCCGGGCAAGCGCCTGGCGCCCCCCCGGGAGCAGCTCTTCACCTTCCGGAGAAACGCGGCGGGAGAGCTCGAGTTTCTGCCTAGCCTGGAGCAGGGCTTTCAGGTCCTGGCCGGGGTCCGCCCCTGTGACCTCAAGGCGATCCATCTGATGGACCGGGTCAACTCGGAGGGTGTGGCCGATCCCCACTACCTGAACCGCCGGGCCCACACCGCGATCATCGCTCACGACTGCCTGCAACCCTGTGACGACTACTGCTTCTGTGAGGCGGCCGGTTCCCTGCACTGCCGTGAGGGGGCCGACATCTTTCTCACCCCGCTCGAAAAGGAACTGCTGATCGAGTGCCGCACCGAACAGGGGGCGGAGCTGCTCGCCCAGGCCGAGTTCGCTGCCTGCGACGATCCGCAAGCCGTCAGACAGCAGGCGGAGGCCCACCGCGCCAAACCCTTCGGTCGGCAGCTGGCCGGGTCACTAGAGACCATCGGCAAGGCCCTGGCGGCGGGCTGGGACAGCCCGCTCTGGCAGCGGCACGTGGAGCGCTGCTTCTCTTGCGGTACCTGTACCCTGGTCTGCCCCACCTGCTACTGCTTCGACGTGCATGACGACATCGACCTGCACGACCCGACAGCAGGGGAGCGCTATCGCACCGCCGATAGCTGCATGCTGGGTGACTTTGCGGAGGTGGCGGGGGGGCACAACTTTCGTGGCGAGCCGGCGGCCCGTCAACGCCACCGGGTGAAGCGCAAGTTCGAATACCCGCTAGAACGCTTCGGAGAGGGGAGCTTCTGTGTCGGTTGTGGGCGTTGCGGCCATCAATGCACGGTGGACATCGATATCTTCGACATCGTCAACGATCTGGTGCGGACAGGGGGTGAGGGATGAGGGCGCTCGATATCCAGCGGGTCCTGGGCGGCCTGGGCCCCGACCCCTACCTGCCCATGAGTGGGCGCCTACTGGAGGCCCGCGACCTGACCGAACGGGAGCGCTTCTACCGGGTGGAGCTGCCCAGGCCCCTGGGCCACGGGCCGGGCCAGTTCGTCATGGTCTCCTGCCCCGGGGCGGGGGAGGCGCCCATCTCCATCTGCTGCGGTCCGCGCGACGACCGGCAGTTGGAGATGGTGGTCCGCCGGGTCGGCGGCCTGACCCAGGTGCTGCACGGCCTGCAGGCGGGGGACAGCCTGGGAATCCGCGGTCCCTTCGGCCACGGCTTCGATCTCGATGAGTTGCAGGGCCACGACCTGCTGCTGATCGCCGGCGGCCTGGGACTGGTGCCCATGCGTTCCCTCCTCCAGCCCATCATGGCAGAGCCGGAGCGCTTCGGCCGGGTCACCCTGATCGTCGGCTACCGGACCCCGGCGGAGGAGCTATTCCGCGAGGAACTGGCCGTCTGGAGCAAGCTCCCCGAGGTGCGGGTGATCCGTCTGGTGAACGACCGGGCCCATCTGCCCTGGGACGGCGAGGTGGGACTGGTGACCGCGCCGATCGCCGGGCTGGAGCTGGATATCGCCAACACCCTGGCAGTGTTGATCGGCCCGCCGGTGATGTACAAGTTCGTGCTCATGGAGCTGCTGGCGCGCGGCCTGCCCCAGGCCCAGATCTTTGTCGATCTGGAGCGGCGAATGAAGTGCGGAATCGGCAAGTGCGGTCACTGCCAGATCAACCACCTCTACTGCTGCCAGTCCGGCCCGGTATTCCGTTTCTCCGAGATCGCCCAGCTGCGGGAGGCCCTATAATGAGACCCAAGATCGCGTTTTTCGATATGGCCAGTTGCGAGGGCTGCCAACTGGCGATCCTCGACTGTGAGGACATCCTGATCGATCTCCTGCAGCTGGTAGAGATCGTGGAGTTTCGCGAGGCCCTCTCGGAGAAGGCCCACCGCTTCGATGTGGCCTTCATCGAGGGCAGCATCAACCGGGAGATCGACGCCGAGCGGTTGCGCGACATTCGCGCCCGCAGCACCCATCTGGTGGCCCTCGGCGCCTGCGCCTGCAACGGCAACGTGCAGGCCCGCTCCAATCTGGTGGCGCCGGCGGAGAATCTGGAGGTCGTCTACGGGCGGGAGGCGCGCAACCGGGTGCAGACCGATCCCGAGTTCTGGCCCCTTTGGGCCCACACCCGGGTGCGCCCGCTGCAGGAGGTGGTGCCGGTCGACTATGCGCTGCGCGGCTGTCCGGTGGACCGCCAGGAGTTCCTGCACCTGGTGAAGTCGCTGATCCTCGGCTCGCTGCCCCGTTTCGCCCCCCAGGCGGTCTGCGTCGAATGCAAGCGCAACGGCAACGAGTGCGTCTACGAACAGGGTGAGACCTGCATGGGACAGATCACCTATGGGGGCTGCAACGCCATCTGCATCAATGGAGGCTATCGCTGCGATGGCTGCCGCGGGCCCCTGCCCGACGCCAACCTTGAGGCCCACCGGGCCCTGCTGCGGGAGCGGGGGTTGTCCGATGCCCTCATCGACAACCGTTACCGGCTGTTCTGCAGCAACGACCGGCTCACCGGGGGGGAGGGACGATGAGCGCCGATTCCAAGAGCTATACCATCGATGTCAACCATGTCACCCGGGTGGAGGGGCACGGCTCGATCCGCATCGACACCCGGGCGGGTGCGGTGGAGGAGGTGCGCCTGCAGATCGTCGAGGCCCACCGCTTCTTCGAGAGCTTCACCCGCGGCATGCCCCCGGGAGAGATCCCCTGGATCGTCGGGCGCATCTGCGGCATCTGCTGCGTTGGTCATCAACTGGCCGCCACCAAGGCGGTGGAGGCGGCGCTCGATCTCTCGGTCAGCGAGCAGACCCTGCGCCTGCGCAAACTGCTCAACCACTCCCAGTTCCTGCAGAGCCACACCCTGCACGTCTACTTCCTGGCGGTGCCCGACTATGTGGGGGTGCCCAGCGTGCTGCCACTGATCAAGACCCACCCGGAGGTGGTGCGCCGGGCGCTGCGGCTGAAGAAGCTGGCCAACGACTTCACCACCCTGTTCGGCGGACGGGCCCTGCACCCCATGGCCAACACCCTGCGTGGCTGGCGCAAGCTGCCGCCCCTCGCTGAAGTGGCAAAGATCCGGGAGCGCCTGCAGGCCGCCCTGCCCGACCTGGAAGAGACCCTGGCGGTGGTGCAGACCCTCAAGGTGCCAGCGTTCGAACGTGAGACCGAGTATGTCTCCCTCAGGCACCCGGACGAGTACGCCCTCTACGACGGCCAGGTCTACAGCTCGGACACCGGCCAGACGGTGCCGGTGGAGAACTACCGGGAGGTCACCAACGAATACACCGTGGCCCACTCCACCACCAAGTGGGCGCGCTGGCATCGCGAGTCCTACGCAGTGGGCGCCCTAGCGCGGGTCAACAACAACTTCCACCAGCTCCACCCCGCGGCCCAGCAGGCAGCCGAACAACTGGGTCTGAAGCCCCCTTGCCACAACCCCTACATGAACAACGTCGCCCAGGTGGTGGAAATCGTCCACTGTGCCCACGACAGCCTGCGCCTGCTCGACGAGGTACTGGAGCTGGGCCTGCAGCTGGAGGAGATCGGCTACCAGGCCGGGCCGGGGCGCGGCGTCGGGGCCACCGAGGTGCCGCGCGGCATCCTCTTTCACGAATACGCATTCGACGAGGAAGGGTTGTGTTGCGACGCCAACGCGGTGATTCCCACCAGTCAGAACATCAACAACATCGAGCGCGACATGCAGGCCTTCGTACCGCTGATGCTGCCGAATATGTCCCAGGATGAGCTGACCCTGCACATGGAGATGCTGCTGCGGGCCTACGACCCCTGCATCTCCTGTTCGGTGCACATGCTCGACGTGACCTTCAGCGAGTGATGGCGAGGCTCAGCGCCAACGGGCCGGGAGCGGAGCTGATCGTCGCCGGCGTCGGCAACGACCTCTCCCGTGACGACGCCATCGGCCTGCGGCTGCTCGAGGCCTATGGGCGCCAGCCCCCCCCCGCCGGGGTGGTCACCCGGGTCTGGGCGGATGCCGATGCCCTGACCCTGGCGGACAACCTGCTGGAGTCCGATCGGCCCCTGCTGCTGGTGGACTGCGCCGCCATGGGTCTGGAACCGGGGCACTGGCGGCTGATGCGCACAGGGGAGATTACTCTGGCGTGTCACGGGGACGCCCTCTCGACCCACGGCCTGGGGGTGGCGGAGGCCCTGGCTATCGCCAGCGAGCTGGGCCGGCGTTCACCGGTCCACCTGTTCGGGATCCAGCCCTTCGATACTTCCCCCGGCGCGGGGCTTAGCGCCGGTATGCAGCGCCGTTTCGCGCCGCTGCTGGCCGCCCTCGGCGAGGCGGTGACCGATCTCCTGGAGCAGCCGGCGGCCCGCCCGGGAGCAGTGGCATGAAGGCCGATTCCCTGCCCGGCGGGGATGGCATGCGCGGCTTGCGCCGCTACCTCTCGTTCGTCTGGCGCGCCACCGACAGCTACGACCCGGGGCTGCACGAGTAGGAACTCTCGGCGCGGCTCTGGTGGTTCGTGCTGCTGCGCTGGTGCATGGTGGCCGGCTGCCTGGTCGCGGTCCTGGTGGGTGACCGGCTGGCGCTGCATCTCGAAAAGGGCATACTGATCGGGGTGGCGCTGCTGCTGGCGGTCGCCAACCTGATCTTCACCTGGGTGATCCGTGCCTTCAAGAACCGCCAGACGGAGTCCTGCGGGGTGCGTCCGCTGGTGATCTCTCAGACCCTGGTCGACCTCTTCGCCCTCTCCTGCGTCAGCTATGTCCTGGGTGGTATCGAGCTGCCGGTGCTGGTCCTGTTTCTCGGTGAGATCATCATCGTCACCCTGTTCTGCCACCGCAAGGTCAGTCTGCTCATCACCCTGGTGGCCGCCTGCTTCGCGGCCCTGCCCCTGTTGCTGGAGCATCGGGGGGTGATCCCGCCCCTCTCCCTGTTCGGCAGTCCCTACCAGGAGTCGCTCATTGCGGACCCACGCTTTGCCGGTGCCTATATGACCTTCCTGTTGCTGGCTTTCCTCTTCTTCTGGTACCTGGTCAGTGAAATCACCGTGAGCCTGCGTCTGCGTGAACTGCAGTTGCAGCGGGCCCATGAGAAGCTGCTGCTGCTGGATCGGGAGAAGACCCGGGCGACCCTGCTGGCGACCCACGAATTGAAGGCCCCGCTGGCGGCCATCAGCAGCTATGTCTACACCCTGCGGGACGGCTACTGCGGAGAGCTGCCGGAGCAGGCGCGCCAGGTGGTCGAGCGTATCGGCAAGCGGGCCGATATGTTGGTGAAGAAGATCTTCGACATCATCCTGTTGAGCAACCTCAAGACCCAGGTGGTGAAAAATGAACGCTTCAAGGTCTTCGAACTCAACGGCTTCCTGGCACAAGAGCTGGCGGAGGCCCGGGAGCTGGCCGCGCAGCACGAGATCCAGGTGGTGGACCGGCTGGCCACCCAGCCCGTCTACTATATCTGCGGCATCCGCGAGCAGCTGCATACCCTGATGAGCAACCTCCTGCGCAACGCCATCACCTACTCACGTCCCGGCGGCCGGGTCGAGGTCTCCCTGGAGGGCCGGCGGGACCGGGTGACGGTGGTGGTGCGGGACCATGGGATCGGCATCCCCCGGGAGAAGATCGAACGGATCTTCGACGAGCACTTTCGCACCAACGATGCGGCCAGGCACAATCCCGACGGCACCGGCCTGGGCCTGCCCATCGTGCGTGAGATCGCCCGCCTGCATCATGCCCTGGTGCGGGTCAGGATACCGGACGACGGAGGGAGCGAATTTCGTGTCACCTTCCGCCGGCAAACGCAACCTCAAGCCGAAGGAGCACCCGATGGCAAAGATTCTGATCATTGACGACGACCAGGATATCGTCGACAACCTGTCGCTGGTACTGACGGCCAACGGCCACCAGGTGGAATCCCGATCCAATACCGACGACCTGCTGCAAGAGGTGACCCGGGCCGACCCGGACCTGATCATCCTCGACGTGATCTTCCCTGAAGACCCCCAGGCCGGCTTCAAGGCGGCCCGGCTGCTCAGCAAGAACCCGCGGCTGGGGCGGATCCCGATCCTGCTGCTGTCCGCGGTCAACCAGCGCAGCAACCTCGCCTTCAGCCTCTCCGACAGCGATATCAGCGACGACTTCATGCCGGTTGGGGCCTTCGTCGACAAGCCAGTGCGTCCCGACGACCTGCTCGCAAAGGTCGATGATCTGTTACACCCGGGTGGGTGAGTGGGCATCCACTGGGCGGGTCGTCCTGAAAGATGCATTTTTCTTGGGGTCTTGAGGTCGGCGCGAGATGAGGTGGCACACCGTCACGCATCACCAGGCGCCCCGCGCCTCGCTGCCTCCACCCCACCACCGGGCGTGCAACGCCCTTTGGATGGGTGACACCGGTTACCGGTGCCGCCAGTCAGCCTGTCGAACCTAGGAACAGGACGATGCGCGTACACTACCTGCAACACGTGCCCTTCGAGGGCCCCGCCAGCCTGCTGGACTGGTTCGCCAATCAGGGCCACCGCCTGAGCGCCACCCACCTCTACCGGGAGGCGATCGGCATTGATCCCCGGGACCTCGATCTGTTGCTGGTCATGGGCGGCCCCATGGGCGTGCATGATGAAGAGCGATACCCCTGGCTGGCAGCGGAGAAGCAGTTCATCTCGGACGCTATCGACCAGGGCAAACGGGTGCTGGGGATCTGTCTGGGGGCGCAGCTGCTGGCGCAACTGCTGGGGGCGCCGGTGACCAGGAACCGGTGGCTGGAGATCGGTTGGTTTCCGATCGAGAAACGGCCCGAGGCGGCCGCTTCGGCCATCGGCCGCGGCCTACCGGAGCGGCTTACCGCGTTTCACTGGCACGGCGACACCTTCGGCATACCGGATGGGGCCATTCCCCTCTACCGCTCTCAGGCCTGCGAGAACCAGGGGTTCATCTTCGAGGAGCGGGTGGTGGGCCTGCAGTTTCACCTGGAGACCACACCGGCATCGGCTGCCGCGCTGGTACGCAATGCGGCCGACGAGTTGATCTCCGCCCCCTTCGTCCAGTCGGCCCGGGAGATCCTGGGGGATTCACACGACTATGCCGCCCTCAACCAGGCGATGGCATCTCTACTGGCAGGCCTGTAGGACTGAAGCGCCCTGGGGCTCAGGCGATCTTGACGATGATGTCATGCAGGTTGTCCCCGGCATGGGCGAGCCGGTCCGCGCCATTGGACATGTGGCGGTAGAGTTCCCTGTGCTTGAAGATATCGATGACCCGCAGCATCGTCTTGGATGAGGCGCCGGGAGCGCCTTCGTCCAGGGTGCGTACCAGGTCGTCCACATCGAACAGCTCCGCCAGCGCGCGCCGGTAGACCTTTTCGGTGCGGCGTTCGGCCTTGCGCGCCAGTTGCGCATCGGCCTCGCCAGCCACCGGGTCGGTGGAGAGTTTGGCGAAACCCCGTTGCAGGGCCGAGGCCCCCTCCTGCAACAGTTTCGCCATCTCCAACATGTGCCGGTCCGGCATGACCTGCAACACCTCCATCTCACGCACCGTGGTCTTGGCGTAGTTGACGATATGGTCGATGCTGACGATGGCCCGGTAGATATCCTCCCGGTCCATGGGCGTGGAGAATGCCTTGTTCAGGATGTCGTTGTTGCGGGCCTTCAACTCGTCGCACTTTTTTTCCAGCTCACGCACCTGCATGGCCTTTTCCGGGTCCCCATCCTCCATGTAGCGCACAAAGACATCGATCGCCTGCACCGCCAGATCGCACTGCTCATCGATCAGGCGATAGAAGTTCGGCATGCTGGGGAAGATCCGGCTCAGGATACGGGCCATTCCGGATTCGCTGCTGCTCATTGTCATTGACTCCTCTTGTCTGGATAGGCTCTGTAAGTCCTAGGCGGCGCCGGTGATGAAGTGGACCAGGTAGTAGATGGTGACCGATACCATCCCGGCGCCGGGGATGGTGATGATCCAGGTGCTAACGATATCCTTGGCCTTGGCCCAGCGCACCGCCTTGGGTCGCTCTGAGGCGCCTATACCCATGATGGACGAACTCACCACATGGGTGGTGGAGACCGGCGCCCCCACCAGGGCCGAGCCGAAGATCACCGCGCCGGAGGTAATCTGGGCGTCCACCGCATGCAGGGGCCGCACCTTGTAGATGCCGAAGCCCACCGTGCGTACGATCCGCCACCCCCCGGACATGATCCCTAGGGTGATGGCGGTGGCGCAGATGAGCACCACCCAGAAGGGGACATGGAACTGGGGAATGAAGCCACCCAGTAACAGCACCATGGTGATCACCCCCATGCTCTTCTGGGCGTCGTTGGCGCCGTGGGAGAAGGCGAGCCCCGCGGCGGTCAAAAACTGGACCCCACGCAGATACCTGTTGACCGAGGGGCGCGCCCCGCGCAACAGGAAACCCATCCAACGGTGGATGGCAAAACCAGCCCAGAATCCAACAATGGGTGAGACGATCAGGGATCCGACCACCTTGGTCACCCCGGTGAGGCGGCCCTGGCCCAGCTCGTGCAGCCCCCATACCACGTGGTCGGCGCCGGCGGAGACCAGCACCGCACCGGCCAGCCCCCCTACCAGGGCGTGGGAGGAGGAGGAAGGAATGCCGAACCACCAGGTGATCAGGTTCCAGGAGATGGCCCCGCTGATGCCGCACAGGATGATCACCATGGAGGGGAGTTCCGGAAGATCACTGATGTTGACGAACTTACCGATGGTATCGGCCACTGCCGTGCCCCCCAGGATGGGCCCCAGGAACTCGAACAGCGCCACGACGATCACCGCCTTCACCGGCGTCATGGCCCGGGAGGCGACCACCGTGGCGACGATATTGGAGGCATCGTGAAAACCGTTGGTATAGTCGAAGAAGACGATCACCGCCACGCTCACGATGGCCAGTACCAACAGGACATCCATGCAGCCCCCCTTATCACCATTCTGTAATCAAGCCGTAATAATAGCAGGGCTAAGTTGTTTATGAATGGTTAATGCAGAGAGTACCTGACCTCAGATTCGACGAAACAAGCTCAGGGAGCTGACTTCCAGACATCCTTGAATCAAGCCCCTGTCTTTGGGCCCGTTATCTGCCTGCGCATCCACCACCAGGCCAGTGCGTGGCCGGCAAACAGGATGACCAACGCCAACAACAGCAGGGCCAGCGCGATATAACCAAACAGGTCCGGCACCTTCATGAGGATCGCCATCAGGGAGTCCTTGTAGTAGAAGAACCAAGCATGTCCCGCCGGAAATATCCAGGTGTGGAACTTGTAGAACACACGCACCGGCCCGAGCAACAGGACGATCCCCACCAGGGCCCCGACCCCTCCCAGGAGAACGCCCGCAAGGCGCCGGGGGGAGAGGAGCCGGCGGCCATGGACCAGCAGCAGGCTGGTCAACAGCCACAACCCCAGGGCCGCCCAGCCCACCTTGCGCAGCAGCGACAGCAGACGGGTCACATCCCGCAGGTGCACGATCTCCGGGGTGGACAGCAGCCGTCCCAGGTCACGCCCCGAGGGATTCCGATAACGGAGTTCAGCCAGATCCCGGCCATTGCCGTTCACCGCCTTGAGTATCTCAGAGAACAGACGCTCATGCTCCGCCCGGTCGGTCCTTTCGAAGCCATGCCGGTTGTGATTGAGGGGGCCGTACTCGCTGATGGTCTGACCGATGCCCGCCACCCCATAGAGAGTGGGATAGAGCATATCGACCTGCACAAGCAACAGCCAGGAGAGCCACAGCGACCCCAGCAGAGCCAGCAGCACGTAGCTGCCCTGAACGAGACCTTGGAGAAGCCGCATCTTATCGATCCTTGCCGGGGTGTCCTGAACCTAGATTCCTCAGTTGATCGCTCCATTCTGAAACCAAGTGATTGATATGAAAAACACTTACTTCGATTGACCTTGTCACCCGTTGGGTGAATCACGCTACAGAGCAAATTGCACGCCTGCAGTGGCGCATGGCTGCGTGACAACTCCTTGGAATAGGTTAACTATTCCGCGTCGTTGTGCCTTGCCCTGCACCACAGCAAACGCACACTTTAGGCTGAAATGAAACGCCAGTCTGCCACATAGACAGGCAAACGGGCAGAAGCCTGTGGGGTGAACACCCTCCTTTCCGCTCCTGTGCATCCTTGCATCCACTGCCGGCCGAAGGGATGGGTATGGTGTACACTGGCCTATCTGCCCCGCACCCTGGCACCGATCACCATGAGACACTCGCCAACACCACAAACCTGGGTTGGACACGCTGATCTCGATGCCTTCTACGCCAGTATCGAGGAACGGGATCGGCCCGAGTGCCGGGGCCGGCCGCTGGTGATCGGCGCCCTGCCCGGCCACCGCGGTGTGGTGGCGACGGCCAACTACCGGGCCCGGGAGTGCGGTATCCATTCTGCCATGCCGATCGGCGAGGCCTACCGGCGCTGCCCGGACGCGGTCTACCTACGCCCCGACATGGCCAAGTATGCCCGGGTCTCACGCCAGATCTTCCAGATCCTCGGCGGCATCACCCCCCTCGTCGAGCCGGTCTCGGTGGACGAGGCCTATCTGGACCTGAGCGGACTGGAGAAGCTGCTGGGTCCGCCCGAGGCCATCGGACGGGAGATCAAACGGCGCATCCAGGCAGGCACGGGGCTGACCGTCTCGGTGGGCATAGGACCCAACCGGCTGATCGCCAAGCTGGGTTCCGAACACCGCAAGCCCGATGGACTGACCATCGTCACCCCGGAGCAGGTGCTGGGATTCCTGGCGCCCCTGCCGGTGGCCTGCCTGCGCGGCGTGGGCCGTCAGACCCTCAAGCGCCTCACCGACCTGGGGATCGGGACCATCGCCCAGTTGCGCGCCCTGCCCCTCCACCAACTGGAGCAACGGCTGGGCCGTCAGGCCGCGGCCAGTTTCCATGCCCAGGCCTTCGGGCGGGCCTCCTGTGAGGTCTCGCCCGGTCGTGGACGCAAGAGCATCTCCAAGGAGACCACCTTCGAGGAGGATCTGCAGGATCGGCAGATCCTGCACCGTACCCTGCGCTACCTGGCCGCCGAAGTGGCCGCCAGCGCGCGTCGCCAGGGGCTTGCTGGCCGGGTGATCACCCTGAAGATCCGCTTCACGGGCTTCGAGACCCACAGCCGGCGATACCGATTATCCACCCCGACCCACGACGAACGGGTGATCCTGCGGCAGGCCTGGAGCCTATTTCTGGAGGGTCGGCTGCCCCATAAACCGGTACGCCTCATCGGTGTGGGCATCAGTGACTGGCGGCGGGAGGATCCACTACAGGGCGACCTCTTCGCCCCACCCCGAGGACCCGGGGCAGACGAGCTTCTACTGGAGACCCTGGACCGGGTCAGGGACCGCTTCGGCAAGGGCATATTGCAGATCGGGGTAACGCCAGGGCGTGACAAGCCCCGCTGAAAGGTCCATCCCGCCCGGATCTCGATTTGGCGTTGTTATCGAGTGTCGGTATCGGAATGGGCTCGGTAGCAACAGGTTTACCGGAGCCTCATCTTCTCCGGCAGGCCCAGGCCGCGACCCCTGGGACTACTGGGAGAAGTCCGACCGCCAAGCGGCCTATCGGGGCGTCTTCAACATCGCCCCGACTGGTCGGCCCACGGGTTCTCGGCCTGCTTCAGCCATTTTCCGCTCAACCGAGTATTCAACCTGGCGACCATGACCCATGGGCATACACACAGCTACCCCAAGCGCGGGCCCGGCATGGCTTTACCCCCGCCGCGGGGCATAGAATAGAGGCTCGAATTCAAGCGCGCTTCAGGGTGATGGTTTTAAATTTTTCCGGCCTCTTCAAGTTCCTCACGGGCATCCTGCTGGTCCAGGTCGCCACCGGACTGCTGGTCGCCGCGGCGCTGCGCACCCAACAGCAGGAACTCTGGTTGCTGTTCCTGCTGCTCGCCCTTACCCTCTGCCTGATCACCGCCTTCTGGTTCGCCTCCGTCACCCAGCACGCAAAGCGGGATGCCACCGCCCGGGTGCGCGAGGGCTTCTCCCGCGAACGGGAGAAGATCCGGGTGCGCGCCGAGCGGGAGAAGGCCAAACTGATCGAAAAGAGCCAGCAGCGGATCATCAAGGACCGCAGCCGCACCCAGGCCAAGGCGAACGCCAAGTCGGCAGTCCTGCTCACTGGAGTGGCGGTGCTGGGCGGCATCATGGTCTTCACCCAGTTCATCACCTTCGGCCTGCTGCTGATGGCCACCGCCGGGGGCGCCCTGGGGGGTTATCTGCTGCGTTCCCGCCAGCTCACGCTGAGCCGCAAGCGGCCCACCCCCCTGCGGGTCGGACCAGCACAGGGGCAGCTTGAGGAGCGAACCAGGGATACCTGACCTGCGCGGTTGGCCGCTCCAGTCCAGACGGCGCCCTCACCGGCCTGTTTCCTGGAGCCCGCATACTATTCGCAAAGCCGGGGCAGCGGATGCAATCTCGCTCATCCGGCCCACACCTGTATTCACCACTTAATAATGGAAGCCTACTGCAGTAGTTGGTAACTGAATTCCAGCTGCGGGGCCCAGGCATAGCCCATGATACGGGTCAACCGGGCGCTCCCGGTTGACCCCCAGATACTGCGGGATCTCCAACTCCAGGCGGATGCGGGTCAACGCCGTCCAGTGCGGCCAGGCTGGACCGACCACACCCGGCTCTACTGCGGCAGCGCCGCAAACTGGCCGCCGGTGAAAAGCGCCAGGCGGCCACCTCGCTGGTGGCCAGGGCCCGGCGTCCCACCCTTCGATGCCTCGGCCAACATCAATGCCAACCGGCGAGGAGAGGAGGAACTGGTCGCGAATGCGAACAGCGGCCGGGAGAGACCGGTTGGTCTATGTTCACGAGTTGGTGCATACTTCCTGTCAGGCCATGAACACAACCCCGATACGAATCATGCAGCTGGAGAAGCCGTCGTGAAAGATCTAACTTGGGGCAGCGCGTTGAGCGTTCAGGTCGATGAGATAGACGAAGACCACCGCCGACTGGTGGAGCTCTTCAACCTCCTCAACCATGCCGTAGTGGAGGGTGAGGCGCCGAACTATCCCGGAGATTTCATGAATTTATGCCGAGATTACGCAGTACATTGGTTTCACAAGGAAATTTTCGAAGGAGTGGCGTATCGCTGATTACGGCCGACTGAGAAAATATTTCTTGTGGAATCAAGAGACAAGCAAGATCGGTACAAATTTGTGAAAGA
>Ga0114931_10005889_pt1 | contig 15135 bp, 14 predicted proteins | sample 2SBtaG_FD_89579 | JGI IMG/M metagenome (GOLD analysis project Ga0114931, IMG submission 89579) | Deep subsurface microbial communities from Kolumbo volcano to uncover new lineages of life (NeLLi) - 2SBTROV14_V59a metaG | ecosystem: Environmental > Aquatic > Marine > Volcanic | place: Kolumbo...
CGGTCCGCCGTATCACCAACATCGTCTACATGGGCATGGGCGAGCCGTTGCACAATTACGACAACGTGCTGCGCTCGCTGCGCCTGCTCACCCACGAGCTCGGCGCCAATCTGTCGTATCGGCGGATCACCGTGTCGACCGTGGGGCTGGTGCCCAAGATCACCAAGCTGGGCGGGGAGTCGCCACGGCCGAATCTGGCGATCTCGCTCAACGCGACCACCGACGCCGTCCGCGATCAGATCATGCCGATCAATCGCAAGTTCAACATCGCTACGTTGCTCGCCGCGGTGCGCGCGTTTCCCCTCGAGAAGCGCCGGCGCATCACATTCGAGTACGTGTTGCTGGCGGATGTCAACGACACGCCGGCCGATGCCCGGCGCCTGGCCAAGTTGCTCGAGGGCATTCCGTGCAAGGTCAACGTGATCCCGTGGAATCCCCACGACGGCGGCCCCTACCGCCGGCCCACCGCCGAAGCGATCGACGCGTTTCAGCAGCAGGTCAAGCGCCACGGCCTGCCGGCCTATTTGCGCACGCCGCGCGGCGACGACATCGACGCCGCCTGTGGCCAACTAGCTGCGCGTCCGGCGGAGCATGTCCAGCTGGGCAAAAACGGCGGCGACCGCGGCGTGCGTGCGTAACAGCCGCGACCCCAGGGTGACGCCGCGACAGCCGCGATCGATCAGCGTGTCGACTTCGCGCGGGATCCAACCGCCTTCCGGACCGATGAGCACGATCAGCTTGTGGGCCCAGGTGGCGACCGCGTCTTCCAAAAAGTCCTGCGCGGCGGGGTGGGCGATGAGGCCCGTGGTGCCGGCGCGGGCGAGCCGGGGCGCGAGCGACTCGTCGACGAACGTCATGAGTCGGCGGTGGACGGCGATGTCGGGCAGCCAGGTGGTGCTGCCTTGCTCGCAGCCGAGCCGCGCGTCGGCGTCGAGCCGGTCGGCGGCCAGGCGGGCCGAGCTCAGGTAGCTTTTGTCCACGCGCCACGCGTTGACCAGATCGATGCGGCCGACGCCGAAGCTCGCGGCGGTCTGCACGATGCGCGACAGGGCCTTGGGCCGGGGCAGGGCGAGCACCAGATCGGTGGCGGGCTCGGCATCGGTTGCGCCGTCCAGGACCAGCGCCAGCTCCACGTGGTCGGCGCCGATGTCGACGACGGTCCCGGTGCCGCGCGGTCCACGGGTCACGCCGACGCGCACGGTGTCACCGACCCCGGCGCGCAACACCTCGACCACGTGACGCGCCCGCCGGTCACGCAGGCGGACACGTTCGCCGTCGAGCTCGGCGGCGTCGACCAACAGTAGATTCACCCCGGCAGCATAACGCAATCGAGTCCGCCGCCGCCGCGCGGGACGGAGCACGTCAACAAAACCGTTCGCGCAAGCCGGCGAGGTCGACAACGCTGCCAAACGCGGTGTCGGTCATATCGACAAACCGCTGCAGGTTGCTGCCTTCGGTCGGATCGCTCAGCGTTGGCCACGGCGGTGGGGGTGCCAGCCAGGTGCAGTCGGCGCGGCGCATGTGGCTGCGGTCGCTGCGCAGACTGGCGCGGTAGCTGGCTGCGGTCATGATGCGAAACAGCGGATCGAAGCGCGGTGGCTGCACGCCCACGGTGGCGAAGCTGATCTCTGTGTACGCGGTCAGCGCCACCGGCATGCCCAGACGGGTGTCCGGGTCCCACGCTTGCCAGCCGTCGGTGTGCGCGACGACCAGCGCGTGATAGTCCCAGGTGATGGCCTCGTGCTCGGCCGCCGCCCGCTGCATCCACATGGCTACCCGCCGGCCGGCATTGGACACGACGATCACGTGGGGATCGGCGCCGGCCAGGTGTGGCGCAGCGCTCAGGTGCCAGGCGTTTTCCTCGCAGTAGCGCGGCTGGTACAGGACGTCATCGGCCACAGACCAATTGTAGACCGATTACCAGCAGCTCACTGGCACGGCTCGTGGCTCGGGGTCGATTGCCGAGGCTTCGCCGTCGCTGTCGGCGTCCGAGGGCCGAGCGCCGAGCTGGCCGTACTCGTTCGAGCCCCAGCACCACACGCAGCCATCGCTGGTTTGCGCGCACGCGTGGCGCTCCCCCGCGGACAGTTGCACGATGTGTGTCAGTTGGCCGACCCGCTGTCCGGCGCGCGCCTCGGAGCCGCCGCCGGCGAAGCCCAGCTCGCCCTGCACGTTGCGGCCCCAGCAGCGCGCGCTGCCGTCACTGTCCCGGGCGCAGCTGAACCACTCGCCGGCGACCAGCGCGGTGACTCCTGCCAACCCCTGGACCGGGACCGGTGTGGATCGGTCCAGACGGCTACCGTCGCCGAGCTGGCCGTATTCGTTGTAGCCGGCGCAGCACACCCGGTGGTTGCTGGTGAGGCCGCACAGGTGGTCACCGCCGGCGGCAATGAAGCTGGCGTCGTCGAGCCACGGCAGGTGCAGCGGCGCGGTGACGGCGTCGCGTTGCTCGCCATTGCCCAACTGGCCGAACTGGTTGCTGCCCCAACACATCACCTCGCCATCGTCGCGCTGGGCGCAGCTGTGGTGGCCGTCGACGGCCAGGCGAACGGCGTTGCTCAGACGGCTCACCAGCACGGGCACGACGCTGTCGTCGGTCGTGCCGTCGCCCAGCTGGCCCTCGGTGTTGTCGCCCCAGCACCACACGTGGCCGTCGCGATCGCGGGCGCAGCTGTGGTACTCGCCCAGACCGAGCTCCACCACATTGGACAAGCCGACCACCGCGGTCGGATGTTTGCGGTCCTCGGTCGTGCCGTCGCCGACCTGACCAAAATTGTTGCGACCCCAGCACCAGACCTGACCGTCGCTGAGCGCGCAGGTGTGCAGCTAGCCGGCCGCGACCTGCTGCGCCGGCGGCACGCCTGCGGCGTGAACAGGCACGGCGCTGCGGGTGTGGCTGCCGTCGCCCAGCTGCCCCTTGTCGTTGCGGCCCCAACACCACACCTGTCCGTCCTCGCGCAGCGCGCAGGTATGGTCCGAGCCCGTGGCGATACCCCCGTAGCGATCACCGTCGCTCAGGCAGCGGTCGCGCAGGGCGGGCGCCGCGTAGTCGCCGTAGCGCCAGCCGCTGGCGCACTCGGCGCTGGCGGCGGCGCAGTAGCCGGTGATGGCGCACATGCCGCCGGCGCCGCACTGGGCGTTTTGCTCGCAGCGAAAGCCCTCGCCGTGGGCGGTGCACGCCGCCAGCGTCGCGCCCATCGCCACAACCGCCAGGCGCGTCAAAAACTCCCTCCAAAACTGACCGCGGCGCCGGTGCCGCTGACGCCGACCGCGAGTTTCTCGGTCGCGGTGGCGCGCCCCGTGATGTAACGGTACACCGCTCCGACCAACAGCGCGCCACCGGCGGCGATGGTGGCGACACCAATGCTGCGGCGCTGGCCGGCGGTGCTCATGTCCGCGGCGTACTGCTGATACGTGGTCGCGTGTCCCGCATTGGCCTCCGCGCTGCCGGCCGCTCGGAGAAACCCACCGCCCACACCGACCATCACGACGCCGATCACCAGCAGCGCCCCCGCCACCGGATCGCGGTACCACGCCGGTCGCGCCACCGGCGCCGGCGGCGGTTTGGTTATGGCGGGTGGTGGCGTGTCGTCGGCAAACAACACCGCGGTCGGATCCGTGTGTCCCGGGCCGGAGCTCAGGGCGCGCTGGCAGCGGCGCAGGTTGTCCCACGCGGCCTGGCGCTGGCGATGGTTGGGCGTACGCGCCAAGAACCGCCGGTAGTAGACGATGGCGCTGGGGCAATCGCCGCTGAGCCGCTCGGCCTGACCCATCGCGAACAGAAAATCGCGTCGCGGCTCCAGGGCGTACCCGGCCTTGAACTCGGCGATGGCGCCCTCGTAGTCACGTGCTGCGTAGCGTTCGAGGCCTCGGCGCAAGTGCGCATCGGCGGTGTGCGCGCGGGTTTGCGCGCGCGCGTGTGCGGGCCATACGCCCACGAGCACCGCTGCCAGTGCTGTTATCCCGACGAGTCTCACAGTCCCCCTGCGTTGGTTATGGTGGTAGCGCCGAGTCCCGGTCCCACGACCGCCTCGGCTTGGGCTTTGGCCGCCGCGCCGGCGGATGGGCGTGGCGTGGATGTCTGTGCCGGTGCCGTGTATGCGTTGGCGCCGGCGACACGTGCCGGCGCGTCGCGCGCGGGCGCGGATCTTCGGCCGGGACGACCAGCCTCGCGCGCGTCGGCTCGGCCGGTATGACCAGCGGCCGTGGCGCCGCGGCCGAAGCGGTGGGCAGATTGCCGTTGCTCAGCCACATCAATGTCACCGCGGCGAGCACGGCGCTCGCTGTGGCGAACACGGCGGCGATGCCGCGCAGACGCCAGGTCGGTGCAACTGGTTCATCGGCGCACGCCGCGGCCGCGCTTGGTTCCCCGGTGAGGGTCGCCGTGGCCGGTGCAATGGCGGGACTGGACGGTTGGTTCGGGCCGAAGTGGTGGCGCACGTAGCAGCCCAACTTCACGGTCGAGGTCTCGAGCTCGTGGTGGCGGGCGAATCGCTCCACGTCGAGCTGGAGCGTTTGCGCGGTGGCGTAGCGCTCGTCGGCGTCGCGGGCGAGCGCTTTGACCACGATGCGCTCGAGCTCGGGCGGGTAGTTTGGGTGGTATTCACTCGGCCGGCGAAATATGCCCTTGCTGATTTTGGTGAGGATGGCCAGCTCGGTGCCGCGGAACAGCTTGCGGCTGCACGTCAGCTCGTACAGCAAGATACCGAGGGCGAACACATCGGCGCGGCGGTCGACCGGCAGGCCCCGGCACTGCTCCGGCGCCATGTACGACACCTTGCCCTTGAGGGTGCCGTTGACCGTTTCGGTCGTGCGTTGGTCGGCCTTGGCCACGCCGAAGTCGATCAGCTTGACGCAGCCGTCGCGGGAGATGAGCACGTTGGATGGCGACACGTCGCGATGAACGATGTTGAGCGGCTCGCCGTTGACTCCGAGTTTTTCGTGGGCCGCGTGCAAGCCCGCGGCGACGCCGGCAACGATGGTCAGTGCGTGCTCCATCGGCAAACGGGTACGCTCGTTGACCACGTGCTTGAGCAACGTGCGCGCGTCGATGCCATCGACGTACTCCATGGCGAAGTACAGACAGCCCTGGTCCTCGCCCACGTCGTAGACCTGAGCGATATTGGCGTGCTGCAGCGTCGCAGCCAGGCGCGCCTCGTCCAGGAACATGTTCACGAAATGGGGATCGGTGGCGTGCTGGGGCAGGATGCGCTTGAGCACGACGAGCTTTTCGAACCCCTCGAGGCCGCGGGCTTTGGCCAGGTAGATCTCGGCCATTCCGCCGACCGCGAGCCGGCGGATTAGCTCGTACTTTCCCAGCTCGGTGCCCGGGGTGAGTACCGCTGCGTTGGTCAATGACGCCACAAGCATTTTCGAGTTCCCACTGTCCATTTATGGATGATCGCGAATTGAGATCAACAATGGTGTCAACGGCTGTGTGCGTTACGTTTCAGTTCGGATTCGCTGCTGATGGTAAGTTGAATTACCCGGGTTGACGTCTGCATTTTCCTCACGCTTGCGCTACCGTAGCTCGCCCATGCGCGTGGCCATTTTTTTGTCGCTGTCGATTCTGCTCGTCGCGGCACACGGCTACGCGCAGGGCTACAAACCGCCACCACCCGAAAGCTACGAAGCGCAGGCCCTGAGCTACGCGCTGAAGCTACGCAAGTTGCGTGTCGACCCGCACCCAATGGGGAAACGCGTACGCAAACTGCACGTGGTCACACTGCGCGTGTTCTCCAAGCGCGACCGCTGGCTGCAGTTCTTCAATATTTTCCATTGGAGGACAAAGGAGTACATCATCGAGCAGGAGATTGTGCTCCGCCCCGGCAAGATGTGGGATCCGGAGCGCGTCAAGGAAACCGAGCGGCGCCTGCGCGACCCGCTGTTCACCTCGCTGGTGGTGTCGGCGCCGGTCCAGTCGCCCGAGCCGGGAACGGTGGACTACCTGGTCGTCACCCGCGACATGTGGAGCCTGCGCCTCAACTCGAACTTCGAGGTGCAATCGGACAGCGCCACCGGCGACAGCGTGCTGTCGCTGCTATTGATCGCGCCGTCGGAGAACAACGTGTTCGGCTACCGCAAGCAGGCGGCGCTCGTGTTCGACATGGACCTGGGCAAGTACCTCATCGGTCCGCGCTACGTGGACAAGAACATCGCCGGCACCCGACTCACCCTCAGCGCGCGCGCGTCGGCCATCTTCAACCGCAAGACCGACAAGCTCGAGGGCTCGACCAGCGCGGCGGTGCTGCAGTACCCGTTCTGGCGCCTGTCCACTCGTTGGTCCGGGGGCATCAGCTTGAGCCAGTTCAACGGGGTGGTCCGCTTGTTCCAGGGCCTGGACATCTACACGTTCGAAAATCCGGACACTGGCAACACGCTGCCGTACGAGTACCGGCTGCGCCAGCTCAACATCGAGCCCAGCGCCGCCCGTGCGTTCGGCCACAAATTGATCCACCGCGTTCGCGTCGGCTATCGCTTCGCCAGTACGCGGGCATCGGTGCTCGACGACTTCCCCAGCACCAATCCGCGAGATCGCGACGCTTTGTTGCCGCGCTCGGAGCGGGTCTCGGCGCCCTTCCTCCGCTACTCCCTATTCACCCCGGAGTATCGCCGCTACCGCAACATCAACACCTACGATCTCGCCGAGGATTTTCAGATCGGTCCGAGCTTTCAGGCCGAGGCCTCCTACGGCTCGAAGGTGCTCGGCAGCGAAAACGAGCACGTCGCTCTGTCATCGACGCTGCAGTGGCGGGCGGACATCGGCGGTGGCTACGCGGTCGCCAGCGCCGGTGGTTACGGCCGGGTGCAGGACGGCTCGCTCATCGACCGCCGGCTCGAGCTGTCGGCCAAGGTCGTCGGGCCGGAGTGGTTCGGCCTGGCTCGCCTGGTCGGCCGAATTGGCTATTCGGGGCGGTTCCACGAGACCCAAAACCGGTTCTTTCAGCTCGGTGGGAGCTCCGGGCTGCGCGGCTACGAAATCGGTGCGTTCTCGGGGACGAAGCGTGTGTTGGGAAATCTGGAGTTGCGCACGCGGCCGTGGAGGGTGTGGTTCTCGCGGGTAGGCGGCGTGGCGTTCTGGGATGGTGGAGGAACCGCAGACCACCTCGGCGATCTGCGGTTCTCCAATGATGTGGGCTTGGGCCTGCGGGCGCTGCTTCCTCAGCTCAGCCCGCTGGTGTACCGCCTGGACATGGCGTTTCCGCTCAACGGAGGAACCGCGGGCCAGCCGCGGTTCTTCCTCAGCTTCGGCCAGGTGTTCTAGAGCTGCGTTAGTTGCGCAGCTCCATGAGCCCGCGAATGATGTACCAGAACATCAGCGCGATGGCGGAGAACAGGCCAAGCGCCTGGAGAAGTACGACATCCCGCGGCCGCGCAAGGGCCGGCGCGAGGTTACCCGGGCGGATTGACGAACGGCACCAGCGCGTCGGCGATGGCGCCGGCTTCATCGCGCGGGCGCGGCGGGTTGTACCAGCGGAACGGGTGCAGCCAGCTGGCCGGGTCGCGCAGCCGGGCGCCGCCGCGGGAACATTCGATGAGCAGCGCGATCGCGCCGTACTCGTCGTGCAAGTGGTCCAGCTCCATGCCGCACACTTTGACGCCGGGCACCCAGCGCGACGATTGGCCGATGCGGTAGCGAAAGCGCAAGCGCCGCTGCACCGCTTCGGCGGCGCGGGCAAGCTCGGCGTAGCGCGGCGCGCGCGCCAGAGTGCCGCCGTAGGGCACCAGGATCATCCGGCCGAAGCTGTGCAACGACACGGCCGCGTCGATGGTCGCCGTCGCGGCGACGTCGTCGAGCTTGCCGACCACGGCTTCGATCTCCGGCTCGGATGTTGGCTGTGGCCCGCCGTAGTTCCAGCCGAACAGCACGCCGGCCAGGCGCCGGCGTTTTCTGAAGTGGACGCGCCGGGTGCGGTTGAGGTCGACGCCGCGGGTGTTGGTGCGCACGAACCGCCAGTGCCCCGCGCGCAGGTCGCGCTCCACCTGCCGGTAACCGTCGACGTTGACCAGGGGGAAAGCGACGATGCGCCGGTCGGGCGGCGGCGCTGCCACCAGCCGCTCGAGCAGGGCCAGGCCGCTCTCCACGCCGATCCACTCCATCGGATGGATCCCGGCCATTACGACCGATGCGCGCGCCGCATCGGCAGGGCCCAGGTCGACGCAGAACAGCGGCTCGCCCGCGGCGCTGGTGCCGATGCGCTCGACCCGCGCGCCCGCCCGCTCCAGCTCGCACCAGCGCTGCACCAGCTCGGCGTAGCCGTGGTAGTCGCCCAGCCGCCGCGTATTCACGTCGGCGGTCAGTGGCGCGGCGCCGGAAAACACGCGCGCGTGCTGCGCGAGCATGTCAGGGCAGCCCCGACGCGGCGCGGTGCAGTTTGCCCAAAAGCACGTCGAGCGCCACGTGATTGTCGCCGCCCTCGGGAATGATCAGATCCGCCCAGCGCTTGGACGGGGCGACGAACTCCAGGTGCATGGGCCGCACCGTCGAATAGTACTGCTTGCGCACCGACTCGAACGTGCGGCCGCGCTGCTCTAGATCCCGCCGCACCCGGCGAAACACGCGGATGTCCGAATCGGTGTCGACGAAGATCTTGATGTCGAGCTGCTCGCGCAGGCGTTTCTCGACGAACACCAGGATGCCCTCGACGATGATAACCGGTGCGGGCTCGACGTGCCGGCTCTCGGTGCGTCGCGTGTGGGTCACGAAGTCGTACAGCGGGATTTCCACGGCGCTGCCGCCGCGCAGCTCGCGCAACTGGTCGGCGAGCAAATCGCTGTCCAGGGCTTCGGGGTGATCGTAGTTGATCCGCTTGCGCTCGCCGGCGGACAGGTGGCCGCGATCCTTGTAGTACGAGTCGTGATCGATGATGACGCAGCTGCCGGTGGGCAGCGCCTCGGCCAGCTTGTGCGCCACTGTGGTCTTGCCCGAGCCGGTGCCGCCGGCGATACCAATCGTGAGTACTGAAGAGGTCATTTGTGTGCGGGTTTCGCCGAATCTTTGTCGGCGCTTTCGATTGCGGTGGCAATGGCGCCGACACCCAGCGCCGCCACCAGTGAGTTGATCTCACCTTCGACGGCGACGCTCTTGCCCTCGAGCCTGCTGCGAAACCTGTCGAACAGCATGCCACCGTCGTCGGATTTGAGCTTGGTGATCTCGGCTTTCATCTTGGCCGCCGCAACGGACGCGTTTTTGGCCGTGTCGTAGACCAGCCAGGCCTTGCCCTTGATATCGCGCGCGATGTACGCGTGGACCAGCAGCAACTTGGGTTTGGGCGCGCCTTCGAGCAGCGGCTTGTCGCTCGCGGCATCGGCCGAACCGGCGATCCACACGTCGGCGTGCTGGTCGACCCGCGCCAGCACACCGTCGCGATCGTGCTTGTCGCGGAACGAGCTCTGCTTGGCCAGGCGTTTGCGCATCCACGCTTCGTTCACCTGCTTGCGGTTGCTGTACAGCAGGGTGTGCTCGTCGAGCCAGGCGATCCACTCGGTTGCTTTTGGCCGGGCCAGCTTGGACACGGCGTCGCTGCGCTGGATGGTCATGTCCGGGTGGTTCTTTTTCAGACACGTTTCGACACGGTCGCGAGTCCAGGTCCCCGACAGGATGATGTCGAAGGCGGCGTCGCTCTTGTCGGTCGTTGCCAGCGTGACGCGCTCGGCAGTGTCGAGCAGATCGATGTTGCATTTCTTGGCCATGGCAAACAGTTCTTTGAACCGTTTGTTTTCCTGCAGCTTGCTCAGCAGGGAGCTGACCGCCGTGCCGTGGGCGAGGTCTTTGACCCGGGCGCTGACCATGATGTCGGCGGCGGCGGGCATGTAGCGCATGTCCGTGGGCGGCGGGCCGCTCGGTCGTGGTCGTGTGTGCGAGCCGGAGCTGGTCAGCAGGGCCTTGGCCAGTTTGTCGGTGAGCTCCGCGCCAGGGCTTTTGGCGGCCTTCTTGCTCGGGGACTCGGCCTTCTTGGTTTTCGGTTCGGTGTTCTTGGCCGGTTGTTTCGCGGCGCTGGCGGGACTGGCGCTGCCACGCGGCCAGAACACGATCAGTAGTGCCGCGGCCAAGATCAGGATCGACCCGGCGACCATGACTGTCGGCCACACCGGCGCGCGGCCGTGTACGTTCTGTGTGGTGGTGGCCGCGGGTGGCTGGCCCGGCCGGTGATGTCCGGCGGGCTGATGCGGTGCGGGCACGGCGGCGTGTTGGTGTGCCACGGGGCGTGGCGCGACCGGTTGTGCTGCTGGCGCAGGTCGATGTTGCTGGGCCGCGGGAGCTGGCCGCGCGGCCGTGGACGCGATGACGGTGCGCGCGTATTCGGCGCTGACCTTTTGGTGTCCCGGCGTGGTGGCCGGCGCTGCCGGGGGTGCGGCGGAGCCGGAACCCAGGTCGGCGGTTTGACGCGACAGGCCCTTGCCCTCGACCGCCAGCTGCAGCCGCTGCAGCAACGCGGCGGCGCTCGGAGGCCGTTTATCTGGCCTCGTGGACAGCGCGGCCAGCAGCGCCGTCTCCAGGGTACCTGGCAGCTTCACCCCAAACGAAGATGGCGGCGCCGGATTGAGTCGCGCCTCCGGATCGGTAAACACGTTCCACGGCAAGCGGCCCACCAGCATCGCGTACTTCACGACCGCCAGCTCGTAGATGTCGCTGGCCGGGCTCGCGGGACTGCCGAAGAAACGCTCCGGTGCCATGTAAGCCGGCGTACCGCGTACACCGCCCGCTCGAGTGACGGTCGAGGCCGGAGAGTCGAGGGGCTTGGCGATGCCGAAGTCCAGGAGCACCGCGAAGCGACCGCCGTTGACCAGCATGACATTCTCGGGCTTGAGATCGCGGTGGACCAGGCCGCGCTGATGCAGCTCAGCCACGGCACTCACCAGCTGGCCAAACACATTGAACGACTCACCGAGGGTGAGCCGGCCGCGGGTCAGTCGAGTGGCAAGGCTCTCGCCGACGAGCTTCTCCATCGCCAGGTACGGTCTGCCGTCGGGTAGAGTGCCGAAACTCAGGACCTTGACGACACCGCGATGGGTGATGTCGGCGAGCAATCGCGCCTCGGCGAAGAATCGTTCGCGTTCGCTCGGGCTCGCCACCAGCGACGGGTGAAGCACCTTGAGCGCGACTTGCCGGTGTCCCCACAGGGCGGTGTAGACGATGCCGCTGCCACCCTCTCCCAGCACGTCGAGAATCCGAAACTCTCCGAGCTGTGCAGGCACGCCCGCGGGCGCGCCGTTATGGGATGATGCGGGCATTTTCGCGAGTGTAGACTAAACGACAACTCTAGCCGGCGCTTGCCCCAAATGATACGGTTTTCATAACCAATGCGAGTGCTTATGGTCGACAAAGACGAGGACCTGCTGGCCTTTGCCAGCGGGGTCGTCGAAGACCAGGGCCACGTGTTCTTCCCGGCCACGACACTGCGCCAGGGGGAGCACGTCTGTCAGTCCGACAAGATCGACGTCGTATTCGTCGCCAAGGACATGGCCCCAGCCGGACAGCTAGGTCCGATGCTCGCCCAATGTCACTCCGAGCTGCACTCGGTCGTGTTGGTGATCGATGACATCAAGGCGTTGTCCGACTACCCCTCGGCGGAGCAGTGGCCGCTCGAGGACTACCTGATCAAGCCGTTTTCCAGCGACGAATTACAGGCGCGCCTGCGCATGCTCGGCGCGCGCCGCGTCGCCAGCTTCCGCGAACGGTCGCTGCTCACCGCGATCCCGGATCTGATCTTCCGCGTCGCCGAAGACGGCACGTACCTGGATTTCTATGCGCCCAACGCGGCCGACACCGCGATGCCGCCGGATCGGTTCTTGGGCCAACGGCTTACCGAGGTGTTACCGGCCGAGGTCGCCACTGTGTTGCAGTCGGCGCTCGAACGAACCATCGCCGAGAAGAAACCGCGCGAGGTCGAGTATCAACTCGCCCTTCACATGGGAAAGGCACAATTCGAAGCGCGCCTGGTGCCCAGTGGTTCGAACGAAGCGCTGGTCATCGTGCGCAACATCACCGAACAACGTCGACTTCAAGACTCGGTGACCGAGCAGTTGCGCTTCAACGCCGAGACCAATCAGGCGTTCGCCAAGTGGACGCTGCAGCGTCACGAGAGCGAGCGCCAGCACGTCGCGCGCGAATTGCACGAGCGCATCGGCCAACAGCTCATGGTTCACCGCATGGACGCCGAGTTTCTGGCCCGGCAGATGGGCGCCGGGGGCTTGCGCGACGCCGCGGATGCGTTGTGTGGATCCCTGGACGACACGCTGCGGCTGGTGCGTGATCTGGCTCTGGGCCTGCGTCCGCCGATTCTCGACGAGCTGGGCGTGGGCTCGGCGTTGATGACATTGGTGACGGACATCGATCGTCGCTCCGGGATCCGATGCGAGTGCACCATCGAGCCGCGCGCGACCAAGATCTCCGGCGACGCGAGTGTCGCGTTGTACCGAATCGCACAAGAGGCGCTCACCAACGCGGTTCGTCACAGCAACTGCGATCGCATTTCGCTAACACTCCAGAACCCTGAGCATTCGTACGAGCTGCAAGTGAAAGACAACGGTGTGGGCATCGATCCCGTCTACCTGCGCAAGTCGTCCTCGCTGGGACTGATCGGAATGCGCGAACGCGCGCGTTTGTTCGGAGGTACAGTGAGCATAGAACCGATACCAGGATCGGGTACAATTGTTTGCGCTCGGATACCCGAAGGCGCTAGTGAGGTAACACAATGATAAGAGTTGCACTTGCCGACGATCACAATCTCGTGCGTGAAGGACTTCGTCGCATGCTGGCCGTGCACGATGACATCGAAGTTGTCGGCGAGGCTGCCGACGGCGCCGCTGCCGTCGAACTGGTCAAGGACAAACAGCCGGACGTCATGCTGCTGGATATCAGCATGCCCAAAAAGGACGGCATCGAAGCCACCAGCGAGATAGCGGCACTCGACCTGAAGACCAAGATCCTCATCCTGTCCATGCACTCGGATGAGCAGTACGTCGTCCGCACCCTGCGGGCTGGAGCGTCGGGGTTCATCTGGAAGGGGACGCGCCTCGAGGAGTTGGTCAACGCGATCAAAGAAGTCCAGGCCGGCAACCGCTACCTGCCGCCGGACATCGAGCAGTCGTTCGCCGAGAAGTACTTGCGGCCGGACGCCGAACGCGCTCCAGCCGAAATTCTGTCCAAGCGCGAATTCCAGGTCATGTGCTTTTTGGCCAACGGCATGACCAATCGTGAAATTGCGGCGCAGCTCAACATCAGCGTCAAGACCATCGACACCCATCGCGGTCACGTGCTCAAGAAACTCAAGCTGCGCAACAACTCCGACATCACCCGGTTCGCGATCCAGCACGGCTACATTCAGTGCTAGCCGCGGGGCGAGCGCCTCGTGTGTACGATCATCGTTTTCAACCGGGTGCATCCGCGCTACCCGGTCGTCGTCGCCGCCAATCGCGACGAATTCTACGCGCGTGAAACCACCGGCCCGGTGGTGCTCAGCGACCAGCCCCGTGTCGTCGGCGGTCGCGACCAGGAGCGCGGCGGCACCTGGATGGGGGTCACCGCGGGTGGTCTGTTCGTGGGCTTGACCAACCAGCGCAGCGACGCGCCGCGCACGCGGGCGCCGAAGTCTCGCGGCGAGGTGGTGTTGCGCGCGCTGCGCAGCGGCAGCGCCGACGGGGTGCACCGTTTGCTCGACACCCTCGACAGCGCTGACTACGAATCGTTCAATCTCATCTATGGCGACGCCGAGCACCTGCACGTGGCTTACAGCCGGCGGCACGAGCGCGGGATCGAGATCGTCGACGTGGCCGAGGGCATCAGCGTGCTGTCCAACGACCGGCTGGACGCAGATGACTTCCCCAAGATGGATCGCGCGCGTGAGCTGGCGGTTCCCGTCGCGAAGCAGCCGTGGCCCCAGCTGCTCGGTAGCTTGCAGACCGTGCTCGCCGACCACCAGCTGCCCGACGACGGGATGCCCGACCAGACCCCTCCCGATGCTCCATTCGGCCGCGGCGAGCTGCGCAAGCTGCAGGCCCTGTGCGTCCACACCCAGAGCTACGGCACCCGCTCGGCGACGGTGGTCGCGCTAGGAAACGCTGGAGTTGCCCATTATTGCTACGCTCCCGGCCCGCCGTGCACGACTGACCTGGTCGATTCCACGGGGTATGTTTCCGGCAAGTAACTAAGTCGGCCTGTCTACAGAAACTGCTTGTCTGGGACGTCGCGATTAGAGAAAGTCCCTCCGTCGTGAAAATCCTGGTCGTGGACGACGAGTACGAATGTGGGGTGCTTCTGTCCCGACTGTTGCGTCGCCTCGGCCACGAGCCGGTCGTCGCTTTCGACCCGGTCGATGCCCTGGCCATGGTGGATGCGTCGCTCGCCGCGGTGGTCACCGACATCGACATGCCGCGCATGAACGGCGTCGAGCTGGCGCGACAGATTCGCGCGATGCGCAGTGACTTGCCGATCACGTTCTGTACTGGAAGCGATCCGGCAGGGGCGCTGGCGAGAGGCGCGGCCGAAATCGGCCCGGTGCTGCTAAAGGTGCGCACTCTCGCCGCAGCGCGAGAGCTCTTGACGACTACAGCTCGCGCAGGCGTTTCCGGCACGCCGGCGTAATGCTCATCTCGAACGCGCGGTTGACCGCCTGGTGTGCGCGTTGTTGCCACTGCAACAGTGCTTCTGTGTCGGCGGCCACCGGGTGGCGCGAGCGCGACACCACCTCCAGGCGGTAGTCGACGTGGGTCGCGCCGGCGGTGCCGCGCCACAGATGCACGGTGCAATCGCCGTTTTCGAACTCGACCGCCTCCACGTGCACAGCCACGTGGATGTGCTTGGCGATCAGCGGCGCGGGCAGGGGAGGGTAAAACGAGAACAACTCGTCCGCGTGTTCGGCGAGCAAAAGGTCGAACACGTTGAGGTAGCGTTGGCTGCAGTCGAGGCCGTCCGGGAGGTTGGCGACCTCGAGGTACGTTTGGGTCAAGCGCTGAAGCGACGGCAGGTGGTCTTCGTAGTGGCCGTAGGGCGCGAGCACGTTGAAGGCACACACGCCGGGACCGAACTGGACCGCGCGGTTGCGTTCGTCGTTCCACAGACACAGCCGCGTGGGCCCGTCGCCGGCGTCGTCGCCGAGCGCTTCGTAGCGCGACACCGGTGCGTTCGCCGCC
>Ga0114931_10005890_pt1 | contig 15134 bp, 10 predicted proteins | sample 2SBtaG_FD_89579 | JGI IMG/M metagenome (GOLD analysis project Ga0114931, IMG submission 89579) | Deep subsurface microbial communities from Kolumbo volcano to uncover new lineages of life (NeLLi) - 2SBTROV14_V59a metaG | ecosystem: Environmental > Aquatic > Marine > Volcanic | place: Kolumbo...
CCCATTTCCGGCCGTGATATCATGCTGGCCGTTGATATATCGGGCAGTATGGAAACGGCCGATTTTCTCAGTACCGGCCGTCCCGCCACGCGCATGGAGGTGGTCAAGGAAACCGCGGGGGTGTTCATTGAGCGGCGCCAGGGCGACCGACTCGGATTAATTCTATTTGGTTCGCGGGCTTATCTGCAGACACCGTTAACTTTTGACTTGAAAACCGTAAAATATATGTTGTACGACGCGGAAACCAAATTGGCAGGGGATAAAACCGCCATAGGGGACGCCATCGGCATAGCCTTAAAACGCTTTCAAGAATACGGCAATGAACAGAAAATTCTCATTTTGTTAACCGATGGTTACAACACCGCTGGTGCTATTGATCCCAGACAAGCTGCCAAACTGGCGAAAATATCGGGATTAAAGATATATACCGTCGGTATCGGCGCGGATCGTATTCGGCGCCAGGATCTATTTGGTACACGCATCGTCAATGCATCGCGCAGCCTGGATGAAAAGCTATTAAAGGATATCGCGGCTGGAACCGGCGGCGTTTACTTCAGGGCGAAAAATACCCACGGCTTGCAGCAGATCTACAGCGAATTGGACACGTTGGAACCACTCGGCAAAGATACCGAAACACTACGTCCTGTCAGTTCACTGTTTTACTGGCCATTGGGTTTGGCGTTGATACTGTCGGCCTGCATGGTAGCCGGCTTTTTTATCAGCAAGCTGGTGCCGCCACGCATGGGAGAAATAACCTGATGGATTGGCACGCGTTTCATTTCTTACGTCCCCTGTGGTTTTTGGCGCTATTACCCTTGCTGATCATGCTCTGGCAATTGGCAAAGAGTCGGGTCAACGATCAATGGTCCAAGTATTGCGATGCACATCTGTTACCCCATCTGATCCAGGGTACACCGGCAAAAAGCAAGCGGGGTTGGCTATGGTTGCTCGCCATGGCCTGGCTGTTGACAGTGACCGCACTGGCGGGCCCGGTGTGGGCGATATTGCCGTCACCTGTTTACCGCGGACAGCAGGCACGGGTCATCATGCTCGATTTATCCTTGTCCATGGAAGCCAAGGACGTGGCGCCGTCACGCATGGAAAGAGCCAAATTTAAGATATTGGACATTCTGGATCGCAGTCGCGATGTGCAAACAGCCTTGGTTGTTTTCGCCGGCGAAGCATTTGTAGTGACACCACTGACCGAGGACAATAAAACCATTGCCAACCTGATGGCGCCGCTAAGCCCGCAATTGATGCCCGCTCAAGGCAGTCATGTGCATCTTGCATTGCAAAAAGCCATGGAATTATTTAAACGCGGCGGTATAAAAAACGGTGATTTACTGTTGGTTACCGATGGCATGTCGGCTCCCAAAGCAGCCTATACCATGGCCAAGGAGTTACGTAATCGAGGTTACCGCTTGTCGGTTTTGGCCGTGGGAACCGCGACCGGTGCACCGGTCAACCTGCCGCAAGGCGGGTTTTTAAAAGATCGAAGCGGGGCCATTGTCATGCCCAAACTTAACTATGCGCAACTTAGTCAGCTGGCGGTTTCAGGCGGTGGTACCATTTCAAGGTTGACCGCTGACGACAGCGATATCAATGCGCTGCTGGCTGCTACAAGTTTGGCTAAACGGGGCATTCCCGAGCAGGATGTCCGTAATCGGCAAGGTGATATTTGGCGGGAAGAGGGCCCTTGGTTGGTGGTTTTAATGCTTCCGTTGGCGCTTTTATCTTTTCGCCGTGGTTGGCTCGCGGTAGTTTGTTTGGCTTTTTTGCCATTGAGCGAGAACGGTTATGCCATGGATTGGCACGATTTGTGGTGGACCAAAGATCAACAAGCTTCGATGGCCATGGAGAAAAAGAATTATCAGGATGCGGCAAAAACATTCAATGACCGGCAGTGGAAGGCCAGTGCCTATTACAAAGCCGGTGAATACGAAAAGGCCCTCAATGCGCTAACGGGATTGGACAACGCAGACGCTGATTACAATCGGGGTAACGCCTTGGCCAAACTTAAACGGTTTGACGAAGCTTTGGCGGCCTATGACAAAGCATTGGAAAAGCAACCCAGCCATACCGACGCGGCTTTCAATAAAGCATTGCTTGAAAAATTAAAAAAGCAACAACAACAATCCCAAGGTCAGCAGGGAAGTCAGAGCAAGCAACAGCAGAATCGGAAGCAGAAGCAGGACCAGCAGCAGAAGCAGGACCAGCAGCAGAATCAACAATCGTCTTCAAACAAACAGAAAAATGGGGAAAATCAACCCGGAAAATCTGAACAGCAACAGCATCAACAGTCTTCCGAGCCACGGCCTGAACAGTCGGAATCAAACCGGAATAATCAGGCCAGGCAACAACACTCTCAGCAGCAACAACAAGGCCAACAGGAGCAAGAGCGGCAGCAATCCGGAGACCCGGATAAGAAGAAGCAACAGCAGGCTCAGCGGGCCAACGCCGGAAAGGAAGAAGTAAAAGACAGTAAAAAGAAGGAAGTCGAGCAGGCCGTGACGCAATCGTTAAGACGCATACCGGATGATCCCGGTGGTTTACTGCGCGAAAAATTCCGGCGCCGTTACCTTCGTCGAAAAGGCGCCAATCTCCCGGAAGGACCTTCATGGTAAATTATTTCAATACACTTATCAGTGTGCAAGCGCTGCAAGATATAGGCGGTTCCACGGAGCTTTTAGTCTGCGACTGTCGCTTCCGGCTGTCCGAACCCGAAGCGGGACGCAAAGCCTATGAACAAAATCATATACCGGGTGCCATCTATGTTGATAGTGAAAAAGATCTTAGCGGTGCGGTGACGGCGCAAACCGGTCGGCATCCACTGCCGGAGTTTTCACGATGGGCCAGGATGCTGCAATCCTGGGGTGTAAACCCGGCTACTCAGGTGGTGGCCTATGATGACAGTTTTGGATCCGTAGCGGCCCGTCTCTGGTGGATGTGCCGTTGGGCCGGTCACCAGCATGTGGCCGTGTTGGATGGCGGTTTACAAGCATGGCAGCGGGCCGGCAAGGCTATGGACAACCGTGTACCGGCTCTGCGTGCCGGTAGTCAAGCCTATCCCCAAGCCCATGATGACATGTGGGTAAGTACCGAGTACGTGAGTAAATCTTTGCAAGATCCGGGAATTACGCTCATAGATGCTCGCGCCGAACCACGGTTTCTGGCCATCGAAGAACCATTCGATACCATTGCGGGACATATTCCCGGCGCCGTCAATATACCTTTTGAGGACGATTTGGATCTGGATGGAAGTTTTTTGCAAGCCGACGCGCTGCTAGACGAATACACGGAAGCTCTGGGCGGCCCGATCAACGGTGAATTGGTGATCATGTGTGGCTCGGGTGTAACGGCATGTCACAATGTGTTGGCGCTGGAGCACGCAGGGGTAACCGACGTCAAGCTGTATGCGGGATCGTGGAGTGAATGGATACGGCACGAACATTTACCAAAAGTTACGACGGGATAAAGCATGCGATACTCAATACCGCGTCTGATAATGGCAACGGCTTTGTTTTGGGTAGCTGTGGTTCAGCCGGTTTGCGCGGAACTGGCCGCCAAAGTAGATCGAACGGAAATAAGCGTCGATGATGAATTTCAATTAGAGATTACAAAATCCGGCGGCCGTACCGGCAGTGTACCGGATTTCTCCTTATTGGAAAGTGATTTTGATATTCTGGGCTCACCCAGCACCCGACTGTCGGCAACCTCTACCGTTGACGGTAATGACAGAACCGCCAATGTCACGCAGTCGTGGATACAAACTCTCAAGCCCAAGCATACCGGCGAAATCAAGATTCCGCCGATAACCGTCGGCCGTGAAACAACCGACCCGATTGTGATTAAAGTTTTGGATTCCACGGGTGCAGGCAAGTCACCGGATTATTTTTTGGAAGTGGAGGTTAGTCCCAAGGATCCCTATATTCAACAGCAGATCCTCTACACGATTCGGTTGTATGTTGGCGTGGCAATGTCCAATATGCGCCTGACCGAACCCAAATTGGAAAATGCCATCATTGAAGAACTTCGCGGCGATCAGAACGTCGTCACAAGAAACGGAAGGCGATACGACGTGGTAACCAAGCGCTATGCGATTTTTCCGCAAAGCAGCGGCAAAGTGCGTATTGCGCCGTTGCACTTTCAGGGTCGTATGCCGTTAAGGAAATCTCAAGATGCCTTTAGCAGGTTTGATCCGTTTGGACCCGAGCCGTTTGGTTTACGTCGAGGACGTACCGTCCGCGCCAATTCCAAAGCATTTAACCTGGAGATTAAACCACGGGCGACAAAATCAGGTGATTGGTTACCTGCACAGGCATTACGTATTGAGGATACCCCCGATAGCGCGGTATTGAAACTGGGTGAACCGTTTACGCGTACGATTACCGTTCAAGTGCGCGGGTTGAGTGCCATTCAATTGCCGGATATTGACATGGCTAAAAGTGACGACTACACCATGTTCGCCGATCAGCCGGAGGTTGAGAACAACAAAAATGGAAATTCACTGCAAGGCATGAAACAACGCAAAATCGCCATTGTTCCTAAAAAAGCCGGCCAATTGATTTTACCGCCTATGAAGATACGCTGGTGGGATACGGTGAAACACAAGGCACAGGTGGCACAAATTCCCGAAAGACGATTTAAAGTATTGGCCGCTGCCGGTACGGCCAGTAAGCCTCCCCAGAATCCTGTGACATTAAACAAAAACATTACCGTCACCGAGTCAGGTAATAACCGTGGCGGTACATCGGCGGGGTGGTGGCCATGGTTGAGCCTGGTTATGTTTTTGGCCTGGTCGTTCACCACGGTTTTGTGGATAAGAGACAGGCAAAGAACCACGCCGTCAACCGGCGCACGTCAGCCGAATGAAAAGGAAAGATTAAAGAGTACACACGCCTCAAGGAAAGCCCTTTTATTGGCATGTAAAGTCAACCGTCCGGCCGCCGCCCGGGACGCTTTGCTGAACTGGGCAACCGTGGTTTGGAAGGCACAAGCGCCCAAAACACTGGTTGGCCTGGCTAAACGCATCGACGATGAGCCTGTTAAGAAATTGGTTATGGAACTGGATAAGGCCTTGTATACCAACAGTAGTGCGTGGCAGGGCCAGCAACTGGCGCAGGCCATGGAAAACTATCAACTGAAAATGCAACACCAAACTAAAACCTTGGAAGCATTGTTACCGCCGTTGAATCCCGTTCGTGCTTAGGATCGTCGTTTGCCTGTTGGTATGTTCCGGTTGCGCTAAGCAATATTACGGCTACGAACACGACCAATGGGAGCAACTGAATACGCAGCAACAGCTACAGGCTAAAGAGTCCTTTTGACGCATTCTGACATTGCAGAACAATATCCATGACAGGGAGAATATCAACATTGAGCGGGCGAAAGATTTTAACCGGGAGCAAGGCGAAGAACGCAAGTGCAGCCATCTGCCTTGCTTGTAAAACATCGCTCCACGTCTCTCCACGGGAGGTCTAACAGATAACGTGGACAGGCATGCTGTTGACATGGATGTTTTCAATGGTTAAAGCCCATGGCTTTTGGTTTTACCCATAAGCTTTATGGTTCCGGGTTGGCGGACTTTACTAAGAATTTGTCGCGAGCCCATCCATATTTTCGACAGCGTAAGTGGTGGTGTGGAAGATACGAAATATTGAGCGGTGACGCTGTCATCATGGTGAAATTTGTGATTGCCCAGCCAAGGCGTCGCCAATGTACTTTGATAGCATCATCAAGGCTGGGTAGCTCGTCACCGTATGACCGCGCGGGCCACTAAAATATGCTCAGTGAGGTAGTAACGATGAAGGATATCATGCGGATCATTATCTTTTTCCTTCTTTTCTATCAGTCCATTGCCGCAGCTTTGGATGCCGAGTATTGCAGCCGGATTTACGGTGAGCATCATATGACTATACCGTTTCAGGTGTTTTATGCTGATGGATTTTCCATCGAGCAACTAAGTACAATGTTTAATGTCAGTAAAAAATCGATTGAACTTTGGTCCGGATTATCCGAGTCCGAAGAATTAAGTAAAGGTGACTGTCTGCTTCTTCCGAGTCGGGAAGGCATTATCATTAATAGTAAGAACCAATCTGCTACCCGTATTGCCGTTGGCATGAATATTTCAATCGAACAAATCGAAAGCTTCAATGAAATAGCTGACGTCGACACGATCTATCACGATGATTGGTACTTGTTTATACCGCAACACAAGCGACACAAAATACCGAAATCATATACCCGACCGGTTACCGACGCCTACACGGTTTCGGCGCTGGGGTTTGACCGTGACCCATTTACAGGAAAATACCGGTTTCGTGAATTTCAAAATATCCAGTCAACAGTCGGGTTGCCAGTATTGGCCATGAGCGATGGCTTTGTGAGAAGGGTGACGCGCCGTGAAATTGTCATCGAACACGAAGACGGTATAGTCGTTACCTATCGCCGGGTTGCGCACAGTCATTTAGCGGCCGGTGAGACGGTTGTGAAAGGCCAGCAGATCGGCCTGACGAATTATTCAACTTGTGCCGGCAGGCAAACGCTTGTAACAGTGTCTCAGGATAAACGATTCATGGATATCCGATCGCTGTATCGGTGAGCCATAAACGGCGGATTTAGACGGTGATATAGCAAGATTCGGGTCGATGACGACTTGCAGAACCTTCACAATAGGGTTTTACGCCCAGTCGCTGAAGGCATTCTGCAATGACTGCATTTTTGAAAAATATTGAAAAATGTCGCTGTTATCACCGGCGCCAATTCTGAAATGGGCTATGCCACGGCTAAGCTATTGGCGAAAAACGGAGCCGGCGTTATTGTTGCTGCACGCCGTCAAGCTCAACGGGATAGACTTGTCGAGGAAATCGCGAAATCCACACTTTACCTGGCATCGGATTTATCCAGCGTTACAACCGGTACCGTGCCGCTGGTTAATGGCGAGGTTTGTATAAACCGAACCTGGATACAGGAGATCAAAACCGTATGGTTCACATTAGGTGGGGTTTAATCGACCATGTCTGATTATGAACGGATAGCCAAGGCCATTACGTTTATAACTCAAAGGGTAAAAGATCAACCAACATTAGAGGAAATAGCCGCCCATTTGCATATGAGTCCATTTCATTTTCAACGTCTATTCAGTCGATGGGCCGGGGTTACACCGAAAAGATACTTGCAAATACTTACAGTCGAACGGGCAAAGAAACTACTGTCCGATTCCAAACCGCTATTGGAAGTTTCGGATGCGGTAGGTTTAAGCAGTGGTTCGCGGCTTTACGATCACTTTGTAAGCTTGGAGGCTGTAACCCCGGGCGAGTACAAGAAGGGGGGTGCGGGCATCGTTATTGAATATGGGTTGCACGATACGCCGTTTGGGAATGTATTTGTCGCGCTAACACCCAAAGGGATATGCAAGCTGTCATTTTTGAATCAGAACGACGTCTCAATACCGCTTGGCGAATTATCCCAACAGTGGCCAAACGCCTGCCGACGTGAAAACGTTCCTAGGACGTATACCATTGTTAGCGGCATGTTTGACGGTGACCTGAAAGCTGACCGTCCACTATCACTGCATGTAACCGGGACCAATTTTCAGATTAGTGTATGGAGGGCATTGCTGGCAATACCGCCGGGTACCGTAACCAGCTATACGCAGGTGGCAAAAACGTTAGGCAGACCAAAAGCCGCCCGTGCCGTGGGTACCGCGATAGGCGCAAATCCCGTCGCTTTGCTAATACCCTGCCATCGTGTCATTCAACAAAGCGGTAATCTTGGTGGATATCACTGGGGCGAAACCCGTATGCATGCTATTCATGCCTGGGAGACAGCACGGCATGGGTAGAGATTGAAGCATGTTTATGGATAGATTTTACCGATGTCAAATTGGGTGTTGAATGATTCACCTAATTGTTATTCACGATATGTGTAGGTTCATCCAAAGTAGATCCAATACCGGCACATAAATAATGATATATTTAAAATAACTGTTCTTGTTAGCTACCCACCCAGGGATTTAATCATTTTTACGATAGCCGGCTCGAAACAACGCTAGCTTGCCGAATTTTTCTTTGATACGATCGGCTGTTTCGTCCAGTATGTGTTGTTTGGGCTCTGAAAAAAGCTCGTTTTGACGCGGGGGTTCCTGCAATTGACTGACACCCACGCCCAACAAACGGTAATACCGGTCGGGTAGTTTGGTTTGCGCCAACTGCTTAACCATTTGCCACAGAACTTGGGTATCCTGGCTTGCTTGGGCCAAGGTCATGGATCGGGTGATGGTTTTGAAATTGCTGAATCGGGCCTTAATTTGCACGGTACGGGCGCTGCGTTCCGCAGCACGCAGGCGGTAGGCGACCTGTTCAGTCAAACGTAGCAGCACGGTTAAAACGGCGGATTTATCTTTAATATCCCTGGCGAATGTTGTTTCATTGGAAATAGATTTCGCTTCCCAGTCGGTTACCACCGTCCGATCGTCAATTCCCCGGGCCAATTGATGCAATTGCCCTCCCCAACTTCCGAACAGGGCTATAAGGGCTTGTGCCGGTAAATGCCGTACATCGGCAAATGTACGGATGCCCTGTTGCCGAAGGAGTCGCTCGCCCGTTTTGCCTACTCCCCAAAGCCTGCTAATGGGTAGCGGATCTAAAAAACTTTGCACTTGATGCGGTTTTACGATGACAAATCCGTCGGGTTTGTCCGCGTCACTGGCGATTTTTGCGATAAACTTATTGGGTGCAACCCCAACCGAAGCGATCAAACCGCATTCATCCAAAATGTCTTGCTTAATTCGGTGGCCGATAGTTGCACTGCTGCCGAAGATTTTCTCACTGGCTTGGACATCCAGGAAAGCTTCATCCAGCGAGAGCGGCTCGATTTGTGGTGTGTATCGGGCGAATATAGCGCGTATCTGCTGGGATATGTCGGCGTAGTAATCAATGCGGGCAGGGAGGCGAATCAATTGCGGGCAACGCTTTAATGCGGTGGCCATTGGCATGGCGCTACGCACGCCAAATTGTCTGGCCGCGTAGTTGGCGGCGGATACCACGCCGCGGGAATTTTCACTGCCTCCAACGACCAGGGGTTTACCGCGTAAATGAGGGTTGTCCCGTTCTTCCACGGAAGCGTAATAGGCATCCATGTCCACATGCAAAATCATGGAGTGCCGGGTGATGTAAGATGGGTGGGTTGCCGGATAACCAGGCTTTTACCGCGGCGTAAATGGAATGATGAGTGAAAAAGAAGGTAAATACCCGGCACCAGCAGCAGGCTTACCAACACCGAAAAACTTAAGCCGCTGACGATGGTAATGGCGAGCGGTTGCAACAGTTCCGCTCCATCACCCCAATTCATGGCTAACGGCAACATCCCCACGACCGTAGTTAACGTGGTCATCAAAATGGGGCGTAATCGTAATTGAGCCGCCTCAACGATGGCTTCCAGCAAGGAAGCGCTGTGCTGTTTTTGTATTTCAATATATTCAATCAACACAATGGCGTTGTTGACGACCAGTCCGGCCAGCATGATCATGCCTAACCATACCGGCATGGACAGCGGAATTTCCGTGATATGAATACCTAATGCAACCCCGATAGCGACAAGCGGTACACTTAGTAAAATGATTAGTGGATTGGTAAGCGATTCGTACTGCACAGCCATGACCACGAATACCAAAAATAATGCTGTTGCCAACATAACCATGCTCAAGCGGCGACTTTGGTACAATTCATTAAAGGCCCCACTGCGGTACAGAGCGTAACCGGCTGGAAGATTGACATCCGCCATGCTGGCCTTGATAGCCGCCGAAGCCTCCGCCAATGTAAAATGATCCTTAATACCGGCGCTTATTTCCACGACGCGTTGCTGGTTGTCCCTGAAAATACTGTCCGGAGCCGGAATAAATTGAAGTTTAGCCACATCGCTTAAATACACCAAACCTTGCTCGGTTTCTGTAAGTATAATGTCGCGCAGTTCGTCTACACTGTTAAATTCAGTATAAGCGGGTCGCATGCGAATATCGATACTGCGATCGCCGTGATACACATTGCCGATAATTTCGCCGTCTATGGCGCGCCGCACGGTACGGCCGATGTCAGCCACGGTTAGACCAAGGTCACGAACCCGGTCGCGATCTAAATGCACGGTCAGTTCCATGGAGGTGTTTTCGGCGTTATGCTCAACATTGGTCAATGCGTCAAGCCGTTTTAATTTGTCAGCGATACCGTCGGCCAGTTTAGCGAGTGTATCTAAATCCTGGCCTTGCAGACGCAGGCTAATGCTATCGTCGCCGCGGCCAAGTCGAATACCGCGAATTCCACGGATCCGCATATAAACGCGAAACCCCGCCATGTGTTGTTGGGCAATGAATGTATTTACCCGCCCAATCCATTGCTCACTGCTGACGGTCCGTCGCGACGCTTCACTTAGTTGTACCGAAATGGAACTGTAGCTGCTGGACTGGTATTCGGAACGACCGTAAACAAAGCCTCCAACCGTAGTAAAGGCCGTGCGGGTTTCCGGTTGATCCAGGATGATGGTCTCGATGCGTTGTACGGCTGCGTCCATTTCATCCAGGCTAATGCCGGGATCGCTATGTATGCTTACACCGATACGACCCTCATCCACGTTAGGTAGGAATATTTGTTTATCTTGCAGGAATGTAGGCAAAGCCAAAAACATAGCCAAGGTAAACAAAGCTACAAGTAACCAAGGGGCACGTAAACTGAAAGACAGTAGGTTGGCGTAGGCACGGGCTATTGATTGTAGTGCATTCTCGATTACGCTGCGAAAGACACTGGTTTTAACGGGTAATTTTGCCGCCAATGCCGGTACCACGGTAATGGCGACCAACAAGGATGCGGTGATGGCGGCACAAATCGTGAATATCAATTCACGAAACAGCAGTCCCACCAAGCCACCAATAAAAACAAAGGGAATGACGGCGGCGAGATTGGTGGTGGTTGAGGCGACGATTGCGCTATTGACTTCTTTGGCGGCATCAATAGCTGGTTGTTCACCCTTTGTCTGTTGCTGATGACGGACAATGTTTTCGAGCATGACAATAGTGCTGTCAACCAGTATGCCGACGCCCAACGCCAGACCGCCTAAGGTCATAATATTTAGGCTAAGTCCCGCCATGGACATGATAATAAATGCCACGACCATGGCCAGCGGTATGGCGGTGCCTATGATAAGCGTCCGCCGTAAATCACCAAGAAAAACATATACCACCAGCATGGCCAAAAGTGCTCCGTACCAGGCCGCCTTTGCCGCGTTGCTGAGCGCGTGACGGACAAAAACGGACTCGTCACTGACCATGTCCACGGTTATGTCCTTGGGAATCAGTCCTTCACTTTTGATCACTTGCAATTTGCGTTTTATATTCTCGACCACCGCCACGGTGTTTACTTGAGGTTGTTTTTGCAATGACAGTTTTACCCCGGGGATACCGTTAAGGCGAATGCGCAGTTGTTCGTCAGCATGGGATTCCACCACGTCGGCGATCTCATCCAGGCGAACGCCGCCACCATCCGCTGTGTCTATTTTTAGTGAAGCCAATTGCGCCAAATTTTTTATTCGTCCGGCGGTTCGGCTGGTGATTTGTTGTCGGTTTGTATATAAACGACCACCCGCGGCATCCACGTTGGCGTCAGCGACGGCGCCGGCGACATCTTGGTAACTTAGCCTCATACCGGCTAGTCGTTGGGAATCGAGCAAAATATGAAATTCTTTTTCCAGTCCACCTCCCACTTCAGCGGCGGCCACGCCAGGCACACCACGAAGCCATTTGGCAAGCTCATAATCCGTCCACGACCGCAGCTCAACCGGATCGCGCAAACTGGAGCTGATGATATATTCCATCACGGGTGATTGGGATGGATCCCGTTTATAAATGATCGGTGGCTGTGGTGTGTCGGGTAAATAACGCTTGGCCCGGTCAAGGCGAATACTGGCATCCCGGTAGGCTTTGTCGATATCGGTGCCGTAAGCAAACGAAAGGTCCACGGAACTTCGACCCAGTGATGATCGCGATTGCACATAAATGGCGTTTTCAGTAATGGCCAGTTGTTCTTCCAACTGTCGAGTATACTGGTCTTCCATGATTTGGGCGGGCACGCCGGGATTGAGGATACGTACGCGTACTTCCGGATAAATGATATGGGGGAGCAGGTTTACTTGAAGGCCGCCCGCCGCAAATAGACCCAAAAGTACAATGGCCAGGGCGATCATGATGACCCCAATGGGATGATGGATGGACCATGCCGCCAATCCACCGCCGCGTTCCAGTAACCGTTGAGTAACTTTCATGGCGCGCCCTGGGTGGTAACTTCCTTGTCGTTTTTAGCCGCGACCACCGTGACTTTTTTCCCTTTTCGCAAACCCAGAAAGCCGCGTGTGACGACTTGTTGCGACACTTTCAGGCCGTGTATCTCGAGCCAATCCCCGAATCGCAAGCCACTGTTGACGGCTTCGCGGCTGACGCTGTTACCCTCAACAACAAAAACATATTCGCCTTGGCGATCGCGACGAAGGGCAATCTGGGGAATCACAAGGCGAGGCTTTTCTTCCGTGTGAATCGTGGTACGTGCCAGTTGCCCGGCCCGTGCTCCCGCGGGGACATTCAGCAGGGCGATTTCGATCCGCCCGCGACGGCTGTTACTCTCAAGCACCGGGTGAATGCGCACTATCGCTCCGTCAAAGCTCTCCTCACCCAGTGCGTCAATTCGCACATCCACTTTATCGCCGATATTCAGATGGGGCAGCAACAATTCTGAAACGGCCAATTCGATAACCAATGAGGCAGGATCAATCAGGGTTAATATATGGGCATGGGAAGCCACATAATCACCGGGTTCGGCGAGACGGGCACTCACCACACCATCAAAGGGAGCCCGGACCAACGTATGGGCGATTTTTGTCTGTAAAACCCGCTCTTCCGCACTGGCCACTTCCATATCTGTGTTTGCCTGTGCTAACTCTTCTTCGGCGCTCAGTTGTTGTTTAGCAAGTTTTTTGATGCGGTTGAGATTCAGTTGGGCTTGTTTGCGTTTTGCACTGGCTTTATTGAGTTCTGCCCGCAGCAGTGTATCATCAATTTTTAGCAATAATGCATCGCGTTTTACGGCATCGCCCTCGTAAAGCGGCAGTTGTTCAATTTTACCCGGTTCCTGGCTGAATACACGGAACAGTTTTCGCGCCCGAATGGTGCCGATACGGGTGCTGTTAAAGCGCAATGGACGTATCTGGGTCTGAGCCACTTCTACCAGATGGGCGCGGGCTACTCGGGGTTTGGACTTTTCGGTTGGGATTTTACCAGCGGGTATGTCATCCGAACTGCATGCGTTCAGGGTGAAAATTAAAAAAATGATAACTATCAGTTGGTTATGGTGGAAATTTGCTTTCATGGCATCATGGCAAAATAAAGTCATTATAACCATACCCACCGACTCGTGCATGGTTTTGTGCGCAAATATTCTACCTGCACCCGGAATGATTCTGCTGCGTAGTTATCTAAGTATCTTATGAAAAAAACAGTTTCATTGGTACTGGGTAGTGGTGGTGCTCGAGGGCTTGCCCATATTGGCGTTGTTAATTGTTTGTGTAACCATGATTTGCAGATCGCCTCCATTGCGGGGAGTTCGATGGGCGCTTTGGTCGGCGGGATTTATGCGGCGGGAAAATTGGACGTGTACGCCGATTGGGTAAAAAAGCTTAGTCGATTCGAAGTCTTCCGGTTACTGGATTTCGCCTTCCAACGTGCCGGGCTTTTTCGCGGTGAACGTATCATTGGTGTGCTCAAGGATTTGATCGGTGATAGCGATATCGAAACCTTGCCGATTCCGTATACCGCGGTTTGTACCGATTTATATCGTCAAAATGAAGTTTGGATTAACCGTGGCCCCCTGTTTGACGCCATTCGTGCCTCTATAGCCATTCCGATTATTTTTACACCGGTGGACTATAAGGGCAGTAAACTGGTGGATGGCGGTATCATCAATCCGGTACCAATTGCGCCGACCCTGCATGATGCCACGGATTTAACCATTGCGGTCAATTTGTGCGCCAAGGCGGAGCTGCAATTTGAAACCCAGCACCAATTGCTTAAAACCGAAGCCAATGCCCATAGTGACGATGCTGAACGAACTTATGCCCAGGCGATAGCGGCATTTGTCATGGGTTCGTCGCGTAAACAAAGCCGTGTGAAAAATGAAATCGGATTTATCGATATGGTGTTTGAAGTCATTGACACCATGCAAAACAGTGTTGCACGGCTGAAAATGGCGGCCTATACACCGGATGTCGTTATTGATATTCCGCGCAATGCTTGTGCATTTTACGACTTTCATCGCGCCGATGAGATGATAGCGTTGGGGTATCAGCGTGCCGAATTGGTCATGGAAAAAGTGCATGAGCACGCAAAACTAAACCGTTACAAGCCATAATTTCCCCAAATAGACCTGCTAATTACGCTTCGTTTGAACTGGTTTGATTGGTGCTTTCATGAACGTGGCCGGGGAACTATAATGGCTGGCTATGCACTCAGTATCCTATACCCAAAAACCCCATCGAAACCGGAATGACCTCAATAATCTGCGGAAATTCTGGCCCTATTTAAACCGCTACTTAAGCCGCGTGATTCTGGCTCTGTCATGCCTGCTGCTGGCAAAAGTGGCCAATGTGGGTATTCCGATTGTACTCAAGGAGATTGTTGACTCACTCAGCGCCGAACCATCGGTGCTGACGGGTATACCGTTGGCGATGCTGCTGGCCTATGGCGTCATGCGCCTGGCCGGATCGGCATTTAATGAACTACGTGATTCCATATTCGCCAGGGTTCGTTACGGGGCCATGCGTCAGTTGTCCCTTGAATTGATGCACCATTTATATCAATTGTCTTTGCGATTTCACTTGGACAGGGAAACCGGTGCCATTTCCCGGGATTTGGAGAGAGGTACCCGTAGTGCCAGCTCCATCATGAACTATTTGACGTTTAATATTGTACCCACCATCGTGGAAGTCAGTTTGATTACGCTGTTTTTACTGGCCAACTACCACGCGGGGTTTTTCCTTGTGACGGCGGCGACAGTGACCTGTTATATCCTGTATACCCTGGCGGTTACCGAATGGCGCATGCA
>Ga0114931_10005891_pt1 | contig 15134 bp, 9 predicted proteins | sample 2SBtaG_FD_89579 | JGI IMG/M metagenome (GOLD analysis project Ga0114931, IMG submission 89579) | Deep subsurface microbial communities from Kolumbo volcano to uncover new lineages of life (NeLLi) - 2SBTROV14_V59a metaG | ecosystem: Environmental > Aquatic > Marine > Volcanic | place: Kolumbo...
AATCTCGCGGCGAGCGAGCATGTTCCGTCTTGCCGCGTGCGACGATGTGTTACGAGACGGCATCTGGATCAATAGCTCGAACGAGATCCTAGGCCGCGCATACACAAGGCCCCGGCGGCCACGACCACGAGAAAGACGACGAGCCAGTTTTGCAGATCGAAGCTATAGATGGACCGCATGATCCAGTGATAGAGCGACCACATGCGATGATCTCCCGCGCCCCGGCAACGATAGACCCCGTCCTCCGCGGGGATTTCTATCACAAGTCTACGTCATGCTTTTCGCCGCTGCGGCGTACGGAACCAAGACTTTTCAAAACACCTTGCCGGCCGCGGCCGTTTCGCGGGCAATCGCTCTGCATCGAGTAGCGGCTTACTTTGCCGAATGAGCGAGGCAACCCGCGGTCGGGATGACGACGCGCGGTCGCCACAGTCCTCAGATTCATTCCAACTGTTGCATTCAGTTCCGGCCGGAAACAAGAAAAAAATCGTCCGCGTGCCAGGCTGCATTTCTTCTTCCCCGCTTGCCGCGGCAGGGGGGACTCGCATCCGGGAGCCCTCCGCCACAAGGGGTTCTCGTTGGATCGTTGCGTTGTCGCGTGCGTCGAGATTCACGCGACATGTGCCCGGGTCGCGGCTTTCGTAAAAAGAATTGGTTGCGAAATCGCGAGCCAAGGGTGAAAATAGACAGCCCCACCCAACGAGCGCGTTCTTGATGGACGCGATCACGCCGAAAAGCCATTCCTGCTAGCCGAGAGGCACCAGACCGCTGATGTTCCCAACCTTGCGTTACCGTGTCTTGATGCTGGCGACGATGGGCTTGGTTTCCTTGGGGAAACTTGGCCCGTTGTCGGCGGCCGAGTCGCTCACGTTTGAACGTGACATCCGCCCGATCTTTCGCGCGCATTGCTTCGACTGCCACGGATCGACCGACGAAAAAAAGGGCGATCTCGATCTGCGGCTGGTTCGCTTTTTACTCAAGGGTGGAGAATCCGGGCCGGCTCTTGTTCCAGGCAAGCCGGACGAGAGTTATTTTGTCGAACGAATTCGGGCGGGTGAAATGCCTCCCGGCGATGCCTCGGTTTCCCAGGAAGAATTGGCCACCCTGGAAAACTGGGTTGCCTCTGGAGCGAAGACCGAACGACCGGAGCCGGAATCGATCGATGCGGGGCTTGGTATCACGCAAGAGGAGCGATCGTTTTGGTCGTTCGTGCCGGTTCGGGTTCCCGAGGTGCCGGAATTTTCCGCCGAAAGCCGTGTGCGCACGGCGATTGACGCTTTGCTGCTGAAATCCATGCAGCCGCGGGGACTTGCGTTCTCGGCGGACGCCGACAAGCGGACGCTCATGTTGCGAGCGTACTTCGATCTGATCGGGCTGCCGCCGACGGAGGAAGAGGCCGCGCGATTCATGGGCGATGATTCACCGCGGGCCTATGAACGGCTGATCGATGAGCTGTTGCAGTCACCGCACTATGGCGAACGCTGGGGACGCCACTGGTTGGACGTGGCCGGCTACGCTGATTCCGAAGGCTCGACCACGGCGGACGCGGTTCGTTCGTGGGCCTGGAAGTACCGCGATTATGTCATTCGAGCGTACAACAACGACAAGCCGTTTGACCGCTTCATCGTCGAACAGCTTGCCGGAGACGAAATTGCCGGGCCGCTCGCCGGTGATCTTACGCCCGAGCAGATTGAACTGCTCACGGCCACCGGCTTCCTCCGCATGGCGGCCGACGGCACGGGCAGCGGCGGCGATTCGCCCGCGGGCCGGAACAAGGTGATGACCGATACGATCAAGATCGTGAGCACATCGCTCATGGGCCTGAGCGTGGCCTGCGCCCAGTGTCACGACCATCGCTACGATCCCATTTTGCAGACCGACTATTACAGCCTGCGGGCCATCTTCGAGCCGGCCTTGGACTGGCAAGCCTGGAAAACGCCTCCGCAACGGCGAATCTCGCTTTATACGGCCGAAGAGCGGGCCAAGGCCGCCGCCGTCGAGGCGGAGGCGCGAAAGTTCGCCGCTGAAAAAGCGGAGAAGCAGGCCACCTATATCACCGCGGCGCTCGACAAGGAACTCGAAAAATACGACGAACCGCTTCGAGAAACATTGCGAACCGCCTATCGCACGGCGAGCAAGGAGCGAACCCCCGAACAGATCGAGCTGTTGAAAAAATATCCGAGCATCAATATCTCGGCGGGCAATTTGTACCAATATAATAAAGAGGCCGCGGACGACCTCAAAAAGTTCGACGCCCGCATGAATGAGATTCGGTCCACCAAACCGCCGGAGGAGTTTCTGCGTGTCTTGGTCGAGCCGCCGGGGCACGTCCCGGTCACCAAGCTGTTCCACCGTGGCGACTATCGGCAGCCTCAAAAGGCCGTGGTCCCGGCCGCGCTAAGCGTAACGGCGCCGGAAGGGGAAAGAGTCGTTTTTCCCGAGAACGATCCTTCGCTTCCTTCGACTGGTCGCCGGTTGGCGCTGGCCCGATGGTTGACTTCCGGCCGGCATCCTCTGGTGGCACGCGTGCTTGTCAACCGCGTTTGGCTGCATCACTTCGGTCGCGGGATCGTCGAAACGCCCGCCGACTTCGGCCGCTTAGGGGCCCGACCGACACAGCCGGAACTGCTCGATTGGTTGGCGCACGAATTTGTCAGCGAGGGCTGGAGCCTCAAGAAGTTGCATAAGTTGATCATGACGTCGACGGTCTATCGCCAAGCGTCGTATCGCAAGCCGGCCTTCGAGCAGCTTGACCCCGACGATCGAACCCTTTGGCGCAAGGCCGTAACGCGTCTGGAAGCCGAGGTGCTCCGAGACCGCATGCTGACGGCGACCGGGCAACTCGATCGCAAGCTCTTCGGGCCGCCCATCGAGGTCAAGGAAGACGACTCCGGACAGATCGTGGTCGATGCCGCGAGCCGGCGCCGCAGCCTTTATATCCGGCAGCGGCGCAGCCAACCGGTAGCGCTGTTGCAGGCGTTCGACGCGCCGGTCATGGTGACCAACTGCGATCGTCGTTCGTCGTCGACCGTCGCCACGCAGTCGCTGATGTTGATGAACGGTGACTTCGTGTTGCACCAAGCCGCGAGTCTGGCCGAGCGCGCTAAAAACGAACCAGACACGTCGCTCGACGAAAAAATGTTGACCGGTCTGCCCGAGATCCCGCGGCCGCAGTCCGCCTGGACGTTCGGCTACGGCGGTTTCGATGCTGAAGCCGGGCGAACCACCACCTTCAATCCCCTGCCGCATTGGACCGGCTCCTCCTGGCAGGGTGGCCCCGAGACACCGGACCCGAAACTCAATTGGGCTATTCTCAGCGCCGGAGGAGGACACCCCGGGAACCGACCGGACCTTAGCGTCATTCGGCGTTGGACCGCCCCGGCAACCGGCCGGCTGACGATCTCCGGCAAGCTCAACCACCCGAGCGAAAACGGCGACGGCGTTCGTGGACGTATCGTTTCCAGCCGCTCGGGTCTGTTGGGCCAGTGGGTGGTGACCCATGCCCAAGAGCCGACGAACGTCGAGGCAATCGACGTTGAAGCGGGCGACACGATCGACTTGATCATCGACGCACGTGAAAACGTGAATTCGGATTCCTTCGGCTGGTCCGTCGAGCTGGTGTTGCATCGAGACGGCGAGCAGGTGGACCGCTGGTCATCGGATTCCGGCTTTCACGGTCCACCGCAACCGCCGCTTGTACGGCAAGCGGCGAGGGCATGGCAGTTGGCCTATTGCCGCCCGGCCACGCGCGAGGAATTGCAACTTGCCGTCAACTTTCTGTCCGCTCAAATCCGCACCATTCGAGATAACAAAACAGCGCTTCCCAAGGGAGTTACGCCAGAGCGGCAGGCCATGACCGATCTGTGTCAGGCCTTGCTGACATCCAACGAGTTTTTATATCTGGACTAATGAAGGTGTCTTCGACCGTGAGCCCATGGTTCCCGTCAAGCTGAAGCCGCTCGTCGGCGATCTTATTTAGCAGGTAAGCCATGACCAAGCCTTGGACACGTCGCCAATTTCTAGCCGACAACGCGATGGGCATCGGAACGCTGGCCCTGGCCAGCCTCTTAAAGCAAGATCGTCTGCTGGCCATGCCACGCAATGTTCCCAAGGAGCGGCCTCATTTCGACCTGAAGGCGAAACGGCCACCGATGCCGCCGCAGGCCACGGCCATGATTTCCTTGTTTCAACACGGCGGCCCGGCTCATATGGATTTGATGGATCCGAAGCCGGAACTGACGAAACACAGCGGCACCGAGTACGCCGGCGACATTCAGTTCAGCTTTATAAACCGTGCGACGAAAGCCCTGTTCGGCAGTCCTTGGAAGTTTGCCAAACATGGTCAGTGTGGCACGGAGGTCTCTGAGTTGTTGCCGCATCTTGCCGAAATCGTCGACGACATCTGCCTTATTCGTTCGATGCACACGGGAGCCAACGGCCACGAGGTTTCGATTCGCTACTTCCATAGCGGAATTCCCGGCGTGCTGGGACGCCCCACGCTGGGGTCATGGTTGGTCTATGGCCTGGGAACGGAAAGCCAGGATTTACCGGCCTACCTGGTGCTGACCGATCCGGGCGGCCATCCGGTCGATGGGGCGAACAACTGGTCCAACGGTTTCATGCCGCCGCTGTTTCAAGGGACCGTGCTTCGACCGAAAGAGCCGCGTATTCTCAATCTTGACGCGCCACCGCACCTGCGCGGCGCGCTGCAACGGCAGAATCTCGAATTGCTGCACACGCTGAATCAGCGTCATCTCCAGCGCCACCCGGCCGAAGCCGACCTTGAAGCACGCATTGCAAGTTATGAACTGGCCGCCAACATGCAGGCCGCCGCTCGCGAGGCACTCGACGTTTCCCAGGAAACCAAGGCCACGCATGAGATGTACGGGCTCAACAACGACGCGACGCGCGAATACGGCACACGCTGCCTGATTGCTCGACGCCTGGTGGAACGCGGCGTGCGATTCGTGCAGTTGTTTCTTGGCGGTCAGCCTTGGGACAATCACTCGAACCTTCGCTCGGCTTTACCGGCGATCTGCCGCCGAACCGATCAGCCCTCGGCGGCTTTGGTCAAGGATTTGAAGCAGCGCGGCATGCTCGACACGACCGTCGTTCACTGGGGCGGCGAAATCGGCCGGCTCCCGGTGACCGAAAACCACGGTGATCCAAAAAAATGCGGCCGGGATCATAACGGCCAGGGATTCAGCATGTGGCTTGCCGGCGGCGGCTTCCAAGGCGGCATGACCTACGGAGAAACCGACGAAGTCGGCCACCGCGCCGTGGTGAACACCGTCACGCCGAATGACTATCAGGCGACCCTGCTACGGCAGTTCGGCTTGGACCACAAGGAGTTGGTCTATTACCACAATGGACAAGCCCAGACGATCACCAACGGCCGCGACGCCCGCGTGATTGCGGAGATCCTTAAAAACCCGGTCTCGCCCCAAACCTCGGCCGACAGCCACCCCGCTTGATTTTCGTACTTACGGAATTCTCCTTGGGTCGCGAAAACTGGTGGAATTCCGGAATTCGGCTCGGTCGGGCTCGGGCTCGGTGAAACTCGTCTTGTCGGCCAGGGTGCTTTTTCGTTAGGAAGCCCCTCTTCGGCATGAAGGTATCTTGCTGGCGGAGAGGCGGATTTTGGCCGCGGAACCCTTTTCGGGGCGCATCAAACCGCTCGGCACGGCTCGCCCGCCTTCTGTTCGTCGAGGTTCACTTGCCGCGAAAGCGTGATTCGTGGCGCCAGCTCACTCCGTGCGGAGAGCGCGTGGTATGAGTGCCATCGTAATGTGATTGGTCCCGCGTGTGCCCGGCAAGGACGTTGCGACATGCGAATCGGTATTCTGACGAACTACCATCTGCGGAAGGTCGGTGGCGCCGAGGCGGCGATTGATCGGCTGGCCACGTTGTGGCAACGTGCCGGACACGAGGTGCTGCTCATCTCGGCACCCAAGGGGCGAGGCGAAAATCGTCGCCCGTGGAAGCCCACTTACGAGCGGCTTGATATTCCCCGCCCGCGATCCACAAGATTCTGGCTCGGTGGCTACGTCACGCGAATCGAACGTGCGCATCGCCGCCGGCGGCTGGACATTCTGATCGCTTCAGACGTCTACTGGCCGGGACACGTGGCTCGGCTGTTCTGGCGGAAGACCGGCGTGCCGTATGTCTTATGGTCGCACGGCAGCGACGTGATGCACGGCAGCCGGTTCCTCAAAAAACCGCTTATCAAGAAACGGATGCAGAAGGCCATTCGCGACGCCCACGCGCTGGCGTGCATCAGCCGATATATGCGCGACCGGCTTCACTCGCTGGCACGGCCAGTGGGCATCGAACGCATCATTCCCAACGGTTGGCCCGACGAATGGGCAACCGCCGGCGAGCCGGACCGCGTGGTTGAGGGAAACTATCTTTTCGGCATGGGGCGCATCGTCCGGCTCAAGGGCTTTCAAACGCTTATCGAGGCCTATGCTCGCCTGAGACCTCGCCACCCGGACATGGGCTTGATCATCGCCGGCACGGGCGACCATCGCGAAACGTTAATCGCCCGTGCGCGGTCGCTTGACGTTCCGGTGACGACCGAGCTTCCACCTGCAATGGGCAAGATCGTCGGCGCGTGCTTTCCGGGCGTGGTGCATGGTGAAACCAAGCGTGGTTTGGCCGGCCACGCCATCTTGGCGGTCTGTCCGTCGATTCGCCAGGAACCGATGTCGTTGGTGTTGTTCGAGATGCTCGGTTGCGGCGTGCCGGTGGTTGCCAGCCACGTCGGCGGCACGCCGGACATCGTGCAGCCGGGCGTCAACGGCGATCTTTTTCCTGCCGGCGACGTCGACGCCCTTACGAAGCGGCTTGACGGGCTGCTCACCGAGACACCCGAGCGCGAGCAGCTTGCGGCGCGGGCCGCCGCTTCGGTGGCTCCATATCGCTGGAGCCGCATCGCGGAAGCCTGGCTCGACTTTTTACAGGACGTGCTACACGGCAAGCTCACGACGAACGCGGTTTGTGCGCGCCTGCCACATCACGCCGGCGAACTGATCGGAAACGAACGGGTGAAAGGAAGAGTCATATGACCATGCACCGAATCGACGGGCAGCATGTCGGCGGATACCTCACGGGGGGCGACCCGGCCACTTGGTGTCCGCATCTATGGCAATGGCTCGTCCGCCGGCATCGAATTCGCTCGGTGCTGGACATCGGCTGCGGCGAAGGACATTCGACCCGGTTTTTTCAACAACTCGGCTGCCGCGTCGTGGGCCTCGACGGCAGTCCACGGGCCATTCGCGACACGCAGGTGCCGGGCTGCGTCCGCCTGCACGACTTCGCCGCGTGTCCCTTCGTGCCCGATCGCCCTTTCGACCTGATCTGGTGCTGCGAATTCGTCGAGCATGTCGACGAGGCCCATTTGACGAACGTCCTGCGCACGTTTTCCTCGGCCGGACGAATGATCGCCATGACGCACGCCTTTCCGGGACAGCCGGGGCACCATCACGTCAACTGCCGCCGCAATTCTTACTGGATCCGTCACGTCGAACAGGCGGGTTTCACCTGCCTAGTGGAGGATACCCGCGCGGCACGCACGGTGACGTTCGCCGATTATCCGAGCATCAACCACTTCGCGCGTAGCGGCCTGTTATTCGTGCGATCAGGCCGGAGCACGACCGACCAGCTCGCGCGGCCCGGCCTCGCGCTTCGCGCGCAATTCAAATCATGGCAAATTCATCTGGGGCACCGGCTTTCCGCCGCGTATCGACGGCAAATGCGACGTCGCCGCGCGTATCATCGCACGCGCCGCGAGCAACGACAGGCGGCATGATTCGTGGCGTCCCCCCTCACGGCGGTCGGCGGCGGGCTTACGCCACAGAGGCTAGGCATTCGTCCACGATGTCCAAGGCACGGTCGAGTTGCTCGTCAGTGATCACCAGCGGAGGGGCCAGCGTGATCGTGTTGCCCGCGGTGAGCTTAAAGCTAAGCCCTCGATCGAGGGCCAGATACATCACCCGTTCCGCTTCGTCGACGGCCGGCTCCTTGGTGTGGCGATCCTTGACCAACTCAATCCCCAGCAGCAGCCCGATACCGCGAACGTCGCCAACGATCGGGTATCGCGACTGCATCTGTCTGAGCCTGTCGAGGGCGTGTTGGCCGAGTCGCCGGCAGCGCTGCAGGAGCGCGCCTTGCTCGATTACTTCGAGCGTTGCCAGGGCCGCGGCGCAGAGCAGCGGGTTTTTCTCGTGTGTGTAGTGTCCCAGCGCACGGTGCCCGGCCAGATCGAGCCCTTCGCGGGCGATGATCGCCGCCAGCGGCAGGACGCCACCGCCCAGCCCTTTGCCTAGCGCGACGATGTCGGGCACGATGCCGAAGTGCTCAAAGGCGAACATCCGCCCGGTACGCCCCAGCCCGGTGGGAATTTCATCGAGGATGAGCAGCGCGCCGTGCCGATCGCATAATCGCCGGACCGTCTTCCAATAATCCGCAGCAGGGATCGCCGGACCGTAGCGAATCGGTTCGGCGATCACCGCGGCCACGTCGCCTTCGTGCTGAAGGACATATTCGATGTACTCGGCACATTTCAGATCGCAGCCGCCGCGCTCGGCGCACGCCCACAGGCAGCGGTATTCGCCCGGCGGCGGGACGTGCGCGGCACCTGGCAACAGCGGGCCGGCCCCCTCACGGAAAATCGCCTCGCCGCCGATCGAGATGGCGTCGAGCGACGCGCCGTGAAACGATCCCCACATCGAGATCGTCTTGTGCCGGCCGGTTGCCAGCCGGGCCAGCTTGAGCGCCATGCCGATCGCGCCGGTTCCAGCCGGGCAAAAGAGCACCTTGTTCAGATCGCCGGGCGCCAGTTCGCATAGCCTACGGGCCAAATCCACGGCCACGCGATTGGTGTACCGCCGCGTGCAAAACGAAAGCTCGTCGAGCTGCCGCTTGATCGCCCGAACCACCGCCGGATGGGCAAAGCCGAGCTGGTGCACGCTGTTGCCGTGGAAGTCCATGTACCGCCGGCCTTGGAGATCTTCGAGAAAGATCCCCTCGGCGCCGCGAACCGCGTTCAGACACGGCGTGGAGAGCGCCTGGTGCAGAAAGTACCGGCTGTCTTCCTCCAGAACGGCCCGCGTCGCGGAGTCCAACGAGGCCTGCTGCCACCGGTCTCGCTCGGGCGACGTGTTGACGTCGCCTTCCGAGCGATCAACCGGCGTGGCTGGGTCGGGGGTCTTCGCCAATCGCTGGCACCTCAGCAAAAGCGGAACGGCCTCACCGCCGTACGGGCAGTGTGCGCGGCCGCATCGTTAGTGAACGTCCGGGTTCGCGATTCCGATCACGCCGATGCCGACTCGCGGACCGGCCGCACCGCTAGGCTGACTTTTATAGTCATCCTGGCCGCCATGAATAATGATCGAGCGGCCGAGAATCGGGTTTTTCGATCCACCGATCGTGATGTAATCAACCGTCAGTGTGTAGTGTGCTTCGCCGTTTTCATCGGCCTGCAAATTGCCCAAGTCGCCCGCATGGTGTTCGGCGTCGGGGACCGTGGGACTACCGTGCGGGTGGCCTTCGGGGTTGTAGTGCCCGCCGGCGCTTTTGCCGTCCGCAGATCGGGCGTCACCAAATTTATGGATATGAATGGCATGTTCCGCGTTGGGCTTGAGCCCTTTGAGATCGGCCACGATGGTCACCTTACCATCGGCCTGTTGAAACGTGACCACGCCGCTGGTCTGGTTTCCTGCCGTGGGGCGGACCACGCATACGGCCGAGGTTATATCAGCCAAAGGCGAACCTCCAGCGTGCGCGCCCTTGGCCACCTCGGCGTTTGCCGGACCGGTCGCCGGCGTGCCGCACGAAATACAAACCAGACCCGTCAGCGCGAGGCCACTCAACACAATCATTCGACGCTTGATCATCGCAACCACCTTACCCTTTCCTAGGAAGTCCATAATCCCTGGTTACCGCGGCGGCTCAACCGAACGATTCACCGCCGCGAGGTTCGCGCTGATTGTAGGCCAATTTTCTTCGCTGCGTAATACGCGGGGCAATTCCTCGCGTGGCCCGGGCGAAAACTCGCGGAACGGCGACCACTTGCCGTGCGAGTGCGACTTCAAAAGAATCGTGGGGGAAGCAGAAACTCTTGTTCCTGAGTACTGAGCGGCCGGCCGTCGTCATCGACCAGGCATCGTACGCGCAGCCCCCCGGCGATAAATTCGCGTCCGGCGACTTCGAGATAGCGGACCGCCTCGTCGCGGCCGCTGGCCGGTTCGAGTTCAAGTCGGCGACGTTGTTGGGCGTCGAAAGCCGCGAGCACAAGCCGGTTTGGTGTGGGCAGCGAGGCATCGCGGATCAGCAGCAGCCGCGACGAGGTGAGCCAATTCGCCAATCGCGGTGCCCAGCGCCGTAGCGGCGCAAAGTCGTATCCCGCGAGCAACCGATCGAGCGATTGCCGGGTGGTGCGAACGAACACAAAGTCGCAGGCTGCCCGGGCCGCGTCTTCCAGGGAAGCCACCCCCTCTCGCGGCCGGGAGGCGAACTGTGTCACCGCCGCGCCCGAGACTTCGAGATCGCCAAGTCGGCCGGCGTGGCGCTCAAGCGCCGCTTCATCGAGCCAGCCGAATCGCTTTAGATCGCGCAAGCGGCGGGTGGCAATTTGCGGGCTCACGGCTTCGTAAGAAAGGAGCGGCGTTCGATCGATTCTGCCGGCCGGTTTCAAGGCTCCCAAGGGACGGTCGAGAAACAACGCCGTGCCTAGCTCGCGGAGTTCGTCTTGATGGTTCAAGTCCTGCATGCTCGCGGCGAGCACTTGGCCCGCGTGGGTCTCGGGCGGGATGTCCAATAAATCGCCTTCAAACAAACGACGACGACGATGGGCTGCCGTGGTGAGCTGCTCTTCAGGCACCCGCGGTAGGGGTGCCGGCAACACACGCAACGAATCGCCCGCCGACGTCGGCCGATCGGGCACGCGGTGCAGTTCGTAGGTCTTACGCAAGAGCCAGGCTTGCCGCAGCGCGCGACGTCGCCGGCGGTGCTGCCGCTTGAGGTCCGGGTCGGCCGCGTCAAGAAACCGATCCGGATGCCGCTCGACGCGGTCGAGATACACTTTCAGCAATCGGTCCAACAACAGCGCGTCAGGGTAGTTGGCGCCCAGATTGTGAAACGAAACCAGATCGAAAGCGGTTAGATGTCGCCCGAGTTGCCGGAGCATGTAGCCGATCAAATCGATCTCGGCTTCCCGACCAAGCCGCTCGCGCTTGCCCCAGGCGGTGACGAGCAACAGCAGATGATCGCCGAACGTGGTATACGGCGAGAGCACCGCATCGTTGAAAATCCGCCTGACGATGCCCGGCAGCTCGTCACTCGTTCGTCCGGCCGCGTGCCACAGATTCCAAAGCGTCGCGGCCAGCCGTGGCAACCGCGCGGTTGCCGCGGCGCGCAAGGCGAATTCGATTGTTTTGGCAACGACCGGCAGCTTGCCGCCGTCTTCGACGGCTCGGCGACACAGATCCTCGGGCGAGCGCGGCGGGGTGTCGGACGTCGGCTTGGAAGTTGATGGGAGATAGGCCAACCGGCCGAGCGAAAAGTCGGGAAGCGGCGACTCGAGCGAGGTAATGGCCAGGCGACTCGAGCCGATCACGGCGATCCATACCGACCGTTCGAGCAGCCAGCGCACTCGGGCGTCGTCCAAGGTCGTGCCACGAGACGCCTTCAAATCGAGCCGCTTCAGATCGATGGTCGAAACCAACTCGCGGCACCAGAGTCGGGTTTCGCGGGTAAGAATCACGTTGGGCTCTTCTTCGTAGGCTTCGTGGCCATAGACGAGGTAACCCCGTGTGACGTGAAGCTTCTCCTCGGCCGCCTCGAACAGAATGGAAATCGTCGGTCCGGCGGCGGGCTGCTCGTCGTCGACGAACACCTCCCAGGCGCAAAACGTCGCCTGTCGGCGGGTCATGGTTGGCGGAAGCAACTGCCCGGCATACGTTTCCCAGGCCACCGTCTTTCGCGGTTCGTGGTCGACGCGCAGACGGCACTGGTCGCCGACAAAAAATCTTGCCGGACACAGCACGTCGCGAACCATCTCTTGTAGGTTTTCAAATTGCATGCTGGAGACACCGCCGCTACTGTATCGCCGCGCACGCAACGCTGTCGAGCCACCCGGTGCTGAAGCGGGCACCGCTCGGCACGTAGAAGACGATGACCGCCAGCGAGCGTGGAACCATCGGCTTGTCCGTAAAGATGCAAGCCGGGCAATCGCGCCAGCCCCCATGGGAGGCGGGCGGACGCCGTTTGCCGGATAGAATGGTTGGCTGCCGCGTGGTATGGTGCGTGACCGATTTTCTGCGACGATGGACCGCTACCGCGGATCGGCTCGCGGCGAGGCGATTCCACGGCCAAGTGAACTCAAAGTAAAAGGAACCTCACGGTGAAAGGGCCTTGCGGCCGGCTGAAGTTCCGCGTCGATCGCGTTTGGCAATGTCCGGCCTGTCACCGGATCGAGCGAATGCCGGGCCATATCGTGGCGCGGCAGTGCGCATGCCGCGCGAACGAGGATCCCCCCGTGCGTACTTGGATGCGCCTGATCGAAGAACCGACGCGAAGGCCAAGCCGAGAAAGCACCAACTCGGCGTGAGCAGCTTGCCGGAGCAAGACAATCCGGCTGAATTTTGGATTGCCCATAATTTTGGTATGCTCATAGGACGTCAGGAGGGCGCCCTCGTAATCCGCATCGGCGTGCGTGACGGAGTGAATTCACATCACGCGTGCCATGCCGTGTGTGTCCGTTGCCGGGAACCGCCGCATGCCCCCAAGCTGTCGAAGAGCCACCATGCCCTGCCCACGTTCTGCGGAGAGAAAGTCCACGGTAACCAAACCGTCGAGCCTGGGCCTGGTTCAAACCCGGGGCCTTGTTCTCGTGGTGCTCATTACGCTTGGTCCCTCGCTCGCCAATGCCGCGCCGATGTTGGTTGATCCGAGCGTGGGCACGCTGGACTTGGTTACGCCCAATCCGCTCGAACAGGCGAAAATCAACACGATCGATGGTCTGGCGTTCGACGCGTTCGGCAATCTGTTCGGTGTGCTTGAGAATAGCGGTTCCGCCGGCGCGGTGGTGGCCATTGACAAGAACACGGGGCTGGTGACCCCGCTGGTAACGGGCATCAGCCGCGCCGACCACATTGCTTTCCACCCTTCGGGTGATTTTTTTGTATCGAGCGAGGTGGGTGGCTTTTCGACCAGCAACCGCATCTACCGCGTGACGCCAACCTACAACGGCAGCAACGTACCCGTTTCGGCAACCAAGCAAAGCTTGACGACCAGCATCGGGATTCGTGGTCCCGAAGGATTGATTGTCAATGAAACGACCAATGCCTTTGGAAACGCCGGCGATCTGTTCATTGCCGAGGATTCCACCTCGGGAAGAATCTTACGTGTCGATCCGAATAGCGGAACCACGACCATCTTGGCAAGCGGGTTGAATCGGCCGGAAGGGTTGGACTTCGGCGACTTTGGCGGCGCGCTGCCCGGTGCGCTTTACGCGGCTGAAACGAATGAAAATCGCATCGTGCGGATTGCTGCCGATGGAACCGTGACGTCTTTTGGAAGCCCCGGGGCGGTGGGGCTAACGAACCCGGACAATGCTGACTTTGGCCCGGATGGGTTTCTCTACGTGTCCGAGGACCGCGGCGTTCCCAACAGCCGAATTGTGCGCATCGCGGCGGACGGTACCCATTCGGTGTTGATCACCGGTTTCGGCCAAGCCCAAGGCATGGAGTTCGACCCGGCCAACGGCGACCTCTACATCGCCGAACAGGATTTCGACCGCGTTTGGCGCGTGCGGTTCGTGCCCGAACCCGCGTCCGTCATGCAGGCCATGATTGCCGCCGCCCTGCTCGGCATGGGCGGCATGTTTCGCCGCGGGCGAAGACGTTAAGCCGCGGGGTCACTCGGCGGGGAGAAGCATGGAAGCGTTGGGCTGCGTGGGCGACGCCGGGCCGCTAATAGTCGTACCAGATGCCCATGCCGATTTGTTCTTCGCTTTGGTTGAAGAACTCGAATTGCCGGCTTTTGCCGTTGAAGTATTCGAACCCCGCACGCAGCAAATGGCCCGCTCCCGCGCCGCGCCATGCCCAACCGGCTTGCACCACGACGTTGCCGCCGAAGTTGACCTCCTGGCGCAGGTGGCCGTTGACGGCGGCGAACGGGGCTCCCCAAAAACCGGTGGGGTTGAACGGCGCGTAGTCGATGCCGAACTGAAACTCCCACGGTTCGCTGACATCACTTTGAAACGCCCAGCCGGCTTCCGTGTAAAGCCGCAACGCCGGCGTTGGGCGATAGGCCGCGGCAAGAACCAGTACATCGCGGGTAAAATTGATGCGCTTAAAGTTCGGGTTTTTCAACAGAAATTCGTCGCCCGCATGAGAACTAAGATGGTAAAAACCGAACTTGCCTTCCCAGCGTCCTTGACGCCACGTTAGCGGCGCGCCGACGCGGAAGTCAACCGAATCGACATCCCGCGCGTCTTGGAAATCTAGCCGCACCTGCCCGGAGCCTTCCACATCGAGTTGGAAACCCTCGGGATAAAAATCGTTCTGGGTTCCGAAACGGATCAGACCGGCTCGTCCGCCCAAGGTGCTTTCCCATTGCCACCCACGGTCGCGCTCATGGACCCAGGTGCTGGAAAGCCGAGATTCCTTCACTCCGGCCAAATAGGCATGATAGATAAGCCCGTCGGGCAGTAGCTGCCAGGACCACGGTTGATTGTCCGCGGGGGGTAGCCAGGCGGGGCGGCTTGAAGCGATGTGCGGCGCGGGCGGGACAAAGCTGGGAAAGGCGTCATACGCCGCGCGGCTTCCGGGAAACGCTGCGTCGTACGGCGGCGTTTCGGTGGGAATCGCTTTCTGAGCCGGCAGACGCGTCGGCAAGCCGAAGTCCTGCGCAAGCGCGGGCCGCCCGATTGCGGCGCACACCAAAATCGCCCAGGCGATGTGTCGTGTATTCGTCATACGTCGCACTGACGTTTCATCCTTGAAATCGACTGCACGCGCGACGACCTATTTCGAGGTCGCTGTAGGCACGACTCCGCCACGCCATAGTGCTTTGTTCGACCATCGACAGGGACCGAGTGTAGCGTTTCCCGGGCTACGAGAACAGATCGG
>Ga0114931_10005892_pt1 | contig 15133 bp, 19 predicted proteins | sample 2SBtaG_FD_89579 | JGI IMG/M metagenome (GOLD analysis project Ga0114931, IMG submission 89579) | Deep subsurface microbial communities from Kolumbo volcano to uncover new lineages of life (NeLLi) - 2SBTROV14_V59a metaG | ecosystem: Environmental > Aquatic > Marine > Volcanic | place: Kolumbo...
GTTTCAATCCGCGCCCCCCGCGCGGGGGGCGACCGCACCATTGTAACTACTGATGCAACAACGATTTTTTCGACCTTTGGCGCGAGACTATCGACAAAGCTCAATAGTCGAGCCGCCAAAGGCGACCGATCAGCACCGGAACACTGCAGAAAGCCAATAAAAACAATTTGTTAAAGAACAGCGCGAACCGCTTTAGGATTCGCTGTTCACTCCGGGTTCGCGGCCTTTGCTTAGACGATCAGCGGTCCTTCAGGATCGTAGCCGGGTTTGGCCCCTACATGTTCCACTCGGCGCTTCCAGTTGGCGCCGAGCATGTAAAAGCGGAGGCTGTCTTCGGTGTGATCCATTTCGTCCAAGAGTTGCTGCTTTAGCTGCGTCCATTGGGCCGGATCCACAAGACATTCGAACACGGAATATTGCACGCGTTGTCCATAGTCTTGGCAAACCTTGGCGATTCGCCTGAGGCGCTTCTCCCCTCCCGGGGTTTCGGTGCGTACATCATAGGTAATCAATACCATCATGCTGACGTTGCTCCAATCATCGCCAGACGAAGGCTGGATAGGCGTCGAGGTCGCCGCGGAGGTAATGGGCAAACAGCCGTGCCTGGATATGAGGGATCAGGCCAACATCAATATCTTCGCCCAGATAGGGATGACGCAATGTATCGCGTTTGCGTTCTTGATAAGCGACCAGCACGCGTTTTCGAGTGGTCGTATCCATGTTTACGGCACCACTTTCAGTGGTCTCGAAACCATTCGGCCGGACCTGTCGACGATTCACTAGGCTTAGAACGAGGCGATCGCCAAGAAATGCGCGTAGCTCCTCCATCAAATCGAGCGCTAGTCCCGGTCGACCGGGGCGGTCCCGATGCAGAAATCCAACTTCCGAATCGAGCCCGACGCTTTCAACCGCTGCCGCTACATCATGTCGAAGCAAGGTGTAAACGAAGGAGAGCAGTGCATTGATCGGGTCGATCGGCGGGCGGCGACTGCGACCCGCAAACCGGAACCCGTCATTATTGTGTGTGATCAGATAGTCGAAAACGTCAAAATAGGCGCGCGCGGCGGCGCCTTCCATGCCCCTTACTGAATCGAGTCCATCGAGGCGACCAAGCGCACCACGTTGTAGCGTGGCAAGGTGATCGACCGCCGCCTGTAGCGCTTCAACCCCGTCACCCGCCACCCGATCGCGAATCGACCGCTGCAACACCGTGCGGCTGTTGGCGATCTTTACGGCAACCAGAGTCGCGGCTATTTCCGCGCTGGTGACCGGATCGTCCGCACTCCGATATTGCGCCCGGCGCAGCAACACGTTACCCGATAACGGTCCGTTGACTCGCGCCAGAAATCGTCCATGTTCGGTGAGAAAGGCCAGCGCCACGCCGCGCTCGGCACAAAGCCCCATCAGCGGGGCGCTTGCGGACACTTGCCCGAAGCAAACGATCGCTCCCAACGTATGAATCGGCAATCGCAGGCGGGTCTCCTTTTCCACCCGCACCAGGACATTCTCCCGTTCGCGGGCGAGCCAGGTGCCCTGGGTGGTCACATAGAGCGTATTGAGCAACTTCTTCATCGGGCCGGCGTCTCGGATTCCAGTACCCGTCGAAGATAATCGCTGGCGCTACCCGCGTTGGGCATGCAAACGTCGGCGAGCGAGCAGCGCTCGCACTTGGGACCGGGTTCCGGTAACGGTGTCCGCCGTGCCGCCCAGACCTCGTGCATGTGCTCGGCCAGTTCGAAGGTCTTGCGGCGCAGTGCCGCGTCGATTTGCACAGCTTCCCGACGGTGCGGTTTTCCGTAGTAAAGCGCCCCCTCTGAAATCGCTACCCCCAACATTTCTTCAAGGCAAATCCCTTGTGCACAGAGCTGAATACGATCCCAGTCCTCGCGCTTGGAACGCCCTCGTTTGTACTCCACCGGAAACGGGCGCCACAAGCCGTCCCGCCCGGGCAGCGCCATGCCGTTCTCGGCGATTTCTACCCGCTTGAACTCCACCACGTCGGCTACCCCAACGACACCAAGTTGGCGGGACCGAAGCCGCAGGGTACGAGCGATATGCAGATCACGGCGAGTCTCCGCTTCACCCGAGTTTGCCCGCTCGTGCAAAACTCGTCCCTCAGCCGTAAACAGATTCTCCTCCCAAAGCCTTTCCAGATGGATCAACGCGAACTGGCGCCGACAGTAGGCAAAGTGCTGCAACGCGGAGAGGGGGAGGTAGTCGACCTCCTCTGACGCCGAACCGTGGCCGGATGGAATCGTCACTCAAGCATCGCCAGTAAAGTCGGGAGCCAGACCTCCGGCCGAATATTGCCCAAGCGCCCGCCGAGTCTTCGTTTATCCACGCACCGGAGTTGATCGAGCAGGATCCGTGCGCGCTTGCCCTGGAATCGCAACGTGGGGCGACAGCCCAAGGGTTGTCCGGCGCTGGTAAGCGGTGCCACGATGACCCGAGGGAGCACGGCGTTCATGTCATCCGGGGAAACAACCAGCGCCGGGCGAGTCTTGCGGATCTCGGCGCCCAGGGTCGGATCGAGATGCACCCAGTAGACCTCACCGCGCTTCACCACTGCCAGTCCCGGTCTTCCTCCGCGGCCTCGACCAGATCGGCCCAAGCATCCTCATCCTGATCGGGTTGGTAACCGTCGAACCAGCCGGCGCGCGGCGCGTGCACCGGCTCGATGATGATGCGATTCCCCTCCAGCCGCAGATCGATCTCGCTCTCGATCTCGCACGCCGCCAGAAACGACGCCGGGATCAGAACGCCGCGGGAATTGCCAATCTTGCGCACAGTGCTCTTCATGGCGCTCGCCTCACGCATCAAAGGTTATAACAATATTATTACTATCGGTATGGATAGGCAACCTCCGTTCCTGCTTCAGAAACGTCGGATGAGAGTCACTCCGTTGCCGAGATCTTTCTCACCGCCGGCATTGACCACCTCGTCGATAGGCTCACCGCTGAACAGCACCCGGTAGTCGCTGAAACTGCGGGTTGGCGTGTCCGAGTCGGTGCGCTCGATGGTGACTTGATCGAATAGGGCGTGAGCCGGCGCATTTCCAAGCCGGTTGTCATGCTTGAATAGCAGCAGACTGCGGGCACTCATCTCACCCCGTGCGGCGGAGCGATCGTGTTCGAACATCTGCTCCAGCGACGTCCATAAGAGTTCCAGATCTACGTCAGAGAACCCCGTCTGCTCGGCCAGAGGCGCGCTGACGAAGCCGTGGGTTCGGTAGAGCCCGTAGGGGATGGTGAACTTGCGACCCATTGTGCGGTTGTCGCCTTGCTGTTTTTCCGCCTCCGCGGCGGTGGTCACGGCCATACGCGTTATCGCATGCTCAGACGAGACGACCGGATCAATAGAACGGCCAAAAGTCATCTGTACCGGTCCGCGCACCTGTCCACAGTTGACGTCTGTCGCCATCACCGCACCGAAGGTGCGCACATCGAAAAAATTCTGGCACATGAAACCGGTAACCTTTCTTGCATCCTCGACTTTCTTCGGCAGTTTCTTTGATTCCGGTTTCAGGTCGAATGCCTGATAGGCACGGGCATGCTGGCTGTTCAGTACTGCCTTCTCCTTGACGTAAATCTCGTAGGGCGGTTGCTCCTCGTGCGACAGTCCTACAAAGTTGCGTACCTTGCGTTTCAGACAGACATCGGTGACCAGCCCGTGGCCGGTCTCGGCATCCACCCGCGGTAGGTTCCCCGCGTCTGGATCGCCGTTGGGGTTGCCGTCCTTTACGTCGAACAGGTAGATGAAGTCGTAGCGGTTCTGCATGGCCGATTACTCCTGATTTCCGGTTGTGGATTCCTTGGGCTTGCCGCTGAACAGCGCCTTGCGTTGGTGGTAGTAGCCGATCGCGAACAGCGCCTGCGCCTCCAGGTTGAGATGCGGTGGCATGGTGTTGAGCCCGTCGACGATTTCCTGGACCAACTTCTCCCGATTCACCTTGGCACCCGGCACCAACTTAGCCAGATGATGCTGGTAGGTTCGCAGCAAACGCGGATAGACCATCGACGGCGTGGCCGAAGCCGCGCTGTAGAAGCGTTCGCGGATGGTGGCATTGATGCCCGGTTGAGCCTCCTCCTGGGTCTTCTCCAACGCGGCAAATAACCTGCCCAGCCGATAGGCCGCGTCGGTTCTTTCAATATCCAAACTCACGGGGATTCCTCCTTGTCGATTTGGCCTTCGCGTTAGCCACGCTTTGAGGATCGCGGCGCGGCAGTAGTTGATGGTGCGGTCGGCGCGGATGCGGCGGATCACGGCGCTGACGAGGCTGTCGGGGTAAGGAGTACCTTGAAGAATCGCACGCATCAGCGCGCCTGCCAGAAGGGGCGGAACATCCTTAGCCTGACGAGCGGTCTCGCGCAGCAGCATCCAAGCCGGCGGAAATTCGGGCGGTTTAGGCTTATCAAATGGGTCCCAGCACCAATGAAGCTTGAGATCGTCGTGATGTCTCTTCATGCGATCAAATAAATGCCCGAGCGAATCGGTATGCCAGAAGCGTACCGACAGGCGTGCGGCGTTGGGAGCGAGCCCCAACAGATAGATAGGCGTGGTCGGATCATCGCCCAGCGCCCGCAACTCACCACCGCCGCTACGGAGCGCCGTAAGTAACACCTCGATCTGCCGGAGCATGGCGGCGTCCTAACGTCGTCAATCTGCAAATCACCCGCAAACATCGCGCTTAGCCAGCCTTCGGCGATGGTGGGTTTGCCGGTCCAGAAAGCAATGGTGGTGTCACCCAGCGAGAAGCGATGCCGACTGCTGCGTGGACCACTCAACAAGCCGTTCAGAGCCGTGCAGTAGCGAAACGTGGCCTCCTCGGAAACCGGCGAGTTCTCGCTCTGCTCCTTGCCATAAGAGGTGAAGGCGTCGCAGTTAAATGACACTATTTTTGCGCCGGATGATTGGGCGCCCCTCACACCCTTGATTGCTGGTTCGTGGATCAACGCCGCCGGTGCACGCCGACCTGAAACCAGGCAGATCGAGTGCGATGCGGTTGGGTCGTTTACCAACTGCTGCCGCGCCCACCAAGTCTTAACGGCCGGGTGTTCGTGGATATAGCGTGCCTCTCCGATTTGCTGAAAGACACCGAAGCCGGTGGTGATATCCGACAAGATCGTGTACTTCTCTGCTTGCTCTGGCTGCCACCGCTCCAGAAAGCGACAAACGGCGGCGAACACTGGTGCGTCAATCTGTGCCTCAACCGCCAGATGGCGTTCCCGAAACGCCGCGAACGAGCGCGCCGTACGCTCAGCCCGATGCTGGTATTTTTCGTCCGATTCCTTGCTTTGCTGCGGTGAGACGTAACCCAACATGTAGGCGCTGTTATCCCACAGAAAACAGGGATTGATAGCGGAGCCCGGGGGTTTCGCCTGCCCCGGTAGCAGCCGCAGAACAGGCAGCGGTTTCTTGCCATCGTGATCGCGCGCATCAATGATATCGTGCAGTCGCCCATCGGGATGCAGAACTACGGTAAAGGCGATTTTCTGGAGACTGTAGCCGGCCGGTGCGATGGCGTAGCCTGGATCAGTCGCCAGCCGATCGTAGAGCTGATTCAGTGATTGCAGGATCATGCCAACGCCCCTCCGGTTTCCTTCAGGCAGGCAGCCACGTCGATAACCCCATCACACATTCGCGCACGGAAGAAGTGTGGCGTCATGTTTTCGGCGAAGTCGATGTCGTGCAGCATGAAACCGAGATCGCGCTCTCCTTCGAGTTCCTCGGGACAGTCGGGCCAGTCGCCGTCGACCGGTTCGAAGCGGGCGGCAAACTCCCGGCAGCCGAGGTAGGGGCGATGAAAACACCGGCCCTTTATCAGCCGGCGATTGAACTGGTCGAGGTGCTTGGCCGCCGGGTCTGCCGTGATGACGCCGTCGCGCTCCTTTGAATCGCGCAGTTCGAAGTGAGCTTCGATGCCATAGCAGACGTTGGTCAACAGGAGTGAGGCGCGCGGCTGCCGGTTCTTGGGATCGTCGGCGTACAGCGCGACCACCCCGGAGCCGCCGTTCATCGCCTTTTTCACATTCGCCGCCGGCAGCTTGTGGGCCACCTCGTTGCGCCGGATGTTGGTGAATCGGATCGGCGCGAACACGCGGATCTTGTCGACCACCCAGCAGATCTGCGGCTTCCAGTAGATCGCTTCAAGGATACCGCGCGCGCCGGACGGCGTCATGACGTCGTAGGACACCCGTTCGGCCTTCATCTCCGGTCGCGTCCAACAAGCGTAGTCGCCGCTGACGAGCAGTTTCACACCCTGTGCCATCTCTCTCCTCCAGCGTTCAGAAAATGGTGTCGTTCGGATCGTAGAGCGGGGCGGCATCGAGTTGCAGGCCCAACTCCGGATGGTAGTGAAGTTGCGGCGTGGTGAGTACCGCGAAGCGCTCGTGCAGCAACTCAATGTAGCCGTCCACGAGCGCGGCCCGCCAGGGCCGCTCGCCGACGGTAACGGTATAGCGTTGCAAGCGCCGGACTACCTCACGCGGCGCGAAGGCGCCGACGCGCTCGGTGCCCCGCAACCGCTCGACCAATTCGAGACTGACGTCGTTGTGCGCGACAATCAGGGCGCGTTGCGGTCCATCGATGAACCGGAATTTCTTGGCCACCGTCGCGAAGTTGAAATAGAGCGGCAATTGGCGATCACTCGCCAGTTGGAACTGTTCGAGGATTTTTTGCCTGTCCCAGTCGTTCTGATGCTGCCAGTAGTGGAGCCGAAAGTAGTGCTCGATGGCCGGCAGAGCGAGCAGATCATCGTAGCGTCCGGTCGCAATCACCTGCGCCGCCGCATCCGCGGCGCGGCGCAGAGAACCGCGCGGAATCGGATGTTCTACGGGGGCGGGTTTGAATACCCAAGTGACGGCATGCTCTCGGGTTCCTTCGCGGTTGCAGCGGCCGGCGGCCTGAGCAATAGCATCCAGCCCGGCCAAAGCCCGCCAGACCACCGGAAAATCAACGTCAACGCCCGCCTCGATCAACTGGGTGGAAACCACCCGGCAGGACAGGCCCTCCTTGAGGCGTCGGCGGACCGTGCCAAGCCGGACGCTACGATCTTCGGGGGTCAGCGCGGCGCTCAGGTGGAAACAGCCCTCCGCTCCCGTCAAGCCCTTCAACGAGTCATAGAGATCCGCGGCGTGCCTGCGGGTACTGACAATGGCGAGTGCCTGCTCGCTACCCGCGATTCGCTCGGCGACCCGGGTGCAGTCGAGCGTGCCCGCATCCCGCACCTAGACCCGCTTGAGCCGGCGGTAGAGCGCAGCGGCGTTCTTGATGATCGGTGTTGCCGCCGGCAAACCAATCTTGAACTCTTCGCGGTATTCGATGGCCGGCTGGGTAGCGGTGCAAAGCACCACCGTACACCCGTACTGCTCCACCAGCACCCGCAGGGCCTTCAGACAGGGTTCCAGCAGGGTCACCGGCAGGGTCTGTACCTCGTCGAGAATGATCACCGATCTCGCAATCCGGTGGAGCTTGCGGCAGCGCGAGGTGCGGTTGGCGAACAACGATTCGAAAAATTGCACGTTGGTGGTGACGACCATCGGGGCGTCCCAATTCTCGCTGGCGAGTCGTGAGACGACGGTTTCCCGGTCGGGGTCGAAGTTCGAGTGATGCTCCAGAATCAGCGCGCTGAGATCGGAGTCGAAGTCAGCGAATACCTTGCGAAATTCATCTGCGTTCCGCTCGATGATGCTGGTGAAGGGGATCGCGTAGATCACCCGATTAAGTCCGTTGCGCGCGGCATGGCGCAACGCGAAGGCGAGCGACGAGAGCGTCTTGCCGCCACCGGTCGGAACGGTCAGCGAGTAAAATCCAGTGTGTCCTTCCGCCGCCGCGATACAGGCTGCCAGCACTTCGGCGCGTGCTTCGGCAACCACCCCCCGAGCATCGCCGAACCGGCGTTGCAGGTGGTCGGAGAGATGCCGGTCGAGTGCCTCGAACTCGGTTTGCCCGTCGGGGCGCTGCGCCGATTGCTCCGGATTCATGAAACCCTCGGTGGCGAGAAAATCCGCGTCCACCAGGCAAGAAAAGAGCATTCGTGCGGCAAATGCGACGGCAAACGGGTCACCGGGAAGGCAGAGTCCCGGTAACGGCGGTGGCTCAAGCAATTCCTGCGGCGCGTTGATTTTCCACTCGGGAATGGTCTTGGTCAGTCGCGCTTTGAGGCAGGCGCCCGCGTCCAATCCGTTGTGCAGTCCGGCGTGGTGGCCCGCGATCGGGTACGCGATTAACGCGCCCACTCCAGGGGCGAGCGCCGCCACGGCGTGCTGCGCGCCGGCCGATGTGTGGTCGACGGTGCCGCGCATTTCCGAGGTATGGGCATCGTCACCGGTACCTCCCGCAAGCTTGAGATAGTCTTGAAACGCATCCGAAAATTTCCCGAGGTCATGCCAAAAGCCAAGCAACTCGGCGAGAGCCGCCCATCCTTCCGAACCCGCTTGACTAGCGGCGAATGCGGCCGCGGCAAACCGGGAACAAAGGGCGGCGACCCGGTTTATGTGTCCGCCGGCCGGCTCACCGGCCGACCCACCTCCAATCGACGAAGGTTTCGTGTAAAGCGGCTCCCATCGAGTATAGTCACTCGGACATTTCGGGTTCGAGTGTGCAAGAAGAATCGGATCCACTGCCTTTCTCCCCCAACACGAATCGATCCTGGCGCTTCGACAGCTTAGCGCGGAACTGTCATCGGCGCCCGGCCAGTCGATACCAAGCCTAGTCCGCGGAGTGCCTCACCAGATGATGCGCTTCAAAAGCAATTTGGGGCATCTAAGCGCGACGCCACTCAGGCTTGTAACGCATTCTTGGTATATGCTGTGATCGTAAAGCGGCGTCGCCACTGCGCCCCTACGGGTGGTTTCTGATCGGTGGAAACGAATACCATGATCGGCGACGCAAGGCGTTGTAACTGAATGACGAGGATTCGGATGGACTGGTTTCGTGCGCGAACTGCCGGGGTGTGGCGCGGATGTGTGGGAGGCGCGCTGTTGCTTGCCGCAATTTTCGATGTACCGATCGCCTCCGCGGCGAGGATCGCCCTACCGCGACCCGATCATGTGGTGGTGGTGATCGAAGAGAACCGCTCCTTTGGCAGGATCATCGGCAACGCCGACGCGCCGTATATCAATGCGCTGGCCGCACGCGGCGCGCTGATGGAGGACTCGCACGGGGTCACGCATCCGAGTCAGCCCAATTATCTGGCGCTTTTCTCGGGAGGCACCCGGGGCGTTCACAACGACTTCTGCCCCCAGCGTATCGAGGGCGAAAATCTCGCCAGCCTGCTGATAGGGCGTGGCCTGAGTTTTGCCATCTACTCGGAGTCGATGCCCTCGGTCGGTTATCTCGGTTGCAAATACGGGCCCTACCGGCGCAAACACAATCCCGTGGCGGATTGGCAGGGCGGCAATCTGCCGGCGTCCATCAATCGCCGATTCATCTCCTTTGGACCGGATTTCACGCGCCTGCCCACGGTCGCTTTCGTGGTCCCGAATCAAGACAACGACATGCACGACGGGAGCATCGCGCAGGGCGACGCGTGGCTGGCGCGCTACATCGAGCCGTATCTGCGCTGGGCAGCCAAACACAACAGCCTGCTGATCCTGACCTGGGACGAAAGTGACTACGGATCGCTGTTCAGCAATCACATCGCCACCCTGCTGGTCGGGCCGATGGTCAAACCGGGCCGCTACCCGCAGTGGATCGACCACTACGCGGTATTGCGCACGGTGAGCGATATCTATGGCCTGCCGGCCCTCGGGGAGACCGCGACCGCAAAACCGATCACCGGGATTTGGAAGCACGAAACGCCAGACTGAATCATGCCGACGCGCGAAATCAAGGCGCTGGCCTTCGACGTATTCGGTACGGTCGTCGATTGGCGCTCGGGGATTATCGGGGCCTGCCGGGCGTTGTGCGCGGGCAAGCGCATCGAGCGCGATTGCGCGGCCTTTGCCGATGCTTGGCGGGGGTTGTACCAGCCGTCGATGAGCGCGGTGCGCGACGGAAGCCGGCCCTTCGTGAAGCTCGATCGGCTTCACCGCGAGAGCCTGGATCAACTGCTCGGGGACTTTGCGATCGCGGGTTTGAGCGAAACTGAAATCGACCATCTGAACCGCGCCTGGCACCGCCTCGGCCCGTGGCCGGACAGCGTCGCGGGCCTCACCCGCCTGCGCCGGCGTTATGTACTCGCGACACTTTCCAACGGCAATGTGGCGCTGATCGTGAACATGGCAAAGCGCGCCGGGCTGCCGTGGGACGCGGTGCTCGGTGCCGAGGTCGCGCGCCACTACAAGCCGCTGCCGGAGGTCTATCTGGGGGCCGTCGACATGCTCGGCATCGAAGCGCACGAATGCCTGATGGTGGCGGCGCATAGCGGCGATCTGGTGGCGGCGTCGGCGTGCGGCCTGCGCACGGCCTTTATCGCCCGTCCCGGCGAATACGGCCCCGATCAAACAACCGATCTCGAAGCTGAGCACAACTATGATCTGATCGCCGACGATCTCCTTGATCTGGCGCGGCAACTGGGCTGCTGAGGGCGGTGGTCAGCGGTCGGGACGCGGCTCAGCGCTTGCGTCGAATGGCCCAGGCGGCAATCTTGGCGCCTTTCTTGGTATAGAAATCCGGATTGTTGAGGGGTGCCTGCAGGACGATGGCATCCGCGCCGCGCGCCGCCGCCGCTTGCTTCAATTGCCGCATCATCATCCAGTGGCTGGTGAAGTCATTGCCTTCAACCTCCACCACACCGACCCGGGTGAAACTCCCGTGTGGCGGCAGGCGTTCGAGCACCTCCACATCGCCGCGATACGGCGCGAATCGCGGCCCGCCGCTACTCGGTGCGTAGCTCGCGCTGGCACAAGCCGCGAGCAACATTGCCGCGCAGATGATGGCCAGCCAGCGCCCCGAGAGCACGCTAATGGCGTGAGCGGCCGAGATGCGCAAGGTCTCTATCCATTTGGTTGCGTACCGCCTTATACAAGCGTCCGGCGGTGTACTGTCCGCCCGGCAGATGGATGATACGCCCTTGCTCGCTCTTCGCGCGCGCGTGCCGGGCCAACATCCGCACCAAGGCAAAACCCCCGAGCATCAGGTAGATGGTGCCGGTCCACACGAACAACCCGGACGCACCGAGCGCGCCCATCACCAAACCGGCGAAGATCGGCCCGAGCACCGCACCCACCGCGTAGGTGATCAACAAACCGCTCGAGGTACGCACGCGCTGCTCGGGGTCGGCGAAATCGTTGACGTGCGCCGAACTGATGGAGTACAGGGTGAAGGTAAACCCGCCATACACGATGCCGGCCGCGTACAACCACAGGTGGCGGCCATCGGTGTTGATTACGATTGTGGCCGCGACGGCCGCGGAGACCAGCGCGACGCCGCTGAGCACCGTGCGCCGATCGATCCGATCCGAGAGACCGCCGACCGGCCATTGCAGCAACAGCCCTCCGGCGATCACCGAGGCCATGAAGGTCGAGGTCTGGGTCAGGGTCAGACCGATGTCGTGCGCGTACACCGGGCCGAGACCATAAAACACCGAGTTGGTGAGGCCGGCGCACAGCACGCCGAACGATCCGAGTGGCGAGAGCCGCCACAGATCGGCAATGCCCGCACGTTGCAGTGGCTCCGGACGCGGGGCGCTGGCGTGGGTCAGGAGCACCGGCACCAGCGCCAGCGAAAAAATGATCGAGGCGATGCTGAACAACTTGAACCCACCGGGGTCGGCAAGCGGCAGAATGTACTGACCCATGCCCGCGGCGAAATAATTGGTGATCATGTAGAAAGACAGCACGCGACCGCGATTCCGGTTGTTGGAGCGCTCGTTGAGCCAACTCTCGGTCACCATAATCATCCCGGCCATCGAAAAGCCCGCCAACGACCGAAACACCGCCCACGCAGGCGCATTGATCCACAGCGGATGGGCGAGCGCCGAGATCGACATCAACGAGGCGAACACCGCAAAGGCGCGAATATGCCCCACCGACGCCACCACCCGCACCGCGAGAAAAGCGCCGATCAGCAAACCGACGAAATAGCCCGAGGCGATGAAACCGACGACCTCGTTACTGAAGCCCTCGATCTTGGTGCGCACGCCGATCAAGGTCGTAAACAGGCCGTTCGCAAGCAGCAGCAAGCCGTAGCTCAAAAGCAGCGAGAAAACCGAGGCGAGCGTGGCGCGCATGAGAAAACCGGATCACCCGTCGTCGATCGGCGCGACACCGCGGATTTTTAACCGGGGATGGCACTTACCCCGCAATGCTTCACTTGCAGTCCCCGTCGTGCGGCGCCCTGACCGCCAGCACCCCGGTCACCTTCAGCACCCCGGCGTACTCCTTGGGAACGCCGTCGGAGGGGCGCAGATCACGGAAATCTCCGTGCAGGGAAACATAAACCTTTTCGAAATCGCGGCGCGTGAGCGCGTCATACTGATCGAACAGGAGGCGCGCAGCAGATCCGGCCTTGCCTATCCAGTACCCCTTTTTGAAGCCGCAGGGCTCGATCAGGCTGACCCCGGGGCCACGATAATAATAGCCTTGGATGATCGGTACCGCTGTGGCCCGGGCCACGCCAATCGGCAAGATTGAAAGAAACAGTAACGGAATGACACGCAAATGCGTACTCACGGTGGCCCTCCTCGGCTATTGCAGACGCAGCGACATGCAGCTCAGCCCGCCGTCCATCTTGCGGACCTCGCTTAGGTCGAGTTCGATCACATCGACACCGCGCGCCACCAGCGTCTCGCGCAGGTGCGGTGCGCCGCTCGGCATCAGCACAGTATCGTTGACGCGGATACTGTTGCAGGCGTGCGCCTCCTCGGCACGGACCGGGATCGGTCGGCAATCTACCAATTCTCGGCAGTCGAGGTAAGCCGGTGCGACCAGCACGTCACCACCGCCGATCGTCCCGATCCCCGACTTGAGGTGCAAATCGACCCGTACCGCCATTACCGTACAACGGTAGGCAAAGGGCTCGAGCAGCGCCGCGAGTTGATCCGCGCCGGCACGATTGGTGCGCGCCGAAAGACCGATATAAACCTGCTTGCCGACCACCATGACATCACCACCCTCGAGCGTCGCGGGCGCTATGAGACGCGCCAACTCGCGGTGGCGCGCGAGCGCCGCCTCGATGTGCGCCACCTCCTCGCGGCGGCTGGGTGCGCCGGGGCGCGTAAGCACCGCCAGTTCGGGCACCACCACCGCGACGTCTTCGACGAAATAGGCGTCCGGGTGAGCAGCCAACGGATCGAGCACCGTGACTTCGGCGCCCGCCGCCGAGAGCGCCGCAACATAGGCCGCGTGTTGCTCGCGCAGGCGCGGATAGTAGATCGGTCCGAGACCGGAATGGGACAGCCCGGCGCCGGCATTTTCGCCCGGGGTACGGGCGATCGCGACCCGACATGCGCCGCTCACCGGGCTCCTCCGGCGGCGGACATCGGTTCGCCCATGGGGTGGTCAATCATTGCAGGGATCCTTGCGCGCCCGCGCTACTCATCGGGTTTCCCGGCGCACACTAGGCTAACGCGACGCACCGATCAACTCGTCACGATGATGGAGCATGAGATGTCCCGCCCAGATCGAAAGCAGGCCGTAGGCGGCGAAGAAATACAAGCCCGATCCGAGATTCGCGGAGGTCAACTGTTTGCTATCGGCGGCGAGAAAGGCGAGCAGTACCGCGACCACCAGTACATCGGTCATCGACCAGCGGCCGATGAATTCCAGTACCCGTGTGGCCGCGTGACGCGCGCCCGCCGGCAGCGGCATGAGCACCACGCCTCCGATCAAAAGCTTGGCCACCGGAACCACCGCGCTGAACAGGCCGAGGAGTAGCGCCAGAAACCAGTTACCGGTCGCGGCGAGCTTGGCGACGGTCGACAGGATCCCCTGACTGTCGTGTTGCAGGATCACTTTGCCGACCACCGGCACGTCACCGTGCGCCTCCACGGTGAGGATCGGCGTGAGCAGACCCACCACCAGAAACAAGGCGCTGATTCCGAGCAGATGCGCGACCAGCAACGCCGCGGGGCAAGCCTTGGACGAGCGTCTACGCATCATCAACAACGCAACCAGCAGCAACGCGCACAGCGCCGCCAACGCCCCTCCCGCGAGTTGCGCGCGGCGCACATGGGCGGCCGCCGCACGTGCCAGTTCCGCGGCTTGCGCGTCACGTCGCTTGGCGCCCTGGTACAAGCCGAGCGTCGCACCTTGCAGCACCCGCGCCACCAGCCCCTTGGTTTCGGCCGCGGCGCTGTGGAGGGTGGCGATCCGCGCGTAGGCGCGAGCCGCGGCGTTGGCGTCGACGATCACGTTGGCGGCGAGCGCGGCGCCGGTCACGTAAAAGATTGCCGCGAACAAAAGACGCCGCACCCGCACGACCCCCGGCGTACTCAGCTTGCCGCCCTCGGCCGCGCGACGAAACCGAAGCGTCGCGCCACCTCGGTGGAGGCGATGCGCGCCACCGGAACGCGGCGCCCGTTCCAATCCAGCGACAACCCTCGATCGGCCAAAGCGGGTCCCACGTCCATTTGCTCGGCGGTCCGCCCCCGGCCATCGCGCAGATGGTTCGCGAACGATCCGAGATCGCGGTCATCGAGCACGCCTATGCCCGGTTCGAGCGCCAACAACAACGACCCGTCTTCATCCAGCCACGCCCCGTCGAGGGGGCCCGCGGGCCGTCCGGTATGGGTACTCAACGTGCCGTCACCAGCCAATACGTAGACCCATGGCGTGTAATCCAGGTCGACGTACACGCGTTGCGGCCCATTCTGAAAGAACCAATTCCCCTGCGCGTCATGCAGATAGTTACGGTTGATGAACTCGACGGCGCCGGCATGGCCGACGGGGTCGTCGCGCAATCGCCAGCGGCCGCGCCGATCGAGGCGCAGCCAGCCGTACACCGCGGGCACGTTCGGCCATTTGGCCATCGCCCGAATCACCCTGTCGTCCATTCTCGCCCTTGCGGCCAATCGTGCGGCTATTGTAGCCCGGCGCGCGTTGCGACGGTCGCCAAGCCGCATCAACCGTTAGAGGCTCTTGCAAAATTGCAAGAGCCGAGCGGTTCAGGGATGAACCGCCATTTTCGACGGCTGTAAGCCGTTGAAAATGAAGAAACCGGGAAATCGCATTTTCCGGTTTCGTCTTGCAAA